>LNFM01010815.1_pt1 | contig 23557 bp, 27 predicted proteins | sample 596031 | NCBI WGS metagenome assembly LNFM01 (sample SAMN04254537, study PRJNA301005) | activated carbon metagenome | isolation source: dual media filters at the Ann Arbor, Michigan drinking water treatment plant | place: USA: Ann Arbor | reverse complement strand
GTTTCGGCCGATATTCCTCCATCCCAACCCGCGGTGCCGCCGTCATGCTTTCAGATCATCATTCTTCGTTGTAGCGGTAGCCGATACCGTAAAGCGTTTCGATTGCGGTGAAATCGTCGTCGACCGACCGCATCTTCTTGCGCAGGCGCTTGATGTGGCTGTCGATGGTGCGGTCGTCGACGTAAACCTGGTCGTCATAGGCGACGTCCATCAACTGATCGCGTGATTTCACGAAGCCGGGCCGCTGGGCAAGCGCCTGCAGCAGCAGGAATTCGGTGACGGTCAGCGACACCTCCATCCCCTTCCAGGTGACTGAGTGGCGCAACGGGTCCATGCGAAGCGCACCCCGCTCCATCATCTTGGTTTCTTCGGTGGTGCCGACCTCGCTGGTCGAGATCGCCTCTTGCCGGCGCAAGAGCGCGCGGATGCGTTCGACCAGAAGGCGCTGCGAGAATGGCTTTTTCACATAGTCGTCGGCACCCATGCGCAGGCCGAGAACCTCGTCGATCTCGTCATCTTTCGAGGTGAGGAAAATCACCGGGATCGAGGTTTTCTGCCGCATCCTCTGCAACAGGTCCATGCCATCCATCCTTGGCATCTTGATATCCAGCACCGCCATGTCCGGCATCCGGCGATTGAACGCCTCCAGCGCGGACTGGCCGTCGTTATACGTCTCCACTTCGAAGCCTTCTGCCTCGAGGGTCATTGCAACCGACGTCAGGATGTTCCTGTCATCGTCCACAAGGGCGATACGCGACATGTCCGATGTTCCCTCTAACTGCCACAGCTCTATTGTTATTTTTGTATATTGTCGGTTGTCCGGCGGGGATAATCAACAGGAAAGCGAATCACCCAGCCGATAGCGGGGTCTGTGCGACCGAAAACCGCCGATGGCGCAGCAATTCAGCCACGGTATGGCGAGCCGCCTCCAGTTGGTTGCGCTAACGGGCCAATGGTTGCGCTAACGCCCACACGGGCCGCTGTTCCCATTTGAAAACATCATGTTAAAGCATGGGAGCCAGATCCCGTCGTACGGGTTGGTACATGCGTCTTTTGGCCCGGGCGCAGGATTTGACCATAATTTGACCGCCCTTTTTCGGCATTGGGAGCTTGCAGGATGACACCGACCCACACCACCGCTTTCACCACGATCGAGTCACAAGGCATCACGGGGGCGGCGCGGGTCCATTACAACTACGTCGAGGCAACCCTGGTCGAAGCCGCCGTTGCGCGCGGTGAAGGCAGGCTTGGCAAGGGCGGCGCATTCCTGTGTTCGACCGGCCAGTTCACCGGCAGGTCGCCCAAGGACAAGTTCGTCGTCCACACGCCGACGACCGAAAACACCATCTGGTGGGACAACAACGCCGCGATGACAGCGGAGAATTTCGCCCGGCTGAAGGCCGACATGCTGGCCCATGTGCAGGGACGCGAGCTGTTCGTGCAGGATCTTTACGCCGGGGCTGACCCGGTGCATCGGCTGGACGTGCGGGTGGTGACCGAACTTGCGTGGCACGGCCTGTTCATCCGGCATCTGCTGCGCCGCCCGTCACGCGACGAACTGGCGACCTTCCGCCCCGACTGGACGGTGATCAACTGCCCGTCGTTCAAGGCGGACCCAGCCCGCCATGGCTGCCGGACGGAAACCGCCATCGTACTGAACTTTGACGAAAAGACAGTGCTGATCGCCAACACCGCCTATGCCGGGGAAAACAAGAAGGCCGTGTTCACGGTGCTGAACTACCTGCTGCCGGAAAGGGGCGTGATGCCGATGCATTGCAGCGCCAACCACGCAGTCGGCAATCCGGTCGATACGTCGGTGTTCTTCGGCCTGTCCGGCACCGGCAAGACCACCCTGTCGGCCAGCCCCGACCGGACGCTCGTCGGTGATGACGAACATGGCTGGTCGGATCGCGGTACCTTCAATTTCGAGGGAGGCTGCTACGCCAAGACCATCGACCTCAGCCCCGAGGCCGAGCCGGAGATCTATGCCACGACCCATCGTTTCGCCACCGTGGTCGAAAACATGGTCTACGACCTCGAGACGCTGGAATTGGACTTCTCGAACCGCAGCCTGACTGAAAACACCCGCTGCGCCTATCCGCTAGATGCAATTTCGAACGCGAGCGCCACCGGCCTTGGCGGCCATCCGCGGCATGTCGTGATGCTGACCTGCGACGCGTTCGGAGTGCTGCCGCCGATTGCACGGCTGACGCCGGCGCAGGCGATGTATCACTTCCTGTCGGGCTTCACGTCGAAGGCTGCCGGAACAGAACGCGGGATTACCGAGCCGCAACCGACGTTTTCGACCTGCTTTGGCGCGCCGTTCATGCCGCGCCGCCCCGAGGTTTACGGCAAACTGCTGCAAGCCAAGATCGCCAAGCACGGCGCGTCGTGCTGGCTGGTGAACACCGGCTGGACGGGCGGGGCTTATGGCACCGGCAGGCGGATGCCGATCAAGGCGACGCGGGCGCTGCTTGCAGCGGCGCTGGACGGATCGCTGAACGCAGGCGAGTTCCGCCGCGATCCGGTGTTCGGATTTGAGGTGCCGGTGGCGGTGCCGGGCGTCGATGCGGCGCTGCTGACGCCCCGCAGCACCTGGGCCGATGCTGCGGCCTATGACGCGCAGGCTAAAAAGCTGGTAGGCATGTTCGCCGACAACTTCGGCAAGTATGTGCCGTTCATCGACGCCGACGTGAGAGCTGCCGCGATCCGCTGAGGCGGAACAAAGCGGACAGGCGTGGGTTTTCGAACCGGTGCAACCACCGGAAGGGGCCGACGCATGACAACGCTCAGGACCGCGACCATACCGCAGCCCAGACCGGAACCTCGCCAACCGTTTCCGACCGGTGGCGGCGTGCTGCTGGGGTTGGGGCTTGGCGGCTTTTTCGACGGGATCGTTCTGCATCAGATTCTGCAGTGGCATCATATGGCGTCAAGCGCGGGAGTGCCGGTCGACACCGTGCAGGGGTTGCAACTGAACACGCTTCTGGACGGGCTGTTCCACGCGGCGGCCTATGTGTTCGTGGTGCTGGGTATCGCGGTCCTGTGGCGCGGCATCCGGCGCGGCGCGGCCCGGTCGGGGCGCGCGCTGGTGGGCAGCGGGCTGATGGGGTTCGGCCTGTTCAATCTGGTCGAAGGCTTGGCGAACCATCAGATCCTGGGGCTGCACCATGTGAATGAAACCGTGCCAGCAGAGCAGTGGATCTGGTGGGATCTCGGTTTTCTCGCCTTGGGCGTGGTGTTGCTGGCGATCGGCTATGCGATCAGGCAATCAGCGCCTGACGCACGAGGTTCAGCCCGGTGATGACCAGAAGGCCCTGGGTCCAGCGCCGGAACCGGCTGTGATCCAGCCGGTCCTGCACCGCATAGCCCAGCTTCAGCCCGACCAGCGCGGGGATCGCCAGTGCCGCCGAAAATGCCAAGGACGATGCGTTGGCAACTCCGGTGCCAAGGTGTGCGGCCAGCAGTGCCGCCGCGCCGATCAGGAACACCACCCCTTGGGCGCGGATCGCCTCGACCTTCGCGGCGCCGGTGGAGAGAAGATAGACCAGAAGCGGCGGCCCCCAGATGCCCGAGACCCCGCCATAAAGCCCGCCGATCACCCCAAGGCCCCATTCCGCCCGCGTCCGGTGCGTCAGGCGGATCGCAAGGCTGAAACCCACCAGTTGCAGCGCGGCGAAGGCGGTGATCGGCAGGCCGAGCAGAAGCAGAAACGCCTCGCGCGGGATCAGGGCGGCGAAGGGGGCGGAAACGGCGATGAAAATCACGGTGCCAACGAGGAAGCGGCGGTAGGTGACCGCGGTTGCCTGTGCGGCCGCGATCCCCTGGCGGAAGGCTTGGGACAGGTTGGTGAAAAGGGTGGGCAGGATCAGCCCGGCCAGGGCCAGTTCCGGCGACAGGAACGACGAGAAGGCGGACATCATGATCATCGGCATGGCAAAGCCGACCGCGCCCTTCACAAAGCCCGCCGCTCCGGCGATCAACAGCGCTGCAAGAAACGCAGGCGCCGACAGGCCAGCCATAAGAAGTTCCATCACGTCATCCGCCCCGGTCGCGGCCTTTGTGACGGAAGCGGCGCGCAAGGGAAAGAGCGGCTCGTCGCGAAAATCGGCTGCGACACTTTAATGCGCGGATGATATTTTTGGCGAAACGATATTGCTCTGCGACTGCGAAGGCACTAGGTGTTTGCAGGTGCAGAATCCCGTAGATGACCGGAGCGCAAAGATGCCGCATGATGGCCAGACCATGACCCCGTCCGCCGCCCTGACCAACCTGACCGCGCTGACCGAAGCCGCCCTGCCCGAGGTGGAGGCGCTCCTGGAGCGTGCGCGCGAAAACGTGCGGGCCGACGTGTCAGAGGCTGGCAAGCTGTCGCCCGCACTGTTGGAACGGCATCAGTCGGCGGTCCATGCGATGGCTTGGCTGGCAACCTACGTCGAGGCGCTGCGCCAGATGCACGCCTGGGCGGGGAAGATCGCGGCAGAGGGCAAGCTCGGCCAGATGGAAGCGCTGATCCTTCAGATTGCCTTCGGCGAATACCTGAGCCAGATCGCGGGCGGCATCCCGATGAGCCAGGGCGAAATTGCGCGACTGGCCGACATGGGTGTGACCTGGCAGCCGGGCGATGCGGCGCGGGCGCTGATGGCGGGTGGCAACACCAACGCGGCCCGGCTGGAGCTGGTCGCCCTGATGCAGGACAACCACGGCCGCGCGACCTTTGGCGTGACCGGCCTTGATGACGAGCTGGAAATGATCCGCGACCAGTTCCGCCGCTTTGCCGATGACGAGGTGATCCCGCACGCGCAGGGCTGGCATCTGCGCGACGAGTTGATCCCGATGGAAGTGATCGACAAGCTGGCCGGGATGGGCGTTTTCGGCCTGACGATCCCGGAAGCCTATGGCGGGTTCGGGCTGTCGAAAGCGTCGATGGTGGTTGTCAGCGAGGAACTGTCGCGCGGCTACATTGGCGTGGGGTCGCTTGGCACACGAACCGAAATCGCCGCGGAGCTGATCCTGTGCGGCGGAACCGAGGCGCAGAAGGAACACTGGCTGCCGAAGCTGGCGAGCGGGGAGATCCTGCCGACGGCGGTGTTCACCGAGCCGAACACAGGGTCAGACCTTGGATCACTGCGCACCCGCGCGGCGAAGGCAGGCGACGATTGGCAGATCACCGGCAACAAGACCTGGATCACCCATGCCGCGCGCACCCATGTGATGACGGTGCTGGCGCGGTCGGTTCCCGGCACCAGCGATTACCGGGGGCTGTCGATGTTCCTGGCCGAAAAGACGCCGGGAACGGATGAAACCCCGTTCGTGGATGCCGGCCTTTCGGGCGGCGAGATCGAGGTTCTGGGCTACCGCGGGATGAAGGAATACACCGTCAACTTCGATGGTTTTGCAGTGAAGGGCGACAACCTTCTGGGCGGGGTGGAAGGTCAGGGCTTCAAGCAGCTGATGCAGACGTTTGAGTCCGCCCGCATTCAGACCGCTGCCCGCGCCGTGGGCGTGGCGCAATCGGCGCTGGAAACCGGGATGCAATACGCGACCGACCGCCAGCAGTTCGGCAAGGCCCTGATCGCGTTCCCGCGTGTGGCCTCCAAGCTTGCCATGATGGCCGTGGAAATCATGGTGGCGCGGCAGCTGACCTATTTCAGCGCCTGGCAGAAGGACCACGACAAGCGCTGCGATCTGGAAGCCGGAATGGCAAAGCTGCTTGGCGCGCGGGTGGCCTGGGCTGCGGCAGACAATGCGCTGCAGATCCACGGCGGCAACGGCTTTGCGCTGGAATACCGGATCAGCCGCATTCTTTGCGATGCGCGCATCCTCAACATCTTTGAAGGGGCGGCCGAAATTCAGGCGCAGGTCATCGCACGGCGACTGCTGGACTGATCACTTGACTTCTTGACCCCCAGCCTATCTTTTCAGTGGAAAGATCGGCAGGAGGCCAGGATGGACACGGTTCTGTTGACGGGCTGCTCGGGCTTCATTGCCAAGCATGTCGCGCTGAAACTGTTGAACGCAGGCTACAACGTGCGCGGCACCCTGCGCCGGTTGGACCGGGCCGATGAGGTGCGCGCCGCCGTAGCCACCCACCTGACCTTAGGCGCAGGCACCCTCAGCTTCGTGCAGGCGGACCTTGAGGCCGACGTCGGCTGGGCCGAGGCGATGGCGGGCGTGACTGCGGTGATGCACACCGCCTCGCCCTTCCCGATCGCGCAGCCGAAGGACCCCGCCGTATTGATCCGCCCGGCGGTTGAAGGCACCGGGCGCGTCCTGAAAGCCGCCGCTGCGGCGGGGGTGACGCGGGTGGTTCTGACGTCCTCCATCGTGGCGATCATGAACGACAACAAACCCGGCACGCTGCACGATGAGGCGGATTGGTGCGACGTGAACCTGCCCTCAACCTCGCCCTACGCCAAGTCCAAGACCCTTGCCGAACGCGCCGCCTGGGATCTGGCCAAGTCGCTGGGCCTGCAACTGACCACGGTGAACCCGGGCCTGGTCGTCGGGCCGCCGCTGGACGAACATTACGGCTCCTCGCTTGGTCTGGTCGAACGTTTCCTCAAGGGCAAAGACCCGATGCTGCCCGGCATCGGCTTCCCGGTCGTCGATGTGCGCGACGTGGCCGAGATGCACTTGCGCGCGCTGCAGCGACCCCAGACGGCAGGCAAGCGCTACATCGCGGCGGCAGGCACTATGGCGATGGTCGACATGGGCCGCACGCTGAAAACCACTTACCCCACCCGCCGCATCGCCACGCGTGAGGCGCCTGCCTTCCTTCTGCGCCTGCTGTCGATGTTCGATTCGCAGATCAAGTCGATCCTCCCGAAAATCGGGACCTTGGACCGGGTCTCGAACGCCCGCGCGGTGCAGGAGATGGGCATGGAATTCGTCTCTCCGAAAGCCGCGCTGCTGGCCAGCGCCGATTGGCTGGTCAAGAACGGGCGCATCTGGGCCTAAGCCTCTGCCCCGCCGCGGGAGGGTCGCAGCGTGCCAAGCCTTGGGTGCAACCGCCCGGCAACCGCCCAGGATCCCAGAAGCCCCAGCCCGGCGGCAAGAAACACGCCCGGCAGCGGCGCGATCCACAAGACCAGCCAGGCCGCACCCGGTGTCACGATGCCCGAGACGTCGCGAAAACTGGAGTAGACCGCCGACATCTCGGTCCGCTCCGAGGGTTTGACCGACATCAGGAACGGCAAGCCGCCGACGACATCCAGCACCACAAGAAAGATCGAGGCCCCCATCATCAGCGCAACCGCCGCCCAAGGCAGAAACGACACCAGCGCCGAGGCGATGAACAATCCGCCACACAGCCCAAAGCCCAGCCGCACCGACCGCCGCACCGACAGGCGGCGCACCACGCGGTTCAGGGCCGGCGCCGCAAACAAAAGCGCGTTTGTTATCGACAGTGCGATGCCGCCGACCTTGTCGCCAAGGCCCGACTCGATGCAGTAGATCGGCAGGTACACGACATAGACCCACCAGCCGCAACTGCGCGTCACGGCAAACATCCAGCCTGCGATCAGCCGGGGCTGGCTGAAGAACCGTCCCAGATAGGCCACCGGATTGACGGCGTGGCGCTTGGCCCGTGTGATCTGCTTGCCATTGCCCAGCCGCAGCACCCAGAACGACAAAAGCAGGACCAGCGAGAACAACCCGGCCACCAGAAACGGTGCCGGCGCCCAGTAGTGATAGAGGCCAACCCCCGCCATCGGCCCCAACGTCCAGGCGGTGGCGGCATAGGCCATCTGGGTCGATTGGCTTCGGCCAAGGTTGGCGCGGTCGACGTAATCCAGCACATAGGCGTTCAGGCAGACAAAGATCGTCACCGTCGCCATCGCATTGGCCATCAGCGCCAACGGCACCGACCACGACGTGCCGACAGCGCCAAGCGAATTGCCGACAAGATACAGAAGCACGCCTCCGGTATAGGCCCAGCGCCGCGGGATCAGCCGCGTCGCCCATGGCACCATCAGCCCCCAGACCAGCGCCACGATCCCGGCAAGGAAGAACACGATCGAGGTGGATTGCGCATCGCCCAGCGCGTCATAGACGACCAGCGGAAAGGTCGAGATCAGCATCCCGCGCACCGCAGCATCAAGACCGGCAAGCAAGGCGAAGTTTTCAATGCGGGGCGTCGGACTGTGCGTCAGCGCGAGAGGCAAGTAGCGGGTGACCATGATACCCCATTGGCGCAAGGCCGGCGGGTTCCGTCTGTCACGGGTGCGACACTTTGCGTCGTTTCAGGCAACGCCGGTCAGGTCAGGCGATTTAGGAGGTCGACCAGCCGTGACCGCGCTTCGGGCAAGGGGCGGCCTTGCAGCACCGGGGCCAGTTCGCGGCCGAGGAAATGCGTGGTGATCGCCAGACCGTCGCGCAGCGCCGCCGGGGTCATCGCGCCCTCTCCGGCCAGCCCCGGGGGCAGTGGCAACAGCCGGTCGGCCCACTCCCCCGCACCCGCCACGGATACCGCCCTGCCCGTGCGCGGGCTGACGAACGCCAGCCCGTCGCTGGCGCCCGTCACCGCGCAACGGTCAAGATCGAGGCCGAAGCCAAGCTCCTCCAGCAGGCAGATTTCCCAGCGAATGTAAGTGGCGGGCCAGCCTTCGCTACCCAGCGCGTCGAGAAGGCTGACCGTCCGCAGCCATAGCGCCGGATGCGCCTCGCGTTCCGGCAGGACGGCGCGCAGCAGCGCACAGATCGAGGTGAGCCCGGACAACGCCAACCGGTCCGACAACACCCCGGCACGAGATTTCAGCGGTTCCACCGTGAAGGCGCCGATGTGGTCATCAAGCCGCGCCCGCCAGGCGACCGCAAGCTGGCTGCCCGGTTGCAGCATGGCCGCCATCTTGCGCGACGCACCCCCACGCACGACGCCGGCGTGACGGCCGTGGGCCTTGGTGAACACCTCGATGATCGCGGCACTTTCACCATGCGGTCGCATGGCCAAAAGCGCACCTTCGTCCCGCCATTCCATGCGTCACAGTATTGCGGTGCCAGAGGCCAGCCACAAGGCCGGTTGATCAACGCGAAACGGGTCCCGGGCTTTGGCCGGGGGTGAGGCTGGAGGCGGCCGGTCTGCGCGCTCAGTCGGCCAACCCGTCCTCGTCCAGAAGGGTGCGCCCTGCCCGATCCTCAAGTTCGATCACCCACAGGTCAGGGTCGCGGGCACGCTGGCGGGCGAGCATGGCATCCACCTCCGCCTCCGGTCCCTCGGCCAGCACGATCCAGGCCCGCGCACCGGTCATCAGGTCGGAGCGACGCGCGTAAGCGCGGGCGGTGCCGTCCAGCAGCGCAACCTTGACCACCACAGCGCCCGCTTCGGCATCCCCCTTTGCGGTGACATAGGCCGGAATATCCGCCAGCCGCAGCCGCGTCAGATAGGCCGAGATCCACAGGCCGGAAGCCAGCCGCGCAATCATCGGATTTGCTCTTTTCCAGGATACTGCCGACGGAGGCTCCCTGACTGGCCGCCGCGCCCCGCTGTCAGGATGTGCGCCTCAGGCATCGCCATCCTTGAAGTCGAGGCCCATCTCGGAATACCGCTCCGGTTCGTCCAGCCAGTTCGGCCGCACTTTCACCTGCAGGAAAAGATGCACCGTGCGGCCGAGGAATTCGGAAATTTCGGCCCGCGCGGACTGGCCCACGGACTTGATCGTCTCGCCCTTGTTGCCAAGCACGATGCCCTTGTGGCCGTCGCGCGCGACATAGACGATCTGATCGATCCGGGTGCTGCCGTCGGGCTTGTCTTCCCACTTTTCGGTCTCCACGGTCAGCTGATAGGGCAGCTCTTCGTGCAGGCGCAGGGTCAGCTTTTCGCGGGTCATCTCGGCCGCGATCATCCGCATCGGCAGGTCGGCAATTTGATCCTCGGGGTAGAACCACGGGCCTTCCGGCACCTCACCCGCCAGCCATTCGCGCAGGTCGGTGACGCCGTAGCCTTTCTCCGCGCTGATCATGAAGGTCTTCTTGAACGGATAGGCACCGTTCAGCTGCTCGGCCATCGCCAGCAGGGTTTCGGCCTTCACCCGGTCGATCTTGTTGATTGCCAGCGCCACCGGCTGACCCTTGGGCATCTCGTCGGCCAGCCGGTCGATGATCGCCTGCACGCCTTCCGTCAGGCCACGCGTCGCCTCGACCAGAAGCACGATGACATCGGCATCCGACGCCCCGCCCCAGGCCGCCTTGACCATCGCCCGGTCCAGCCTGCGGCGCGGGCGGAAGAGGCCGGGCGTGTCGACGAACACGATCTGCGCCTGCCCTTCCATGCAGACGCCGCGGATCCGGGTGCGCGTGGTCTGCACCTTGTGCGTCACGATGGAGATCTTGGCCCCGACCATGCGGTTCATCAGGGTCGACTTGCCGGCATTCGGCTCGCCGATCAGGGCAACAAAGCCCGCCGTGCCAGCAAGGCTTTCGCGGCCTGCTGTTCGGCGATGCGTTTGGTGCCGGCTTGCGCCTCGGCGCGGGCGCCGTTTTCCAGTGTCACGACAACCGTGAACTGCGGCTGATGGTCCGGGCCACTGCGGCCGGTCTCGGTATAGGTGGGCGGCGGCATTCCCCGGGCTTGGGCCCATTCCTGCAGCGCAGTCTTTGCGTCGCGCGCATCGCTGGCCACAGCGCCGACCCGGTCGCCCCAAAGCCGCAGCACCAGCGCCTTGGCCGGCTCGAAGCCACCGTCGAGGTAGACCGCCGCGATCACAGCTTCGAGTGCATCGCCCAGCAACGCGTCCTTGCGACGGCCACCAGACAGCATTTCCGACCGGCCCAGTTTAAGCACCTCGCCGATGCCAACCGCGCGGGCGACGTCGGCGCAGGTTTCCTTGCGCACCAGCGCGTTGAACCGCGGGGCCAGCTGGCCCTCACTGGCGCCGGGGTCAGCGTCCAGCAGCGCCTCGGCCATCACTAGGCCCAGCACCCGGTCGCCCAGAAACTCCAACCGCTGGTTGTCGGGGCGGGTGACCGACGAGATCGAGGCGTGGGTGACCGCACGCAAGAGGTGGTCGGGGGTCCGGAACTGATGCCCGAGACGGCCTTCCAGGGCCTTGAGATCCGCCGAAAGCCTCACTCAACCGCCTGGAAGAAGCGGTCCGACCGCCAGGTCCAGAAATACAGCATCCGCGCCCCGGCCGAAGAGAAGATCACCCGGTCGGCGCGACCGATCAGGTTTTCCGCCGGCACGAAGCCGACGCCGCCGGCCCGCTGGTTGAAGCGGCTGTCCATGCTGTTGTCGCGGTTGTCGCCCATGAAGAAGTAATGCCCGTCCGGCACGGTGAACACGTCGGTGTTGTCTCCGCCACCGTTGGCATCGATGTTCAGCACGTTGTGCGTCTGGCCTTCGGGCAGGGTTTCGATGAACCGGCTGCGGGTACAGATGCCACCGTCCCCCACGGCACCGTTTTCGCAACGCGGGCGGCTGCGCATCGGGCCTTGCGGTTCGTTGATCTCTTCGAACACTCCGGCCGGTTCCTGCGGTGCTTCGACGCCGTTGATGAAGAGAACGCCGTTCTTCATCTGGATGGTGTCACCGGGGAGGCCGATCAGGCGCTTGATGAAATCGGTGCCGTTCACCGGGTGCCGGAACACCACGACATCGCCCCGCTCGGGCTCTGACCCCAGGATGCGGCCGGAGATCGGGCACATCGCGAAGGGGCAGGAATACTGCGAGTACCCGTAGGCCATCTTGTTGACGAAGAGGAAATCGCCGATCAGAAGCGTGTCTTTCATCGACTCCGAGGGAATCCAGAACGGTTGGAAGAACAGGGTGCGGAACACGCCCGCGATCACCAGCGCCCAGAACACCGTCTTGATCGTTTCGACGATGCCGCCGTCGGATTTGGTCGCTGCTGCCATGCTGTCCTGCCTGTCGGATTTCGCGCTACATGCGCGCGGGTGCGGCGCGAGTCAAGCGCGGGCCGGTTTAAGACGGGGCTGAACCCGAAGCCGTGATGGCCCCGGCCAGCGGGCGCGCCTCGATCACCACGAAGGCCTGCGCCCAGGGGTGGTCATCGGTCAGCGTGACGTGGATCAGCGCTTCATGCCCGTCGGGGGTCATCGCGTGCAGGCGTTCGGCAGCCCAACCGGTGACATGCATCACTGGCTGGCCGGAGCGCAGGTTGCTGACCGCCATGTCCTTCCAGCCGATACCCATCCGCAAGCCCGTTCCAAGCGCCTTGGAGCAGGCCTCCTTCGCCGCCCAGCGCTTGGCATAGGTGGCGGCAACCGCGCGCGGGCGGCTTTCGGCCTTGGCCTGCTCATGCTCGGTGAACACCCGCGCGCGGAACCGGTCGCCAAAGCGGGCCAGCGTCGCCTCGATCCGCTCGATATTGGCGAGGTCGCTGCCGATGCCGAGAATCATGCCCGCGCCGCATCCATCCGGCGGCGCATTTCCTCGATTGCGGGACCAAGGCCGCGGAAGATCGCCTCGCCGATCAGGAAATGGCCGATGTTCAACTCTGCCACCTCGGGGATCGCCGCGATGGGGGTGACGTTGTCGTAGGTCAGGCCGTGGCCGGCGTGGACCTCAAGCCCGGCGGCCGCGGCAAGGCGCGCGCCTTCCTGCAGCAAGCCAAGCTCGCGTTCGGCAAGATCGGGGTGGCCGTCGGCCAGAAGGTCGGCGTAAAGCCCGGTGTGCAATTCCACCACGGCGGCGCCGATCCGGGCCGACGCCTCGATCTGGCGCGGGTCATGGCTGATGAACATGCTGACACGGCACCCCGCCTGGGCCATTGGCGCGATGAACGCGGCAAGACGGGTTCTGTCGCCGGCCACGTCCAGCCCGCCTTCGGTTGTCCGCTCCTCCCGCTTTTCCGGCACGAGGCAGACGGCGTGCGGCTTGTGGCGCAGCGCCAGCGCCTGCATTTCCGCCGTGGCGGCGCATTCGAAGTTTAGCGGCACGGTGATCGCAGCCATGAGCGCGTTGATGTCGCCGTCGCGGATGTGGCGGCGGTCTTCGCGCAGATGGGCGGTGATGCCGTCGGCCCCGGCCGCCTCGGCCAGCAGCGCCGCCCGCAGCGGATCGGGCCAGGCGGTGCCGCGCGCGTTTCGCACTGTTGCGACATGGTCGATGTTGACCCCAAGCCGGAGATGCCGGTGGGTGAGAGAGCGGCCGTGCTGAATGGTTGCCATTGAATGTCTTTCTGCGTCTTTTCGTGACGACGATGTTACGGCGTTCCGGGGCCGTCGTCACCCTCGCCTGCTGCGTCAGGTTCAGCCTTGCGCTTCAGCTTGGCAGCTGCGTTTGCCACCGTCTCCCGCAGCGAATGCCGCCGTTCGCTGCGCTCGTTCGCCTTGGCGGCGCGGGCCTTCTGGTAGGCCTCGACCAACGGAATGGTGATGTAGTATCCAGCAGCGCTGATCAGGATGCCCGGCCCCAGCGCACCGATGAAATAGGGCAGATAAATCTCGTGCCAGAACTGGTAAAGCCCGCCCCAGCGCGCCTTTTCCGGCCCGAACAGGGCAGTGAAGTTGTACCACAGATCCTGCCCCGCATTGGCAAAGCCGCTGCCGATGTACTCGGCGTTGAGCGGTGCCTCGATCCCCATGATCCAGTGGCCAAGCGACATTGCCAGCACGGCAAAGAACGGCGTCGTCACCGGGTTGGTGTTGAACGTCGCAAGGAGCGAGGCCAGCACGTTTCCACGGATCAGCCGCGCCGCGCCCCAGGCCGCCAGAAACTGCAACCCCGGCAGCGGCAGAAAACCGATCAGGGAACCGGCAAATACACCCCGCGCCACGCGGTGCGGCTGGTCTGGCAGACGGCGCATCCGGTAGACGACATAGCGGATCGCCCGCTTGAAGCCACCGCGCGGATACACCTGCTCGCGCAGCCAGGCGCTCCAGCTCAGGGGTTTTCCGCGCTTGAAGACCAACTTGCTTCCTTCCGCCAAACGCTTTTTCTCAAGCCTTACGGCTTGCGTGTCAAATCGCGGTGACGAGAGCTCTGCGCCACATCGGTCTCTGCTTCCAGCGCCGTCATCACCATGTGCAGATGTTCGACATCGCGCAGGTCTACGTCGATAACAAGGCGATAAAAGTCCGGTTTTCTGTCAGTGAACCGTAGGTCCGAGATATTGGCCTTCTGTTCCCCGATCAAGGTGCAGATCCGGCCAAGCACACCCGCATCGTTGGAAATCGTGACATCCAACGTGATCGTGTAGACCGGCGCGTGGCGGCCGGAATGCCATTGCAGATCAACCCAGCGCGCGGTCTGATCCTCGAATTCCTCAAGCGCAGGGCAGTCGATGGCATGGACCACAACGCCCTGGCCCCGATAGGTGATGCCTACGATGCGTTCGCCCGGCACCGGCTGGCAGCATTGTGCGCGCTTGAAGGTCTGGTCGGCAGTCAGACCGACCACCGGGCGCTTTGCATCAACCTCCTCCGAGGTGGCCTGCGCAAGGTCGGGATAAAGCGTCTCGACCACCCGCCGGGCGGTCAGTTCTGCCGACCCCAGCCGCGCGAGCAGGTCGTTTTCATCCGCGAGACCCAGCATCTTGGCGGCAGTCCGCAGCGCCTTGTCGGTGGCCTTCTTGCCGACATGGTCGAAGGCCGCGCGCGCCAGCTCCTGGCCAAGCTTGACGAAACGTCCCCGGTCCTCTTCGCGCAACGAGCGGCGTATCGCGGCCTTGGCACGGCCGGTGGTGACGATGTCGATCCAGGATGATTGCGGGCGCTGGCCCTCGGCGGTGATGATCTCGACCGACTGGCCATTCTTGAGACGGGTCCACAACGGCACCCGGATGCCGTCGATCTTGGCCGAAACGCAGGAGTTGCCGATCCTTGTGTGGATCGCATAGGCGTAGTCCAGCGGCGTCGCGCCACGCGGCAACTGGATTACGTCGCCCTTCGGCGTGAAGCAGAACACCTGGTCCGAATACATCTCGAGCTTGACGTTTTCGAGAAACTCGTCGGTATCGCCTGCGTCCAGCCGTTCGGTCAGCGCGGCGATCCACTTGGCAGGATCGACGGCGAACGGGTTTTTCGCGCGCACGCCTTCGCGGTAGGACCAATGCGCGGCCACGCCGGCCTCGGCCACTTCGTGCATCTCGCGCGTGCGGATCTGTACCTCGACGCGCTTGCCGTCACGGCCCGAGACGGTGGTGTGGATCGAACGGTAGCCGTTGTTCTTGGGCTGGCTGATGTAATCCTTGAACCGGCCCGGCACCGCACGCCAGCGCTGGTGAATGACGCCGAGGATGCGGTAACAATCAGCCACCGAGCCGCAGATCACGCGAAAGCCATAGATGTCGGACAGGCGGCTGAACGCGAGGTCCTTTTCCTGCATCTTGCGCCAGATCGAGTAGGGCTTTTTCGCCCGACCGAACACGTCGGCCTCAAGCTGCGCCTTTTCCAGCTCGTGGCGGATGTCGCCGGTGATCTTGTGGACCACATCGCCCGTCTCGCGCTGCAAGGTGAGGAACCTGCGGATGATGGAATTGCGCGCCTCGGGGTTCAGAACCTTGAAGGACAGGTCCTCCAGTTCCTCGCGCATCCACTGCATCCCCATGCGGCCGGCAAGGGGGGCGAAGATCTCCATCGTCTCGCGGGCTTTCTGCGCCTGCTTGTCGAGGTTCATCGAGCGGATGGTCCGCATGTTGTGCAGCCGGTCACCCAGCTTGACCAGGATCACGCGCAAGTCCTTCGACATCGCCATGAACAGCTTGCGGAAGTTTTCCGCCTGCTGGTTCTCGGTCGAGGACAGTTGCAGGTTGGTCAGCTTCGTGACGCCATCGACCAGTTCCGCGACCTCCTCGCCAAAGAGCGCGGTGATCTCGGTATAGGTGGAGCGGGTGTCTTCGATGGTGTCATGCAACAGCGCGGTGATGATCGTCGCGTCATCCAGCCGCTGTTCGGTCAGGATCGCGGCGACGGCGACAGGATGCGAAAAGTAGGGCTCGCCCGACTTTCGCATCTGGCCGTCGTGCATCTTGAAGCCGTAGTCATAGGCCCGGCGGATCAGGTCGGCATTGCACCGCGGATTGTAGTTGCGGACTAGGGCGATGAGGTCTTCGACGTCAATCATCAGCGCCCTGCCTTGCGGGTGTGTCGCCCGGTCAGATGTCGCCCTGCGCTTCCATCAGCGCGCGCAGCAGCTTTTCTTCCGACATGTCGTCGACCATCGGGCGATCCATCTCGCCGCCCATCAGAAGCGCCATCTGATCGTCTTCGGGTTCGTCGACCTCGATCTGGGTCTGGTGGCTTTCGATCATCCGCTCGCGCAGGCTGTCGGCCAGCTGGGTTTCTTCGGCGATCTCGCGCAGCGACACGACGGGGTTCTTGTCGTTGTCACGCTCGATCGTGATCGGCGAGCCGGCCTGGATTTCGCGCGCACGGTGTGCGGCCAGCATCACCAGTTCGAACCGGTTCGGAACCTTGTCGACGCAATCTTCGACCGTTACGCGGGCCATGGGCAAACTCCAGTTCGGGTGGCGCATTGGAAGTCGCCTATGTAGTCGCTGCAATATTTCTTGACAAGCGTTGAATCCGCCAAATTCAAAGCGGTGTCACGGCATCCCTGTCAGCCTGTGGCAGCGCCGCCAGCATTGCCCGTACCGTCTGTCCGGTCCGAGGATGCACCCAGTCTGGCGCAACATCCGCCAGAGGCACCAGAACGAAGGCACGGTCCTGCATCCGCGGATGCGGCAGGATCAGGCGATCGGGGGTCGCGCCGATCTGCTGGTCTTGCGGCATCAGGCGCCAGCGGTCCTGTGTCTCGGCATCCGGCAGCACCGAATCGCCCACTGCCAGCAAATCGATGTCCATTGTGCGCATCCCCCAGCGCAGCAGACGCTTTCGCCCGAACTTTGCCTCGACGGCGTGAAAGTCCTGCAGGACGGACCCAAGGTCGGCCGGCCCAGCCGTGTCCACTGACGTAGCGGCAATAGCCACCAGCGCCGCTGCGTTCACGTAGTCCGGCCCCGCGCCCGCCGGAAAGCAAGGCGTCACGAAAAGCCGGCTAAGTGTCACCACATCAATGCCTTGCGCGGTGAGGTCGGCCACCGCTTGCCTCAGGTTTTCGGCGGGTGATTGCCCACCGAACGGCAAATTGGCGCCAAATGCAACCAGAGCGTGTATTTTTGTCACCAGTTCCCGTCGCTTCCCTGTAAGCTTCACTTGCAATGGGGAGATTTCCGCAGATATTCCCACTGCGTTGTCCAGCGGATTTCACTGAAAAGAAGTGAGTCAATAAGAAGTTCGATTGGTTCGACGAGTTTTGAGGGGACCGTAAATGTTTTACAAGGACGAACGGCTCGCGCTGTTCATTGACGGATCAAATCTCTATGCCGCCGCAAAGGCGTTGGGGTTTGACATCGACTACAAGTTGCTGCGGATGGAATTCATCCGGCGTGGCAAAATGCTGCGTGCTTTCTACTATACGGCGCTTCTCGAGAACGACGATTACTCTCCGATCCGTCCGCTGGTCGACTGGTTGCATTACAACGGCTTTACGATGCGCACCAAGCCAGCCAAGGAATACACCGACAGCCAGGGTCGGCGTAAGGTCAAGGGCAACATGGACATCGAACTGTGCGTCGATGCAATGGAGCTTGCCAACCGCGTCGATCACATCGTGCTGTTTTCGGGTGATGGGGATTTCCGTCCTCTGGTGGAAAGCCTGCAACGTCAAGGGGTTAGGGTTTCTGTGGTGTCCACGATCCGCAGCCAGCCCCCGATGATCGCCGATGAGTTGCGCCGTCAGGCCGACAATTTCATCGAACTTGACGAGCTGCGCGAAGTCATCGGCCGTCCGCCGCGCGAACCACGCGCAGCGACGCCGGAGGACGAGGCCGTCGAGGTCAAGTGATGCGGACCAAAGGCGGGCGTTCCAGGCGCCCGTCCCCGCCCGCCATGTCTGGCGACCGGGCCCTGCCTACCGGCCTTCCGTTCGATTTGCGTGACTGACGATGATCGCGCTTGCCGGTCTCTTTGCAGCGGCCTTCCTTGCAGCCACGCCGATCCCGTTTCAGTCCGAGGTGGTGTTTCTGGCACTGCTGGCGTCGGGACACGATGCGGTGATGCTGGTCGTCGTGGCCTCGGTCGGCAATGTGCTGGGGTCCTGCGTGACCTATGCCCTTGGCCGCTTCCTTGCCAGTTTTCAGGATCACCGCTGGTTTCCTCTCACGCCCGCGCAGATGGACCGCACCAGCAGCTGGTTCCGGCGGTGGGGCGTTTGGGTGCTGCTGCTCAGCTGGGCGCCCGGCGGTGATCTGGCGGTCGCGATGGCCGGGGTGCTGCGGGTTCCGGTCTGGCAGTTTCTGGTGCTGGTCAGCATTGCCAAGACGGCCCGCTATTGTGCGGTGGCATGGGCCGCGGCCAGCGTCATGGCGTAGTGCCAGGCGGGCGCGCTGCACCGCAGGGCGCTGGCTGTGACGATCAGCCTCCGGACATCGCCTCTTTCACCGCCCCAAGAAAGGTGAGGCCAGGATCGAACCGACCCTCCGCCAGAAACCGCAGCGTCTGGCGGATGACCATCGGGTTGCGCATCATGAAGGTGTGGGTGACCGGCAGGGCGATATGATCGGTCATCCCGTCAAGCCTTGTGCTGTCCACTGACACCTTGCCATCGTTAGCCCCCGGCAAGATCGCCGAATAGACCGGATTGAGCGACCGGGTTCCGGCAATGATCCCCAGCGGGTAATCGGCCGGTGGCAGCGATTCCGGCCAAGACTGCGGCCCGGTTCCCAAGCTGGCCCCGGCGCGCCCGTTGAACCACTGGAACACCGGAATGTCGCCCAGCGCATCCACCAGTTCCGAGCCGTGGTTCGGCGGCGCCAGCATCACCACGCGTCCCATCCGGGCAGGGCGGTGCTGCGCCAGCCAGGCACGCAGGAGGATGCCCCCCATCGAATGGGTGACAAAATGCACCCGGCCCGGACCGGCCTCTGCCACCGCCTTGCCCACCTCGCTGGTCAGCGCCTCGGGCGTGGCGCGGGTCGAGGGGTAAGACCAGTTCACCACCCGGTAGCCCGCCGCGGTCATCGCCCTGGCCAGCGGGGCCAGCGACGCCTGACTGCGCGCCAGACCGTGCAGCAGGACCACGGCATCGGCCACACCATCCCGCCCGGTGCCTTCGGCAGCGGCGGTCGAACGACGGGACAACAGGCGAAGCGGTGACATGGCGCCACTGTCTGCCCGCCTTGGCCGGTCCGCAAGCCCGGTCCTGCGAGCGCTGGACAATTCGGACGCGACGTCACAGGCTTAGCCGATGACGCGCCGTCCGCCCCGCATTGCCGCCCGCGCGCTGATCCTCTGGCAGGATCGGCTGCTCTTGGTCAACGCCTATGGCGGCGGCATTTCGGACCTGTGGTGTGCGCCGGGCGGTGGGGTCGAGGCCGGCCAGTCCCTGCCCGACACTCTGGTCCGCGAGGTGCGCGAAGAAACCGGCCTGACCATCAGCGTCGCCGACCCGGCTCTGGTGAACGAGTTTCACGACCCTGCCATCGGATTCCACCAGGTCGAGATCTTCTTTCGCTGCGCGATCACCGACGGCTCGCTGTCCCCCGCCTGGAGCGACCCGGAAGGCATCGTCACCGAGCGGCGCTTCTTCAGTCGCAGCGCGCTGGAGCTTGGCCAGGTGCGGTTCAAGCCCGACAGTCTGGTGGAGGCGGCATGGGGCAGCGCGCTGCGCTATGATCCGCTGGAAGTGATCGTCAGATGAGCCGCGCCTTCGTGAAGGAAAGCACGGGCGAGCTTGACCCCCTGCCCGATCTGCCGATCAGCCCGCATCCGAACTATGTCACCCCACGCGGACTGGCGGCACTGAAAGACCGGCTGCTGGCGCGCCAGACCGACCTGCAGGCACTGCGCGCCCGCGTCGAACGGCTGGACAAGCAACCCGAAGCCGCCGCCGAGCGCGACATCCGGTATCTCGAGGCGCGGTTGCGGTCGGCCATCGTGATCGACCCGGCCGTTCAGGAAAGCCGCGTCGTGGGCTTTGGCCATGTGGTCACCGTCGAGGACGAGGCGGGCAGCACCGCCCGCTACGAGATCACCGGGGAAGACGAGGCCGATGCCACCATCGGCCGCATCGCGCCGCAGTCGCCGTTGGCCCGCGCACTGATCGGCGCCGAGGTCGGCGACGAGGTGGTCTGGCAAAAGCCGACCGGCAGCCAGCCCCTGACCATCCTCGCGATCGGCCTGCCATGATCCGCCCGCTGACCCGCGCCGACGAGGCCGCCGTCTGGTCGCTCTTGCAAGCCGCGGCCGACTACGTCCGGCTGGAGCGCGGGCAGGAGCCCGACTCCGCCCTGCTGGAAGAGGTCTCTACCGACGCACCCCCGGGCCTGTCGCCCGACGACAGCTACCGCGCCGGGCTGTTCGACAACGCGACTTTACTGGCCATTGCCGACATGTCCTTCGGCTACCCCGAGGCAGGCGATTGCTACCTTGGCCTGATGCTGCTGCGTCCCACGGCGCGCGGGCAGGGGCGCGGGGCGCAGGTGCTCCGACACATGGAAGCCGTTGCCCGCGACAGGGGTGCGGTGCGGATGCTGCTTGCCGTGCTGCACGCCAACCCGCGCGGGCGCAGCTTTTGGGAAAGCCAGGGCTTTGACGACACCGGCCGCAGCGGCGAAGTCACGCTGGGCCGCAGGACGCAACCGGTTCAACGTCTGGCCAAGCTGCTCTGACGGGTTCCCAGAAGCACGCCACCCAGCACCAGTGCCGAAGCGGCGGCGAACCGCCAGCCGACGCCCTCACCCAGAAGAAGCAGGCCGCCAAGTGCTGCGATCACCGGCACGGTAAGCTGCGCGAGGCCCGCCCTTGCCGCGCCCAGCTGCGGCAGGATCGCATACCACAGCGCATACCCAAGACCCGAGGTAACCGCCCCCGACAGCGCGGCAAGACCAATGCCCGCAAGGCTGCGTTCGCCCGGCAGCACCAGTGCCAAGCCAACAACCAGCGGCGCCGACAGCACGAAATTGGCGGTCGTGGCGGCCAGCGCATCTGGCTCGCTGCGTCCGGCAAGCGAATAGACCCCCCACCCGACCCCGGCCGCCAGCATCAGCGCCGCATGCACTACACCCGGCGCGGCCGCCGAAGGGGCGAGCAGCAGGATCAGGCCGCCGAAGGCGACCCCGGCCCCGGCCCAACGCCGCGCCGGCACTGCCTCGCCCGAGGCCAGCGCGCCAGCGAACATCGTCATCTGCACGGCCCCGAACAGGATCAGCGCGCCGGTCCCGGCACCCAACGCCACATAGGCAAGCGAAAACCCCAAAAGGTAGACCGAAAGCCCAACCACGCCGACCGCGCGCCCCTGCCACCGTGGCCACGACCGTCCCGAAATCAAAAGCAGCAGCGCCAGCACCACTGCCCCCGCCGCCACCCGAACCGCGGCGAACCCCATCGCGTCGATATGCCCGCCGCCAACGGCCATCCGGTTCAGCACCGAATTGCCGGCAAAGGCCAGCATCGTCAGCGCCGTCAGCAAACCCAGCCGGGTCAGCATTGTGGCCATACTGTCGTCAGATGTCTCAGCTGAACACCGGCGCGGGATAGTGGCCCGTCCACCAGGCGTGGTCGCTGGTGAAACGAATGACCATCTGCACCAGCCCGGCAATCACGCCCAGCGCGCCAAGCACCAGCGACGCGGACTTCAACCCCGAGGGCGGGCTGCGCCGTTCCGCCGCGACCAGCACTGCAAGGATGGCGGTGATCACCATGTCCAGGCCCAGCATCACCAGGTGGTAGGGCGACGGCGGGAACTCTCCGGCCGGCACGGTCAGCGCGCTGAGCGCGCCCCAGATCAGCACCGCGCCCATCAAAAGGATCACGACCGTATTGCTGCGTGACACCCCAGCCGTCGCCATGTCCCTGTCTCCCGTCCCGTAATTGCGCGGTCACGCTAGCCCGGCTGCAAGCCTTGCGCAAAGAAAAAGGGCGCACCGAAGTGCGCCCTTTTCCGGTCTGATCCCTGCGGGGTCAGATCACATCATGCCGTCCATGCCGCCCATGCCGCCCATGCCGCCGCCGCCGCCGGCATTGCCTTTCGGCTCCGGACGATCAGCGATCATGGCTTCGGTGGTGATCAGCAGCGACGCGACCGAGGCCGCATCTTCCAGCGCGGTGCGAACAACCTTGGCCGGGTCGATCACGCCGAAGGCGAACATGTCGCCATACTCTTCGGTCTGCGCGTTGAAGCCGAACGACTTGTCGTTCGATTCGCGGACCTTGCCGGCAACGACGGAACCGTCGACGCCTGCGTTCTGCGCGATCTGACGCAGCGGTGCCTCAAGCGCCTTGCGGACGATGTTGATGCCGTTGGTCTGATCGGGGTTCGCGCCAACCATGCCTTCAAGCACTTTGCCAGCCTGGATCAACGCGACGCCGCCACCAACCACGATGCCTTCTTGAACGGCAGCGCGGGTTGCGTTCAGTGCGTCGTCGACGCGGTCCTTGCGCTCTTTCACTTCGACTTCGGTCATGCCGCCGACCTTGATGACCGCAACACCGCCAGCCAGTTTGGCCACGCGCTCTTGCAGCTTTTCACGGTCGTAGTCGCTGGTGGTTTCTTCGATCTGGGTGCGGATCTGTGCGACCCGTGCCTCGATCTCGGCCTTGTTGCCAGCGCCGTCGATGATCGTCGTGGTGTCTTTGGTGATCGAGATCTTCTTGGCCTTGCCAAGCATGTCGATGGTCACCGATTCCAGCTTCATGCCCAGATCGTCGCTGATCACCTGACCACCGGTCAGGATGGCGATATCCTGCAGCATGGCCTTGCGGCGATCACCGAAGCCCGGTGCCTTGACGGCAGCGATCTTCAACCCGCCACGCAGCTTGTTGACGACCAGCGTGGCCAGAGCCTCGCCTTCGACATCTTCCGAGATGATCAGAAGCGGGCGCTGCGACTGGATCACGGCTTCCAGCAAGGGAACCATCGGCTGCAGCGACGAAAGTTTCTTTTCGTGCAGCAGCACAAGGCAATCTTCCAGATCGGCGATCATCTTGTCGGACTGCATGCCTTCGACGACGGTGGTTTCCGTCTCAAGGCCCTTGTTCTCTTCGACGGTGATGACACCCTCGTTGCCGACCTTCTGCATCGCGTCTGCGATCTGGCGGCCGATTTCAGCTTCGCCGTTGGCCGAGATGGTGCCAACCTGCGCAACTTCGTCCGAGTCCTTGACCGGACGGGCAGCGGCCTTGATCGCTGCCACAACCTTGGTGGTCGCAAGGTCGATACCGCGCTTCAGGTCCATCGGGTTCATGCCGGCGGCAACGGCCTTGAGGCCTTCCTTGATGATCGCCTGTGCCAGCACGGTTGCTGTGGTGGTGCCGTCGCCGGCCTCGTCGTTGGTGCGGGAAGCGACTTCCTTCACCATCTGGGCGCCCATGTTCTCGAACTTGTCAGCAAGTTCGATTTCCTTGGCGACGGTGACGCCGTCCTTGGTGATGCGCGGCGAGCCGAACGACTTGTCGATCACGACGTTACGGCCTTTCGGGCCGAGGGTCACTTTGACAGCGTCAGCGAGGATGTTGACGCCGCGCAGCATGCGGTCGCGGGCATCGGTGTCGAATTTGACGTCTTTAGCAGCCATTTGATAAGCTCCTTGAATGGGTT
>LNFM01005000.1_pt1 | contig 23558 bp, 14 predicted proteins | sample 596031 | NCBI WGS metagenome assembly LNFM01 (sample SAMN04254537, study PRJNA301005) | activated carbon metagenome | isolation source: dual media filters at the Ann Arbor, Michigan drinking water treatment plant | place: USA: Ann Arbor | reverse complement strand
CCTGAACAACACAAAGCTGCGGGCGATGTGGGAAGCCTCTCCGGCGGCCTTGGAAGCGAACGCCCAGCGGCCACGGCGCTGTCTCGATGGCGGCGATTTGTGCGTCAAGCCGATCCTGCCCGTGATCGCCGATCTCAGGGAGAAATCCCTCGAGCGCATCCGGATCTCGCCGTTCATTCGCGACTGCACACCCGATCCCTTGATGGAGGGCACCGCGGAGCGAGCGGCCGAGCGCTATTGTTTCCCATCGGGCACTAAGCTCGATGCCAATCGATGCTGCCGGGTCAAACGCGCCTTCGCCGAGGAGGTCTTGACGTTGTGGGCCAATCCTGCAACCCGATCCCGCGCAGCCGAAATCGATCGCTACCTGCTGCCGTTCAAGGCGTTCTTCATCATCGTCATCGTGCTCATCGGCTTCCTCCTGATCGCCTGGAAGCGCACGCTGCGGGAGCACTACGGCAAGAATCTCATCGCCATGGAGCGCGGCCTCCAGATCGGCGCCGCCGCGATGCTGTTCTGGCCGGTGATGGACTACGCCTACCAGCAGACTTCCGACGTCCTCTATGGCCCGGCATCGAAGTTCCCGTTTCGCTTGAGCCTGGTCGTCGTGCCGTGGGCGCTGCTGCTGACGGCTTATTTTGCCGACAAGGTGCGCATCGAGCTCGCCCGCATCGTGCAACTCGTCGGCGGTGTCGTCTCGGCCGTTGCCGTACTCCGCTATCAGGACATCAGCGACTGGTCGTCGAAGCTCGTCGGTCTCGGCGCGTCGGAGTTGAATTTCGTCGTGCTCGGACTGCTGGGCGTCAGCATGCTTGTGATCTTGTTACGCTGGCTGCGCAAATCTCTTGCCGGACAGGAAGAGGCCCTCGAGGCCGAGGCTGAGATGCGCGACGACGGGACACTCCCGCTCACCTGATGTCACAGCGAGGCCAGCGTGCTGAAATCCTACTCCATCCAGGGGTCATGCCTCGTCCAGGACGACACCGGCGTCGGCCCTGAGGCTGTCTGGATCGACCTCGTCGAGCCGACGGACGAGGAGGACGCACTGGTCGAGCGAACGCTCGGCATCTCGATCCCGACGCGCGCCGAAGCCCGCGAGATCGAGGCGTCGAGCCGACTCTACCGCGAGAACGGCGTGCATTATATGACCGTTTTCGTCGTCTATAACATCGAGGCGGAGGTACCCGACGGCGCGACGATCACCTTTGTGCTGACACCGGATCGTCTCGTCACGATCCGCTACCACGAGCCGAAAGCGTTCCCCATTTTCACCCAGCGCGCGACCAAGGGCGAGGTCGACTGCACGTCGGCGCCGCTCCTACTCGCCGGCATCCTGGAGACGATCGTCGAGCGTGCGGCCGATGCCATCGAGCGCTCGCAAGACGAAATCGAGCGGATTGCGCGCGGCATCTTTGGGGCCCGCAAGGATAGCCGCAATTATGCTCGACGCCTCGACGTCGTGCTCCGCGGTATCGGTCGGCAGGGAGACATCACCGCTCGGCTCGAGGAAGGGGCCTTCTCGCTGGACCGGATGCTCGCCTATCTCACGACCGTTCTGAAGGAGCGCGGCTCGGCTTCGGCCGCGCTGGCGCGGATCGACGTCGCGCGCGGCGACGTTCGCTCGCTGGCCGAGCAGATGCGGTTTCTCACGACGCGCACCAATTTTCTGCTCGATGCCACCCTCGGGGCCATCTCGATCGAGCAGAACAAGGCCATGAAGGTGTTCTCGCTCCTCGCTGTGACGCTGATGCCACCGACACTGGTGGGCGCGATATATGGCATGAACTTCAAGCACATGCCGGAATTGGAATGGATTTCCGGCTATCCGCTGGCGCTCGTCGTAATGCTGTTGTCCGGGCTGCTTCCCTACCTCTTCTTCCGATGGCGGGGCTGGATCTGACGAGAATTGGCTCCGCTCACCTATTTGTGAACCGATGCGTCTTGTATCAATGAACGACGTTTAGTATGGTCTCTCCAACACGTCTGCCGCCTAGGAGAGAGCTATGAACGTCCAGAACGACAGCACGAAACTTCCCGTCCTGCGCAACGCGCTCGCAGCGTGGGCATCCGTAGCCCGGAATGTCGGCCTGCTGGCCCGCCTCTATTGTCCGTGGATGGCGATCATCGCCGTTACGCTGCTGGCCTGGGGCGTCGGCATCGTCGTGAACAGCGGCTTCTCAAACCCGTCGCCGGTGCTGGTCGGCGGCGCTGGCTGGGTGCCCCTGATCGCGTTGTTCATTGCCGCTGTCATCGCCGTCCCCGCCGTCTTCGTGGGATGGCATCGGGGCATTCAGAGCGGCGAGCGCCCAACGCAGCCGATCCGCCTCGACGGCGCGGTGTGGGCCTATGTCGGCTACTCGGTGCTGATCGGCCTCGCACTGGTGCTGACGGTCGGGCTCTTCGCTACCATCGTGACGGCAGTCGTCGGTATCTCGACCGGGCTCGGCGACGGTCCGATGTCGCTCGAGCGCTTCGCCGCCCTGGCGCCGTTCCTGCCGCTCGCCGTCGTTCCCTACTACCTGCTGCTAAGCCGCTTCAGCCTGGTGCTCCCGGCCATCGCGGTCGGCCAGTCGATGAGCCTCGGCGAGAGCTTCCGCAAGACGCGTGGCAACACCTGGCGGCTGACCTTCGGCGCGGGCCTCGTCTACCTGCCCGTCGTCATCCTTTCAGGCCTGCTCGAGATTGTGAACATCGCGCTTCCCGGTTCGACCGCGATCGTCGGCACGCTCTCGCTCCTGGTTGTGATCACGACGCTCTACTGCACGCATGCCGCCCTGTCGTTCGGCACGCTGGCCCTTAAGAACCTGTCGCCCACCGACGACGCCATGGCCGTCTGATCGCGCCAAATGCTCCCCGGTTGCACTTGACCTCGCGGCCCACGGCTGCGAGGTCTTGTCGTCTTGGAACAATCGACACCGGTGGAGGAACTCCCATGGATCTCGGCATCGCCGGCCGTACGGCCATCGTCTGCGCAGCCTCGAAAGGCCTCGGACGCGCCACGGCCATGCAGCTCGCCAAGGAAGGTGTGAACGTCATCATCTCGGCGCGCACCAAGGCCGATCTCGAGGCCACGGCCGACGAGATCCGGAAGGCGGCCAATGTCAGGGTCGAGGCCGTGGCGTGCGACGTGACCACGGACGAGGGTCGCGCCATGATCCTCAAGGCGTGCCCCAATCCCGACATCGTGATCAACAACGCAGGCGGCCCGCCTCCCGGAGACTTCAAGGACTTCTCGCTCGACGATTGGCGCAAGGCCGTCGAGTGGAACATGATCACGCCGATCGCGCTGATCAAGTCCACGGTCTACGGCATGATGGACCGCAAATGGGGGCGCATCCTCAACATCACCAGCCAATCGGTGAAGGCGCCGATCGCATCGCTGGAGCTGTCGAACGGTGCGCGCGCCGGATTGACCGGAGCCGTCGCCGTCATGGCCCGCCGCGCGGTGAAGTACAACGTCACGATCAACAACATCCTGCCCGGTCCGTTCGAGACCGACCGGCTGCGTGGCTCGACAATCAAGGCAGCCCAGCAGCAGGGCATCCCTGTCGAAAAGGCGATGGAACTGCGCAAGGCGGGGGTCCCCGCCGGGCGGTTCGGCCAGCCCGAGGAGTTCGGTGCGGCGGCGGCCTTCATGTGCTCGGAACATGCTGGCTTCATCACCGGCCAGAACCTGCTGCTCGACGGCGGCATTTTCCCGGGTGCGTTGTAGGGAAGCCCACCCGTTCCAGACTCTGGATGCGACATGAGGTCCGGCATTCCGATAGGGGTGTGCGGGGCCTCATTCCTTTCTGTTCCCAGCGGATGCGCTGACCAGTCGGATCTTCGATCTGATGCTTCGGCCATGTGACGGTTGACGGCCGGCGTTTGACGCGGCTAGTGGCGCCTTCGCGCGCCGGTCTGCGTCCCGGGCGCGACCGGAGGCGGTCCCGTCGAGGCGCCTTTCGTGAAGCCTCACGCCACACCGGAGCCTCAGCCCATGCCACGTCCCTGCGGGATCGACTTCGGCACGTCAAATTCGTCGGTCGGCGTGGCCCGAGGCGGCAGGGCCACACTGCTCCCCTTGCAGGACGGCGCCTCCTCTGTGCCGACCGCGCTCTTCTTCAGCTTCGAGGACGATACGACGACGTTCGGTCGCGAAGCGATGGACCGCTATCGAATGGGTGAGGGGGGCCGCCTGCTGCGCTCGATCAAGACCCTGCTCGGCACTTCGCTCTTCGAGGAAATGACGCAGGTGCGCTCGCGCCGCTATCATTTCTCCGAGATCGTCTCGAGCTTTCTTGCGTTCCTGCGAACGACCGGTGAAGCCTGCGAGAGCGCGCCGCTCGAGGACGTGGTGCTCGGACGCCCGGTGTTCTTCGTCGACGATGACGAGACCGCAGATCGCACGGCGCAGCAGCAGCTCGAAGCAGCGGCACACGCGGCAGGCTTTCGCTCGATCTCGTTCCAGCTCGAGCCGATCGCTGCGGCTTTGGACTACGAGCAGACAGTCGCCAAGGAGGAGATCGCGCTCGTTGCCGACATCGGCGGCGGCACCTCAGATTTCTCCCTCGTCCGCGTGGGCCCGCTTCTCAAAGGCAAAGCGGATCGGCGCGGCGACATCCTCGGCGCCAACGGCGTGCGCGTCGGTGGCACCGATTTCGACCGCCAGCTCAGCACCGCGACGCTGATGCCATTTCTTGGCCGTAACAGCCGTCTCAAGACAAAAGGACTCGAGACGCCCGCCTGGTACTATTCGGACCTCGGCACCTGGCATCGCATCAACTCGCTCTACGAGCGCAAGGTCGTGACCGAGATCCGAGGCCTGCTGCGCGATTCGGCCGAGCCCGAAAAGATCGAGCGGTTGCTCAGCGTGCTCGATCTGCGCAAGGGCCACGAGCTATTGGGGCGCGTCGAGCAGGCGAAGATCGCCCTCTCGGGCGAGACCGAAACCCGGATCGATCTGGCCGACGTGGTTGCTGGGTTGCAGCTCCCAGTCGCCCGAACTGAACTCGAGACTGCGATCTCGGCTGGGCTCCAGCGCATCGAGGCCCGGGTGGCGGCCCTGCTCGTCGACGCCGGATTGGCGGCGAGCGACGTCGGTACCGTGTTCATCACGGGTGGATCGAGCGGCATCCCTGCTGTCAGGACCGCGATTACGCGCGGCGTGCCCGAGGCGCGCGTAATCGCGGGCGATGCCTTCGGCAGCGTGGCGACCGGCCTCGCGCTCGATGCAGCACGGCGCTACGGCGGCACATAAGGGGCCTCTTGCGGCTGCTCGCTGCTCCGCAAGCCTCGTCGCGTTTTGCCGGAATTTGCCGGATGGCAGCGCCGTTGCCGCGTTGCGCACGACGCGGGCCTTAAAGAGGGCTCCGATCGAGACGAAAGTAATCCCCGCCTTCAATCCGTCATCGATAATGGCCTCTGTGGGGCCATCGCACGATACCTCGCCTGCGCCCGAGAACAGGACTTTCGCCATGAGCCGGATGCCCCGCGCCGCCTACGCCCTTCCCCTCGCCGCCTTGCTCGGTACGGCTGCGGTCTCGCCGCCTGTGCTGGCCCAGCGCGCCGCCGTGCCGGGGTTCTCGCATCAGATCATCACCCGCGATGGCGACCGGGTCGGCGCAAGCCTGAAGGCCATTCGTGAGAGCGAGGCGGGCAAGACAGCCGCACTGCAACCCGCTGGAGCGTTGCGGTCGGCTGGGCTTGCAGCCCTCGCGGACGGCAAGGATCTCCGGGGTGCCGTCCGGCTGCTCACTCTCGCGGCGGCCGTCGATCCCAAGGACCAGGCCGCCTGGCTCGGGCTGTCGCGTGCCGCCCTGGCACTTCCTGTCGATGCCTTGCGCGGAGCGGAGCGCTACGAGATCCCCGCGACGGCATCGGGTGCCGCGTGGCTGGCCTATCGTCTGGCGCCCAGCGTCGAGAGCAAGGCCGAGAGCCTTGCCGTGCTGGCCGATGCCATGAAGCGCCGCTCGATGTGGCGGCCGGCGATAGATGCACTTGTGGCCAGCCTGGCGCTGGCGCCGAGTGACGAGGTCCGGGAGACGCTCGAGGCGCTGCGGGCGGAGCACGGCTTCCGGGTCGTGGACTACAAGGTCGACTCCGATGCCGAGGCGCCGCGTCTTTGCGTCAACTTCTCCGAGCCGCTGGCCGTCGGGGCGCCGGATGCCGCCAAGTTCGTCACCGTCGACGGTCGCGAGCCCGAAAGCCTCACGGCAGAGGGCAACCAGCTTTGTGTCGATGGCCTGAAGCACGGTGCGCGCTACCAGATCCAGGTACGCTCGGGCATCCCGGCGACGACGGCGGAGATGCTGGCCAAGGCTTCGGAAATCGCAATCTACGTGCGTGACCGCAAGCCATCTGTTCGGTTGACGGGCCGCGCCTACGTGCTGCCGAGCCGCGGCCAGCAAGGCATCCCCGTCACCAGCGTCAACGCCAAGAGCCTCGCCGTCGAGATCTTCCGCATCGGCGACCGTGGTCTCGGGCTGGCGGCCGGCAGCGACAACTTCCTCAAGACCATCGAGAGCTGGGACATCGAGCAGGTCCGCGAGAAGAGCGGCCGCAAGGTGTGGTCCGGCGCATTGGAGGTCGCGTCGCGGCTCAACGAGGACGTCACCACGGCCATTCCCGTGACGGAGGCACTGGGCAAGCTCGAGCCGGGCGTCTACGTGGTCGCGGCCGCGATCGCAGGCCCGAGTGAGGGCGAAGGTGCGCAGTCGAAGCGCGCCGCCCAGTGGTTCGTCGTCTCCGATCTGGGGCTCACTGCGCTGTCCGGTGATGACGGCTTGCATGCCTTCGTGCGCTCGCTCGCCTCCACCGATGCCGCAAGCGGCGTGACCGTCAGGCTGCTTGCGCGCAACAACGAGGTTCTCGGCACCGCGACGACGGATACCAAGGGCTACGCGCGTTTCGAGCCGGGTCTGCTGCGCGGCGAGGGCGGGCAAGCGCCACGCCTGCTGGTGGCCGAGGGGCGTGACGACTATGCGCTCCTGGATCTGGCCACGGCCGCGTTCGATCTCTCCGACCGCGGCGTCAAGGGCCGCGCTGCTCCCGGCCCGCTCGATGCCTACCTCTATGCCGAGCGCGGGGTGTATCGCCCCGGCGAGACCGTGCATCTGACCGGGCTGATGCGCACGGCGATCGGCGATGCCGCCACCGCGCCCGCGACGCTCATCGTCACGAGGCCGGATGGCGTCGAGCATCGCCGCAGTGTGCTGTCCGACCAGGGCGTCGGCGGGCGGACGACCGAGCTGCAGCTGGGCCGTCAGTCGATGACAGGGACGTGGCGGGCCAAGCTTCATGCCGACCCGAAGGCGGCACCACTTGCCGAAGTCGCGTTCCTCGTCGAGGACTTCGTCCCGGAGCGCCTGGCTCTCGAGCTGAAGCCCGCCGCCACCAGTGTGCGTGCCGGTGACCCTGCCACGATCGCGGTTTCCGGCCGCTATCTCTATGGCCCACCCGCCGCCGGTCTGGCGCTCGAAGGCGAAGTCGTTGTCAGGGCGGCCAAGGGCGATGTTGCTGGCCATCCTGGCTACAAGTTCGGCAACGCAGCCGAGACTGTCCTCGCGGTTCGCGAAACACTCGATGCCCTCGGACTTACCGGCGCTGACGGCGAAGCCTCGATCCGTGCGGCGTTGCCTCGCTTGCCGAGAACCGCCCGCCCACTCGAGGCCGACGTGATCGTTCGCCTCAGGGAAGCCGCCGGCCGCACCATCGAGCGCCGGGTTACGCTGCCGATTGATCCGGCCGAGGCGAGGATCGGCGTGAAGCCCCTTTTCGCCAACGATCAGGTTGGCGAGGGCGACGAGGCACGCTTCGAGGTGATCGCGCTCGACGCCGATGGCAAGCGCGCCGCAGCGCCTGCCCTCAAGTGGGAGATCGTGCGGCTCGATCGGCGCTGGCAATGGTACGCGCATGAGGGCGAATGGCGCCACGAAGCCGTCACCACCACGCGCCGCGTCGCCAACGGCACAGCCGGCGCATCGGTCGAGGCGCCCGCGCGCATCGCGTTCAAGCCTGAGTGGGGGCGCTACCGCCTCGACGTGACGGGCACCAACGGCGATATCGCACGCACAAGCGTGTATTTCACGAGCGGCTGGCAGTCTGCCGATAACGCAGACAGCCCCGAGGTGCTCGACGTCGCTCTCGACAAGAAGAGCTACGCCGCTGGCGAGACCGCCCGCCTCAAGATCAACAGCCGGGAGGCCGGACGCGCACTCGTCGCGGTGCTTTCCAACGGCCTGCTTACGACGCGCGAAGTCGACGTCCCGAAGGGAGGCGTCGAGGTGCCGCTCACGGTCGACGGCAAATGGCTGCCCGGCGCCTACGTCAGCGTCACGCTCTACCGCACGCTCGATGAGCGCCAGAAGCGCATGCCCGGACGGGCGCTGGGCATTGCCTGGCTCGGGCTCGACACGGCGCCACGGACCCTGAACGTCGCCATTGATGCTCCCGAGAAGGTCCTGCCCGGCCGGACGATGACGGTTCCGATCAAGCTCTCCGGACTGGCCGCTGGCGAGGAGGCCCGCATCACGGTGGCGGCGGTCGACGTCGGCATCCTCAATCTCACCAGGTATGTGTCACCCGCCCCCGAAACGTGGTTCCACGCCCAGCGCCGGCTCGGCGTTGAGGTGCGCGATCTCTACGGCCGCCTGATCGACGGCATGCGGGCCGAGCGAGGTCGACTGCGCTCGGGTGGTGACGGCTCGGGCGGCTTGTCGGCAGAAGGCAGCCCGCCGGTCGAGGCTCCACTCTCACTGTTCTCGGGCATCGTCCGCGTGGGACCCGACAATACCGCGCAAGTGAGCTTCGACCTTCCCGACTTCAATGGCACCGTTCGCTTGATGGCCGTCGCGTGGAGTGGGTCGAAGGTCGGTTCGGCAAACCGTGACGTCATCGTCCGCCACAAGCTGGCGCTGATGGCCTCGGGTCCCCGTTTCCTGACCCTCGGCGACAAGGCGCGCCTCGAAGTCGACGTGCACAACGTCGACGGCCCGAGCGCCAACTATCGCGTGGCGGTGGCGAGCGAGGCGGACGGCGGGGCGCGCCAGAGCCTCGCCGGTCTCGATCTGCCTCTGAAGCCCACCGAGCGTCGCCGCGAGACGATCGCGCTGGCGCCGACGACTCTTGGCCGCAGCGTCTACGAGGTGGTCGTCACGGGTCCGGACGGCATCGAGGTACGCCGCCGCGTCGCCCTTGATGTCAAGGCACCGGCGTCGGGCATTCGCCGGACGACCGTTGCGGCGCTCGCGGCCAACGGTGGCAAGCTCGGGCTGTCGAAGGATCTCTTCCACGACCTGATCCCCTCGTCGGCCAAGCTGGCGCTGACGGTGGGGCCGACCGCGGCCTTCGACGTGGCCGGGCTGCTGGGTGAGCTCGACCGCTACCCCTACGGCTGCGCCGAGCAGACGACGAGCCGGGCACTGCCGCTTCTCTACGTCAACGAGATGGCCCAGCGGCTCGGTCTCGCTCAGGAGGGCGAAATCAGGTCGCGCATCGCGAAGGCGATCGATCGCCTGCTCGAGATGCAGGATTCGACCGGCGCATTCGGCGTCTGGGGTCCGTCCGACGGCGACATCTGGCTGACCGCCTACGTCACCGATTTCCTAACCCGCGCCAAGGAAGGGGGGCACGAGGTGCGCCGGGAGCCGTTCACGCAGGCCCTTGATCGTCTCGCCAACGTTCTCGCCTACGCCCAGGACTTCGAGAAGGGTGGCGAGGCGCGCGCCTATGCGCTCTACGTGCTCGCCCGTAACGGTCGCGCGCCGGTCGGCGACCTACGCTACTACGTCGACACGCGTCTCGAACGGTTCGCGACACCACTCGCGAAAGCTCAACTCGGTGCCGCGCTCGCGTTGCTGGGTGACAAGGAGCGGGCGGGACGCGCCTTCGCATCGGCGCTCGCTGGTCTCGAGGGCGAGCCCGCCAAGGATCTGCTTGATGGTGCACGCGCCGACTACGGCTCGCTGCTTCGCGACGGTGCCGGCATCCTGACGCTGGTTGCCGAAACCGGCATGGCCAAGGAGCGCACCGCGGATCTGACCAAGGTCCTCGCCGCGGCGTTCCGCACGCGCCGGCACACGTCCACCCAGGAACAGGCGTGGATGCTGCTGGCGGCACGGGCCCTCGCCGAAGAGGCAAAGGCGACGACGCTGACCGTCGGCACGTCAGCACACACGGGAGAGTTGACGCGCGCCTTCAAGCCGGCGGACCTGGAGCGGGGCCCGGTCGATATCGTCAATCGCGGTGCCAATCCGGTTGATGCCGTGATCTCGATCGAAGGCTCCTCGCTCACGACCGAGCCCGCCATCGCCCGCGGCTTCACCATCGAGCGCAGCTACTTCAAGCTCGATGGCGAGAAGATCGATCTTGCCAGCGCATCGGGCGGTCGTTCCCAGATCGGCCAGAACGAGCGCCTCGTCGCGGTGGTTACGATCAAGGGCACGGATGCCGGCGGCCGCGTGCTGCTGGTGGACCGCCTGCCTGCGGGCCTCGAGGTCGAGAACCCGCGCCTCGTCGACAGCGGAGACGTCAAGTCGCTCGCCTGGCTGAAGAGCGGCAAGTCGCCGAAGCACACCGAGTTCCGCGACGATCGCGTGGTGGCCGCGTTCGACTTCTTCGGCGACGGTGAGGGCGGCAACAGCGCGACAGCCGAGGCTGTCACGGCGAGCGTCGCCTACATCGTGCGGGCCGTGACGCCGGGCACGTTCGTCCACCCTGCGGCGAAGGTCGAGGACATGTACCGGCCCGAGCGCTTTGCGCGAACAGCCGCCGGCACGCTCGAGATCGGAGCCGCACGGTGAACGAGAGCGGCGAGAGCAAGTCCCGGATGAGGTCGTTCGCGATGAAGGTCTTTCGCCGGCACTGGCCGCTCGCCCGCCCTGGTGCGGCCTCGCCGTCCACTCAATCTGAAGGCTACCGGACGAGCGCAATCGCAACCGGTGGTCCCACGTCGGAGGGAGCGCCCTCCACGGGAGGGTACGGACGCCGCGGAAGATGGGGAGCCCCACGCCGCGGCGTCTTCCGGCTGGCAGCAGCCGGGGTGGTGCTGCTTGTCGTCGGTGCCGTCGCTGCGATTATAGCGGCGCGCTTGCCCAGCCCTCCGCTCGAGCGGGCCGATGCGGTCTCGGCCACGGTGCTCGATCGGACCGGGCGCCTCTTGCGCGCCTACACGACGCCGGATGGCCGCTGGCGACTGCCTGTGACGCTCTCGGACGTCGATCCTCGCTACGTCGAGATGCTGCTCGCCTACGAGGATCGTCGCTTCCATAGCCACATCGGTGTCGATGCGTGGGCGCTGGGCCGGGCGGCATGGCAGCTCGCCCGGAACGGTCGCATCGTCTCCGGCGCCTCGACGCTGACCATGCAGGTCGCGCGCCTGCTCGACGGGCCCGAGCCGCGCGGGATCACCACCAAGCTGCATCAGATGACGATAGCGTTGGCATTGGAGCAGCGCCTTTCGAAGCACGAGATCCTCGACTTGTATCTCCGTCTGGCGCCGTTTGGCGGCAACGTCGAGGGCGTGCGTGCGGCCTCCCTCGCCTATTTCGGCAAGGAGCCGGCACGCCTCTCGCTCGCCGAGCGGGCGCTGCTCGTCGCCATTCCGCAATCGCCGGAGGCACGTCGGCCGGACCGAGATGCCAAAGCCGCGCGTCGGGCGCGTGATCGGGTGCTGGCCCGTGCCGTCGCCGCCAAGTTGATTTCGGAAGCCGACGCCGCCGAGGCGCAACGCGAGAATGTACCGGCGCGGCGTCAGCTCTTTGCGAGGCTCGCCCCCCATCTCGCCGATGCCGAAGTCGTGCGGGCGCCGCGCCTCCCAGTCCATCGCCTGACCATCGACCGGGATCGGCAGGCTGTCCTCGAACGGCTTGTCACCGAGCACGCCCAGCGCCTTGGACCACGTCTGTCCGCAGCTTTGATCGCGGTCGACCACGAGACGAGCGAGGTGATCGCGCAAGTCGGCTCGTCCGGCTACCTGGACACCGATAGGCAAGGCGCCGTCGACATGACCACGGCGATCCGTTCGCCCGGCTCGACCTTGAAGCCGCTCGTCTACGGCCTCGCCTTCGAGCGTGGCATCGCGCACCCCGAAACACTGATCGAGGACCGCCCGGCCCGGTTCGGCCGCTATACGCCCTCGAATTTCGACGAGGATTTCCGGGGCACCGTCTCGATACGCGAGGCGCTGGCTCATTCTCTCAACATTCCCGCCGTGAAGGTGCTCGCCGAGGTCGGCCCGAAGCGTCTCGTCGGACGTATGAAGCGCACCGGCATCGAACCGCAACTGCCCGTCGGCGCCGAGCCGTCACTCGCCGTGGCGCTGGGCGGCGTCGGGCTGACGCTGAAGGATCTGGCACAGCTCTATGCGGCCATGGCACGCGGCGGCGATGCGGTGCCGTTGGTCCACACGATCGAAGAAGCGAGACAACGCCAGAAACAGGCCGGCGTTCGCCGACCGTCGATGCGTCTCCTCTCACCCGCTGCCGCCTGGTACGTCGGTGACATCCTGAAGGGCGCGCCGCCACCGGCCAACGCGCGCGGTGCGCGGATCGCCTTCAAAACGGGGACCTCCTACGGCTTCCGCGATGCCTGGGCGGTCGGCTTCGACGGCCGTCACACCATCGCCGTGTGGGTCGGGCGCCCAGACGCCACCTCGACGCCCGGCATGACCGGCCATGGGTCTGCGGCACCACTCCTGTTCGATGCGTTCGCCCGTATCGCCGACCGCACCACGCCGCTCTCCTCATCCCCGCCGCGAGGCGCCAGCCGCGTCCGCAATGCCGAGCTTCCGCCAACCTTGCGCCGCTTCATGGAGGCCGGGGCGAGCACCTCGGGCACGCCAACGGTTGCTATCGCCTTCCCACCGGACAAGGCGGAACTCGAGACGGACGCCGACGAGGCCGAGATCGTGCTCAAAGCCGAGGGCGGCGCACTCCCGCTCACCTGGGTCGTCGACGGCCTGCCGATCGAGACCACGGACGACGGTCGCAAAGCGCTGTGGACTCCTGCCGGCGCCGGCTTTGCCAAAATCTCCGTCATCGACGCCGAAGGCCGCGCCGACCGGGTGACAGTAAGGTTGCGTTGAGGCTCGCCACCTCTGCCGATCACGGCGGGCACGGCCTATGTCGAGTGGCGATCTTGCGAAACATGCCAAATCGCGAGCACGACAAGCTCGTCGTCATTGAAGGTATACTAGACGACGCGACGCGTCCGGGGAATCCAGCTTGCTGCCCCCCTCACCTTCCCAGCGGTAGCGCGCCCGTGTGCTTCACCTGCCCCAGCGCGAAGCTGGATTCGATGTTGGCGATTCCGGCGACACGGGTCAGGCGGCCCTTCACGAAGCGCTCGTAGTCGGCGAGGTCGCTTGCGACCACGCGCAGCAGATAATCGCGCGGCCCCGTCATCAGGTAACATTCAAGCACTTCGGGCCAGCTCCGAATCGCCTCCTCGAAGGCCCGCATAGCCTCCTCGGATTGGCGCTCCAGTTTGATCGAGACGAAGACGCTGACGGGTAATCCGACCTTCTTTTGGTCCAACAACGCCGCATATCCACGAATGACCCCCGCCGCCTCGAGCAGGCGGAGGCGTCTGAGGCACGGGCTCACCGTCAGGCCCACCCGCTCGGCGAGTTCAGTCGCCGTCAGTCGTCCATTTTCCTGGAGGGCCGCCAGCATACGACGGTCGATGTCGTCCACGGGCATGATTGGCATTGTCATGACGTGAAGGTTCTCCAGGCGCTAAAGAATGCCAATTCTAACGGGGATGTTGGCGAAGTTCAGCAGGAATTGCCGCCGCATTCGCGCTATTTTCTGGCTGCACCGAGGGCGACCACCTTCTTCCGGGGTGCCAGGAGCCGCCGCATGACCCAACCAGCCCCATCGTCCCTTCTTCCCGTCTCTGTCGACGACGTGCGGGCCGCAGCGGCCTTGCTCGAGGGCCACGTCCTCAATACCGACTTCGACCCGAGCCGCACTCTCTCGGAGATGCTGGGCTGCCAGGTTTGGCTGAAGTTCGAGAACCTGCAGTTCACGGCCTCGTTCAAGGAGCGCGGTGCCCTCAACCGGCTGTCGGCGCTGACCGAGGCGGAGCGCAAGCGCGGCGTGATTGCCATGTCGGCCGGCAACCATGCGCAGGGCGTGGCCTACCACGCGCGCCGCCTCGGCATCCCCGCGACCATTGTGATGCCGATCGGCACACCGATGGTGAAGGTCGAGAACACGCGGCGCCACGGTGCCACCGTCAATGTTGAAGGCGCAACGCTCGAGGATGCCGCCGCCTTCGCGCGGGCCTATGGCGCCGAGCACGGGCTGCTTTTCGTCCACCCCTACGACGACCCCCTCGTCATTGCCGGCCAGGGCACCATCGCCCTCGAGATGCTGGCCGCCGTGCCGGATCTGGACACCCTCGTCATTCCCATCGGCGGCGGCGGTCTCATCAGCGGCATGGCGATTGCAGCCAAGCACCTCAAGCCGTCGATCCGAATCGTTGGCGTACAGGCCGAGCTCTATCCCTCGATGTACAACGCCGTCAAAACCACCAGCCTGCCGATGCGTGGTGACACGCTCGCCGAGGGTATCGCGGTCAAGTCTCCGGGCCGCCTGACGGGCGAAATCGTCCGCGCTCTCGTCGATGACATCGTGCTGGTCAGCGAGGTGCATCTCGAGCACGCGGTCAGCCTGCTCATCAACATCGAAAAGACCGTCGTAGAAGGTGCCGGCGCCGCGGGACTGGCCGCGCTGATCGCCAGGCCTGAGCTGTTCCGCGACCAGACGGTCGGCCTCGTTCTCTGCGGCGGCAATATTGACACCCGGCTCCTCGCCTCCGTCCTGACACGCGAGCTCGCCCGCGAGGGCCGCCTCTCGCAACTCGCCATCGATCTCGTCGATCAGCCCGGCCAGCTCGCAAAGGTCGCGAACCTGCTCGGCGAGGCCGGCGCCAACATTGTCGAGGTCTATCACCAGCGGGTCTTCTCGGACCTGCCCGCCAAGGGAGCGCTGCTCGAGGTGGTCATCGAAACGCGCGACCGCAGTCATCTCAACGACACCGTGGCCCGTCTCAGGGCCGCCGGCCTCGAGGTCGAGGTCGTCAGTAATCCAGGAGGAGCACGCTGATGGAAGGCTCTCGCATGATTCCGGCCGGCGCTGCCGTCGACCCCGCCACCCTCGCCATGCTGACCGAACTCGAGCGCAAGGTGCTGTGGCTCTCCACCTACATGATCCACCACGCCAACCACGAGATCGATCGCGGCGATGGCTTGAAGGTCGGCGGTCACCAGGCGTCGTCCGCATCACTCGCGACTCTGATGACGGCGCTCTATTTCCACGTCCTGCGCCCGGAGGACCGCATCGCGGTGAAGCCACACGCGAGCCCGGTATTCCATGCCATCCAGTACCTCCTCGGCAATCAGACCGCCGACAAGATGCAGAACTTCCGCGGCTTCGGCGGCGTGCAGTCCTACCCGTCTCGCACCAAGGACAAGGCCGACGTCGACTTCTCGACCGGCTCGGTCGGCCTTGGCGTCGCGGCGACGGGTTTCGCGAGCCTCGTCCAGGATTACATTCACGCCAAAAGCTGGCGCTCCTCGGAGTGGCCGAAGGGCCGTCTCGTCGCGCTGATGGGCGATGCCGAGATCGATGAGGGCAACATCCATGAGGCGCTGCTCGAATACTGGAAGCACGGCCTCAAGAACTGCTGGTGGGTGGTCGACTACAACCGCCAGAGCCTCGACAGTGTCGTTTCCGACCAGCTCTTCATGAAGGTCGCCGGGCTGTTCGAGAACCTCGGCTGGAAAGTCATTCTGATCAAGTACGGCAAGTTGCTCCAGGCGGTCTTCGAGGAGCCCGGCGGCGAGCGCCTGCGCAAGTGGATCGATGATTGTCCCAACCAGCTCTACTCAGCGCTCGTCTTCGAGAAGGGCTGGCGCCGGCAGCTCGAGGCTGATCTGGCGGGCGAAACGGACACGCTGGCTCTGATCGCCAAGCGCAACGACGACGAGCTCGCCCGCCTGATGACCAATCTCGGCGGCCACGATATGGAGACCATTCTCGAGGCCTTCGCATCGGCGCCCGATGACCAACCGGTCTGCTTCATCAGCTATACGATCAAGGGTTTCGGTCTCCCCTTCGCCGGCCACAAGGACAACCACGCCGGCCTGATGAACAAGACGCAGATGCAGGCGTTCCGTGGCCAGCAAGGCGTCAACCAGGGCGAGGAGTGGGACAAACTCGCAGGGCTCAAGCTGCCGCGCGAAGAGGTCGAGCGGTTCCTCTCCGAGGTGCCCTTCAACCGTAAAGGCAAGCGCACGCTCAACGCCGACCGCATTCCCGTGCCACCGATGCCGGTGCTGGAGACCAAGGGCAAGGCAACGACGCAAGCCGGTTTCGGCCGCATCCTCGACGAGATCGCGCGGAAGGGCGGCCCTCTCGCCGACCGAATCCTCACGACCTCGGCTGACGTCACAGTCTCGACGAACCTGGGACCGTGGGTGAACCGGCGCGGGCTCTTCTCGATAGAGAGCAAGGAGGACGTGTTCAAGCAGCGCGGCCTCATGAGCCCGCAGCGCTGGGAAATGGCGCCCACTGGCCAGCATATCGAGCTCGGCATCGCCGAGATGAACCTGTTTCTGCTGCTCGCCGCCGCGGGCCTCTCGCATGCCCATTACGGCGAGCGGATCATTCCAATCGGCACACTTTACGATCCGTTTATCTGTCGCGGCCTCGATGCGCTCAACTACGCCTGCTACCAGGATGCCCGCTTCATGGTGGTCGCGACCCCTTCGGGCTTGACCCTGGCGCCGGAGGGGGGCGCCCATCAGTCGATCTCGACGCCGCTCATCGGCATCGCGCAGGACGGGCTGGCCTCGTTCGAGCCGGCCTACGTCGACGAGCTTTCCGCGATCATGGGCTGGTCGTTCGAATACATGCAGCGCGAAGGCCCCGAGGAGGGCAAGACGGGCTGGCACCGTGAGGAGAAGGGCGGCTCGGTTTACCTGCGCCTGTCGACGCGCCCCATCGAGCAGATCCCTCGCCAGATGACGCCTGAACTTCACGAGAACATCATCGCGGGCGGCTACTGGCTGAGGCGGCCTGAGCCAGCAACCCAGCTCGCGATCGTCTATATGGGCGCTCTTGCACCGGAGGCGATCGAGGCCGCAGCCCTCCTCTCGGAGAACCGGGGCGGCGTCGGCGTTCTCGCCGTCACCTCGGCCGACCGTCTCACCGCCGGCTGGCACGGCGCCGAGCGCGCGCGCGAGCGGGGCGACACCACGGCACGGGCCCACATCGAGACGCTGCTCGCGGCTCTCCCCCGCGATGCCGGCATCATCACGCTTTGCGACGGTCACCCGGAGACACTCTCCTGGATCGGCGGCGTCGCCGGCCATCGCGTCCGGGCGCTGGGCGTCGAGCATTTCGGCCAGTCTGGCTCCATCTCCGAGCTTTATGCGCACTATGGCCTCGACGCGGCAGCCGTCTTGCGAGCGGCAGAAGCACTGACCGGACGTCCCACCCGCTATCGCCGTGAGAGGTAGTCGAAATTGCGTTGCCCGGCTTAACTGCGACTTAAGCCGGGCATCCTAGGTTACCGCAAATCGGGCCCGACCCAATGGGTGGTGACTGCCTGAGAGCCGACAAGATGCAACCAAGGAAAGACCCCGGTGGCGCTACGTTCTCCGCGTATCCAGGCGCTGTCATCGACGCTCAAGCGAGCAGCTTCCGAGGCAGATCCAACAGATCGCCCGGCGGTGGTGCCTCAGCTGAAGGCATCCCGTCCGCGCGATCAGGTGTTCCAGGAGAGGCTTCGCCGAACCGCCGCGCAGCGCGCCGAGGGTAAAGCTGTCGCCGAGAGCACAGATTGCAAGCGCCGCTCGCGCCGGAAGGCCACGACCTTGCCCGGCCTGATGACGTTCAAGACGATGCGGCTGCAGGTTCAATGCACCATCGCCGACATGTCGGGGAGTGGCGCACGCCTGGTCCTTCCCGCTGGCACTGCCCGAACGTATGGCGATCTCGAGCACCTGCCAACAAACCTCACCCTGGTGATGCGCGTCGATCGCATGCAAGTCGACTGCGAGATCGCATGGCGGCGTCCCGGCAGTCTGGGCGTGCGCTTTCTCGGCCCGCCGAAACCGCTCGACACGGCGGCGCGCTGACACGCCGCTGACCGCGCACCCTTGATTGGGGTCGACCGTTCGTCGCTGCAGCACTACGCTGCATCGCTTGGGGCCGCGCTATCTGCGCAGCGCTTCGCGAGTTGCGTCGAACGGGAGACCACCATGCACGCTATCGATCGGGAGGCCGCCACCCAGCGCCTCATGCGTTTTCTCGCTGTCGAGGGCGTCACGGGCGAGGAGCGCGCCATCGGGCAAGAGATCGCCGCGGCGCTCAAGGAAGCCGGCGTTTCCCAGCGTGCCATTCGCTTCGACAAAGCCAACAAGCAAATTCCGTTGCCGACCGAGACGGGCAACTTGATCGTCGACATTCCCGGACGCGGTGCGTTGCGCAATGCGCCACGCGTGATGTTCATGACGCACATGGACACCGTGCCGCTGTGCGCCGGCGCGAAGCCCGTGCGGAAGGGCCGCAAAATCGTCAATGGCGCGCACGCAGCGCTGGGCGGCGACAATCGCACGGGATGTGCGGTGCTCACGACGCTCGCTGCCGAGTTGTCTGCGTCGAAGGCTGCGCACCCGCCACTGACGCTGCTCTTCACGGTGCGCGAGGAGAGCGGTCTCTGGGGCGCGCGCTTCGTCGAGATGGACATGCTTGGCGCACCGAAGTTGGCGTTCAACTTTGACGGCCGCTACGCCAATGCCGTGACCATCGGCGCCGTCGGTGCCGATCGCTGGGAGGTCGAGATCACGGGCCGTGCGAGCCACGCCGGTGGTGCGCCCGAGCGCGGCATCTCCGCGACGATGATCCTCGCCGAGGCGTTGGCCGACGTGCGCAAGGGCGGCTGGTTCGGCAAAGTCGTCAAGGGCGAGCGCATCGGCACCTCCAACATCGGCCCCGTGATGGGCGCCGATGGTGGCCCCGCGGGCCAAGCGACAAACGTCGTCACCGACTACGTCAAGGCGCGCGGCGAGAGCCGCAGCCACGATGCTAAGTTCTTCAAGGAGATCACGGCCGCCTACAAGCAGGCCTTCGCCGACGCCGCCGAGCGCGTCACCAACAGCGAGGGCAAGGCCGGCAAGGTCAAGTTCACAGCCCACACCGATTACCATCCCTTCCGCATGAAGGAGACGTTGCCGGTCGTGAAGCGCGCCATCGAGGGCGCCACCGCCACCGGCCTCGAGCCCGATGTCCGCGCGGCCAACGGCGGTCTCGATGCCAACTGGCTCGTCCGCCACGGCATCCCGACGGTCACCTTCGGTGCCGGTCAGGTCGATCCGCACACCGTCGACGAATGGGTCGACCTCGACGAGTTCGACAAGGCCTGCCGTCTCGCGTTCACGCTGGCGACGATGGAGTGAGGCGACATCGGGCGGCGCCGGTATCCGCGCCGTCCGCTATTGCGCGCAACGCACGAAATCGAACTCCAGGAGATCGTCGTAGGGGCTCCCCGGCCGGCACGAGGACGGGTCGAGCCCGCGCACTGTGCCCCTCAGGATCACGCGCCGCTCGCCTTCGAGTTCGCCCGAGACGCGGTACTCGCGCACCCCGCACCGCTCCGAGAACCGCCGAGCGACGCCCTCGTAGCGATCGCCGACGCGCTCCCCGTTGAAGAGGAGCGTTCCCTCGCGGATGCCCATCTCGGCGAGCGACGGCCGCGGAGCGACATAACGGAACGACCGCTTGCGTCCATCCGCCAGGAGCTGCATCTCGCTGCCGTTGTGCGTCCAGATCGTACCTTTCGTGCACGTGGGTAGTGGCTGTGTCGATGGCGCGAGCGGCGGCGTGGGCGCCGGGCTGCCGACTGCGGCCTTGCGCACACCATCGAGCCGGATGCGGGCCATGTCGCCATAGAAGCTGTTCCCGAAGCGGCGTATGAACGCTTCCAGCACGGCGATGTCCGAGCTGTCGCGAACGTGCGGCCACGCGTCGGCTGCCGCGACCTCGACGGACGCCAAAGGGGCCGGCTCGGTGGAGGCCCCTTTCGGCGGTGCTGCCGGCGTCGCGCCCCCCGCTCGGAGCACGACTGGGCCGAGCAACGACGTATGCTCCCACGGCACCTGCTTGCCGCCCGTTGACGCGACCACCTCGCCCCGCACCGCCGCGAGCGACGTGAGGACGTCCCGACCTGGTGCCTCCAAGTGGCGCAGGAGCGCGGCCGTATAGGGCGAGTTCCGGCCTGACCCGTCGAGTGCCACGTTGCCCGGTTGCGTCGAGAAGCTGATCAGGCTGCCAAGCCCGGTTTTCACCTCCGCCAGCCCCTGCCCGACCGACTGGCTTCGCGTTCCCATGGTTCGGGCGAGGTTCCGCGCCAACGGGTTGTCCCGGCACGCGTCGAGGAGCACGAGGCTCGTTTTCGCCCGGCGCTCCATGCGCGTCAGGATAAGATTGAGTGACAGGCTCTCAAAATCGATGTCGCCTTCCGAGGCGAGCCGCGCGTCGATCGGCACGAGATGGTTCTGTCCGGCGACTTGCACCCCGTGCCCGGCGTAGAAGAAGAGGGCGAGCGTGGCGCCTTCGAGCTGCTGGTCGAACTCGCGGATGAGACGCTCCATCTGGCGCTTCTCGAGATCGAGCCCCTCGAGCACCTGGAACCCGAGACGACGGAGCGTCCCGCTCATATCGAGCGCGTCATTGCGCGGGTTGGGGAGTTGCGCCGTCTCGCGATAGGCGCCGTTTCCGATGACGAGCGCCACGCGCTTGTCCTGCGCCAGCGCCCGCGGCCCGCCAATAGCGGCCAGTACCAGAACGAGACCCGTCAAAAAAACACGCAGCATCGCAGCGTCCCCCACCCCTCATCGCCGAGTGATCTCATGTGGCGTAGGCGCGGGCAACGGGTTCATTGCTCACCACGGAGATAAGCTCGCAGCGTGGGCGTGGACGCCAGTGGTGGGCCCGGAGGGACTCGAACCCCCAACCAAGCGGTTATGAGCCAATGGACATAGCGACATCAGTGGCGTACAAGCAACGGAGGGCGCGCACTTCAAGTTCGCAAATTCAATCACTTAGTGTCGCGGTGTTGTAAATAGGTGTCGCGGAGTGTTTCCCGCAGGCGCCAAAAAAAGTACAACAAAAGTACAACAAAACTTTCTTGTTGTATCTCGCCTGCGCTTGGTGTTGCGCGCTGTTGCCGGCCACTCGGGGGAAGTCGCTATGCTCACGGATCAGCAGCTGAAGGCTGCCATTCTCAAGGCGAAGGCCGAAGTACGAGACATCGCCATCAAGGACACCGGGAAGACGCGCGGGCTCGAATTCCGCGCCTCATATGCTGGGACGGCCAGCTTCGCCTTCACGTACACCAAGGACGGCAAGCGGAAGCGCTTCAACCTCGGACGCTACCGGCCCGGCTTTGGGCTCAGTGAGGCCCGACAGGAAGCCGAGCGGCTGCGCATCCGCCTTCGAGATGGCGTCGATCCGGTTCTCGAGAGAGATGGGGCGCTCGCCGCACAGCGCCGGGCCGAAGCCGAGCGGAAAGCTCGTGAGGAAGCCGAGCGCAGCCGCGTCACCCTCGACCAGCTCGCCGACGAGTACTTCGCCGGAACCGATCAACGCGATGTCTATCGGATGAAGTACCGGCTGAACCTTGCCCCCTCCCTCGGCAAGGTGATCGCTTCCGAGATCCGCCGCAGCGATGTTCAGAGAGTTGTAGACGCGGTGAAGTCGCGCGGCGCCAACGTCGAGGCGCACCGCGTGTTCGAGCTTATCCGTGCCATGCTGCGGTGGGGCATCCCACGCGACTACGTGAAAAGCGAGCCCTGGAAGGGCGTGACGTTGCCGAAGGGCTCCGAACCGAGAGAACGGGTTCTGACCTCAGCCGAGGTTCGATGGCTCTGGACAGCGACCGAGCAATGGCACGGCGACCTCAACAGCCAGCGGATCGTGCGCCTGGCCCTGCTGCTCGGGCAGCGCTCCGGCGAGATTGCCGGGATGGAACGGAAGGAAGTCGCCCCCGATCTCATGACATGGACACTCCCCGCCAAGCGGACAAAGAATGGCGAGGCGCATAGCATTCCTCTCCCTCCCCTCGCCCGGACTATCATTCAGGAGGCGCTGGCCGCCAGCCCGAGCCGGACCCATCTGTTCGTAGGCGAGCGCGGCAAGCCGTACCGCTCAGATGGAATGGCGAAGGTGCTGAAGCGCGCCCTCGATAATCACAACGACGAGCTACAGGATGACGAGCGCATCCCCCGGTTCACTATTCACGACTTGCGGCGCACCGTGGCGACCTGCATGGAGCGGATGGGCATCGGGATGACGATCATCGCGGCCACGCTCAATCACATCTCGGCCAAGCAAGCCTCGGTCACTCAACGGCACTACGCGCACGCCGACCTCAATATGGAGATCCGAGCAGCGCTCACACGGTGGCAGGCAACAGTCGAAGCGATCCTGGCCGGAGCCGATCCCTTCGAGACGCGGGTGGAGGACATTCACGAGCTCGAACAGCGGATGCTGGCCAAAGGGTTCGGCGGCCCTGCGAGGTTGCGGATTGTATCCTAGCGGCAACGGGACGGTCGAAATGTTGCCGATAGGGCGTTGCGAGCGATATCCGGTGCGCGTATCCTGTTGCTTGGATCGCTGATTGTCGTCCTTCTACAATCCCTACACCGACCCACCTTGGCGGACATGCCGTTAGGGCGCTGGGTCGCTGGCTGCGGTGCGAAGGAGCCTTCAGGGCCATTTCCAGCCTTGGAGCCACCCTATGACCGCAGACCCATTGTCTGCGGCGATCGAGGCCGCCGTCGAGCGTGCCGTCGCCGCCCAGATCCCGAAGATCGTCGAGGCCGTGAAGTCCTCGGCGCAACCTCCTCCACCTCCTCCTAACCCGATCGAAGACCGCTTCGTGCGGATGGCCGAGGTTGCCCGCCTACTGGGCATCAATCGAGCCACGGTTTGGAAGTGGGAGCGTGCTGGCAAGCTGCCCGCTCGCCGTCGTGTGGGTTCCGCTGTCGGCTACCTGATGAGCGACATCAAAGCCATCCAGGTGGGGAGGGCCGCATGAATAGCACCGTCCCGGAGGCCATTATTGAAGTCCGCCGCTATCTTGCCGAGTGTCAGCCGGGTTCCCTCGACAGCGGAGAGCGTCTCGTGGAACTGCTTCAATTGTCGTGGCACTGCTTTTCCGGCCATGATGATACGAACATGAGCGCTTGGAAACTTCCGCGCTTAGAGAGCCCAACTTGGGCGCCTCCGGTATTGAGCTTTGAAATCGAACGCCACGGCAGCACCGTAAACGGCTCCGTTTACGGTGAGGTGCATACCTGGGAGCTCAACCTGAGCACCCTTGTCGCCAGTATCCGTCGCACTCGGAAAAGGCTCTTGGGGGACCGCGACGCTCGCTTGGACGTCAGGCCGATTGCTGCGCAGCTTGCGGATGCCATAGTTGCGGGCCGGGAACATCCCAGCATTCGGCGTTTTGCGAACGGGAGCCTGATGATCTTAATGTCAATGGCAATCCCTGTGACAAACAAG
>LNFM01004999.1_pt1 | contig 23561 bp, 20 predicted proteins | sample 596031 | NCBI WGS metagenome assembly LNFM01 (sample SAMN04254537, study PRJNA301005) | activated carbon metagenome | isolation source: dual media filters at the Ann Arbor, Michigan drinking water treatment plant | place: USA: Ann Arbor | reverse complement strand
CAGGCGGCCGGAGCAGCGCCGGCTGCAGATCTGCCGCTCGGCGAGGGGCTGGTGAAGCTCGGACCGATCCTCGTGCTCGTTCTGTCAGTGATCGGCGGCATCTACGGCGGCATCTTCACGCCGACCGAGGCGGCGGCCGTCGGCACATTGTTGGCGATGATTATCGCCGCCGCGCGTGGCCGAATGACGCCGAAAGTATTCAAAGAGATCCTGCTCGAGACGGCGATCGTGTCGGCCGTCATCCTGATCCTGATCGTCGCCGCCAACCTTTATACGCGGCAGGTTGCTCTGACCGGAATCCCCTCGAACTTCGCGCAGTGGGTCACCAACGCCGGGCTCGGCATGATCGCGTTCCTGCTCGTCTACTTCGTCGTGGTGTTCCTGCTTGGAATGATCATCGACAGCGTGTCGATCATGCTGATCGTTCTGCCGATCATGCTGCCCGTGCTTATCGCACTCGGCGGCGACAAGATCTGGTTCGGGGTGGTGACGACGATCGCCATTGAGATCGGCCTGCTGACGCCGCCGTTCGGGCTGGCGGTGTATGTGGTGAAGAGCGTTTTGCCCAAGGACTACGTCAGCCTCAACACGATCTTCGCCGGCACGTTTCCGTTCGTCGTGATGATGATCGCCGTCACGTTCCTCGTGATGGCGTTCCCGATGCTGAGCCTGTGGCTGGTGCGTTGAGGTAGTAGGCAGCAGGAACTCAGGCAGCAGGGATTGTAGTGTTCGCCTCGCTTAGCCTCTTTGTTTTGCTGCCAAATCGATGCTGAACAACCCTAAAGTTAACCCCTCCCCGCTGTCTGAGTTCCTGCTGCCTGGAGTTTCGTATGTCCCGTACGCTGATCAAGAACGGCCGCGTCGTCACCGTCGACCCGGCGGTGCCCGACCTCGACAAGGGCGACGTGCTCGTTGTCGACGGCAAGATCGCCGAGGTCGGCGCAAACCTCGCCGCCGACAACGCCGAGGTGATAGACGCTGCGGGCATGATCGTGATGCCAGGGCTCGTCAACGCGCACATCCACACCTGGCAGACCGGCTTACGCGGGCTCGCCGGCGACTGGGCGGGCATCAACTACTTCCGCGCGATGCACGCGGGGCTGGCGACGTTCTTCAGACCTGAGGACATCTACATCGCCAACCTGATCGGCGCGCTGAACCAGATCAATTCAGGCACTACTACGCTGGTCGACTGGCACCACAACAACCCCACACCGGCGCATTCCGACGCCGCTGTCGACGGCTTGTTGGAGAGCGGCATCCGCGCGGTATTCCTTCATGGCTCGCCCAAGCCCGATCCCAAGCCCGGGCAGAAGCCCTATTCCGAGATCCCGATGCCGCGCGCCGAGGTCGAGCGCATCCGCAAGGGGCGCCTGTCAAGCGACGACGCGCTGGTGACGATGGGCCTGGCGATCCTCGGCCCGCAGATGGCGGTGGACAACGTGTGCCTCAACGATTTCGCGCTCGCGCGTGAGTTCGATCTCGTCGCGAGCCTGCATCACTCCGGCCCGAAGATGCTGGCGCCCGAGGCTTATGTCACGGCCGCGCGCGAGGGGCTGATCGGGCCGAAGGTCAACATCGTCCATGGCAATGCGCTCACGAACCGCGATCTCGACGCGCTGATCGGCAACGGCGCCACCTTCTGCGTGACGACCGAGGTCGAGATGCAGATGGTCTACGGCGAGCCGCTGTCGGGCCGCGTGCGCGAGAAGGGCGGCTGGTTCGGCATCGGCTCGGACATCGAGAGCGCCTATGGCGCTGACATGTTCAACGTCATGCGCATGACCTTGCAGGCCGAGCGGCATATGGCCGGCGAGCGCCATCGCGCCAAAACCGGCGAGGTGCCGTTCCCGATCTCGGTGACGACGCGCGATGCCCTGCGCTGGGGCACGATCGACGGTGCCCGCATGATGCATCTCGACAAGCGGATCGGCTCGCTGACGCCGGGCAAGGCCGCCGACATCGTGCTGTTGCGGGCAACTGACCTCAATATGCTCGCCGCAAGCAACGCCACGCATGCCATCGTGATGTATGCCAACCCCGGCAACGTCGACACGGTGATGATCGGCGGCAAGCTGATGAAGCGTGACGGCAAGTCACTCACGGCGAATCTTGCCGCCAAGGCGGCTGAACTCCTGCGCTCTGGCGAACGCATCCAACGCGAGTTCCACGCGGTCTCCCCGACCGCTAACTTCGCGTAGCGGTTGGGCCTACATCTGGCCGGCTTAGCAAGGTGAAGTTGATCCAGCCGAGCTATGTGAAAGCCTACGTCAAGCCACCACGCGCACCACGGGCCGGCGTTCGAAAGCCGTCACAATTACAGACCTCGCGGGGCTGAGTTCAGTGGCAGGAATCGCAACCCTGACCACGTCCGGAATCGGAGGTAGTGCGTCAGGACACAGATATCTATCAATTCCGCGTCTCGATCGCGTCGTCGACCTCGATACCGCGGCACCAATAGCGCGGCTTTGATCAAGCGCCACAATCGATGTCCTGCGCACCATCTGCGGTGATTATCAGCGCGTCGAGCGCGGTGACGCCATCACCTATCGGGTGGGCGACCAGTGGGTTGATCTCGACCTCGATGATCTCGGCATGGTCTCGCATTATCCGACCGAGGGCGCACGCGACGGCGGCGACAGCATCGATATCGACCGCCGGCATGCCGCGGTAGCCTTTCAACAGCGCGGCAGCTTTCAACTTGCCGAGCTCGTCTCGGATCGCTTCCAGACCCAGGTCCGGCGCCATCAGGCGGACGTCGCCGATCGCCTCGATCATCACGCCGCCGATGCCGACCAGCAGCACTGGCCCCCATCTCGGATCGCGGCGGGCCCCCACCACCAGCTCTAGACCACGGCGCGACATGGCCTCGACCAGCATGCCGTTGAGCACGATCGAGGCGTCCCAGCGATGGACGCTGGCGTGCAGACGTTGCCACGCGGCACGCACACCGGCGTCGTCGGCGATGGCGAGTTCCACAGCGCCGGCCTCGGTCTTGTGCATAAGGCGCCCGGCCTGCGCCTTCATCACTACGGGGAAGCCGATGCGCCCGGCGATGGCCACGGCCTCATCGACATTGCGCGCCAGATCGCCCGCGGGAATGCTGACGCCGGCGGCTGACAGCACCTGCTTGCCGAGCCACTCGGGTTGCGGGCCAGAGCCGAGGCGCGGCAGGTTTGGGGCCGACGCGGCTGGAACAGTATTGCTGGCACGTGCCAGTGCCTCGCCGTGCAGGTAGATCCGCCTCAGCGCGCGCAGGGACCGCTCAGCGGAGCGGGAGACGATCACGCGGTGCTCGCGCGCCAGATCGACAACCTCCTGCGGAAGCAGCGAGCGGTCGCCGAGAGGGGCGAAGATCACCGGCTTCGGGCAGTCCTTCACGGCTTCGAGCAGGTGCAGCAGGTATTTGACACCCAGCGCCGGTTGACTGATCGGCAGCGAGCACAGCAGCGAGCCGACCTCCGGATCATCGAGCAGCGCCTTTGCGCCGGTGAAGATCAAGTCAGGCTTCCAGATCGGCTGCGTGGTCAGGTCGAGCGGATTTCGTGGCGTGGCGAAGCTCGGCAGGTCGGCGCGCAGCATCGCCTCACCCGCCGCCGACAGCGGCGGCACGGGCAGTCCGATCTGCGCGCAGAAGTCGTGGTAGATGGCGCACAGTGCGCCGGAGAAGGTAAGGATGCCAGGTCCGTGCGGCAAAGGCGTGGGATAGCGGGCGAGGACCTCGGCCGCATCGATCAGCTCGTCGATGCTGTCGGCCAGAACGATGCCTGCGTGTTCGACCATGGTGCGCATCACCGCATGGTCGCCGGCCAGCGCACCGGTGTGGGATCTGACCGCCTGTTTCGCTGCCTCGGTGCGCCCCGGGTGCATCATCATGACGGCCTTGCCGCCTTCACGCGCGCGTCTCGCCGCTGCCAGGAACGCCTGTGGGGCGCGCACTTCCTCCACGTAGGCGATGATCAGGCGAGTCGCCGGATCGTCGGCGAGGAAGGCGACGAACTCGGCGAGGCCGAGGCCCGCCTCGTTGCCGGTCGAAATCGTGTAGGTGGCGGGAATATCGCGCAGCTCGAGGCTCTGGCGGATGTGGGACATCACGCCGCCGCTCTGCGACAGGATCGCGACACACGGGTCGCGACCGGGTTTGAGGCGCGGCACCTTCGCTACGGCCACGAAAGCAGCGTGGAACCCATCGACGAAGTTGGTATAGCCGAAGCAGTTCGGACCCAGCAGCGCGATGCCGCCGTCGCGGGCGATGCGCGCGATCTCGTCCTGGCGGGAGCGTTCACCGACCTCCGCGAAGCCGGACGCGAGCACGGCGACCGCTTTCACCGCGCGCCGAACGCACGCCTCCAGCGCCTCCTTCACGCCGGTCTCCGGCAAGGCGAAGATCGCGAGGTCGACGCCTTCGGGCAAGTGGGAGATTTCAGTCAGGACAGTCCGGCCATCGACCGCTCCGCCGCTGCGCCCGACGAGATGAATGTCACCCGCGAACTCGTTGAGGGTGAGATTGGCAAGCAAGTTCATGCCGGCCGAGCCGGGCTTCGTCGACAACCCGACGATCGCGACAGACCGCGGGCGGACGAAGTGCTCGACGGCAGCCGCGCCGCCGACGGATTTGCCGGACATTCATGCCTCACACCGTCGAAAGGGTAAGCCGCGTGTTCGCAACCGGCAGGCCGCAATGAAGGTCGCGGGTTGCGCCTTACCCGACCTCCACGCTCAAGCCTTCTGCCACATCAGCATGTGATAGCCGTCGGGCAGTGGGTGCCAATAGGGCTTCACCTTGAGGCCGACCTTCATCTCCCCGGCGGAGATCCCGACCGTGTTGGCCATGATCTGCACGCCTTCGGGCAAGGTCGCCACGGCGATGAAGAACGGCTCCTTGCCCTGGAACGGCGGTCGGGCGCGCTGGACGAGCGTGAAGGAGAAGATCTCGCCCTCGCCTTTCACCTCGCGCCACTCGAGCACGCTCTTGCGGCCGGTGAAGCGGCTCGTTGCCCGCGGCAGCCATTGATACTTGCCGACGCTCTTATCGAATTGAAGCTTGAGCTTCTTCTCCTTCGTCCCGTCCCAGTACGGCTGAGAGAACGAGCGCGAAGTCGGAGCGCCGCGTGGAATGTCCAAGGTGTCGTTCACGGTGACCATCGGGTTGCCTTTCGCGAGTATCGGTTAGCCGTTCGGCGTGAGGACCATCACGACCGAGGTGTTCCAGTTGCGGCTGTAGGGAATGCCGCCGATGCCGGTGACGACCGCGTTGGTGGTGTCCTTGACCTGGCGCTTGCCCGCTTCACCGAACAGCTGGCGCACCGCCTCGACGAGATTGGTGCCGCCGCCGGCGAGACCGACCTGGCCAGCCGAGATCTGGCCGCCGCCCGTATTGAGTGGCAGGTCGCCGTTGAAGTTGAAGTCGTGCTCGCGGATGAAGTCGCATCCCTGGCCCTTCTTGCAAAAACCCATCATCTCCATTTGCAGCATCATGGCGATGATGAAGTCGTCATAAGGGTGGAACGACCGAACATCCTTTGCCGTGATGCCGGCCTGCTTGAAGGCCTTCTGGCTGGCCGGCATGTGGCCGGTATCCGTGACGTCTACGATGTTCTCGGCGAACTGGTAGCTCGTCTTCTCTCCGTATCCCTTGATGAACGCAGCCTTCTTGAAGCCCTTCCGCGCCGCGTTCTTCTTCGATGTCATGATAAGGCCGCTCGCGCCGTCGCAAACCATCACACTGTCGAGCAGGCGGATCGGATCGGCGATCATCCGTGAGTTGACATAGTCGTCGATGGTGATCGGCGAACGCAGCTTTTCGCAGGACAGATCGTTCAGCACCGCGCCATTGCGCTGCGCCACCGCGAGTTTGCCGAGCATGCGGTTGTCGAGGCCGAACTGCTCCTGATAACGGCAGGTGATGAAGCCGAACGAAGTCGGGGGCCCGAGCAAGCCGAGCGGCGCCGTCCATTCCGCCTGATAGTGCCGCTGTCGCGTGTTATTCTCACGCGACTGGGTATCCGCGAACAGGCAAAACGCGGTCTCGCACAATCCCGCTTCGATCGCAGCCGCCGCGCGGGCGACCGCTCCCGTGGGCCCGCAGCCGCCGATGTCGGAAATGCCGCAGTAGTCGACCTCGAGTGCGAGCTGGTCGGCGGTGGCCTGCGACCAGAACGGATTGCCGGCGCCGGTCTGAGACCCCGAAAGGACGAGCCCGTCGATCTCGCCCTTCTCCATGCCGGTCTTGTCGAGCAAAGCCTCGAGCACTTCCGCGCCGAGCTCCCAAATGTCCCGATCGCTCTTCTGAACGATCTTAGTCTCCGCATACGCGACGATTGCCGTGTCCGCCAACGCCATATCTCGCTCCTTGTCGCACTGTCTCCACGGGCTCCGCAGAGGCCCGGCTCATCGCTCGGTCTCGACGGACCTTGAACTGTGTTGACCATCATATGCGGGGCGGAAGCGGCTGGCCAGCGAGGCCACGCGGAGCGGAAGCGAAGCAGTGAGCATGGGCGAACAGTCGCCAACTGTCGGAGATGCTGGTGGCTCGATCCCATTAGCGGTCATCAGCGCCACTGCAATCGCGGCCCCAAGGGCACCCGTCGATCGCCTGCCGGGTCTGGTCGGTCAACTCGAACCGAATCGGCCGGCCAGTTTTCTTCTGGCGGACGATCGCGCGGTCCATCGAGTATCCGCTCGGGGCCATGTCATCAGCGACGACGTCACAGCCGCGCGGCTTGCTGTCGATCGCCAGGTTGAAGAGAGCAAGATCGCGCTTCTTGCCCTCGATCTGCAGCTTCGTTCCGATCGACCAGACATGGCTCGGTCTGAGCGGCGGCTTCGCGCCGACTAGCTTGCCCTTGTTCCACGGCATGCGAGTGAGCTTGACGACAGACGGGGTAGGTTCCTGTTCCATGGTCTGTCTTCTTGCTTCAGAGAAAAACCAGCTTGCACCCCTTGCAGCCGAACCGAATGATTTGACGACGGGAAAAGGACCACTTCTTCCATCGCAGGGTGAGCGATCGAAAAGTCTGATCCCACGGCCGCAATGCCACCATGTGCGTTGTGCAGATGACAGTACAGCCCTGATCTCTTCCCTCAAACCGGCGCAAACGACACACGAAGTAGGGTAATGCTCGGCGTCAAATAGAATGGCTACTTCAACTCCTCCGCCTTTATGCCAGCCGCCTTGAACAGCTCAACGTATCCGTCGATCGTCGAGAGCAGCCGTATTAGGAATCATATTCGCACAACGGCGTCGAGGGGCGGGTTTTTCAGCAGCGTGCTCTAGAAGGCGGCGGCGCGAATGCCACCCGTAGCCGATCCGCAGAAGAGCCAAGTCTTTCGCTTATATAAAACTCTCCATAAGCGCAAAATTATTCGATGACGCAATGCATGCATAGGAATGCCCACTGTCCGGGCAGGAAATGCACATTACTTGGCGTTGACGATCCGGTTTCGCGGGCGCCACTCTAGTCTAGGCGGAACATGAATTCCCCCCGAGCTTAGCAGGAGTCAGTCGTGAGCCACGTGCTACGTACAATCGTTTTGTGCTTCGCCTGTTTCGTGGCCGCGCCGGCGGCCATTGCACAGAGCTGGCCAGCAAAGTCCGTCCGTGTCGTAATTCCATACGCTCCCGGTGGCATCGCAGACATTTCCGCGCGCCTCGTCGGCGCCAAGCTGACAGAGATGTGGGGGCACCAGCTGATCGTCGACAATCGCCCCGGCGGCAATGCGACGATCGGCATGTCGGCGGTCGCGAAAGCGGCGGCAGATGGCTATACGCTGATCGTCGCGACATCTGGCGATTTCGTATTGATGCCGCATATCCTGAAGGAAATTCCCTATGACGTCGTGCGAGATTTCGCACCAATCACGCCGCTGACTGATTCGCCGACGTACCTCGGCGCGCACGAGAGCGCACCTTACAAGACGATGGCCGACCTGATTGCGGATGCGAAAACCAAGCCGGGCCTGCTCGGCATTGCGACGCCCGGTGTCGGCGGCATTCAGCAGATGCATTTCGAGTGGGTCGCGTCGGTCGCGGGAATGAGGTTGCAGCACATTCCTTTCAAGGGCGGCGCCCCTGCCGCTGCCGCCGTCGCAGGCGGCACCGTCCCGCTTGGGCTGCTGTCGGTGACCTCCTCGCTCGGCCACATCAAGAGCGGCAAGGTCCGGATCCTCGCGCAGATGGGTGCCAAGCGCTCCCGCTTTGTCCCCGATGTGCCGACGATGCAGGAGAGCGGTCTCGCCGGAATCGACGGTTCGAACTGGACGCTAATGGCCGCCCCGCGGGCGACACCCCAAGCAATTATCGATAAGATCAATGCCGACACGGCGCGCGTTTTGGCGATGCCGGACGTGATCGAACGGTTCGAAGCGAGCGCGTCGATCACTATTCCGATGACCCCCGGCGACCTCACCAAGCGCCTCGCAACCGAGTCCGCGATCGCCAAGGACATTGTTCAGAAGACCGGTATAAGCTCCGAATAGCTCGAGCCGCGCTTCGGCGGCAGTCAAACCTCGGTGACAGGATTGCAGAGGTTCCGGAAATCGCGGCTCGACTGTCGTAAGTGCCACGAGTATCTCAAACCTTGGGTCGCTGGACCTTCGAAAGCGGAACCCCGGTGAGCAGACACGGGAGGAACCGGGGTCGGGCATGATCTCTTCAAATTGCGGAGACGCCCAAACAGATTGTCGATCGGATGATGCCGGAAGTGCAGACAGCCTTGTCGTAGCCGACGTTCCCGGGGCGGCTGTCCGGCCTTGGTATGTCACCGATCTGCAATCAGTCCGAAGCTTTCGCCAAGGAACTCTCAGCCAAGTTCGTGCTCTACAGCGACAATAGGGCGACAGCTCGGCAAGTATTTCATCGAAGCGCCTTTGAAGAAAATCGAGCCGGGCCGCAAAAAACTCCGTTTGATCCAGTTCGCACTCATTGAGTCTTCCCCTGCCAGCTCGGGCTCTCCTCGCTGATCAGTCGGTCGAGTAGGCGGCGTGCTTGTAACACACCTGCATCGGCGTTGATGTCGATGATCGGCTTGTCGGGGCGCGAGCGGTTCATCCGGTCTTGCTGTGCCTCGACGACACCAACGTCCTCGCCGAAAGCCGTGCTCGTCGCTTTCGCCAGTCGCTCGGTGAGATCCGGCTCCCCGAGCCGAAAGTTTCGGGCGTGGTGCCAGAAATAGTGCGTGCTCGTTGCGGTCTCCGGCGTCAACGTGTGATTGGAGTACATGGTGATGCCGGCCGACCTGTTGCCCTCGCGCGCGCCCGTACCGGCATCCGCGCATCCCACATCGATCATGAAGTGAGACGGCTGCTGGTATTGGATAAGCTGCCAGCGATCGACTGGGCCCTCGAATTTGCCGACGAGCTTGAACATCGGCGGCGCCGGCTCGCCCATGATCCAGCGGTCGGCGTGCACCGTGTCTTTCTCGCGCCGAATTTGCACGGGGAAATCCGCGACCCGGTCGGTGCCGAGCGTCGAAGCGTGGACGTAGGCCACGTGCGACAGATCGAGCAGATTGTCGATCAGCAGCCGATAGCTGCCGCGCACGTAGAAATATCCATCGACGGCCACCCAGTTGGGATCGTCGTTCCAATGGTAGTCGGGGATTGTCGCCACGTCGGCGAGCGCAGGATCGCCCATCCAGATCCACACGTAGCGCCACTTCTCCGCCACAGGAAAGGTTCTCACGGCTGCACCCGGTGGGACGCGCGCCTGCCCAGGCACGAGCACGCACGCCCCGGACGCATCGTAGACGAGCCCGTGATAGGGGCACTGGATGCAGCCATCCTTCACCTTGCCGCGCGACAGCGGCATATAGCGGTGCGCACACGCGTCCTCGAGTGCGGCGACGCGGCCCCCCTCGCCGCGGAATAGCACGACTGGCTCGTCCATGATCGTGCGCCCCAGGGGCCCCATGTCCAGCTCTTGCGCCCGCGCCGCGACATACCAGCGATTGCGGAGATAGGGCTCCTGCGTCATCGGCATTCTCCAATCGCTTAGGCGGCGCGGCAAAAAATGAACTACCGGTTATGGAAGTATTTCTACCGTGAGCGGCTTCAGCTTGTAGTTGTTGCAGGCATTGAACAGGATCGGACAGTTCGAGATCGCTACAATCTGGGGCATCAACGCCTTCATGACCATGTAGTCGCCGGGCTTGCCCTTCGGCTCTCTGATTTCCCACACGCCGTCGGCATCATAGGCGACTGTCATGAAAAAGTTGAAACAGGCGTCGACATTGAAGCTCCATCTATCCATGCCATAGCCCCTGATGGCCTTCTCCAGGTTGGCTTGGCAGTTGGGGGCCCCACGACCTTTATCACCATATCGCATGACGTTGAGGTGCTCGCTACAGTAGCCACCGCCGCAATAGTTCTCGGCCGTCAGATCTTCCTCGATCAGCCACATCTCGGATGAGCGGTTACTGTAAAGCTTGTGTGGTGCCGTCAGCCGCCAGTTGAGATTGACGGCGCGACTGGTGTGCATGGAGAGGATCTCGCGCGGCTCCGCCCGGTTGAACGAAATCAGGTCCCCGACCTGCTCCCCTTCTGGTTGGGCGAGCTTCAGTCTCTGACCTGTCTCTATCTCGAAGCTCATGTTGCCGGCTGGCGCGAGCACGAAAGGCTTGCCTGGCTCGAGAACCACGGTTGCGCTGCTCATGTTCTCAGTTTCCACTTCCATTAAAAGAGACAACGTCGCGAGCGCTGGACGAACGGCCTGAGAGAAAACTGGATGCCGATCTGGACGCCGAAGATGAGGCTCGAGGTCAGTCCAGTGACGGCGTGATGGGGCGTGATGGTGGTGTGCCCAGGCATGTCGCCATCGACGATCTCGGTCCACAGGCTTGCAGCGATTACGCTCGGTTTGGCGATCCAGAATGGATCGACGAACCAGGTCGACGCTGCTTCCCAGCCCGCGATGAAGACCACTCCAAGAGCGATATGCGCGATCACTTTGGTCCTCACCTTCACTGGTGAAACCGACACGATATCAATGTTGGCCAGTTTCGCCTCTACGGCGCCAACACCGAAGACCTTTGCGGCACCACTTTCCCGCGCGTCAAAGGTCACTTTGCGGCTTCACATTGTCAAGCAGCAACGGTGCGTAAACGGCAGGCACACATGGTGCAATTCTGTGCGCAGCAATTTTTGATCTTCAATTCGCCTTCTTGGCGTCGCTTCAGCCGTGATCGCGTCATCCCAGAAACCGACATCGAGCGACCTGCTCGACGAGCGCCGTCGAACGCGTCCGGAATGTGGGTTATCGCGTCGGCGCCGATGCCCGGCGGCTCCTGGACCAGATAAGTTCGACGTCGAGACAGCGCGCGATCACGTCTGGTACGGTCACGCGCGCCAGTACTGGCGGCGATGTACAGGCGGCGATGGACACCCAATCTTGCAAAGCGTAAAGTTGACCCTTGCCCGTGTACGCACGAGCCGCAAGCACAAGCGAACTGCCGCCCCCTGGAGACACCCCATGCTTGAAGTCTCGCGACGTGATCTCATTCTCAGTAGCGCCGGTGCTGCGCTGGCCTTCGGTCTTGACGGCCCGGTCGCGTTCATCGGTGCGGCGCAGGCCCAACGCGCCGCCGACAGCCTCAAGTTCAAGGTCGGCGACATCGAGGCGTTCGGCCTTAACGAAGGCGGTGTCGAGCGCGAAGTCGGGCCGGGCATGGCGAAGAACGCCGATCTCGCCGCCATCAAAGCGGCGCTGAAGGCCGGCGGCGCGAACGAGGACAAGATCGTCAACCCGTTCGCCACGACCGCGATCCGGACCGGCGGCAAGACAATCCTGTTCGACACCGGCTTTGGCGCTAATGGCGCACCCACGACCGGCAAGATGGCCGACAACATGAAAGCCGCCGGCCTCGACCCCGGCAGCGTCTCGACCGTCATCATCTCGCACTTCCATCCCGACCACATCTCGGGCCTGTGGGTGAAGGAGACGAACGCACCGGTATACCCGAACGCCGAGATCATGATGCCGGAGACCGAGTACAAGTTCTGGACCGACCCGGCGCTCGCCGAGAAGGTTGCAGACGCCATGAAGCCGTTCGTCAAGCGCATCCAGTCGACCTTCCCGACCTGGAAGAACATCAAGCAGTTCGCCGACGGCGCGGAACTCGTTCGCGGCGTGCGCGCCATCGCGACACCGGGCCACACGATCGGCCACACGTCGTTCCTCGTCAGCTCCGGCGGCCAGCAGTTGTTCGTCCAGGGCGACGTCACCGGCTTTGCCCCGCTCTATCTGCGCAATCCTGGCATCCACTCGGGCTTCGATACCGACGGCCCGCTCGCCGAGACCACGCGGCGCAAGTTCTATGATCGCGTGATCGCGGAAAAGGCCATGCTCGCCGCCTACCACTTCGGCTTCCCGAACGTCGGCACGTTGTCAAAGGACGGCAACGGCTATGCCTTTGCGCCCGTCAAGGGCTGATCACCGATAGAAGTTTAAAGCGCCGGGGCCTCCTGGGGCCTGTATCGCGGAGGCCAAATTTGCCGACAGCATTGGCGGGCTTGGTTTTGCTCGCCAAGATTTGAGTTGGCTGGCCGCGATCGTCGCCGCTCAGTTGGACGCCGACGAAAGATCTGAGTTCGCACCTGCCATCTTTGCCGAGCATCCGGAGATGCTCCCTGTCGCATCCCCGTTATAGCCTTCTCGCCGAAGCGCTCCGCCAAGCACAGTCTTCTGCTGCCAACGCTCCCCCGTCGGGGGACTGCCTTTGGCAAAAGCCGCTTGAAGAGGAGAAGTTTAAACTGGGCGTCGCATTTTCCTGACTGCGCTTCGGCTGCCAGCGAAGCATCCGCGCGGTCTTCCAATGACAGTACGTCGGTGTGGCCGCCGGTCGTAACGCTGACCGTCGAGCAATTCCTGTGGTTGCTCGAAAGTCTGTACTTCGAGGTAAGAAGCCGTACCGGGCGTTGGGATATCGCAGCGTGCTGTAAAGATCGCCGTTCCGTTACGCGCGTGACATATGCAAATCAATTGTGTTTGGGCGTCGCCACTTCCGAACCATCACTGACACCTGAGCGCGACGAGATCTCGGCGCTGAAGGCACAGAATGCGGAACAGGCCGCGCGCATCGCGATCCTCGAAGAAAAGCTGCGACTTATCCTTCTCTTGCTTCGCCAGCCCACTACCGATTTAGCGTGAAAGTCCGGTGGTTCACCTGGCGTCTGCATCGCGCGCATCAGACCCCGACGGGTTTCAGGTCCTTCAGTGGATCAAAGCCAGGCGAGTTGAGGATGCGGCGCGACCGCCTGAGCAATGGAGGCAGAAAGAACTGTCTAACCATCGGCAGCAGATCGCACGACGGCCGACGTTGCGTTTGCGGTGCCTGCGTTCTAGGCGGCACCGAGCCAAGCTCAACGGTTTATCCGTGCGCGATCAATCCGGCGCGAAGTATCGGCCCTTAGCATAGACTCGCGGCTTCGCGGTTTCGCCGTTCTTGACGGCATCGCCTTTCTTGACTTCGCCGTCTGCAAAAGAAGTCTTCTGCGCTACATCCTTGGGCGTTCCAAATGGTGTCAGATCCTGCAAGCCGATGGCCGACCTTACGCCACCGCCGACACGGAGCATCACGAGATTCTCGGCTTCGTCGGCCTGAAACATGTAAAGCCCGTCCTTCGGGATCATCACACCTTCATGCCGACCGACGACAGTGACTAGGCCGTCGCCGAATGTGAAGGTCGCCTTGCCCTGAAGAACGATGAAGGCGTGGTCTTCGCCACCGTGGGAATGCAGCGCGTTCTCGCCGCCGCTGGCGTAGACTTTGAGACTGACCCAGAGGTTCTCAGCGGTCGCCAGCGGATCGTACGTGGTTCCCTGTTCCAGCAGAGGCGTATTGCGCAGCGAAAATAGCACCGGATTGTCCGTAGCCACTTTCGGCTTGCGTTTCGTCGGCGTTTCGTTGTCCAAGATTTAAACTCCCTCGCTATTCGCAACACCGGCGTTCGATCAGCGCGGTGCTGCAACCATCTCGTTGGCAAGTGCTACGACGGATGCGTCGAACCCAAGGATGCGCTCGATCATAGCCTGCATTGCCTCACCGCCCAATGGGTTGACCTCGAGTCGCGCCTGTTTGGCATCCGCGAGAAAGTTCGGATCCCGCATGGTCGCGTCGAATGCCTGACGCAGGATCTTGACCCGGTCGGCGGGTACGCCCGGCGGCGCCACAAACGGCCAGGCAAAGGCATTCGATGCCAATAGAAGCTCGAGTGCTTTGCGTTCGAGATCGTTCTTTGCGTAGTCAATGATGCTCGGAACGTTCGGTAGTTCTGGCGATCTCTCCAACCCGAACTGCAAGATGATGTTGATCTTACTCTGGTCGAGCCAAGTTTTCAGGCGGGTCTTCAATACTCCCAGCGACATTCCGAACTGGGAATCCACTTCTCGTCTTTCCATCGCCATTGAAATTTCATTGCCACCCGGATAGCCCGTCACCATTTTCAGTTTTGCACCCGTAAGAAACTTTGCCATCAGCGCCTGTGAGCCAACAGCGTCGAAAAAGCTGGTTATTCCGACACTGATCTCGCGAGCCTTGAGATCATCGATCTTGGTCACTCCTACTTCGTGCCAGACTACGCCGATCTGCACCTCGTTGGTGGTGCTACCGATTGCCGTCAATTGGCGCCCGTCATAGCGCAACTGATCATTAGCCAGGGGAGTGATGGCGTAGTTGCGATGCGGCATTCCGATGACGGTGCCGTCGCGTACGGCTCTATTGTAAAGATGCAGAACTGCCGTCGTGCCGCCGGCGCCGGTCATGTTCTGCACAATTACGGTAGGTTTGCCCGGAATATGGCCACCGATGTGGCGAGACAGCACCCGGGCGGTCAAATCATAATTGCCGCCAGGCGAGAAGCCCACAATAATGTTGATGGTCTTGCCTTGGTAGAAATCCTGAGCCAAAGCAGGGAACGCACTCCAGAGAAATGTGACCATACCGACGAGGGTACGGCAGGCCATCCGATAACTCATGACGATCCACTTTACCAAATATTGCGCAGGCCACTGATGTTAGCGTTCAGCTTAACACTTTTTTGGAGTCCACCTAAAGCCAAAAAAGCGTGCATCGCGCCGCACATGCGATGAACAAGTCGTCATGGTCGATGAAGTCGACACGCAGCTCCTAAGACGAGCGCGCGTATCTGTTTTCCGGCTTCGGCAAGCCGAGATGGTCACGCAATGTCGTCCCGTGGTACTCATCTCGAAAAAGGCCGCGCTTGCGTAATTCCGGAATGACGAGGTCGACGAATTCATCCAGGGCTACTGGGAAATGCGGAGGGAGAAGCACAAACCCGTCGACCGCGCCGTCCCTGAACCATGCTTCCATGAGATCAGCAACGGTGGTTGGGCTCCCGCAGGCCATCAGGTAGCCACGACACACAGCGATCTCATTGTAGATATCACGCAACGTGTAGCGCAGCCGCTTTGCCTTCGAGGTTGCAACCATTTGATAGGTTTGCGCCTTGTTGGAAGTCGGCAAGTCGGGAACGGGACCATCCAGCGGGTACTGTGACATGTCATGGCCGAACCGGAGTGACATCGTTCTCATAGCGCTATTGGGATCGACATATTCCATCAGCTTCTCCAACTTGCCGCGCGCCTCCTCGTCAGTGCGCCCGACAATCGGCACCAGCCCTGGCAGAATATTGCAGTGCTCGGGACGCCGACCGGATTGAACGGCCACCTTTTTTACGTTGTCGTAAAGCTTGCGCGCCTCATTCTTGTCGAGCTGCACAGTAAAGATGACTTCGGCATAACGCCCGGCAAGTTGCTGCCCGCTTGGGGAAGCGCCTGCCTGAACGATGACCGGGCGCCCCTGCGGAGTTCGCGTGATGTTCAGCGGCCCTTTGACCGAGAAATGCTTGCCCTTGTGATCGAGCACATGGACCTTGCTGCGGTCGTAGTATTGTCCGGTCTCCTTGTTCAGAATACGGGCGTCGTCTTCCCACGAATCCCACAAACCCAATACGACCTCGACGAATTCGGTGGCTCGCTCATAGCGAAGCTCATGGTCACCCAGTTCGATATCACCGAAATTTGCCGCAGCTTCGGTCGTGGTCGTCGTAACCACGTTCCAGCCTACGCGCCCGCCGCTGATATGATCTATCGAAGCAAATTGGCGGGCAATGTTGAAAGGCTCCGAGTATGTGGTGGACGCTGTGCCAATGAGTCCAATATGTGACGTGGCGCCGGCGAGAGCCGACATCAGCGACGTCGGCTCCAAGCGCAGCATCTGTCCGGGATGTCCCTCGAAGAGAAAGGCGAGATTGTCACCCACGAAAATGAAATCGAGCTTTCCACGCTCGGCCGAGGCGGCGATCAACTTGAAGGCTTCGAGATCTTCGCCGCTCGTTGTCGCACCAGGGTGCCGCCAGCCTGCGATGTGGTTTCCGCTCCCAACAGCATACACGCCGAGATGCATCTGCCTACTAGACATTTATTCCTCGGTTCGTTGTCGGAGCACACGCTCATCGTCGCTGAGCGATACGGCGATTCAACCACCGGAGTTTCTCCGGCGATAAAGGCATACTAATCCATTCTGCCGGTCAGAAAATCTGCGCTAGGTCAATCGAGTGTTGAACGGACCCTTCGATAACTGAAAACCAACAGAGCACACTCAGTTGATGATTACCACTTCTCGCATTCCACTGTTAAACAATTTTTACCATCGAGATTCCACCGCCGTTCGATGTCTGAAAACACTGCAGCGCGTTCGACGGTGTGCCGCGGGGTTGCGCTATGGGCCGCGGTGTTGTTTCCTGAGCGCCGGGCCCAACGAGCCAGATCTGCCGCCGAAGGAACACCATGGGCGTCGACATCGCCTCTACCGCCGCGACACCTGTCGCAGACCGCATCGACGCCATAGTCGTCGGCGCTGGCTTCGCTGGACTCCACATGCTGTATCGGCTGCGTCGGCTGGGCTTTCGCGCTCGAGCGATCGAGGCCGCCCCAGGTGTCGGCGGCACGTGGTACTGGAACCGCTATCCGGGCGCGCGTTGCGATTTCGAAAGCATGCAGTACAGCTATCAGTTCGACGAGCAGCTGCAGCAGGACTGGACCTGGACCGAGCGCTACGCTGCCCAGCCCGAACTCCTCGCCTACATCGAGCACGTAGCCGACCGCTTCGACTTGAAGCGCGACATCCAGTTCGAAACGCGGGTCGACAGCGCCACCTTCTACGAGGCAGCGAACGATTGGACCGTGACGACCGACCGCGGCGAGACACTGCGGGCGCGCTACTTCATCATGGGTGTGGGCTGTCTCTCCGCAGCGAACCCGCCAGCGCTGCCCGGCTCCGAGACGTTCCGCGGCCCAGTCTACTGCACCTGGAAGTGGCCACACGACAAGGTCGATTTCCGCGGCAAGCGCGTCGGCGTGATCGGCACGGGCTCCTCGGGCGTGCAGGTGATCCCGATCCTCGCGGGGGAGGCGGCGCACCTAAGCGTCTTCCAACGTACACCCAACTACGTCGTCCCCGCGCAGAACCGCCTGCTTACGCCCGCCGAGGTGGCCGAGGTCAAGGCGGACTATCCCGGTTTGCGCGCCAGCGCGCGAAAATTACCGAACCTGTTTATTTTTCCGCGATACACCGATAGCGCACTTTCGGTAACGCCGGAGGAACGGCAGGCGCGCTTCGAGACCTATTGGCAGCGTGGTGGGCTGCAGTTCCTCGGCTGCTTTGGCGATCTTCTCACCAATCCGCAGGCCAACCGTCTGATTGCGGAGTTCTGGCGCGACAAGGTTCGCCAGATCGTGAAAGACCCCGCGGTTGCCGAGCTGCTGACCCCGAAGGACGAGATCCTGGGCTGCAAGCGTCTCGCCTCGGGTACTGGCTATTACGAGACATACAACCGGCCGAACGTGACGCTCGTCGACGTCAGCGGCAACCGCGCGATCGAGAGGTTGACCGGGAGCGGCCTCGTCGCGGGTGGCCGGGAGCACTCGCTCGACGCCCTCGTCCTCGCAACCGGCTTCGACGCCATGACGGGTAGCATCACCCGGATCAGAATCACTGGTCGCGGCGGCCTTACCATCCAGGATGCCTGGCGCGAGGGACCCGGTAACTACCTGGGCCTCGCAGTGCACGGATTTCCCAACATGTTCAACATGGCCGGCCCCGGCGGCCCCTCCGTGCTTGCGAACATGGTCACCTGCGGCGAGCAGGCGGGTGACTGGATCTCCGGTTGCCTCGCCTTCATGCGCGAGAAGGGGCACAAACGCATCGAGGCTACTGCGCAGGCGCAGGCCGCCTGGGGCGCGGAGGTGGCTTCGGCAGCGAACGGCTCGCTGCGCTCGACCTGCAATTCCTGGTACGTTGGCGCCAACGTGCCGGGCAAGAAGCGCGTGTTCATGCCCTACATCGGCGGCTTTCCGAGGTACGAGAGCCTGTGCAACCGCGCGGCCGCCGATGGCTTCGAGGGTTTCGAGATGAGGTGATCTGGTAGCGCAACCATCTCTGCTGCCACTATCACATCAGCTCTCCAGCAAAGCCTCTCGCACAGCAAAGCTTCTCACTTGCGAGGGGATGATGGTCGGAATACCCTTGCAGAGCGCGAGCTGACCGCCGCGATGGGGAGGAACAAGATGAAACTCGCAAGCATGCTGGCGCTGTCTGCCATGGTGGTGGCGTCAGTTCCTCTGCTGGGTCCTGCGGCCCAGGCTCAGACCAACTTCCTGGTTGGGAATACGACTGTCGGCGATGCGCAAGCGCTAGCCAACGACAAGCTCGCCGAGCTCGTCACCAAGCACACCAATGGCAAGCTCAAGGGCTCGGCGCGTCACGGCCAGTCGCTTGGCGGCTATGCACAGATGTTGCCGGCCTTGCAGGCAGGCTCGATCGGCGGCCTCGTGATGCCGACCGGCTTCATGGCGAGCATCGTGCCGGAGCTGTCGCTGTTCGACCTACCGTTTCTCACACCGGGCGAGCCGGCGAGGATAACGGCGTTCGCTCGTCAGAGCAAAGCGGCTGAGCGTATGAAGGAGTTGGCGGCCAGCCGCGGCATTCTCGTGCTCGGCTATCACGGCATAGGCCCGCAGAGCTTCCTGACCAAGTTCCCGGTCAAGACGCTCGACGACATGAAGGGCAAGAAGATCCGCGTCATTCCCTCGCCGCCGCGCGTCGGCGCCTATCAGGACTGGGGCGCAGTGCCCCGGCCGATGGAGCTAGGAGAGGTCTACACCTCGCTGCAGCAGGGCACCATCGACGGCATGGAGAACCCGCCGGACGTGATCTTCCGCATGAAGCACCACGAGGTCGCGCGCTTCTACACGATCACCGAGCACTTCTCGTTCATGTCCGCCGTCGTGGTCAGCAAGAAGCTGTTCGACGGGCAGCCAAAGGACGTCCAGGACGCGATCGTCAAGGCGGCCAACGAGACGCTGGTGTTCGCCGACCCGCTCTATTCCAAGAGCCAGGACGACAGCCTCAAGGAGATGGCCAAGACCGTCACCATCGAGAAGTTGCCCGCGGCCGAGCTCGCGAAGATGAAGGACCTGGCAGCCAAGGGCGTGTGGACGCGGCTTGAGGCGGACTCACAGCGCGGCCCGCTCGTCAAGATGCTGCGCGAGGATGCGGTCCGGTTCGCAGCCGGCGCCAAGTAGCGCATTGTCCGGAGGCCAACATGACGAGCGACACCAGCACGCCGGCAACAGATGGGGCAGGCGGCAACGGCATCGACCGCGGGTTTGGTCTCATCGCCAGCGTCAGCTCGGCCGCCGCCACGACCCTGTGCGCCGTGCTGATTGTAACGACCACCTTCTCGGTGGTCGTCTACCAGCGCGGCATCACGATCTCCTGGCTCGACGACCTTCTGCGTATGCTACTCATCTGGCTCGTGTTCCTGGGCTCGGTGTCCGGCGTCTGGCGGCGCGACCACATCACCATGGATGCCATCTATACTCGCTTCGCGCCTGGACCTCGCCGGCTGGTGGATACTCTCGTGGCAGTGATGGGCCTCATCACTTGCGGTTTTCTCACCTGGGTCAGCCTCTCGACCACGCTGCGCGAGCGCGAGTTCAGTACGCTGTTGTCGAGCGGCGAGCTGCCCGCTTGGCCACAGACGCTGTCGATCCCCGTCAGTTTCGGTTTGATGACTGTCGCCTATTTCGGCGTGCTCATCATTACGCTGACTAGCCGAGTCGCCCCGCCACCCCCCTCGGCTCCAGGCTCCTGACGGCGACAGCTCCGTAAGCGCTGCCTACCGCCCCGACACGCCCGCAAGACAGGAGTGCCTGCCCGATGCTGACGGCGATCGCGATCGCGGCGTTCGTGCTGCTCTTCATTGGTGTGCCGATATGGATGATCTTCCTCGTCCTCGCCATCGTCGCGATGCTCGTTGAGGGCGTAGCGATGGAGGTCGTGGTGCAGGGCCTTACCGGCACCATCAACAATCTCGTGCTCCTTTCGGTGCCGGGGTTCATCTTTGCCGGCGGGATAATGGCCCGCGGCGGGATGGCCGCCCGGTTGATCAATTGGATCGCGGCGCTCGTCGGCAAAGTTCCGGGCGGTATGGCGCTCACCACCATCTCGGCGGCCGAGTTGTTCGGCGCAATCTCCGGCTCGAGTGCGGCCACGGTGGCGGCGTTGGGGCGGGTGCTGTACCGCGGCCTCATCGAACAGGGCTACAGCGAGAGGTTCGTGCTGGGGCTGATCACCTCCTCCGGCGCGATCGCCATCATCATCCCGCCCAGCATCACCATGATCCTATTCTCGGTTATGACGAATGCCTCGGTGGGCAAGCTGTTCCTTGCCGGCTTCATTCCCGGCATCGTCGTCGGACTGTGCGCAGCGGTCTATTGCGTCGGTTATGCCGTGCGCCACCGCATCACCTCGGGGCGGGAATGGAGCCTCGCGGAGATCGCTCGTACCACGCGGGAGGTGCTATGGACCCTAGGCGCGCCCGTCATCATCTTCGGCGGTATCTACGGCGGCTTCACCACGCCTACGGAAGCCTCGATGATCGTTTCGGTCTACTCGGTGATCGTCAGCGTGCTCATCTACCGCGAGATCACGCTTGCCGGCGTTTGGGAGGTGCTGAGAGAAACGGCCGACCTGACGGCCAAGCTGTTCATCATCGTCGCTGCAGCCGGTGTGTTCTCTTGGTATCTTGCGGCGGAAGCCGTACCGCAGACACTGGTGGCGATCATCGAGGGCTGGAAGATGCAGCCATGGATGATCCTGCTCGTGATCAACATCGTCCTGCTGATCGTCGGCATGTTCATGGACCCTAACTCGGCCGTTGTGCTGCTGGCGCCGCTGTTGTGGCCGATCGCCCAGCATGCCGGCGTCGACCTCATCCACTTCGGCATCATCTTCACGGTCAACCTGGCGATCGGTATGTTCAGCCCGCCGTTCGGACTGAACCTTTTCGTGGCGAGCAGCCTGTTCCGCGCGCCGTCCGGGCTGATCATCAGCGGACTGATGCCGTTCTTCGCCACCTATCTCGTCGCGCTGGCCATCATCACCTACATCCCCGCCCTTTCGCTCTGGCTGCCCAATTTGCTGATGAAGTGACGTCCGCCGCAGCGACTTCGGAGCCCTCTCCAAGTCCAAGTCCACGACGTTCGATCCTTCCCCTTCCACCGGGACGAGGCACAAGCGACCGAGGCCTATTGCTTGCCCGTCACGTCAAGTCCCGACGGTGGGTTTAAAGGCATCGTGTCGTCGGGCAGATGGCTTGATCGGTCGGCGGGTCTAATGCGCTTTACGGCGATGTCCGTTGATCAAGGCATTGCGACCGAACGTTGATGCCGATCTTTGGACTGAGAAACGTGCATCCCCGAGGCCGGCATTCTCTGCCCCGCGAACTCCGGCCCACTCGAGCACCGCCATCTAGCCGCATGTGCACAGCAACTAATCGAACTGACTAATACGCGCGCAATTCCTAGCGGCTCAACACCAGGCAACGTTGATTTACATATGAACTTTTCATGGCACGGCCATTGCCTGGAAACGGAGTCACACGCGAACAAATAAGCAGAAGAGCAGAGCATGGCACGCCCAGCATTGAAACCCCATTTCATCGGTTGGATCGGTGCTGCTGGCCTTGCCGCAGCATTGGTCTGTCCGCAAGCCGTCGCCGATCCCGTCGAGGAATTCTACAAAGGCAAGGCGCTGCGGGTTGTCGTTGGCTATGGCGCGGGCGGCGGCTACGACATCTATGCGCGCGTGTTTGCCGAGCATATCGTCAAGTATCTGCCCGGTAAGCCGGCCGCCATCGTTCAGAACATGCCCGGCGCCGGCAGCTTCCTGGCAGTGAAGCAACTCCACGATATCGCACCCAAGGACGGCACGGCGTTCGCTGTGGTGTCCCAGACCATGCCGCTCGATATCGTCCTATCGAACCGGAATGACGTCAGCATGACCGCGCTGCGGTATGTCGGGCGCCTCGTCGACGGAACCGATATAGGCATCGGCGCTCCGGGCGCCCCATTCCAAACTTTTGCGGACGCAAGGCAGCGCGAGATCGTGGTCGGCTCCACGACCGGCGCGTCACCGGCATTTCTCGTGCCTGCTGCGCTCGTCGCCCATGGGGGCGCGAAGTTCAAGATCGTCTCCGGCTATAGCGGGAGTACGGAAATCGTGCTGGCGATGGAGCGAAAGGAGGTTCAGCTCGCGGGCGGAATTGGCCTGCCCGGCGTGATCCAGCGCAATCCGGATTGGATCCTGGAGAAGAAGGCGCCCGTCCTCTATCAAGCGGCTCTGAAGCGACACGTACTCCTGCCGCATGTGCCAACGATCGGTGAATTCGGCATCACTCCCCAGGACTCGGAAGTGCTGAAGGCCATCGCGGCCTCTTCTGATATCGGCCGTGCAGTGCTGACCACGCCGGGAGTTCCGGACGAGCGTCTCGCCGCGCTACGGAAGGCATTCGACGCGATGGTGGCCGATCCGGCCTTCATCGACACGATGAAGAAACGGAGCCTGGAGTTGGGCCCGGCGCCGGGGGCGGAACTCGATGCCATCGCGCGGAGCGTGGTGCTCACGCCACGGCCTGTGCTCGACAAAATCCAAGCGCTGATCGCCTCGGCGAAGTAGCATCGCGTTCCTCGACAAGAAGCGCGGCGTTCCCGTCGATTCTCGAAGCAGTCGAACGACACCCCCTGTCAACAAGAACAGCGGGGTGGCGGATGGCGGCGCAGAGGGTGTCGATGAGGAAGATCCGCGAGGTGCTGCGGCTGACGCACGAGATCCGGCTCAGCGTGCGGGAAGTGAGCGAGGCGACCGGCGTCGGCAAGACGGCCGTCGCCGAGTACGTGGCGCGAGCCAGGGTGATCGGCATCACCTGGCCGGTTCCAACCGAGATCGACGATGCCGAGCTGGAGCGCCGGCTGTTCGTGCCGGTCGGCCATCACGACGGCACGGCGCGCAAGCTGCCCGACTGGGCCAAGGTGCACGAGGAGCTGAAGCGGCGTGGCGTGACGCTGCTGCTGTTGTGGGAGGAGCATCGCGCAGAATGCCCTGACGGCCGTAAGCATCCGGTGAGCGCCGCAGGGCCGGCGCTTTTCAAGCGGCCTTGCTGACCACGGCGTTTGCTGGGCGCCAGTTCCAGGGCAGCAGCTC
>LNFM01016778.1_pt1 | contig 23569 bp, 25 predicted proteins | sample 596031 | NCBI WGS metagenome assembly LNFM01 (sample SAMN04254537, study PRJNA301005) | activated carbon metagenome | isolation source: dual media filters at the Ann Arbor, Michigan drinking water treatment plant | place: USA: Ann Arbor | reverse complement strand
GCGGCCTTGGCCACCTCGGGCGTGGCGCCCTCGCGGCCCATGAGCTGGTGGTAGTGCTCCCAGTACTGGCGAAAGCGCGGGTCGTCTTCGGGGTTCACGTTCTGCACGTCCTGCCCGAGCTTCATGCGCAGGCCGGCCTTGGCAATGCGGGCCTCGATCACGGCCGGGCGGCCAATGAGGATGGGCACGGCGATCTGGTCGTCGATGGCCATCTGCGCGGCGCGCAGCGCGCGTTCGTCTTCACCGTCGGCGTAGGCTACGCGTTGCTTGTCCGGCAGGGCCTTGGCCGCGTTGAAGATCGGCTGCATCAGGATGCCGGTCTGGTAGACAAAGCGGCCGAGTTGCTGGCGGTAGGCCTCCATGTCCTGGATCGGCCGGGTGGCCACGCCGGAGTCGGCCGCGGCCTGGGCCACGGCAGGCGCTATGCGCAGGATCAGGCGCGAGTCGAACGGCTTGGGAATGATGTAGTCGGGTCCGAAGCTGAGCTCTTGTCCGGCGTAGGCGTTGGCCACTTCTTCGCTGGTTTCGCTCTTCACGAGGTCGGCGATCTGGCGCACGCAGGCCAGCTTCATTTCTTCGGTGATCTTGGTTGCGCCGCAGTCCAGCGCGCCCCGGAAGATGTAGGGGAAACACAGGACGTTGTTGACCTGGTTGGGGTAGTCGCTGCGGCCGGTGGCGATGATGCAGTCGGGCCGCACCGCCTTGGCCAACTCGGGCCGGATCTCGGGCTCAGGGTTGGCCAGCGCCAGGATGATGGGCTTGGGGCCCATGGTCTTGACCATCTCGGCGGTGAGCACGCCGGGGGCTGAGCAACCCAGGAAAACGTCGGCGCCATTGACCGCGTCCGCCAGGGTGCGCAGCGTCGTCTTTTGCGCGTAGCGCGCTTTTGATTCGTCGTAGCCACCGGGGCGGCCCTCAAAAATCACGCCCTTGGAGTCGCAGACAAAAATGTTGTCGCGCGCCACGCCCAGGCCGACCATCACGTCCAGGCACGCGATGGCAGCAGCACCCGCGCCACTCACCACCAGCTTCACCGCCCCGATGTCCTTGCCCACCAGCTCCAGTCCGTTGAGCAGGGCGGCGGCCGAGATGATGGCGGTGCCGTGCTGATCGTCGTGGAACACCGGGATGCCCATGCGCTCGCGCAGCTTCTTCTCGATGTAGAAGCACTCGGGGGCCTTGATGTCTTCGAGGTTGATGCCACCCAGCGTGGGCTCCAGCGCGGCAATGATCTCGACGAGTTTGTCGGGGTCCTTCTCGTCGAGCTCGATGTCGAACACGTCGATACCGGCGAACTTCTTGAACAGGCAACCCTTGCCCTCCATCACCGGCTTGGCGGCCAGCGGACCGATGTCGCCCAGGCCGAGCACGGCCGTGCCGTTGGTGATCACGCCGACCAGGTTGCCGCGGCTGGTGTACTCGGCCGCGAGCGTGGGATCGGCTTCGATGGCGAGACACGGATAGGCCACACCGGGCGAGTACGCCAGCGACAGGTCTCGCTGGTTGGACAGGGGTTTGGTGGGGGTGACGGCGATCTTGCCGCGCGAGGGCGTGCGGTGGTATTCAAATGCGGCGTCGCGCAGGGCTTCTTCGGCGGGGGTCATGTTTGTCTCCTGTAACCGTTGTTGTGCGATTCATTGTGCCCCTGGCCAAGGGCGTTGCAAGCGGGGGTGTCAGTCGGGCTGGAGCGTATCGAACAGCGTGCGCGCAATCACCTTGGTGGCACGCCGCAGGTCTTCCAGCACCAGGTGTTCATCAGCCCGTTTGGCGTTCGATTCGCGCACGGTGCGCGGTCCGGCGCCGTAGATCACGCCCGGGATGCCGTGCTCGCCGTAGATGCGAACGTCGGTGTAGAGCGGCGTGCCCACCGCGGGAATGGCTTCGCCGAAGACGGCCTGGCCGTGCTTCTGGATCGCATCGATGAGAGGCCGATTACCGGGCAGAGGCTTGAGTGCACGCGCCAGCAGGATCCGTTTCACATCCACCTGGATCGCGCGGCCGCCGCGTGGCGGGTTGAAGCTGGCCGCGGCCTGCTCGATGGTTCGGCGCAGGGACGCTTCCACCTCGGCCGGGTCCTCCTCGGGGATCATGCGGCGGTCGATCTTGAGCACCACCTTGCCGGGAATCACGTTGGTGTTGGTGCCTCCGCTGATCTGGCCCACGTTGAGATAGGGGTGGGTGATGCCTTCAACGTTTGAAGTGATCTTCAGGTAGTCGGTGTTGAGTGCGTAGAGCGCATTCAGGATGTGGTTCGCCCCTTGCAGCGCGTCGGTACCGCTGTCGGGAATGGCGGCGTGCGCCATGTCGCCATGCACCGTCACCTCCAGCTGCAGACAGCCGTTGTGCGCCACCACCACCTGGTAACTGAAACCGGCGGCGATCATCAGGTCGGGCTTGGTCAGGCCCTTCTTCAGCAGCCAGTCCGGGCCGACCTCACCGCCGTATTCCTCGTCGTAGGTGACGTGCAATTCCACGTTCCCTGCCAGCTTTGCGTTCAGCGATTCGAGTGCGCGGATGGCGAAGGTGAAGCTGGCGATGTCGCACTTGCTCACAGCGGTGGCACGGCCGTAAATCTTGCCGTCCACGATCTCGCCACCGTAGGGGTCGTGTGTCCAGCCCTCACCCGGTGGCACCACATCGCCGTGCGCGTTGAGCGCAATGGTTTTGCCGGGGCCATAGGGTCTGCGCACGATCAGGTTGGTGATGCTCTGCAGGCCGGCGGCTTCGACTTCTCTCGCGGGCACGGCGTGTTTCTCGGCATGAAGACCCATGGTCTCCAGCAACTCGGCGGTGCGTTCGGCGTGGGGCGCATTGTTGCCGGGCGGCGTGTCTGTGGGAACGCGCACGAGCTCCTGCAGGAAACGCACTTCCTCGTCGAAATGGGCGTCGATCCAGGCGTCGAGTTGTTGTTCTATGGTCATGAAGTTCAGTTCTTGTGTTCGGAGGCGAGTTGGTCGAGCAGGTGCGAGAAGGCGTTGACGCACAGCTCGATGTCGTCGCTCGTGGTGGATTCGAGCGGGTTGTGGCTGATGCCGCTGTTGAGCCCGCGCACAAACAGCATGGCCTGGGGCATCACCTCGTGCAGCTTCATCGCGTCGTGGCCAGCGCCGCTGGGCATGCGGTGCAGCGGCACGTCCAAGGCATTCACCGCGTTCTCCCAGCGGGCTTGCCACGCGGGTGCGCTGGGCGCGGCGGCGGCGCGCATGGTTTCCTCCAGCGTGAGGCCGATGCCGCGCCGTTCGCAGATGGCGCGCAGCTGCGCGAGGATGTCGCGCTCCAGCGCGTCGCGCTGTGCATTGCTGGGCGCGCGCAGATCCAGCGAGAAGCGGCAGCGCCCGGGCACCACGTTGATCGAGCCGCCGGGCACCTGCAACAGGCCGATGGTGGCGACCGAGTCGCCGTCGGTGCTGGCGCGTTGTTCGGCATACAAAGCGAGCTCGGCCACGGCGCTGGCGGCGTCGCGCCGGCGGTTCATGGGTGTGGTGCCGGCGTGGCTGGCCATGCCGATGGCCTCGCACTGATAACGCACACTGGCGTTGATGGACGTGACCACGCCGAGTGGCAGGTCCATCTCGTTGAGCACCGGGCCCTGCTCGATGTGCACCTCGACAAAGCCGAGGTAGTCCGATGGGTCGCGTTGGAGTGCGCCGATGGCCTCCAGCGTGGCGGGCAGGCCGGCGTGTTGCATGGCCGCGCGCATGGTCATGCCCGCAGTGTCCTGCTGGTCCAGCCAGGCCGGGTTGAAGTGGCCGGTGAGGGCGCCCGAGCCCAGAAACGTGGCCTTGTAGCGCTGGCCTTCCTCTTCGGCAAAGCCCACCACCTCGATGGCGAACGGCAGGCGCCGGCCGGCCGCGTGAAGCTGCTTCACGCAGGCCATGGGCACGAAGATGCCCAGGCGCCCGTCGTACTTGCCGCCGTTGCGCACGGTGTCGAAGTGGCTGCCGGTGAGCAATGCAGGCGCTTGAGGCGTTGCCCCGTGATAGCGCCCGACCACGTTGCCCACCGCATCGATGTTCACCTCATCAAACCCGCAAGCCTGCATGCGCGCCACCAGATCGGCCGCACACGCGCGGTGTGCATCGGTCAGGTAGGTCACGGTGAGCTGGCCCTGTTCGGCGAACCCGGGATCGCTGTGGCGCGACAGGTCCTCGTGCCAGTCCCACACCTCGTTACCGACCGCCGGCGTGAAGCATGCGGTGGATGTTGCGCAGGCACTCGGCGCGCTCGAAGTCCACCGGGTTGCCCAGGCGGCGCTCCACGGTGGCGATGATCTCGCGCTTGGACAAACCCGTGCCGCGCGGTCCGCGCACCGCGAGCACGAACGGAAAACCGAATTTCGCGATGTACTGCGCGTTGAGTTGCTGGATGTGCGCCAGTTCCTCGGGCGTGCAGTTCGTGAGCCCGGCTTTCTGCTGTTCGTTGGTGGACTCGGCGGTGAGCGACTGGCTCACCATGGCCTTGCCGGCGAGCTCAGGGTGGGCACGGATCAGGGCCAGCTGCTCGTCCACGCTGGCGCGGGCCAGCACGGTCACCATGGCGTGTTTGAGCGCGGCCAGCGAGGCGAACGGACGTTGGGCGAGCGCCTTCTCGGCGATCCACGGGGAATGCTCGTACAGGCCGTCAAGCAGGTGCAGCGCCTCGGCGGGCGTGGCGCTGTTGAGTTGTTGCAGGGTGAATGTCATGGCTCAGACCGGTGCCGGGTGGTGTTGCTGCCAGTGGCGGGCGATGTCGATGCGCCGGGCCACCCACACGTGGTCGTGCTGCGCAACATGGTCCAGAAAACGCTGCAGAGCAGTGATTCGACCTGGCCTGCCGAGCAGGCGGCAGTGCATGCCGATGCTCATCATCTTGGGGCGGTCCAGGCCGGCCGGGTCCCCCTCGGCATAGAGCACGTCGAAGCTGTCCTTGAGGTACTGGAAAAACGGGTCGGCGTGCGAGAAGCCCTGCGGCAGTGCGAAGCGCATGTCGTTGCAGTCCAGCGTGTAGGGAACGATGAGCTGGTGTGCATCGCTGCCGTCGGTTTTGCGCACTTTCATCCAGAACGGCAGGTCGTCGCCGTAGTAGTCGCTGTCGTAGGCGAAGCCGCCGAAGTCGGCCACGAGGCGGCGTGTGTTCGGGCTGTCGCGGCCGGTGTACCAGCCCAGCGGCCGGCTTCCGGTGAGGCCTTGAATGATCTGCATGGCTTGTGCCATGTGGGCGCGTTCGGTGGCCTCGTCCACATTCTGGTAATGGATCCACTTCAGGCCATGGCAGGCGATTTCGTGCCCGAGCTCCATCAAGGCGGCGGTCACGTCGGGGCAGCGCTGCATGGCGGTGGCCACGCCGAACACCGTGAGCGGCAGATCACGCTGCTCGAACTCGCGCAGGATGCGCCAAACGCCGGCACGCGAGCCGTATTCGTAGATGCCCTCCATGCTGATGTGCCGAGCGGCATAGGCCGCCGGGTTGAACATTTCGGAGAGGAACTGCTCGGAGGCGTCGTCACCGTGCAAGACGCTGTTTTCGCCGCCTTCCTCGAAGTTCAGCACGAACTGCACAGCGACACGCGCACCGCCTGGCCAGCGGGCGTGGGGTGCATTGCGGCCGTGTCCAGCCAGGTCGCGCGGGTAGGGCAGGGTGGAGTCGTAGGTCATGACAGGGCCAGAGAGAGTTCGTTGGTGGGCAGCTTCCGATCGAACGTCAGGTTCTCTTCAACGTGCAGCAGGTGCTCGGTCATCAGACGCACGGCCAGCGCCTCGTCGCGTGCGGCCAGGGCCTTGACGATGTCGGCGTGTTCGTCGTGCGAGTGCGCAGCGGCCTGGTTGGTCTGGTACATCAGCGTGATCAGCGCGCAGCGCGAGATGAGGTCGCGCAGCAGCTCGGCCAGCACCTTGTTGCCCATGAGCTCGGCCATGCGAACATGGAAGTCGCCCAGCAGCTCGGTGCGCCCGGCCACATCCTCGTTGTTCACCGCCAGCTTTTCCTGCGCCACGTGTTCGCGCAGCGACTTGATCCCGGCGGGGGTCACGGTCCTCACGAAGGCTCGCGTCATTTCCGCTTCCAGCATGCGGCGCACAGCAAACACCTGCTGAGCCTCTTCCACCGATGGCGTGGCCACAAACGCGCCGCGTGCAGGCTCAAGGCGAATCAGCCGGTTCTGCGACAGCTGGAACAGGGCCTGGCGGACCAGCGTGCGCGACACCCCGAAATGGTCAGCCAGCTTTTGTTCTGCCAGCTTGGTACCAGGATTCAGGCGGTGCTCGACGATGGCGCGCGTGAGCGACTCGACAATGTGCAGGGTGCTGGAGGTTTCCATGGGCTCATCATAGCCAGAAAACCGGAAAAGTGTATACACTTTCAGTCTACTGAATATCAACGGAGCGACCACCATGGGCTTGAGTACACACGTTCTGGACACCATGCACGGTTGTCCCGCTGCCGGCATGCAGGTGGAGCTGCACACCACGCACGGCGACGAGGCGAAACTCGTCAAGCGTTTCGTGTTGAACGCCGATGGCCGCAACCCGGACGGACCGTTGTACGACAACGCAAGCCTGAAGGTGGGCACCTACCGCCTGGTGTTTGACGTGAAGGGCTATTTCGCGGCCAGGGGTGTGGCGCTGCCGGAACCCAACTTTCTCAATCGGGTGTCACTGGACTTTGGTGTGGCACACACCGACCAGCATTACCACGTGCCGCTGCTGGTGAGCCCGTGGAGCTATTCCACATACCGCGGGAGTTGAATCTCCCCAATGAAAGAAACCCGCCTCTCGGCGGGTTTCTTTCATTTGCTGCGCTGGCCTTCGGTCAACGTGTCGAGCTGGAAGTTGCCACTCTTGTCCCACAGCCAGACGTCGGTGTAAGTCACACCCCCCATGCGCACCGGTGCCGGAAACGGCGCGGCGGCTCGCACGGTGCGTTCAATTTCTCGCATCACGTCCGGCACATGGCTCGGGGCGCGCATCCAGCTGACGTTGCGCACATGGCCCCGGTGGTCCACCTCGACCTGCAACACGCCGACCGCGTGCATCAACGGCGGCAGCTGGCCTTTGAAGATGCGGTGGCTGTTGCGCTCATAGATGTGACGGGCGCCGTCTTTGCGGTAGTCCAAGGGCGACACCGCGTTCGAGATGAATGCGGGCGGTGGGAGTTCGGACACCGGAGGTGGTGGTGCGGGAGCTGGCGCGGGTGGGGGCGGAGGCGGAGGTGGCGGAGGTGGTGGGGGTGGCGTGGCGCAAGACGCCAGCAGGACCGCTGTCAGCACGCCCATCCAGGCCCAGGAAGTGGAACGGGAGGCCTGGCGCTGAGCGGCGGAATTCGGTGGGGGTTCAATGTCTCTCATGGGGCGAGCCTGTAGGAACTGATCGGGACCCGGTCTGGCCACATGAACGCATATGGACCGGTGGATGGCGTGTATTGTGGATCGGCTGTGGCGTTTCGCACAGTAAGGTCGATACTGGTGCGCCCTGTTTCCGTTTACGTCTTAATACACATTCTTCGACATCGACGCCACACATGCCCGGCGAGCTTGAAACCTTTCTATTGAATCTGGCGCAGGGTCCGGCGCTGCTCATCACCGTTGAGCACACGCGCGGCTCCGTTCCTCGCGAAGCGGGTGCGTGGATGGCGGTCTTTGCCGACACGACACGCGGCGAATTGGGCACGATCGGCGGCGGCCAGTTGGAGTGGAAAGCAACACAACAAGCCCGCGAAGCGCAGGGCCGAATGTCCGAAACAGCGACCGAGGCACCGACAGTCTGGCGGGAAAGCGTGACCCTCGGGCCCAGCCTGGGCCAATGTTGCGGTGGCGCGCTGGTGCTGCGCTTCGAACGTGTGGATGCCTCGCACAGCGGCGCCTTGCGCGAGCGCCTTCGGCCTTCCCACACACCGCTGGCATTGTTCGGCGGTGGCCACGTGGGGCGTGCCATCGTGCAGGCACTGGCACCGCTGCCATTCGACGTGACCTGGATCGACAGCCGCGACGGTGTGTTCCCTCCAGACCTGCCGCCGCAGGTGAGCGCCGAACATTCCGATCCGGTGCAGGCGGCCGTGCGCGATGTGCCCGCAGAGGCTTGCGTGCTGATCATGAGCTTCTCGCACGCCGAAGACCTGGACGTGGTGGCCGCCTGCCTGCAGCGCCAGCGCGAACGCAATGACCTTGCCTTCATCGGGCTCATCGGTAGCCGCACCAAGTGGGCCACCTTTGGCCACCGCCTCGCAGAGCGCGGATTCACCCCGGAAGAGCTGGCCCGCGTGACCTGCCCCATCGGCTTGCCCGGCATTCAAAGCAAGGCGCCGGAGGTCATCGCAGCGTCGGTCGTGGCTCAGTTGTTGCTTGCCGTCAGTGCCCATCAAGCCGCTGTGGGTGCGGCTTGATTGTCTTCAATATGTGTATACACTTTGCCGATTCGCAAGACTCGAACTTGCATTGAGACGCCATGGAAACCTACCTGCTCGACTGGGCCAACCTGCTGCTGCGCTGGCTGCATGTGATCGTTGCGATTGCCTGGATCGGCTCGTCTTTCTATTTCGTGTTCCTGGACAGCAGCCTCACACCGCCCGAAGACGAGCAGCTGAAAAAGGACGGCGTCAGCGGTGAACTCTGGGCCGTGCACGGTGGCGGTTTTTATCACCCGGTGAAGTTCGCGGTGTCGCCGCCCAAGCTGCCGGAGCACCTGCACTGGTTCTACTGGGAGAGTTACTCCACCTGGCTCTCGGGCTTCGCGCTGTTCCTCATTTCGTATCTGTGGAGTCCCAGCGTCTACCTGATCGACCCCAACGTGTTCGTGTGGAGCCCGGCCGCAGCCATTGCCGGGGCGCTGGCCTTCCTGGTGGTTTTCTGGCTGCTGTACGACGCGATCTGCCGCACCCTGGGCCAGAGCAAAAACGGCGACGCGAAAGTGGGCGCGCTGGTGCTGGTGTTGGTGTGCGTGGCGGCCTGGCTGGCCACGCAGCTGTTCGCCGGGCGCGCGGCCTTCCTGTTGATGGGCGCCATGATCGCCACGGCCATGAGCGCCAACGTGTTCTTCTGGATCATTCCGGGCCAGCGCACCGTGGTGGCCGATCTCAAGGCCGGCCGCCCGGTGGACCCGATCCACGGCAAGCGCGGCAAACAGCGCAGCGTGCACAACACCTACTTCACGCTGCCGGTGCTGTTCGCCATGCTGAGCAACCATTACAGCTTCACCTACACCCATCCGCAGAACTGGCTGATCCTCATCGGCATGATGTTCGCGGGCGCGGCGATCCGGCAATTCTTTGTGATGCGCCATGGCTTCAAGCTCGGCCGCAATGCGCATCCCTGGCCCTACGCCGCTGCCGGTGGGGTGGTGCTGGTGGCCCTCATCGTCTGGCTCAAGCCCGCACCGGTGAAGGCGGTGGCAGTGCCCGAGACGGTGAGTTTCGCCATGCTCAAACCGGTGCTGGAGCAACGCTGCGTGATGTGCCACGGCGCCGCCCTGCAGTCCAAGAACGTGCGGCTTGATTCGCCCGAGGCGGTGAAGCAGCACGCGCAGGCCATCTACCAGCAGGTGGTGGTGTCGCGCCTCATGCCGATGAACAACGCGACCGGCCTGACCGAAGAGGAGCGGGCGTTGATCGGCCAGTGGTTCAAGGGTGGCGCGCGCGTGGATTGACGCATGGTCGGTGTGCCTCGGAGGGAATGGCTTGTGCGGTAACCTCAAAGCCAATCCCACCAACCCACCGCACCCGCAATGAAAACGAAAGCCGCCGTCGCCTGGAAAGCAGGCCAGCCCCTCACCATTGAAACTGTCGATCTCGAGGGCCCGAAGTTCGGCGAAGTGCTGGTCGAGATCAAGGCCACCGGCATCTGCCACACCGACTACTACACGCTCTCGGGCGCCGACCCCGAAGGCATCTTCCCGGCCATCCTCGGTCACGAAGGCGCGGGCATCGTGGTGGATGTGGGTCCCGGCGTGACATCGCTCAAGAAGGGCGACCACGTCATTCCGCTCTACACGCCCGAATGCCGCCAGTGCAAGTTCTGCCTGAGCCGCAAGACCAATTTGTGCCAGCTGATCCGCGGTACGCAGGGCAAGGGCCTGATGCCCGACGCCACCAGCCGCTTCAGCATGGACGGCAAGCCCATCTTTCACTACATGGGCACCAGCACCTTCAGCAACTACACCGTGGCACCCGAAATCTCGCTGGCCAAGATCCGCGAGGACGCGCCCTTCGACAAGGTCTGCTACATCGGCTGCGGTGTCACCACCGGCATCGGCGCGGTGATTTTCTCGGCCAAGGTCGAGGCGGGTGCCAACGTGGTCGTGTTCGGCCTGGGCGGCATCGGCCTGAACGTGATCCAGGGCGCCAAGATGGTGGGCGCCGACAAGATCATCGGCGTGGACCTCAACCCCGCGCGCGAAGCCATGGCGCGCAAGTTCGGCATGACGCACTTCATCAACCCCAAGGAAGTGCCGAACGTGGTGGACGCCATCGTTCAGCTCACCGATGGCGGTGCCGACTACAGCTTCGAGTGCATCGGCAACACCAAGGTGATGCGCGACGCGCTGGAGTGCACGCACAAAGGCTGGGGCCGCAGCATCATCATCGGCGTGGCCGAGGCCGGTGCCGAGATCAGCACGCGCCCGTTTCAGCTGGTCACCGGGCGCAAATGGGAAGGTTCGGCCTTCGGCGGAGCGCGCGGCCGCACCGACGTGCCCAAGATCGTCGACTGGTACATGGAAGGCAAGATCAACATCGACGACCTGATCACGCACAAGCTGCGTCTGGACCAGATCAACGAAGGTTTCGACCTGATGAAGCGCGGCGAATCGATTCGCGCGGTTGTGGAGTTTTGATGGCGCTTGAGACGATCAGTGAACACCGCTGCTTCGGTGGCGTGCAGGGGTTCTACCGGCACGCCTCCACCGAAATCGGCCTGCCGATGAAGATTGGCGTGTTCGTGCCGCCGCAGGCCAGGCAGGGCCCAGTGCCTGTGGTGTTCTTTCTGGCGGGGCTGACATGCACCGAAGAGACCTTTGCCATCAAGGCGGGGGCTCAGCGCGTGGCGGCCGAGCTCGGTTTGATGATCGTCACGCCCGACACCAGCCCACGCAACACGGGCATCGAAGGGGCCGACGCATCTTGGGATTTCGGCCACGGCGCCGGCTTTTACCTGGACGCGACCGAAGCGCCTTGGTCCAAACACTTCCGCATGGAAAGCTGGATCACAGAGGAGTTGCGAACGCTTGTGCTGTCGCAGTTTCCAACGCGCGGCGACCGCGTCGGTCTGTTTGGCCACTCCATGGGCGGTCACGGCGCACTCACACTCGCGCTGCGTCACCCGGGGCTCTACCAAAGTGTGTCCGCCTTCGCGCCGATTGCTGCACCCAGCCAATGCCCTTGGGGAGACAAGGCGTTCTCGGGTTACCTGGGCGCAGACCGCGCTGCCTGGGCAGCACACGATGCCACCGAGCTGGTGAAAGCCGGAGGACAACTGCCTCCGCTGCTGATCGACCAGGGACTCGCCGACAACTTCCTCGCAGCCCAATTGCATCCACACCTGTTTGAAGCCGCGTGCCAGCAGACCGGCCAGGTGCTCACGCTGCGCCGGCACGAGGGATACGACCACGGCTACTACTTCATTGCCAGCTTTATCGAAGACCACCTGCGCCACCACGCGCAGACCCTGGCTTCCGCCTGACACCATGCGCCCACGCCAATACGACCTCATCGCCTTCGACTGGGACGGCACCCTGTTCGACTCCACCGCCCTCATCGCCCGCAGCATCCAGCTCGCCGTCGCCGACGTGGGCGGCACGCCGCCCACCCACGAGGCCGCCAGCTACGTGATCGGCATGGGTCTCATGCAGGCCCTGGCCCACGCCGCGCCCGATGTGCCACCTGAAAAATACCCTCAGTTGGGTGATCGGTATCGCCACCACTACACGGCACACCAGCACGACCTGAGTCTGTTTGAGGGCGTGCTGCCCCTGCTCGCCGAACTGAAAGAGCGCCAGCACCTCCTGACCGTGGCCACCGGCAAAAGTCGCCGGGGGCTGGACGAGGTGCTGCGCACGGTGGAGTTGGTCGGCCTGTTCGATGGCTCCCGCACCGCGGATGAGACCGCCGGCAAGCCGCACCCGCTGATGCTCCACGAGCTGATGGCCGAATTTGGTGTGGCGCCCGGGCGCACGCTCATGATCGGCGACACCACACACGACCTGCAGATGGCGCTGAACGCGGGCTGCGCGAGCGTGGGCGTGAGCTACGGCGCGCACGAGCCGGACGCGTTTCACGAACTCAAGCCCTTGCATGTGGCGCATTCGGTGCGCGAGCTGCACGACTGGCTCACCCAACACGCCTGAGGCTTCCATGACGCCATCCACCGACGATCCGATGTACCCGCTGTGCAACAGCCGCGATCTGGTCGATGGGGGCAGGGCGGTGTCGTTCGACGTGAATTACGCGGGTCAGACCTGCCGGGCTTTTGCGGTGCGCTTTCAGGGCCAGCCGCAGGCCTACCTGAACCGTTGCTCTCATGTGGCCATGGAGCTCGACTGGCAGCCTGACCGTTTTTTTGACGACTCCGGCCGTTGGCTGGTGTGTGCCACGCACGGGGCGATGTACGAGCCCGCAACCGCGGCGGGCTGTTCAAGATCGAACTGCTGGAGCTCGATGGGGTGATTCACTGGCGGTCACAATACCACCTCAAACCTGTTGAATTCTGAGAACACAAGCACCATGAACGACGACAACCTGGGCTCGACGAGCTCTTCCGGCAGCGACCGCAACAACGGCGTGGCCTGGGAGCGCGCCACGCTGGAAAAGCTGGTGTTTGCCACCATTCGCGAGCAGCAGGCAGCGCGGCGCTGGAAGATGTTCACCCGATTCATGTGGCTTGCCATTTTGGGGGCGATCGTCTGGTTGGTGTATTCCAGTGCCGACATGGCTTCGGCAACCAGCACGCCGCACACGGCGGTGGTGGAAATCAAAGGCGAGATCGCCTCGGGTGCCGAAGCCAGCGCCGAGAACGTGGTTGCCGCGCTGCGCTCGGCCTTTGACGACGAGGGTGCCGTGGCGGTCGTGTTGCTGATCAACTCACCCGGTGGCAGCCCGGTGCAGGCCGGCATCATCAACGACGAAATCACGCGCCTGAAGAGCCTTCACGACAAGAAGGTCTATGCGGTGGTAGAGGAAACCTGCGCCTCCGCCGCGTACTACATCGCCGCGGCGGCCGACAACATCTATGTGGACAAGGCCAGCCTGGTGGGCAGCATCGGTGTGCTCATGGACGGTTTTGGTTTCACCGGCCTCATGGAGAAACTGGGCATCGAGCGGCGCCTCATGACCGCTGGCGACAACAAGGGGCTGCTGGATCCGTTCAGTCCACAGAACGAATCGCAGCGCCTGTTCATGCAGAACCTGCTGGCCGAGATCCACAACCAGTTCATCGAGGTGGTGAAGAAGGGCCGTGGCGACCGCTTGAAGGAAACGCCTGAAACCTTCAGCGGCCTTGTCTGGAACGGCCAGCAAGCCGTGACTCTGGGTCTGGCAGATGGCCTGGGCAATCTCGACTACGTGGCGCGCGAGATCGTGAAAGCCGAAGAACTGGTGGACTACACCCGCCGCGAAAACGTGGGCCTGCGGCTGGCCAAACGTTTCGGTGCGAGCGTGGGCGAGGGCATTTTTCTTGCAGCTCGCTCCGCAGGGGTTCAGCTCCGGTAACCGTCGGGGTTGGCGCTCTGCCAGCGCCATGCGTCGGCGCACATGTCGTCCAGCGTGTGCAGGGCCTGCCAGCCCAACAAGCGCAGTGCCAGGGCCGGGTCGGCCCAGCACTGGGCGACATCGCCAGCACGGCGAGGCGCCACTCGGTAAGGCACCGGCTGGCCGCTGGCGACCTCAAACGCTTTCACCACGTCGAGCACGCTGTGGCCCCGGCCTGTGCCCAGGTTGACGGTGAAGCTCTCACCCCCGCCCAGCAAGGCCTTGATGGCCGCTACGTGGCCGACTGCGAGGTCTTGCACGTGGATGTAGTCGCGCACGCCGGTGCCATCGGGCGTGTCGTAGTCGTTGCCGTACACGTTCAGGTGCTCGCGCTGGCCCACCGCCACCTGCGCCACATAGGGCATGAGGTTGTTCGGGATGCCGGCCGGGTCTTCGCCGATGAGCCCGCTGGGGTGCGCGCCGACCGGGTTGAAGTAACGCAACACGCCCATGCGCCACGCCGGGTTGGCGGTGCGCAAGGCAGAGAGCATGTCCTCGATCACCAGCTTGCTGTGGCCATACGGGTTGGTGTGGCTGCGCGGAAAGTTTTCGGTGATGGGCACGGTGGCGGGATCGCCGTACACCGTGGCGCTGCTGGAAAACACGAGCGTGGGTGCCTTGTCCGGGGCTTCGGCGTGCACGGTCTCCATGGCGCGCAGCAGGCTCACCGCGCCGCCGATGTTGTTGTGGAAGTATTTGAGCGGCTGCGCCACGCTCTCGCCCACCGCCTTGTCGCCCGCGAAGTGCACCACGCCCGCAGGCTGGTGGCGGCGCAGCACGTCTTCCACCCACGGTGTGTCGAGCACATTGCCGCGTTCCAGCGTGATGTGACGGCCTGTGATGGCGGCCAGTCGCTCCAGCACCACCGGATGGCTGTTGGCAAAGTTGTCCAGCACGATGGGTTCGAAACCCGCGGCAACCAGCGCGACCGCCGTGTGGCTGCCGATGTAGCCGGCGCCGCCTGTGAGCAAGATCTTCATGCCGGGTGCCTCAAGGTTTGGCGGCGTCAGGCTGTCGGCCGTACTTGTCTTCCAGACGAACGATGTCGTCTTCACCCAGGTAGCTGCCCGATTGCACTTCGATCATTTCCAGCGCCAGCTTGCCAGGGTTGTGCAGGCGGTGCACTTCGCCAATGGGGATGTAGGTGGACTGGTTTTCCGACAGCAGGTAGGTCTCGGCGCCGCGCGTGACCTCGGCCGTGCCCTTGACCACAATCCAGTGTTCGGCACGGTGGTGGTGCTTTTGAAGGCTGAGGCTTGCGCCGGGTTTGACACCGATGCGTTTGACCTGGAAACGCTCGCCCATGTCCACACTGTCGTACCAGCCCCAAGGCCGTGCCACGCGGCGGTGCAGGGCGGCTTGCGGCACCTGCAGACGCGTGAGGTGGGCCACCACGTCCTTCACTTGCTCTGCGTGGTCGCGCTGGGCCACCAGCAGGGCGTCGGGCGTATCGATGATCAGCAGGTCCTTGGTGCCCAGGGCCACCACGGTGCGGCCCGGTGCGTGGATGAAGGTATTGCTCGCATGCAGGGTGTGGCCCTGGCCAGTGATGCGGTTGCCGTCGTCGTCGGCCGGACTGAGGTCGGCCACCGCGTTCCAGCTGCCCACGTCGCTCCACTGGCCCTGGAACGGCACAACGGCCACGTCGGCGTGGCGTTCCATCACCGCGTAGTCGATGCTTTGCGAGCGGCAGGCCAGGAAGGGCGTGGCCTCGGGCCGCACAAAGTGGATCTGGCCCACGGTGTCCTGCTTCGGGTTGGCCATGGCCTGGCGGCACGACTGCAGGATGTCGTCGGCGTGCTGACCGAGCGCTGTCAGCAGGGTGCTGGCGCGCACCAGGAAGATGCCGGCGTTCCACAACACATTGCCCTGCAGCAGCAAGGCCTGCGCAGCGGCAGGTGCGGGCTTTTCAATGAAGCGCGCCACGCGGCGGCTGCCGTCAGCACGGGCGTCGCCCTGCTCGATGTAGCCATAGGCGGTGCTCGGGAAACTGGGCACCACGCCGAAGGTGACGATGGCGCCAGCCTCGGCCGCAGGCACACCCTGGCGGATGGTGTGGGCGAACGCCTCGACGTCGGGGATGTGGTGGTCGGACGGGCAAAACAGCAGCAGCGGGTCGGCCTCTGCAGGGCTGGTGGCCAGCAGGGCAGCCAGCGCCATCGCCGCAGCCGTGTTGCGCGCCGCCGGCTCCAGCAGCACCTGGCCCGCCGCGCCTTGTGATTCCACGGCATCAGCCACCAGAAACCGGTGATCTTCCGAGGCCACACACACGGGCGGGTTCCCGCACCAGGCCAGGCGCGCCAGGGTCAGCTGCAGCAGGCTCTGGTTGTTCACCAGGGGCACGAACTGTTTGGGGAAGCTCTGGCGGCTCAGCGGCCACAGGCGGGTGCCGGAGCCACCGCAAAGAATGACGGGGGTGATGCTCATGTTTTGCTGTTCGGAGAATGGGTCGAGGACCGGTCTGGGCTGTCTGGATGCGCGGGTCAGTGTAGCCTTTCGATGTGATTTCACGCCACGCCGTTACCATGCAAGAACGCACTCCAGAAACAACAAGTCAGAGAGAGAAACCATGAAGATCCGCAAAGCTGTTTTTCCGGTGGGTGGCCTCGGCACCCGCTTTCTGCCCGCCACGAAAGCCATCCCCAAAGAAATGCTGCCCGTGGTCGACAAACCGTTGATTCAATACGCAGTTGAGGAGGCTTACGCCGCCGGTATCCGCGAAATGATCTTCGTGACCGGGCGCCACAAACGCGCCATTGAAGACCACTTCGACACCGCCTACGAGCTGGAGATGGAACTTGAAGCGGCCGGCAAGTCGGCCCTTTTGAAGGTGGTCAACTCCATCAAGCCCGACGACATGGACTGCGTGTATGTGCGCCAACCCCGTGCACTCGGCTTGGGGCACGCGGTGATGTGCGCCGAGCGTCTGGTGGGCGATGAGCCCTTTGCCGTGCTGCTGGCCGACGATTTGATGATGGGCTCGCGCCAGGCCGAGGGCGGCCCCACCGTTCTGCAGCAGATGGTGCAGGCCTATGAAACGAGCCCCGGTACCGTGCTGGCCGTTCAGGACGTCCCGCGTGCCGACACCCGGCGGTATGGCGTGGTCGATGTGCATGGTGTGAGCGCCCCGCTGGCCGAGGTGTTCGCGATGGTCGAGAAGCCCGCGCCCGACGTGGCGCCGTCCACACTGGCGGTGGCAGGGCGCTACGTGCTCACGCCGGCGGTATTCGAGAGCATTCGTCGCCAGCCCCGCGGTGCCGGCGGCGAAATCCAGCTCACGGACGGCATCGCCGCCTTGATCGGCGTTGAAAAGGTGCAGGCCTTCCGCTACGAAGGCAAGCGCTACGACTGCGGCAGCAAGGAAGGTTTTCTGGAAGCGACGATCGATCTCGCGCTGGCCAATGCCGAACTGGGAGCCTCGGTGCGCGCCCACCTCAAGCGCGTGATGGGCTGAGACTTCAGCGACCGAACAGAAACACGGCTGGCGTGTCCAGTGGCAGTTCGCTGGCGATGCCTGGCGCGCGTTTCCACTCACTCACCAGCGCGCTGCGGCTCACCTGCTGCGGCAGCGACATTGCGCAGCACACCGCCAGCCGGGTGTGTGGATGCAGGGTCTGCAACAACGCCTGCAGCAGCGCGGTGTTTCGGTAGGGCGTCTCGATCAGGATCTGCGTCTGTCCGTTTTTCAGTGCCAGCGCTTCCAGCTCGCGCAGGCGCTTGCTCCGCTCCGTCGCCTCTTGCGGCACGTAGCCGACGAATGCGAAGCTCTGCCCGTTCAAGCCGCTGGCAGCCAGTGCGAGCATCAGCGAAACCGGTCCCGTGAGTGGTACCACCTTCAAGCCCAGCGCGTGAGCTGCACGCACCACGGCGCTGCCGGGGTCTGCAATGGCCGGCATGCCAGCTTCGCTCACCAGGCCCACATTGCGCCCCTCCAGGGCAGGTGCCAGCAGTTCCCGCGCCTGTGCATCGCCCTCGGCCTGCGGTGCGTGGTCGCCCTTTTTGTGCGCGGCGCGCGGCAGTTCGGTGATGTGTTGCCCCTGCAAGGGCGCTGCAATGCCCACCACCGCCTCCACCCGTTTCAGGAATGCACGCGTGCTCTTGGCGTTCTCCGTGATCCAGTGCGTCAGGCTACCGGCGACCGCCAGCGTTTCGCGCGGCAGCCAGGTGTCTGCGGGCGAGGCCTCCACCGCCATGCCGAAATCAAGCGGCGTGGGCACCAGATAGAGCACCCCTTTCGTTGTAGATCGGGTGCTCACGGCACGTGCACGCCGGCAGCGCGGATCATGCGGCAGGTACGGATCAGCGGGAGACCCACCAGCGCCGTGGGATCGTCGTTGTCTATACGCTCCAGCAGCGAGATGCCCAGGCCTTCGCTCTTGGCGCTGCCAGCGCAGTCGTAGGGCTGCTCGGCCCGCAGGTAACGCTCGATCTCGGCGTCGCTGAGTTTGCGGAACACCACGCGCACCGAGGCGATATCGCATTGCTCGAACCCTGTGGCCGCGCAGACCACGGCCAGCGCGGTCTGGAACACCACCGTCTCGCCGCGCAGCCGCTTCAGTTGCACCACCGCCCGCTCATGCGTGCCCGGTTTGCCCAGCGGCTCTCCTCGCAAGTCCGCCACCTGATCGCTTCCAATCACCACCGCCTGAGGATGGCGCGAGGCCACGTCGCGCGCCTTGGCCAGGGCGAGCCTCACGGCCAGATCTGCTGGGTTCTCCCCCGACCGCGGGGTTTCGTCCACTTGGGGTGCAACAGCCTCGAACGGCAGCTTCAACCGGGACAGCAGCTCGTGCCGGTAGAGCGATGTGGAGCCCAGGATGAGTGGGCGCGAGGTGGGTGGGGGTGGGCTGGAGCGATCAGACGTCATCCCGCTATTCTGCGTGCATTCTTTTAAACTGCTCGACATGAAACCCACCCTCAAGACCAGCTGGAATCCCGAAAGGCTGGATGTGCGCGCCTTTGCCCAAGCCGGCGCCAGCCTGCAAGCCGACGATCCCATTGCCCGTTTTGAGCGGATACAGGCCGAAGCCCACGCCGAAGACACCGATCTACCAGCCCTCGGCTCGGTGGTCTGGCAAGCCCACGGCGAAATGCGCGCTGGCGCCTCAGGGGGGGCACCTGCCGTCTGGCTGCACCTGCAAGCCGAGGCCTCCGTTCCATTGACTTGCCAGCGATGTCTCGGTCCGGTCGACACGCCGCTGAAGGTCGATCGGTGGTTCCGCTTCGTGAACGACGAGGCCACGGCAGCCGCCGAAGACGACGATTGTGAGGAAGACCTGTTGGCGCTCGAGCCCCGTCCGCGGCTCCACGATGTGCTGGAGGATGAGTTGCTGATGGAGCTTCCGCTGGTGCCCTTGCATGACACCTGCCCCGTTCCCGTGGTCATGCAGGCGTCCGATCCCATGGTGGGGATGGACGGCGGCGAGCCCGAGCGCAAGAACCCGTTCGCCGAGCTGGCCAGGCTCAAGAAGTAGTTGCACTGGCCACCCCTCATCGGGAACTGGGCTTGATCGAGCGCTTCGGGCTATAATGCTTGGCTTTGCGCTGGCATCCCACCCGTTTGTCCTTACCGATTTCAGGAGCCCACCATGGCTGTTCAGCAAAACAAAAAGTCCCCTTCCAAGCGCGGCATGCACCGTTCGCACAATGCCCTGAACGTGCCAGGCATTGCGGTGGAGCCCACCACCGGTGAAATCCACCTGCGTCACCACATCAGCCCCAACGGTTTCTACCGTGGCCGTCAGGTGCTGAAGAACAAATCCGAAGCCTGACGTGATGGTTCGCCATTGGCCTCGTTGCGTCATGCGCTCGGGGTCAGGCGGATTCGACAGGCCCAGGCCCGCATGAACCATGCGGGCTTTTTTCATGGACGGGGCACCTGTTTTGCCCGCCTCAGGAAGTTGAGATGATCACCATTGCTGTGGATTGCATGGGTGGAGATGTCGGTCCGGGCGTAACCATGCCCGCCTGCCTGGCCTTTCTCGCCGATCACCCGCAAGCCCAGCTTTTGCTGGTGGGCAAGCCCGAGGTATTCCGGGCGTGGCCTCAACTGCGCAACAACGTGCGTTGCACCATCGTTCCTGCGACCGAGGTGGTCGGTATGGACGACTCGGTGGAAATTGCTTTGCGTCGAAAGAAAGACTCCTCCATGCGGGTGTCCATCAACCAGGTCAAAGACGGTTCCGCCCAAGCGGCGGTGTCTGCCGGCAACACCGGCGCGCTCATGGCCATAGCCCGCTATGTACTCAAGACCATGGACGGCATTGACCGCCCGGCCATCGCCACACAAATGCCCAATGCCCGCGGGGGCGCCACCACGGTGCTGGATCTGGGTGCCAATGTGGATTGCTCCGCCGAGCATCTGCTGCAGTTTGCGGTGATGGGTTCGGCGCTGGTTGCGGCTGCCACTGGTCGTTCCGAACCCAGCGTCGGCTTGTTGAATGTGGGTGAGGAGGTCATCAAAGGCAGCGAAGTGATCAAAAAAGCGGGTGTATTGTTGCGAAATGCAGCCAACACCGGCGATCTCAATTTCTTCGGCAATGTGGAAGGTGACGATATTTTCAAAGGTACGACTGATATCGTCGTGTGCGACGGTTTTGTCGGCAACGTTGCGCTGAAAGCCAGCGAAGGCCTGGCCTCGATGATCAGCGGCTTTCTTCGACAAGAGTTCTCCAGCAGTATCTTCCGGAAAATCGCAGCCATCGTTGCTTATCCGGTTTTAAAGTCTTTCAAAAATCGCGTTGATCACCGCCGGTACAACGGGGCAGCGTTGCTGGGCCTGCGGGGTCTCGTTTTCAAGAGCCACGGATCGGCGGACGCATTCGCGTTCGAGCAGGCTTTGGGTCGGGCTTATGATGCCGCCCACAACCGGCTGCTGGACAACGTGCGTGAACGCATTGCACATGCGCAGCAGCTGATGTCGCCCGAGTCGCTGCCCAGCGAGCTCAAGAGCATCCCCACACTCTGACTCACCCCATCTCCACCGCATGACCCGCTTTGCCCGCATCACCGGCACCGGCAGTTGCCTGCCGCCGAACCGCCTGACCAACGCCGACATGGTGGATATGCTGGCCAAACGGGGCGTGGAAACGAGTGATGAGTGGATCGTGGAGCGCACCGGTATTCGTGCGCGCCATTTCGCTGCGGACGGAGTGTTCGCCAGCGACCTGGCCGCAGTGGCCTGTCGCGATGCCATGGTTGCCGCAGGTGTGCTGCCTGCGGACATCGACCTGATCATCGTCGCCACGTCCACGCCCGACATGGTCTTTCCCTCGACCGCTGCTTTGCTGCAGCACAAGTTGGGCATCGCCGGCTGCCCGGTGTTCGATGTTCAGGCCGTCTGCAGCGGCTTCATTTATGCGCTGACCGTGGCCGACGCCTTGATCCAGTCCGGCACAGCGCACAAAGCGCTGGTGGTCGGCGCGGAGGTTTTCAGTCGAATTCTCGATTTCAACGATCGCACCACCTGCGTGTTGTTCGGTGACGGCGCTGGAGCCGTGGTGCTGGAAGCGTCCGACCAGCCTGGCATCCTTGCCACCGACATCCATGCCGACGGCAAACATTCGGGCATCCTGTGCGTGCCCGGGCATGTGTCGGGCGGCGCGATCCTTGGCGATCCGCTGCTCAAGATGGATGGCCAAGCGGTGTTCAAGCTGGCGGTGGGTGTGCTCGAGGACACCGCAAGAACTGTCCTCGCCAAAGCGGGCAAAACGGCGGATGACGTGGACTGGCTGATTCCGCATCAGGCCAACATCCGCATCATGCAAAGCACGGCGCGCAAGTTGAGGCTTCCCATGGACAAGGTCGTGGTCACCGTTGACCAGCACGGCAACACGTCGGCCGCCTCGATACCGCTGGCGCTGGACCATGCGGTGCGCCAGGAACAGGTGAAAAAGGGAGACACCGTCATGCTCGAAGGCGTGGGCGGAGGTTTCACCTGGGGTGCAGTCTTGCTGGACTTCTGAGCCCGGTTGCCCTCGGGTCTCATCGTCTTGCGCACAAGCAAATTGAAGATCACATGAAGAATTTCGCGTTTGTATTTCCAGGTCAGGGCTCTCAAGCGGTGGGTATGCTCGACGCTTGGGGCGATCATCCCGAGGTGTTGGGTGTCCTCGACGAAGCCTCTGAAGCGCTCGGCGAAAACGTCGGTAATCTGATCCATGACGGTCCGAAGGAGCTTCTGTCCCTCACAACCAACACCCAGCCGGTGATGTTGGTCGCGTGCGTGGCCGCCTGGCGCATGTGGCGTGCCGAGGGTGGCCCTCTGCCGTCTGTACTCGCCGGCCACTCACTGGGCGAATACGCGGCGCTGGTGGCGTCCGGTGTGTTGACGTTGGCGCAGGCTGCACCACTCGTGCGTTTTCGCGCCGCCGCCATGCAGGAGGCTGTGCCGGTCGGTACCGGGGCCATGGCCGCGATCCTCGGGATGGATGCAAAGCGTGTGATGGATGGCTGCGCCGAGGCGCAAGCCACGTTCGGTGCGGGCAGCGCTGAAGTGGTGGAGGCGGTGAACTTCAACGACCCCGCCCAGACTGTGATTGCGGGCAGCAAGGCGGCGGTCGACAAAGCTTGTGAAGTGCTCAAAGCCAATGGCGCGAAGCGTGCGCTGCCATTGGCAGTATCGGCTCCCTTCCACTCCATCCTCATGAAGCCGGCCGCCGAGCGACTGAAGGAGAAACTGGCAAGCACCGTGTTTTCCCAGGCGCAGATCCCTGTGGTCAACAACATCGACGTGGCCGTTGAAACCGACGCAAGTCGCATTCGTGATGCGCTGTACCGCCAGGCGTTCGGCCCGGTGCGCTGGGTGGAATGTGTGCAGGCCATCAAGGCGCGCGGCGCCTGCACCATCGTCGAGTGCGGTCCGGGCAAGGTGCTTGCTGGCATGGTCAAGCGCATTGACCCCGAGCTCACGGGCCTTGCCCTGTACGATCCGGGCACCCTGGCCGACGTCAAAACTTCGTTGGCCTGAAGCCGGGAGAACACCATGTCTGAAGTGAAATTTTCTGGTCAGGTGGCCCTGGTCACAGGCGCATCGCGCGGTATTGGTGCCGCTATCGCACACGAGCTGGTTGCGCGTGGCCTGATCGTGATCGGCACCGCCACCAGCGACGAAGGCGCGGCGAGGATCACCACCAGCCTGACCGATGTGGCCGGCGCAGCAGCGGGCTGCCGTGGGGCCACGCTGGACGTGAACGACGCCGCTTCTGCCCAAGCGCTTATCGATGAAATCGTCAAGGCCCACGGCGGGCTGCAGGTGTTGGTGAACAACGCGGGCATCACCCGCGACATGCTGGCCATGCGACTCAAGGATGACGATTGGGATGCCGTGCTGGACACCAACCTCAAGGCGGTGTTCCGTATGAGCCGTGCGGTGATCCGCCCAATGATGAAGCAGCGGTACGGCCGCATCATCAGCATCACCAGTGTGGTGGGCGCCTCGGGCAACGCAGGTCAAGCCAACTACGCTGCGGCCAAAGCCGGTGTGGCTGGCATGACGCGCGCCCTGGCACGTGAACTCGGAAGCCGCAACATCACGGTGAATTGTGTGGCGCCCGGCTTCATAGAAACCGACATGACGGCCGCGCTGCCTGAAGAGCAGCAAAAGGCCTTGCTGGAGCAGATACCCCTCGGGCATCTGGGCAAACCGGCCGATATTGCGCATGCGGTGGCCTACCTGGCTGGTCCGCATGCGTCTTACGTGACGGGTCAGGAGCTTCACGTCAACGGCGGCATGTTCATGTCCTGACAACGCACCAACCGCCTCAGTTTTGTTCAATCGCCGCGCCAGCCGCCCGGCGGGCCATCTGGGGAGACCTCCCTAGCCCGGCTAAAATGGCGGCCTTGCATTTCAACCACCCTCAGA
>LNFM01008440.1_pt1 | contig 23574 bp, 23 predicted proteins | sample 596031 | NCBI WGS metagenome assembly LNFM01 (sample SAMN04254537, study PRJNA301005) | activated carbon metagenome | isolation source: dual media filters at the Ann Arbor, Michigan drinking water treatment plant | place: USA: Ann Arbor | reverse complement strand
CAGACCTCGCCGGAACAGGAGGCCGCCGCCGCCCTGGACGCCCTTCACGCGGCCGCGGCACGGGCTGATTCCGCCGCCTGGGCCGACCGTCTGGCACCCGACATGGTCTGGATCGGCAATGAGACGTCGGAGCGCTGGGACCGTGAGGCCTTCCTCGGCTTCGCCGCGCCGATCTTCGCCCGGGGCGAGGGCTGGACCTATGCGGCGCGCAACGGCGGCCGTGATCGCCATGTGACCCTGGCACCGGACCCCTGCGCCTGCGTCGCCTGGTTCGATGAAGTGCTGGACAGCCAGACCTATGGCACGGCCCGGGCCGAGGGGATGATGGTGCGCGACGGCGCGGAATGGCGCGTGCTGCGCTACGCGCTCAGCTATCCCATCCCCAATGATCTCGCCGACGGGATGACGACCGAGATCAAGGCCTATGAAGCCGCAACGCCCATCGTCGACGCCCCGGGCGAGGCCGCCGACACGCCGGAGGAGGCGGCCGCCGCCATTGTGCTGGACGCCCTGCACGAGGCGGCCTCGAAGGCGGATGGCGCGGTCTATTTCGACCTGTTCACACCCGACGCCACCTACATCGGTTCCGACGTGACCGAGCACTGGTCGATCGCCGAGTTCCGGTCCTATGCCGAGCCGTACTTCAACCGGGGCCGGGGCTGGACCTATACGCCGCGCTCACGGTCGCTGACGCTCGCGCCGCTGGATTGCCGTTGCGTGGTCTGGTTCGACGAGGCGCTGGACAGCCGGTCCTACGGCACCAGCCGGGGCACGGGGGTGCTGGTGCGGGGCGAGGACGGCCGGTGGCGGATCGCCCTCTACGCCCTGACCTTCCCCATTCCCAATGCGCTGGCGCGGGACATGACGGCGCGAATCCGGGCGGCGGCGGCCCAATAGCGGAAAACCGGAACATATGGCCAACCCCGGCGCAGTCCTCTAACACCGCCGGATGGATTTCACCGACGACGCCTTCGTCCTGTCCGCCCGCGCCCATGGCGACACCGGGGTGGTCGTCGAACTGCTGACCGAGACCCACGGTCGACGAGCGGCCTATGTCGCCGGCGGGGCGTCACGCAAGATGAAGCCGTTCCTGCAGCCCGGGGCACGGGTCGTGGCGGACTACAAGGCGCGGACGTCGGACCATCTCGGCTCTGCGCGGCTGGAGCCCACAGGGGAGGGGCCCAGCGCCCTGTTCGACGATCCGCTGGCCCTGACCGGCCTCGCCGCCGCCGCGGCCGTGGCGCAAGGAGCGCTGCCGGAGCGTGAGCCGCATCCCGGTGCCTTCCTGGCCTTCGAGGCGCTGATGTCGGCCTTTGCCCTGCCGGACGTCTGGCCCGCCATCTTCGTGCGCTTCGAGGCGGGGCTGCTGGAAGATCTGGGCTTCGGCCTCGACCTCAGCCGCTGCGCCGTCACCGGGACCATGGACGACCTGATCTGGGTCAGCCCGCGCACCGGCCGCGCCGTCAGCGCCGACGCCGGGGTGCCCTATGCCGACAAGCTGCTGAAACTGCCGCGGCGATGTCGGGGCGGGCCTCGACCTGACCGCCCATTTCCTCGAGCAGTTCGTCTTCCACCCCCAGAACCGGCCTATTCCGCCGGCACGGGTGTGGATGATCGACAAGCTGCGCGAGGCGGGTCGCCTTTGAGCCGCTCGCCATGTTAGCCATCGACCGGTGATCGGGGAATCCAAGCCATGAGAATGACCGTCGTCCGCGCCTTCGCGCTCAGTGTCGCCCTGCTGTCCGCGGCGCCCGTCGCGGCCCAGGCCGTAACCGATTCCGGCGCAGAGCAGCGTATCGAGGCCGACGTCGTCTTCCTCGCCGACGACGCCCTCGAGGGACGCGGCACCGGTCAACGGGGCTATGATCTGGCGGCTCTCTATGTCCAGTCCCGGATGCAGGCCATCGGATTGCGACCGGGTGCGGCCGGGGGCGAATGGCTTCAACGCTTCACGGTGGCGCGGCTCGGAATCGCCGCCGAGGGCGCGACGCTCACCTGGACTCCGGCGGGCGGCGAGCCCGTGGTCTGGCGCAGCGGACAGGAGGCCCTGTTCGGCGTCGGGCGCGAGGCAGGACGCTTCGTCCAGCCGGGCCAACTGGTGTTTGTCGGCTTCGGAATCGACGCGCCGGAACTGGGCATGTCCGACTATGCGGGTCTGGATGTGGCCGGAAAGATCGTCGTCTTCCTGTCCGGCGCGCCGGTGGGGACTGCTCCGGCGATCGCCGAGCGTCTTGAGGCCGCCAAGGCGCGGACGGCCGAGGCGCATGGCGCCATCGCCACGGTGACGGTGAACACCACGGCCAGCGCGAGCCGGTACAGCGATACGCTCCTTCGCCGGTTCGCGGGACGCACCGAGACCGTCTGGGTCAGTCCGGACGGCACGCCACGGCGGCAGGCGCCGGGTGTCCGGGCGACCGCCTTCCTGAGTGACGCCGCCGCAGAGGCGCTTTTTGCCGGGACCTCGCGCTCCTATGCGGACATCCGGCGTGAGGCCACCGCGGCCGGCGGAAGGCCTGCGGGCTTCGCCCTGGCGGGAGAGGCCGTGTTCGAGGTGCACACCCGGCGTGAGGACCTGCAGACCGCCAATGTCGTCGGCGTGATCGAGGGCTCCGATCCCGCGCTGAAGACCGAATATGTCGTCATGACCGCTCACCTGGACCACCTGGGAATGAGCGGAACCGGACCGGACCGGATCAACAACGGTGCCCTCGACAATGCCGGCGGCGTCGCCTCCATGCTCGAGGCAGCCCGCATTCTGGCGCTGGCGCCGCCGCGTCGCTCGGTGCTCGTCGTGGCCCTGTCCGCGGAAGAGATGGGCCTGATCGGATCGGACTATCTGGCGCGTTATCCGGTCGCCCAGGGCGTGATCGCCAACGTGAACCTGGACATGCCGATCCTGACCTACGACTTCACCGATGTGGTCGCCTTCGGCGCCGAACACTCGACCATGGGGCCGCTGGTCGCCGCCGCGGCCCGGGCGGAGGGCGTGAGTCTCTCACCCGATCCTATGCCGGAGCAGAACGTCTTCACCCGATCCGACCACTATTCATTCGTCCAGGCGGGGATTCCCTCGGTCATGCTCGCAACGGGCTATGCGAACGGCGGAGAGGCGGCCTGGGGGCAGTTCTTCGCGAACGGCTATCACAAGACGAATGACGACCTGTCGACGCCCTTCAACTGGGGTGCCGCAGCCCGGTTCGCCCGCGTCAATGCCGCGATTGCCCGGGCCATCGGGGACGCGGAGCGCGCACCGCTCTGGTACGAAGGGAACGTCTACGGCGACCGGTTTGCGCCGACGGCGGAACGGGCACCGGCACCCTGACGTCGGGCCCGCGAAACCCCGGATCGACCCACAGGTCGCGCCAACACTTCGGCCGCGGTCCGGTCTAGACTCAGGCCTCCTCTTCGCCGATTCGAAGGCCCATGACCGTTCACACCCCGCCGCCGGAAGGCGGACGCATCGTCGACGAGCCGATGAGCGAGGCGCTGTCGCGCCGCTATCTCGCCTACGCCCTGTCGACCATCACCAACCGCGCCCTCCCGGACGTGCGCGACGGCTTCAAGCCGGTGCACCGGCGCATCATGTACGCCATGCACCAGATGCGGCTGAACCCGCAGGCGGCGGCGCGCAAATGCGCCAAGGTCGTCGGCGAGGTCATGGGCGGCTATCACCCCCACGGTGACGCCTCGATCTATGACGCCCTGGTGCGGTTGGCGCAGGACTTTTCGCAGCGTTATCCGCTGGTCGACGGGCAGGGGAATTTCGGCAATATCGACGGCGATAACGCCGCGGCCATGCGCTACACCGAGTGCAAGCTGACCGCCGCCGCCGTCCTGCTGATGGAGGGCATCGACCAGGACTCGGTGGACTTCAAGGCCACCTATGACGACCAGGACGAGGAGCCGATCGTCCTGCCGGCCGGCTTCCCCAATCTGCTGGCCAACGGCTCGTCGGGCATCGCCGTCGGCATGGCCACCTCGATCCCGCCGCACAATGTCGGCGAACTGATCGACGCCTGCCACCTGCTGCTCGAACGCCCCGAAGCCACCACGGAAGAACTGGCCGGCATCGTTCCGGGGCCGGACTTCCCGACCGGCGGGGTCGCCGTCGAGGGCCACGCCTCCATCCTCGACGCCTATGAGACGGGCCGCGGCGGCGTGCGGCTGCGGGCCCGCTGGGAGACCGAGGACCTCGGCCGCGGCGTCTGGCGCATCATCGTCACCGAGATGCCCTACCAGGTGCAGAAGTCGAAACTGATCGCCGACCTCGCCGACCTGATCGAGCACAAGAAGGCGCCCCTGCTGGGCGACGTGCGCGACGAGTCGGCCGAGGACATCCGGCTGGTCATCGAGCCCAAGAGCCGCACGGTCGAACCCGAGGTGCTGATGGAGAGCCTGTTCAAGCTCTCCGATCTCGAGATCCGCTTCCCCATCAACATGAACGTGCTGGACGCCACCGGCACGCCGCGGGTGATGGGCCTCAAGGCCTGTCTCCAGGCCTTCCTGGATCACCGCCGCGAGGTGTTGGTGCGCCGGGCCGGCTGGCGGATCGACCGGGTCGAGAAGCGGCTGCACCTGCTGGAAGGCCTGAGGATCGTCTTCCTCAACCTCGACGAGGTCATCCGCATCGTCCGCGAGGAGGAACAGCCCAAGGCCGTCCTCATCGCCCGGTTCGGGCTGTCGGAGCTTCAGGCCGACTTCATCCTCGACACCCGACTGCGCCAGCTGGCGCGGATCGAGGAAATGACGATCGAGAATGAATACAAGGCCCTGTCGGACGAACTTGCGGCGCTGCAGTCGCTGTCGTCCTCGCCGGCCAAACAGTGGAAACAGGTCGGCAAGGATCTGGAGACCGTGCGCAAGGCGCTGGTCTCGCCGCGCCGGACCACGATCGCCGAGGCGGTCGACGCCTCGGCCTTTGTCTCGGTCGAGGCCTTCATCCCGCGCGAGGCCATCACCGTCATCCTGTCCGAACGCGGCTGGATCCGCGCCGCCCGCGGCAAGGTCGAGGATCCGTCGGAGCTGAAGTTCAAGGAGGGCGACAGCCTCGCCTTCCTCGTGCCGGGCTATACGACCGACAAGATCCTGGTCGCGGCGTCGGACGGCCGCATCTTCACCGTCGGGGCCGACAAGCTGGCCTCGGGCCGCGGCCACGGCGAGCCGCTGCGGCTGATGATCGACCTCGATGAGAAGGCTGACATCATCAACATTCTGGCGCACCAGCCGGGCAGCAAGCTGCTGGTCGCCTCAAAGGCGGGCTATGGCTTCATCGCCCCCGAGGACGAGTTGCTGGCCCAGAAGCGGGGCGGCAAACAGGTGTTGAACGGCGAGATGCTGACGGCCATCCGCGTGCACGGCGACCACGTCGCGGCGATCGGCGACAACATCAAGGCCCTGATCTTCCCGCTGGCCGAACTGCCCGAGATGGGCCGGGGCAAGGGCGTGAAGCTGCAGACCTACAAACAGGGCGGCCTCGCGGACGTCGCGGTCTTCGACGGCGCCCACGGCCCGGAATGGGTCGACGGCGGCGGACGCCGGCGCAGCTGGCCCGACTGGAAGGACTGGCTGGGCAAGCGGGCCGGGGCCGGTCGTCAGGGCCCGCGGGGGCTGCGGAAGTTTCGCTGACAGGGGTCAGGCCCGGTTACGCCGATTTTAGTTTGGGGCAGGGGCTCTCGGCCCCATATTGATTGAACGGTCGATGATCGACCGACGTTGGAGACCGCAATGCTCGTCACCCTGATTGTCATCGCCGTCATCGTCGCCCTGGTGCTGTTCGTCATCGTCGGCGCCTACAACAAGCTGGTTGCGCTGGATCAGCGCGCCGACCAGTCGTTCGCCGACATCGATGTGCAGCTGAAGCAGCGGCAGGACCTGATCCCCAATCTCGTCGAGACGGTGAAGGGTTATGCGACCCACGAGCGCGGCACGCTGGACGCCGTCACCCAGGCGCGCGCCGCCGCCGCCGGTGCCACCTCGGTGAATGACAAGGTCCAGGCCGAGAACATGCTGACCGGCGCGCTCGGCCGGCTGTTCGCGGTCGCCGAGGCCTATCCGGACCTCAAGGCCAACACCAACTACCTCGAACTGCAGCGCGAACTGTCGGACATCGAGAACAAGCTGGCTGCCGCGCGCCGCTTCTTCAACAGCGCTGTCGGCGAGTTCAACGCCGTCCGCCGGCAGTTCCCCACCGTCCTGTTCGCCGGCATGGTCGGCTTCGGCACGGACAAGCCCTTCTTCGACGTGGGCGAGGGCGATCGCGCCGCGATGAACGCCGCCCCGCCCAAGGTCAGCTTCACGGCGTAAGGGGTCGCATTGATGGGTGCCGTCGGGCTCCAGACCCATATCTGGGCGAACAATACCCGGTCGATCCTGCTGCTCGCCGCCTTTCCGGTGCTGGTGATCTTCATCATCTACGGCCTGCAGCTGGTCCTGATGGGGTTCGGCTTCCTGCCCGGGACGGGGCGGGGGCTGGGCGACGACATGGCCCTGGCCGCCTCTTGGCTGGGCGGCACGATACCGCTCGCCGTCGTCGTCGCGGGCATCTGGTTCGCCATCTCCTACTTCGGCAGCCAGACCATGATCGACCTCATGACCGGGGCGCGGAAGGTTGAGAGGAAGTCTGAGCCGGACCTATATAACCTGCTGGAAAACCTCGCCATATCGCGCGGCCTGCGGACGCCGACGCTGCGCATAATCGACAACGACAGCCTCAATGCCTTCGCCACCGGGCTGCATGAAGGCCAGTACAGCATCACGGTCACCCGCGGCCTGGTCACGGCCCTGACCCGCGATGAGCTGGAAGCCGTGCTGGCGCACGAACTGACCCACGTCATCAACAAGGACGTGCGGACCATGGTGATCGCCTCGATCTTCGCGGGGATCATCAGCGTCATCGCGGAACTGGTGTTCCGGGGCCTGATCTACTCGCGCGGCGGCGGAAAGCGGGACAACAAGAACGCCCTGCCGCTGATACTGATCGGCCTGGCCTTCGCCGCCGTCGGCTTCGCCCTCGCCATCGTCATCCGGATGATGCTGTCGCGGACGCGGGAGTTCGTCGCCGACGCCGGGGCGGTCGAACTGACCAAGAACCCCGACGCGATGATCTCGGCCCTGCGCAAGGTCGAGGGCCGTTCCGGCCTGAAGGGGCCGGACGAGGTGCAGCAGCTGTTTCTGGACAACCAGCCGAACGGCGCAGGTCTGGAAGGCCTGTTCGCCACCCATCCGCCGATCCAGAAGCGGATCGATGCCCTGGTGAAGTTCGGAGGCGGCGTCGATCCGGGCGTATGGTCCGGCCAAGAACGCTCAACCTCGGTTCCAACAGCCGGGCTGGCCTGATGCGATGCGTCCTTGCCGCGATAGCGATCGCCGCATCGCTACTGACGTCGGACGCGACCGTCGCGCATCAGCACCAAGCTGATGAGATGCCTCCATTCGCCTGTCTGCTCACCATGGCTGCGGGGACGCCACCACCGTCGGTCATGGAACTTGCCTTATCCGTTGACGGGATTGCGTGTGGGCGGGGCTCAACCTCCGAAGCCGTGACAATCGTTGCGCCATCGCAGGTCGCAAGCTGCACCCAGATCCCTCATAGCGTCCGAATCTCGGCCCGAAAGGCCGTGGCCGGCCTCGAAGCGCAGGAACTGCTTCAGCGCTGTTCGCCTGTAGTTTCGGCGACACGAAGCGGTGAGGTCATCGCTTTATCAAGGCGTACGACGGCGACTCACGAATACGGGGATATCGCGAACGAGATCACCGCCTATGCGGGCTGGAGCGCGGTCCCAGCGCGCTACTTCATCAGCGGAGCTGTTGGAGACATCGCAGTCTTCTGCTTTGAAACGGATGGGTATGGGGATGTTCCCGGCTATCTCGAACAGGCGGGCCTGAAAGACTTGGATCAGTTTCAGATTGTTCGAGGGACCGGCACCTGTCGGGACGTTGTCCAGGCGAAGCTCAATGTCGATCTTCCGTGGCGGGACGGAACCTAGTCGGCCATTCGCTCCCCGGCCTTGTAGTCCATCTTCCTCGAGCCCCTGACCCAGTAGCCGAGATAGACGTAGGGCAGACCCACGACCTGCGCCTGGCGCACATGGTCGAGGATGGCGAAGCGGCCGAGGCTGCGGGCTTCCAGCGCCGGGTCGAAGAAGCTGTAGACCATCGACAGTCCGTCCCCGAGCAGGTCAGTCAGGCAGACGCCGACCAGATCGCCCGGGCCGCCGTCGGGCGAGGGCAGGCGGTATTCGATCAGATGGGTGCGGACGGCCGTGTCCTCGACCATGGCGACGTAGTCGAGCCAGCCCATACCGCTCATGCCGCCGCCCGGATGGCGGCCGTGCAGGTAGCGGCGCAGCAGGTCGAACTGTTCGGTCGTGGCCTCTGCCTCGACCAGGTCACGCGACAGGTCTGCGTTGCGTTTCAGTACCTTGCGCTGTGATCTTGAGAAGCTGAACTCGGGTACGGGCAGGCGAACGGAGACGCAGGCGTCGCAGGATTCACAGGCCGGGCGATAGGCGATGTTCTGGCTGCGGCGGAAGCCCGCCTGGGTCAGCTCGTCATTGACGTGGACGCCTTCGCTGAACGGCAGGTTGGCGAACACCTTCCGCTCGGTCTGCCCGGGCAGGTAGGGACAGGGGGCCACGGTCGTCATGTAGAAGCGGAGCTGGCGCTGGGGAACGAAGGTCACGGCGTCAGGTCCGCATCCAATTTCGCCGACAGTGGGACGCAAGCCGTTTCATGCCGTGATTTGCACCCCCGCCGAGCGCCGGGGCAAGGCCATTCGCCCCACACATGCATGCGGGGCGAGGGCTCACAGGCTGGTGTCCGTCGGCAGGACCGGCGCCTCACGCAGCAGCACGATGGCGATGCGACGGTTGCCGGCCAGGGTGGGGTCGTCGGGATACAGCGGGTCGGAGCCCGCCTTGCCGGAGACCTGGTAGACGCGGTCGGCATCGACGCCGGCACTCTGAAGCACGAGGCGCGAGGCGTTGGCGCGCGCCGACGACAGGGCCCAGTCGTTCGGCAGGGTGGCGCGGTTCGATCCGGGCGCGGCCGAGGTGTGGCCGGTGATCGAGATGCGGTTGGGAAGCTGGTTGATGACCCGCGAGATGGTTCGCAGCAGCAGCTGGGCCCGGGCGTTGGGGCGGGAAGAGGTCGGATCGAACATCGACCGCCCCTCCTGGTCGACCAGCTGGATCCGCAGGCCTTCGGGCGTCTGGTCGATGATCAGCTGTTTCGACAGCTCGGCCAGTTCCGGCATCGACTGCATGGCCTGGCGCAGCGATTCGGCGGCGGAGGCGAATTCGGCGGCCTCGCGGCGGGCGATCTCCTCGCGCAGGGCCTCCTCGCTGGCGGCGGCGAGGTTGGCGTTCTGGCCGACCTCCTGCGGCGAATCAGCCGGGGCCTCGGGCGCCAGCTCGCTGATGACGGACTGGGAACCCGAACTCTTGGAGCCGTCGTCCCCGAGGGATGTGCCGCCCAGAATGCCGCCCGAGCCGGATGTGGTGGCGGAGACGCTGGCCGGGGCGAAATATTCGGCAATGCCGCGCTTCTGTTCCGGATCGGTCGTATTGATCAGCCACATCAACAGGAAGAAGGCCATCATGGCCGTCACGAAGTCGGCGTAGGCGACCTTCCAGGCACCGCCATGGTGGCCGCCGCCGACCACCTTCTTGACCTTCTTGATGAGGATCGGACGATCACTCAGGGACATGGCACGCGGACCTTTGGCGAAGAACTCGGGGGCAGGGTGGGGGCGTCAAGGTTAAGGCGGCGTTTCCCATGTCGCGCCTTGCCCGGACCCGGCCGGTCGCATAGTCGTCAGGCGTGAGCACCCCCGATACTGACGCCTTTGAAATTGCCGCCTATCGCCGGGCCCTCGGAGGATTCGCGACCGGGGTCTGCGTCGTGACGGCCCATACGCCCGACGGCCCATACGGCATCACGATCAACTCATTCACGTCCGTGTCTCTCAGGCCCCCGCTGGTTCTTTGGTGTCTGGACCGCGGATCGGACCGCCATGATGGTTTCGCCGGCGCTGAACGATTCGCGGTGCACATGTTGCCGGTCGAGGACCGCGAGATGTCTGACCGCTTCGCCTGGGGCATCTGTCGTCTGTCTTCCGACGAATTCGACAGCTCCAGTGCGGAACCGCCAAGACTGAAGAACGCCCTGACGCGCCTCGACTGCGTCGCGACGGAGCGGATCATCATGGGCGATCACCTGACCATCGTGGGCGCGGTCAAAGGGTTCGAGACGCGACCGGGGGCAGGGCTGACCTATTTCCGTGGACGCTACGGCGTCGCTGAGGAGCCTGCGGCATGAAGATCGGTTTCGCGGGTCTGGGCGTCATGGGCGGGCCGATGGCGCGCCATCTGGTTCAGGCGGGACATGAGGTCGCGGGCTTCAATCGCTCACCGGACAAGGCGCGGGCCTGGGCCGACGCGACCGGCGGACGGTTCGCCGCGACGGTGGCGGAGGCTTCGACCGGCGTAGAACTGCTGATCCTGTGCGTCGGGAATGACGACGATGTACGGCAGGTCGTGACGGAGGCGCTGCCGCATCTGGCGGCCGGTGCCGTCATCGTCGATCACACCACGACCTCCGCCCGCGTGGCGCGCGAGATGGCGGCGCTGGCGAGCGAAGCAGGATGCGCCTTCATCGACGCGCCGGTCTCCGGCGGACAGGCCGGGGCCGAGAACGGCCAGCTCAGCGTGATGGCGGGGGGCGATGCGGCGGCGCTGGCGCGGGTCGAGCCGACCCTGATGGCCTATTCGAAGGCCGTGAAACACATGGGTCAGTCGGGCTCCGGCCAGCTGACCAAGATGGTCAACCAGATCGCCATCGCCGGCGTTGTCCAGGGCTTGGCCGAGGCGGTGCATTTCGCCGAGGTCGCGGGCCTCGACACGACCGCGGCCTATGACGCCATCTCCAAGGGCGCGGCGCAGTCGTGGCAGATGGACAACCGCTGGAAGACCATGGCCGAGGGCCAGTTCGAATTCGGGTTCGCGGTCGACTGGATGCGCAAGGATCTGGGTCTGGTGCTGGATGAGGCACGAGCCAACGGCGCGCATCTGTCGCTGACGGCGCTGGTCGACCAGTTCTATTCCGAGGTGCAGGCCATGGGCGGCGCGCGCTGGGACACGTCGAGCCTCGCGGCGCGGCTGCAGGACCGGGCCCGGAAGCGCTGAGGCCGGATACGGCTCCAGGATTTCGCATAATATATCTTATGCGCATTACAGACATGGCTTGAGGGGCGCGGCCTACGGCCCCTGTCCCACGGTCGGCGCGGCGTCCAGCAAGGCGATGGCCTCGCGCACATAGCCGGCGTGAGCGACGACACCGATCCCCAGCGGCTCATCCGACGGACGGACCTCCGACGTCAGGACCCCGGCGATGAAAGGATGATCCGGCTGGACCGTGCCCGGCAATTTGCGCGCGGCCGGCGTCCAGAACACCGGGCCTCCGGAGTTTCCCGGAAACACCGGAAAATCAAGCAGGAAGACCGGGAAACTGTCGATCGGCGTGAGCGGCCAGGACGCGATGCGCCCTGTCCTCAGGATCGGGAACCCCGCCGTGTTCGACGAATAGCCGCGCGGAAAGCCGAGCGTCAGCAGCTCGTCGCCAGGCCCGACCTGCCAGCTGTCCAGATCTTCGCCGCTGGCCAGCCAGCCCAGCGGTATGGCGGCGCGGGCGAAGACCGGCGGGGCTGAAATCTCCATCACCGCGATGTCGCGTTCGGGATGTTTGGTCCAGAGCCGGTCGCCGGCCATGTCACGGATCCGCAAGGGATCGGGCGCGAACCGCCAGCCGCCGCCCGGCATCTCGCTGCGCCAGCCCACGCGGGCGTCGCGGCTGGCCATCCCGTCGAGCACATGGTGGGCCGTGACCATGACGGTCCGTGGCGTGCCGTCCGGCCGTGGCGCATTGATAAGGAAGGCCGTCCCGACCCGGCGCGTGCCGTCGCCGTTGTTCTGGTCGATCTGGACGGTGGCGCTGATCAGGCCGAGGGTCAGGTCCCAGGCGGGCGCCGCGAGCTCCGCGATGGGCGGCTCCTGGCTCTGGACCGGGACCGGGGCCTGCGCCTGCACCTGCTCCCAGGCGGGTTGAGGCGGCGTCTGAAGATCGAACATGATGCCGTCCCGTCTCTGGCGTTTGTCATTTGACGGCGGGTGGCCTGCGCGCACAAGGTCCGGCGTCAATTCAGGGGCTTCGACATGAACCGCCGCGACCTTCTCGCCACATCCGCCGCCATCCTCGCGGCCACCGCCCTTCCCGCCCAAGCCCGCCCAACCGGAGCCTCGATGTCCCAAGGTACGCCCGTCCCGCCCGTCGCGAAGAAGATTCCGGTCCGCATCGAGCAGCTGGGACGCGTCCGCACCGACGACTATCAGTGGATGAAGGACGACAACTGGCAGGCCGTGCTGCGCGACCCGACGCTGATCAAGGCCGACGTCAAGGAGCACCTCGAGGCCGAGAACGCCTATCGCGAGGCGATGATGGCCTCGACCCTGCCCCTGCAGGCCGCGATGTTCGAGGAGATGAAAGGCCGGATCAAGGAGGCCGACAGCTCGGTCCCCTCCCCCGACGGGGCCTGGGAATATTACGTCGAGTACCGGACGGGCGATCAGCATCCCCGGTACATGCGCAAGCCGCGCGGCGGCACCGGCGAGGCCCAGCTGCTGCTCGACGCCAACGCCCTGGCTGAGGGCAAGGCCTATTCGGAGGTCTCGTCGGCCGGCCACAGCCCTGACCACGCCCTGTTCGCCTATTCAGAGGACGCGCAGGGGTCCGAGGTGCACCAGATCTTCGTCAAGGATCTGGCGACGGGGGAGGTCCTGCCGGACCCGATCGGTTCGGCCATCGGCGACTTCGCCTTCTCGGCCGACAGCCAGTGGCTGTTCTGGACCAATCGCGACGACAATGGCCGTCCGGACAAGATCTTCCGCCGGCCCGCGCGCGGCGGCGAGACGACCCTGGTCTATCAGGAGGACGACGACGGGATGTTCATCGGCGTCGGCCGCACGGCCGACGATGCCTTCATCCTGATCACCGTCGGCAACCAGGAGACCTCGGAGGCCCGGGTCATTCCCGCCGCCGCCCCGACCGCAACGCCCGTCGTCCTTGAGCCCCGTGAAGTCGGACGGCTGTACGAGGCCGACCACTGGGGCGACCGCTGGGTGATCCGCACCAATGCCGACGACTCGATCGACTTCAAGATCGTCGAGGCCCCGACGGCGACGCCGGGCAAGGCGCACTGGACCGACCTCGTCCCGCACACGCCGGGCCGCTACATCGAAGGCGTGGCGCTGGTGAAGAACCATATTGCCCGTCAGGAACGGGCCGACGCCAATACGAAGATCATCATCCGCGACCGGGCCGGCGCCGAGCACGAGATCGCGGTGGACGAACCCGCCTACTCCCTTTCGCTGGCCGGCGCGTCGGAGTTCGACACCACGGTCATGCGCTACGGCTACAACTCGCCGTCCACGCCGACCTCGACCTATGACTACGATCTGGCGACGCGCGAGCGGACCCTGCGCAAGGTGCAGGAGGTGCCGTCAGGCCACAACGCGGCCGACTATGTCGTCGAACGGCTGAACGCCCCTGCCCCCGATGGCGAACTGGTGCCGGTGACGGTGCTGCGCCGGCGGGACACGCCCGTCGACGGCTCGGCCCCGGTGTTGCTGTACGGCTACGGCTCCTATGGCAGTCCGATCCCGGCGAGCTTCTCGACCAACCGGCTGTCGCTGGTCGACCGGGGCTGGATCTACGCCATCGCCCACGTCCGCGGCGGCTCCGACAAGGGCTGGAACTGGTTCCTGACCGCGCGGCGGATGACCAAGAAAAATACCTTCACCGACTTCATCGCCTCAGCCGAGCATCTGATAGCGCGCGGCTATGCGAAAGCCGGTCACATCGTGGCGGAGGGCCGGTCGGCGGGCGGGCTGCTGATGGGGGCGATCAACAACATGCGGCCCGATCTGTGGGCCGGTGTGATCGGAGGGGTGCCGTTCGTGGACGTCATCAATACCATGAGCGACACCAGCCTGCCGCTGACGCCGCCGGAATGGCCGGAGTGGGGCAATCCGATCGAGGACCCTGAGGCCTATGACTATATGATGAGCTACAGCCCCTACGACCAGGTCGGGCCGAAGGCCTATCCGGCCGTGCTGGCGACCGGCGGCCTGTCGGACCCGCGGGTGACCTACTGGGAGCCCGAGAAGTGGGTGGCGAAGCTGCGGCCGGCCACGACCTCGGGCAAGCCGATCCTGCTGAAGATCAACATGGAAGCGGGCCATGCCGGATCATCGGGGCGGTTCGACTATCTGAAGGAGGTCGCCCACGACTATGCCTTCGCCGTTTGGGCCATCGACAGGGGATGGGAGCGGGGCTGAGCCCCGCTCCGGCCTCAGGGCTCGAGCGTCCAGGTGTAGCGGCCGACGTCGTCGGCGTGCAGGACCACGAAATCGCGGGTCTCATAGCCGCTCGGGCAGGTATCGCTGCCGTCGGACCAGAAGGTGTAGGGTCCGGGATACTGGACGCAGAGCGCATGGCTGCCTCTCCAGGCCCGGCCCGAGCCGTCCATCGCGTCGGCGTACATGTAGAAATTGGCGTTGTCGGTGGAGACCAGCTCCGTACAGGCGCCGTCGTTCACATTGTACCAGCCGCGATTGATGAACCGGCCGGTCCCGACCTCGACATAGGAGATCGCTGCATTCGCATCACGACCGCTCTGATTGCAGACCCGGATATCGACGGTGGCCGCCCGGACGGGAGCGGGCGGCACCATGCCCGGCTTGGACTGGGCCGCGGCCACGCCCGGCGAGCCAGCGACCAGTGAAACGGCGATTGCCGCGACGAACAGATGTGTTTTCATGGTCCCCTCTCCCCGGTTGAAGATTTAGGTTATCAAGGTTCTCTGAAGATGCCACTGACAGTTGCTGACGGCAGCGCCAGACCCCGGCTGACCGGATGAGCCCTGTGCTGAGGGACGCCGTTGAAGGCGACATGCCGGCGATCACCTCCCTGTACGGCACCGAGGTCGAGGGCGGCACCGCCACGTTCGAGACCACGCCGCCCGGTCTTGAGGAGATGACCCGGCGTTTAGCGGCGGTGCAGCGTCACGGCCTGCCGTGGCTGATCGCGGAAACCGACGGCCGGTTCGCCGGCTATGCCTATGCCTCGCCCTTCCGGCCGCGTCCGGCCTATCGATATGGCGTCGAGGTCTCGATCTACGTCGAGGCGCATGCGCGTCGACGGGGCGTGGGCCGGGCCCTGCTGGAAGCCCTGATCGACGGAACCCGCGACAGGGGTCTGCGGCACCTGATCGGTGCCATCAGCGACAGTGCCACCAGCGAGGCCTCGATCGCCCTGCACCGGGCGCTCGGGTTCCGGGACGCGGGCGTCTATCGCCAGGTCGGCTGGAAATTCGAACGGTGGCTGGACGTCACCCTGATGCAGCTGGACCTCGATCCCAAGGGCGCGCCGCCGGTTTCGCCGGGCCTGGACCTGACAGGCGGCCTCGCTTGACACGCGGGTGCATCGGGGGTGGATGGTCTCCGTGCGGAGCCTGAATGTCATCCTGATGCTGCTGGGCGCCTTTGCGGTGCTTCTGCTGGGCGTGGTGCCCAGTGCCGCCATGGCGACTGAAGCCCCGCCATGTCATGAGGCACCCGCCCATGCCCAGCCGGAACATCAGGCCCCTGCCCCGTCCGGCAAGGCCATGGCGGCCATGGCCTGCTGCGTCTCCTGCGTCGTCGCGCCGGCCCTGCAGCCCCCCGCTCGCGCCCTGACGGTCACCCGCCCGCGGCCCGCGGCACCTGTTCCCGCGAGCCTGCCCATCGGCCTGATGCCCGCTCCGGAGCATGGGCCGCCGAAGGCCTGATCGCGTCGCTCTTCACTGTGCCGCTTCTGCGGCGCGCGATCTTCCCATGTTTTTCAGGAGGCCATGATGGCTGTCCGCCTTTCCGCGTTCCTCCCGGGCGCTTCCCTGCTCGCGCTGACCATGCCCGCCGCCGCGCAGGATCATTCCCACCACGCCATGCCGCCCGCAGCTGCCACACCCCAGCCGCATGTTCACACGCCGGGCATGGTGATGGCCCCGCCGCAGGCGGTGCCCGTCGACCCTCACGCCGGCCATGGCATGGCGACGATGGAGCATCCGATGACCAGCGCGCTCGGTCCGTGGCCGATGCGCCGGGACGCTTCGGGCACCAGTTGGCAGCCCGACCTGTCGGAGCATGGCGGCGTCCACGTCACCAGAGGCGACTGGTCGTTGATGGGGCACGCCCAGCTGAACCTGGTCCATGACTGGCAGAATGGCCCGCGCGGGGATGAGAAGACCTTTGTCAGCGGCATGATCATGGGTGCCGCCCGCCGCGACTTCGCCGACGGCTCCACCCTGAACCTGAGGGCGATGCTGAGCCCCGACCCCTTCATGGGCAAGGACGGCTTCCCCCTGCTGCTGGCGGCGGGCGAGACGGCGGACGGTGTCAATCCGCTGGTCGATCGCCAGCATCCCCATGAACTGGTGATGGAGCTGTCGGCCTCCTACGCCCGCCGACTCGGGGAGACGGACAGCGTCTTCGCCTACATCGGGCTGCCCGGCGAGCCGGCGTTCGGACCGCCCGCCTTCATGCATCGCATGAGCGCCATGGACAGCCCGGAGGCGCCGATCACCCACCACTGGCTGGACTCGACCCACATCGTCTTCGGCGTGGCGACGATCGGCTGGGTCCATGACGCCTTCAAGCTGGAGGCCTCGAGCTTCCGCGGCCGGGAGCCGGATGAGGATCGCTATGACATCGAGACGCCCGAGCTGGACAGCTGGGCCGTGCGGGCGTCCTGGAACCCGTCTCCGGAGTGGTCGCTTCAGGCGTCCTGGGCCGACGTGACCGCCCCGGAACAGCTGGAGCCGGATGAAGACGAGACCAAGCTCTCAGCCAGCGCGATCCACACCCGGCGCCTCAGTCCGGATGGCTGGTGGAGCTCAACCCTCGCCTGGGGTCGGAAGACGAACGACCATGACGAATCGAAGGACGCCTGGCTGGCCGAAACGGCCTTCACGCCGGACGGCGCCTGGACCCTGTTCGCGCGGGCCGAGCGTATCGAGACGGACGAACTGGTCGCCGGCCCGGGCGGGGGGCATGGACCGCTCCATGTCGTGTCGAAGGCGTCGATCGGGGCGGTGCGGGACTGGCGCGTGACGGACAACGTCCGCTTCGGCCTCGGCGCCCTCTACAGCGTCAACAACGTGCCGGGCGGGCTTGAGCCCCTGTACGGCGGCGATCCGGACGGGGGGATGATCTTCGCCCGGCTCAAGATCGACTGACCGGCGGTCGCGCCGCGCAGGCCTGTCGCCTAGCGCGGCGCGGTCCCGTTCGGGGCGGTCGCCAGCCAGGGCGCCGGGCTGAAGCGGCGCGGCGTCTCCCCGAGCGCGCCATCGCGGATGAACTGGCGGGCGAAAGCCACCACGCCCCCGATTGTGGCTTCATCGAACGGTTTGGACACCGCCCCCAGCGCGCCGGCGAAGCCGTCGGGGATCTGTTCCGGATTGGCGGTCAGGAAGACGACAGCCGAACCGTATTCCTTGATCAGGTGACGGGCGATGTCGGGTCCGGTCATCCCGTCGAGCAGGTTGATGTCAACAAGCGCCAGCTCAGGCCGATGCCGTTCGGCGATCGCAAGAGCGCCGGCCGTATCCATGGCACAGCCCACGACATCACAGCCGGATTCGCAGAGAACCAGCTCCAGCTCCATGGCGAGCAGGGCCTGGTCTTCGACAATCAGGACCCGAAGGTCGGGTACGTCAGACACGGCAATCCCCCGGGCACCAGCCAGACGCATTAACACTCTTGTGTCGGCTAGCGGACACCGAACGCACAGATTTTCGATCGGTTCACCGCCGGCAGCGCATTTCGTGCATTTGGCGGAATTGCATGCAGAAACGCCCCGCAGGCAGGGCGATCACAAGCCAGGTGGACGATCGGAAGGGCTGACGCCGTCAGCGGGGGCGGATGGCTGGGGAACTAGGACTCGAACCTAGAATGACGGTACCAAAAACCGGAGTGTTACCATTACACCATTCCCCAGCAGGTCCGGCGCATCCGGGGCCGAAGCGCCGGAAGGCGGTCGAGATACGCGAAGGCCGCGGGCGATGCAAGAACCGGTTTCGAGACTATTTTCACCGACCGCGAAACGGCGCTTGCGGGCGGGAAAGGCCGTGGCTATAAGCCCCCTCCTCAAGTCGGAGTGTGGCTCAGCCTGGTAGAGCACTGCGTTCGGGACGCAGGGGTCGGAGGTTCGAATCCTCTCACTCCGACCATCTTTCTCCGGAAAGAAGAGACAGCCCTTCGGGGCCCCGAGGTTTCCCGGCCTCAATCCCCCGCCTTATCCGCCACCGCCTTCAGATGCGCGCCCACGGCCTCGATCGTGCGGCCGGCCAGCGCCTTGCGTCGGGACAGCAGATCGGGCGAGCCGGCGTCATAGTCGGCCATCAGGCGGCGTACGAAGTCGCCCGACTGAACCTCCGCCAGCACCGTGTCCATCGCCGCCCGCGACGGCTCGCCGATGATCCGAGGACCGGTCAGATAGGCACCGTATTCGGCCGTGTTGGAGATGCGAGTGAAGGCGCCCGCAACGCCGCGCTCGAACATCAGGTCGGTGACCAGCTTGACCTCATAGAAGCATTCGAACCAGGCCACCTCGGGCGGATAGCCGGCCTTGACCAGTTTCATGAAGGCGGCGTCGATCAGTTCGGCCACCCCGCCGCACAGCACCACCTGCTCGCCGAACAGGTCGCTCTCGCATTCGGCGGCGAAGGTGGTCTCGAGAATGCCCTTGCGGCCGCAGCCCAGCGCGGCCGCATAGGACAGGCCCAGCGCATGCGCGCCGCCCGAGGCGTCCTGATGCACGCCGAACAGGCAGAAGACCCCCTGCCCTTCCTCATAGAGGTCGCGGATGCGCGGGCCGATGCCCTTGGGCGAGGCGAGGATGACGTCGAGGTCAGGCCGCGGCTCGACCAGGCCGAAGCGGACCGACAGGCCGTGGGCGAAGATCAGGGCGGCACCAGGCTTCATCGCCGGGGCCAGTTCATCGCGCCACAGGTCGCGGTGGGCCTCGTCCGAGACCATGACGGCGACGACGTCGGCCGAGGCGGCGGCCTCGCCCGCGGTCAGGACGGCGAAGCCGTCGGCCTCGGCCCTCGCGCGGGTCGCGGAGCCGGACTTGAGACCGACGACGATGTCCGCGACGCCCGAGTCGCGAAGGTTCAGGGCGTGGGTCCGGCCCTGGCTGCCGTAGCCGATGACGGCGACGCGCTTGCCGCGGATGATCGAGAGATCGCAGTCGCGGTCATGGAACACGGGGAGCGGCGCGGCTATTGGATCAGTCATGAGCACAGACATAACGCCTTCCGCCGTCGTCGCCTTCTGGAAAGAGGCCGGCCCCGGCAAATGGTTCGCCAAGGATGACGCCTTCGACTCGCGTTTCCGCCGCGGTTTCGGGGACGCGCATTTCGCCGCCGCGCGGCGCGCGCTGGATCCCTGGGCGGAGACGGCGGAAGGCTCGCTGGCCCTGCTGATCCTGCTGGACCAGTTTCCGCGCAATGTGTTCCGGGGCACGGGCCACGCCTTCGCGACCGACCCGCTGGCGAGGATGTTCGCCGGACGCGCACTGGCGGTCGGGCACGACCTGCAGATCGAGGGGGACATCCGCCGGTTCTTCTACCTGCCGTTCCAGCATTCGGAGGATCGCGCCGATCAGGACCGCCAGGTCGAACTGTTCCAGACCCGGATGGTCCGCAAGCCCGACGACCGCTGGGCCGAGCATCATCATGGCGTCATCGCCTGCTTTGGCCGCTTCCCGCACCGGAATGCAGCCCTGGGTCGGGAGACGACGCCGGAGGAGCAGGCGTTTCTGGATGAGGACGGGTTCCGCGGCTGAATCATGCACCGCTGCCGTGAATGCGAAACGGTCCTGCAGGAGGGCCGCAACTGGCACGCCTCCTATGCGGCGCGGACCTACCGCCACTGCATGGACTGCGCGCGCGCCTATTCACGTCGGCGCTATGGCCTGATCCAGCCCGGGGTGAAACGGCGCAAGCCCCTCGCGGCGGGCGCGGCCAAGCCCATCACGGTCAAGCGGGACTGGGCGGTGAAGAACCGCGCCAAACTTGCGCAGGCGCGCCGGGACAGAATGCGCGATTGATCCGCCCACAGGCCGGCACGTTTCTGTGAGCAAGCCAAGGTCGTGCCTGCCAAGGTGGGCGAATCAGCCCCACTGTGCCGGGCATGAACGCCGTCGCCTCTCTCGCCGATCTTCAAGCCCGCACCGGGGCCGTCGCGGCCGATCATCCGGAGTGGCAGTACCTCAATCTGCTGCGCGACATCCTCGACAACGGCAGCCGGCGCGACGACCGGACCGGCACCGGGACGCTGGGCGTGTTCGGGCGGCAGATGCGCTTCGACCTGTCGAAGGGCTTCCCCGTCCTGACGACCAAGAAGCTGCACCTGCGGTCGATCATCGTCGAGCTGCTGTGGTTCCTGCGGGGCGAGACCAATATCGGCTGGCTGAAGGACAACGGCGTCAGCATCTGGAACGAATGGGCCGACGCCGAGGGCGAGCTCGGGCCGGTCTACGGGAAACAGTGGCGCAGCTGGGCCGCGCCCGACGGCCGGGTGATCGACCAGGTCACGAAACTGGTCGAGGGGCTGAAGACCAATCCGAACAGCCGCCGGCATATCGTCTCGGCCTGGAACCCGGCCGATGTCGACGACATGGCCCTGCCGCCGTGCCACTGCCTGTTCCAGTTCTTCGTCGCCGACGGCAAGCTGAGCTGTCAGCTGTACCAGCGGTCGGCGGATGTGTTCCTGGGCGTGCCGTTCAACATCGCGAGCTATGCCCTGCTGACGATGATGGTGGCCCAGGTCTGCGGGCTGAAGCCCGGCGAGTTCGTCCACACCTTCGGCGACGCCCACCTGTATCTGAACCACATCGAACAGGCCGAGACCCAGCTGGCCCGCGCCCCCCTGCCCGCCCCGACCATGACCATCACGCCGCGCGATGACCTGTTCGCCTATACGCTCGAGGACTTCGTGCTCGAGGGGTATGAGCCCTGGCCGCATATCAAGGCGCCGGTCGCGGTCTGATGACCCTCGAACTGAAGGCCCTGCAGGCCGACGTCCTGCGCATCTCCGACATCTATGCGCGCGAGCACGGCATCGACCGCTCCGGCGACTGGGCCCTGCTGAAGGTGCAGGAGGAGCTGGGCGAGCTGACGGCCGAGCATCTGCGCATGAGCGGACGGGCGCGGGGCGCGGCGGACGCCGGCAAGCTGGGCGACGAGGCGGCGGATGTGCTGGGGATGCTGCTGATCTATTGCGACCGGGCGGGCATCGATATCGAGGCGGCGATGCAGCGGAAATGGCTGCACTGGCTGGAGGAGAGGGCGTGAACCGAACCATGCCGACGCTGGCGCTCGTGGTAGTGGCAATCGCCGCCCTTCTGGCCGGACCCGCGACGGCCCAAGACATCCGGACTGAGGCGATCACGATCGAACCGCCCGACGGCTGGGTGCTCAGCGTCTGGCAGGGCGGGACGGTGGAGGTCGGGGAATTCACGCCGCCGGGTCAGACCGGTGCGGGGTTCATCGACCTGGTCGGCTATTCGGCCCTGCCAAGAACGACAGGCGGACCGGCGGATGAGGATGACCTTCGGACACGCGAACAGGCGGAGGCTCCCCAAGCGTGCCGACGCCACGCGTTTCTGGACCGGCTGGCCCCGCCGGGCTGGTTGGGTTTGGTGCGCATCTGCATCGGACGAGACGGACAGACGGAAGACGCGGCCGAGCTGGAATTCGCGGCGACACGGGTGACGTCCCAAGGCGTTTATCGTGTGTGGCGCACCCACCGCGCGCCCTATGCTGAATTGGTCGCCCGCACTCGGTTCGCTGGAACCGCGCCGGACCTGATGAACCTGTCAGTGTTCGAGGCGATCGTCACTGCATGGGAGCCGGACATGGCTTCGGATTTGGATCGTCGGGAAATCTGCGACCTGTCGGCACCCTCCGCCTGCCGGGCCTTCAGCCGACCGCTGCCTGCCGAGTTCGAAGCGCTGTTCGCGCCTGACGGTGGCTATGTTGCAGGCCTCTACGCAACTGGCCTGAACACGATCTCGCGCGAGCAGTTCATCCAGGGCATGGGCGCACCGGCCGAGTATCAAGGGCCGACCCAGGTCGTCGCGATCTTTGGCCCGGGCGAGCTCGACTGGAATGACCGCTCCGCCGTGACCAGGGTCCTGCGACAGGTGGCCTACGGTCAGGCGACCGGCGGAGGGGTTTTGGTCATGGCGGACCCGGACGGCCAACTCTCGGCCGGCGAAAGAACCATTCTGCGCGCCCGATTGGTCGCCGCGGCACGCCAGCTCCAGAAGCCCGATCATCCGCCGTCGATCTTGACCATCTCCATTCCGACTCCCTGACCCTGGCTGGAACCGAAAACCGCCGTTCCGCCAACCTAGCTTCGCCCCAAGACTCACCGCACCCTCCCCTCGACCCCGCGCAAGGCGGGGCCTTAGCAACGGGGAGGTTGCCATGGTGAAGAAGTTTTCCGCCGAGTTCGTCGGCACATTGGTGCTGGTTCTGTTCGGGTGCGGCGCGGCGGTGCTGGGGCCGGCACCGTTTGACCAGCTGGCGGTGTCACTGGCCTTCGGCCTGGCCATCGTGGCCATGGCCTATGGCATCGGGCCGGTGTCGGGATGCCACGTCAATCCGGCGGTCAGTCTGGCGGCCTTCATGGCCGGGCGCATGTCGCTGAAGGACATGGGCCTGTACTGGGTGGCGCAGATTCTCGGCGCTGTCGCGGGCGCGGCCATCCTTGGCCAGATCGCCCAGACGGGCTTTACGAACCTCGGCGCCAACGGTTTCGACACCGGATCGCCGGGCGGATACGGCATGCACGCGGCCCTGATCTTCGAGGTCGTGGCCACGGCCATCTTTGTCGTCGTCATCCTGGGGGTGACCGGGGCCAAGGGTCAGGGTGCCTTCGCGGGCCTGGCCATCGGCCTGACGCTGGCGGTGATCCATATCGTCGGCATCCAGGTGACCGGCGTCTCGGTCAATCCGGCCCGCAGCTTCGGCCCGGCCGTGTTGCAGGGCGGCGAGGCGCTGAGCCAGGTCTGGCTGTTCTTCGCGGCGCCCGCCCTGGGTGCCGTGCTCGGGGCGCTGTTGTTCCGGTTCAAGGTGCTGGAACCCGACGCCTGAGGCTGTAAGAACGGGCGGCGGCCGATCGGGCCGTCGCCTGTTTTTTCCGAGGTCCGCTTGGCCCTGCCCCAACTCGTTCTCGTCGTCGCCCGCGCCCGCAACGGCGTGATCGGACGGGACGGCGACCTGCCGTGGCGACTGCGCAGTGATCTGCAGCGGTTCAAGGCCATCACCCTGGGCAAGCCGTGCATCATGGGCCGCAAGACCTGGGAGAGCCTGCCGCTCAAACCCCTGCCCGGCCGGCTGAACCTGATCCTGTCGCGCGATGAATCCTTCACGGCGCGCGGGGCCGTGGTCTGCACGACGCTGGACGAGGCGGT
>LNFM01019195.1_pt1 | contig 23576 bp, 24 predicted proteins | sample 596031 | NCBI WGS metagenome assembly LNFM01 (sample SAMN04254537, study PRJNA301005) | activated carbon metagenome | isolation source: dual media filters at the Ann Arbor, Michigan drinking water treatment plant | place: USA: Ann Arbor | reverse complement strand
TTTTGTTATGAAACCGATATTTACAACACTGCTGCTTGGGTTTATGCTGCTCCTTTCTTCTTTTGAAAGACAAAAGGGCATTGATGAAGTTATCAACGCTTTGCGTTCGGGAAGTTCTTCTCAACTTTCAACTTATTTTGATGATAATGTTGAATTGACATTACCTGATAAAAGTGATAGCTATAGTAAAGCACAGGCACAGCTTATTGTAAAAGATTTCTTTGGCAATAATGGCGTTAAAGGGTTTGACTTGAAACATAAAGGCGATGCACCAAGTGGTGGACACTTTTGTATTGGTACTTTACAAACCAATTCAGGAAACTTTCGCACCAACGTATTTATGAAAATACGCAACGGTAAAGAAGTGGTAAAAGAAATCCGCTTCCAGGCAATTGAATAATCGTTAGTAAAGAATATACTAAGCCTCATCTTGTTTATACGAGATGGGGCTTTTTTATAATTGTCTTTCGGGCTAATTTAAAGCAGTGATGTGTTATTTTTGCTTCTATGAGTTTTGATAAAAAATTAGAACACCTGATAGACGAAGCTTTGCGGGAAGATATTGGTGATGGCGATCACTCTACCTTGTCTATTATATCACCAACAGAGAAAGGTAAAGCTGTGTTGAAAATTAAACAGGATGGAATTTTGGCGGGGGTAAATGTTGCTCAAAAGATTTTTTTGTATAAGGATCCTGCCGCCATTTTTACTTCGTTTAAAAGTGACGGGGATCAAATGAAGTTTGGAGAAAAGGCTTTTGAAGTTTCAACAACTGTGCATACTATTTTACAATGTGAAAGATTAGTGTTGAATTGTATGCAGCGGATGAGCGGCATTGCTACATTGACGAAGCAATACACTGATAAATTAAAGGGTTACGAAACAAAGCTGCTGGACACGAGGAAGACAACTCCTAATTTTCGTTTGCTGGAAAAGGAAGCTGTAAGAATTGGAGGAGGTGTGAACCATAGGTTTGGTTTATATGATATGATAATGCTTAAGGATAATCATATTGATTATTGCGGAGGAATAGAGAGAGCCATTAACAAAGCAGCAGTCTATGTGGAAACAAAAAAGCCGGGATTAAAAATAGAAGTAGAAACAAGAAGCATAGACGATGTGAAAAGGGTAATTGCAATGGGGAAGGGAAAGGTTTTTCGCATCATGTTGGATAATTTTACACCAGAACAAGTAAAAGAAGCCGCTGATTTAATAAAAGAAGATTTTGAAACGGAAGCCAGTGGTGGAATTAACCTGGAAAATATTGAGGCGTATGCAAAAGCAGGAGTTGATTTTGTAAGTGTAGGTGCTTTAATACATCAGGCAAGAAGTTTGGATTTGAGCTTAAAGGCGGCACCTCTCTAAATCTCCCCTAAAAGGGAGTTTCAGACTCCGATCTCCTGAGTTTTTTCTTTTGAAATGAAACCCTTTTATGAATAAAAAAAATAAGCCAGATACCAGAGGATTTGTTTATAGCACCGACCCTAATTTTTCTTTTGAGGAAGAGCATTCTACTGCTGAAACATTGCAGGTTAGATACAAAGAATAGGGGTGGTAAGGCTGTTACACTGGTTGAAGGTTTTGTTGGTAAAGAAGAGGATTTAGAAGAGCTGGGAAAAAAATTAAAATCGTTTTGTGGTACTGGTGGCTCTGCTAAGGATGGAGAAATAATTGTGCAAGGAGACCAACGGGAAAAAGTATTTCAATGGCTGGTAAAGAATGGGTATAAACAAATAAAAAAAATATAGCTTTTGGAAGCTCCTGTCCTTTTTTATTTTATTCCACTTACAGTGGTTTTTTTAATTGGCTTTGGAGTGGCGGCTCTCTATTTGTGTATGGGTTCACTTTTATTGGCAAAGGGTTATAAAGAAAAGAGTTCTATAAAAATAAATAGAGGCACCCTGGCTATTACAATATCGTTACCGTTAGCTTTTGCCTTAGTCTATTTTTATATTGAGTGGATTTGGCTTTAGTAATATTTATTCCTTAAACCCAATTTTTCTATGCCCACCATCACAATATGGTTTATTGGTTGAAGAACCACACCTGCATAAAGCTACTGTTCCGGTCTTTGTTTCTTCCCGGCCATCACTATGTACAATTGAACATTCAGTTTTAATTATGTACGGGCCATTAGGAGTTACTTCTACTTTAAGCATGTTTGCCGTTTCGGCTATTACTTTCTCTGGAATAGTATCAGCCGGCACTTCCGTATTTAGAAAATAGCTTAATGCCCCACTTGGGCATTTAGATACCTGTTCAATAATTTTTTCTGAATTAGAGCCGCCCATCTTTATCCACGGTCTTTCTTTAGGATTAAAAACCTCTATCAAACCCTTCCAGCATATAGTAGAATGAATACACAGCTTCGGTTTCCATACAACGGTTACGTCGTTGTTAGTGTATATTAATGTTTCCTTTGGCATAGAGTAAGTTTGTTGTCTATCATTTTTTGTTTGTAATTATTTCCTAAAATACAAATTACAAAACTCTTACAGAAATTCAGAAGAGAAGAATCAATAAACTATGACCCCAAACTTTAAACTTTTATTGCCCTTGCGCCTGCGAATAACCTCTCATATGGCCCCACATATTCAGCAACTCAAAAGAGCAGATCTTAAAATTGCCACTCATGCTTACATACAGACCTATTACATCTTGCTGGTTCAACGGTTCGTCGTTGATACTTTCAAACCGAACATTGTATTGATTAACGAGATTGGTATACACGGAACCTGTTGGCCATACCTGTGTGCCACGGTTACTGATGTTGATAAGATTAAATTTTACACCGCCATGTCGTTTACATTTCTCAGCAATAGCAGTTGGCTGTTCACCACTTTCAATAAACAGATCAACGCCAACAATGGTTTCACTTTCGCCTTCTTTAGAAATCATCATCGGGTTGGTTTCTAATTTCAATGGAGCAGGAGTGCCGGGTTTGTTAGCAATGATTTCTCTTGCACCCACGTCTGGTTTTTTGCCAAAGTTGCTGATGATGGCTTCTGCAAATTGTGTAGTGTTTACAGAAGCTTTGCTTTTATCGCCAAAGTCGCCGGTATGAATACCATTTTCTAATGTATAAAGCAACGCATTTTCTATGATGGATGCATTTTCTGTAAGTCCAACGTGGCGAAGCATTGCAAGTCCGCTTAATAATAATGCAGTTGGGTTCGCAATATTTTTTCCGGCAATATCTGGTGCAGTGCCGTGTACGGCTTCAAAAATGGAAATATGATCGCCGATATTTGCTGATGGTGCAAAACCTAATCCTCCAACTAATCCTGCGCAGAGATCAGAAACAATATCACCTTGAAGATTCGTCAGCACCAATACATCAAAAAGATCAGGGCGGGTAACTAATTTCATGCAGAGATCATCCACAATAATATCATCAGCTTTTAATTCAGGATATTCTTTGGCTACTTCCTGGAAACATTCTAAAAATAAGCCATCCGTGATCTTCATGATGTTGGCCTTGTGCACACAGGTAATGCGACGGGCCTTTTTTTGCTTCGCCATTTCAAAAGCATAACGAATAACCTGCATACTGCCGGGACGTGTAATGAAGCGACGACTCAATGCTACATCATGCGTTAGCATATGTTCTATACCGCCATAAGTGTCTTCAATATTTTCTCTTACCACCGTTATATCAATCGGTATTCCGGCTTTGCTGAACACCGTATCAACTCCATGCAGGGTTCTGAAATCTCTTTTATTGGCAAACGTATTCCATGTTTTACGAGCCGTTACGTTAATGCTTTTTACACCTTTTCCTTTGGGAGTTTCCATCGGGCCTTTGAACAATAAACCCAATGCTTCGATAGTTGCTTTGGCTTCTGGTGTCATTCCATTGTTGAAACCTTTGTCGAACACCCATTTACCCATTTCCACAAAATCATATTCGAGCGGAACATTGTTGGCGGTAAAAATTTTCAATACGGCTTCCATTATTTCGGGGCCTATTCCATCACCTTTTGCAACAGCTATTTTCATATGTAGATACTTTTTGATTCGTGCCGCAAAATTAAGCCCTGCCGGGGAGAAAAAGGAGTTAAATACCCAATGCGAAATAGAAATATAATTACTTCATGCAGAGGTTACAGCGTTCGCTGGGATTTTAGCTTGAATTAGCCTCTTCGTACCCTGCGACCTTTGCGTTATAATGCGGCTTGGCATCTCCCTCCTTTTCATTAATTTTACTACATGACCAGTATGATATCGGAAGGGGTGAAAGTAAGCGTAGAGTCATTCTACCAGCCTGATTACAGCAACCCGCTGCAATCTGAATTTATGTTTGCTTATCGTATCACATTGGAAAATCACAATTCTTTCCCTGTAAAACTGCACCGCCGCCATTGGTATATTTTTGATAGTAATGGCAGTAATCGGGAAGTAGAAGGAGAAGGTGTGGTAGGTGTTCAACCCACGTTACAAGCCGGCGAAAATTATCAGTATGTAAGCGGCTGCAATCTCCGCACCGAAATGGGCCGTATGAAAGGTACTTACCAAATGGAAAATTTGCACAGCAAAAAAATGTTTGATGTAAGTATTCCTTCTTTTGAGATGATAGTGCCGTTGAAGAATAATTAAAACAAACCCTGTCCCTAAAGGGAACTTAGGTCTAATAGTCATTACATCTTTTTTACAAACTCCTTGAGTAATTAATTTTTATTATTTAGCCAGCTGTAGTTTTTCATGGCATCTTCGTTGCGTCGCACACTTCGGGGTTCTGTTCACTGTTCAGCTTTTGGTAGTATTGATTTAAAAGAATGATTAAATTTGAAATCCACTGATTTCAAGAAATAATTAGTGATAAATCAATGATTTTTAATTCAAATAAGTTTGATTTTTGGAAAATTTATGAAAGTATTAAAAGCTTTTATACTGTCAGTATAAACGGTGAGTTAACTCAGTTGAAAGAACTCACGGATATTATTGTTGACAATATTCATGACAACGAAAAATTCAAATCACGATGGAATGATTTTACTTATGAAATAGAAAGTCAAATAGGTAAACAAATTATTGGAACCACCTATGGCCAAGCTCCATCTTTCAGCTCTTATGTATTACTTGAAAAGGCTTCTTTGGATAACTTAATTCGTACAAAAGAGCTTCACTTCTTTGTAAGCTTAGTTGGTCCTTTTTACACAATTATTGGGCAAGATAACGCCCATGTAATAATTGAAGAAAGCGAGTATAGAAGTACAAGCTATTTAGTTGTTTCGCCTGAAAATGAATTTGCGGAAGTATTCCAATTGCTCTCTAAAGAAATAGAGAAACGGTTTAAAGGCTATCGGTTTATTCCCTTTGATATCTACAAACAAAGTTTAAAAGACATTAAAATTGAATATACAAATGATAACAACAATGTGGTTTTCCATGCATTATTTAATGATTTTATAGACCTAACAATTTCCGGAAGAATAGGTAACGAATGTTACAAATCTGAAGAGTGGATTAGAGAAGGGTATAAAGATCAAGATTTTGGATGGACAATTTATCCTCCTAAAGAATAAGAAATATTATATAGCTCATCTGCGTTACCGCAGTACAAGTGTGCGACGCAAGGGACGATGCCCAAAGAACAGAACGATGGCAACAAAAAGAAAACTAATTTCTATAAACCTTATTGTAAGTAGTAAAGATTAATTGACCTAAGTTCCCTTTAGGGACAGGGTTTTAGGCACTTATCTTCCTCGTCCTCTCCTTCAACAACATAATCGCTTCTTCCTTCGATTGGAACATGTTGCCGTTAATGTTCACTAAGTTATCAGCTAACTTATCGTAGCGTTTCGTAAGCAGCCAGGTAAAAATGTGCAGGTAGTGGATACCATCAAACACAATAGCTTTATTGGCCGCAAATTCATCTTTACGTTTTAAAAACTCAGCCGGCATTTCTGTGTAGTGCATGCCGGGGCGAAGATGATGAATGATATGATAACCATCATTCCAGCATTTATGATTGTACACGGTATTGATGCAATTAATAGAACTCTTATAAAGATTGTCGGGCTCCTTTGCATCAATAAAAGAATGTTGCGCCCAGTTACCCAACATCATCACCAATCTTGCAAATAAAAGGGGAACAATAAAAACCAACATGGTGGCCTTTAAGTTTACAAAACACATTCCAATGCAAAAGGCCAGGTATACATATTCACCGGCTGTAAGCCGCTGTCCCAATTTTTTTCTTTTGCGGTTGAATAAATACCGGATGGTATTAATAACGCCTACAAAAATGAACGTAAAAAAATAATGAAGAAAACCTCTTAAACTATCCCGTTGATACTTCATAGTGCTACTGGTATCGTCCGGCATATTATTTTCAATATGGTGCATCCCCATGTGGTGACTAAAATATCCTTCAGGGGCATGACCAAATAATGGGCATATAATCCAGGTTACATAAGTATGAAAAGGTTTTTGCCACGGAGCTTTCAATGTTTTACGATGGCAAAAGCAATGAAACATTAATCCAAAACTTCCTTTAAAATATAATTGAGAAAGATAGAAATAAGGAATAGCTACAGCCCACCACCACCAACCTTGTAGCACTGGCGTAAACAATAAAATTGCTACCGGTAATATCAGTAAGTGTATTGTAGTAAGTAAATAAATAAATGGTAAATCCCGTTTATCGTTCATAAAACGTAGCCAGAATTTATCGTACCAATTAAAATTTTCTTTGGGGGTATAAACCGGGTCTGTAAGTGTTGCTGCGAGAGACTTCATGAGGAAGCGAAATTACGGAATTTATCAGCCAGAGAGGCCTTAAAAAGACAGTAATTTCTAAAAATACGGTTGTGCTAAATAACAGTTGCAGAACGAATGTTTATTTCGGTTTGTACTTTGCTTCATCTAATATTTTTTTTGCATCTGTATTCATGATGTCTTCTGGTTTTAAACTACTGTTTTTCCCGGCATATTTTTTAATGATCTGCCAGCCGATCCAGGGGCCGAGATTTCCCGGCGAAAGTTCTTGAGAAAAGCCTTGTGTAAAAGGGCTTTCCCCAATATAAGCCTGGATAACAGCGGGGTTTAATGAATAGAGGTCTTCATTTTTTACAATATAAGTCCAGATCAAACCTTCGTTTTCATTACACCAGTCAAGTTGTTGCTGTGTGTAACCGATCTTAATGGAGTCTGGTGTAGCAGGTAAAAATTTATCTAATAAATACCATTGCTTACCTCTTTCAATCATTTGTTCAATTAAAGGTTTGCCACGACTCTTATCCGGGAAAATATCTGCGGCCACTAATTGCATCGCATCAGCAATAATATATTCTTTACTAAAGCGTCGACTACGATATCCCGGAGCTACATTTTCAATAAAGAAAGGATCGCTGTAAACAGAAAAATTCCGGCCGAGATAAAATTGCAGACTAATTCCTAAAACACCGGGAGCTAAAAAATTAGGAGTAGGACCCGTTTCAGATTGCGCCAAGGCATCAACTGGTCCGGCAATGGTAGCGATAGTTGGTACTTTATACTGCGGGAAATAATATTTTACAAATTGAAATGCCTGTTTAAAATCTTTTTCAAGATTATTAGTGTTTTTGAAAACATCATTTACCGTATCATACAAGCCGCCGCTGAGGCTGATAAATTGTTTTACACCGGGTAAGGTGGAGGCACTGTCGAGCCCCAGAATATTTTCTAAAAAGATAGAAGTAAGAACCGGGTATTTATTATTCAATTCGTTTAAACCTGGTAGTACATTATTGCTGTCAATAGCAAAAAAATCCCTGTCGAAACGGTCTATTTTGATATCCACTTTTATATCGGAAACATTGGGAACATCTTTTTTGTCTTTACAGGCGAAAAGTGAAAAGGCAAGCAAAAATGCGATGGCGGTTTTTTTCATAATGGTTAATAACGAACAGTTGAAACAGATGTTGTATGCGAAGATAATACAAGCTGAGGGCATGTATTTTTTATCCATAAATTTGTGACATGAAAATTGCACTGGCGCAGCAAAACTATCACATCGGAAATTTTGAAGATAATACCCGTAAAATAATTGAAGCCATTGATTGGGCAAAGCAACAAGGAGCAGACTTGGTGCTATTTTCTGAGCTATGTATTTGTGGCTATCCTCCCCGTGATTTTTTGGAGTTTGATGATTTTATTGCCAAATGCAACAAAGCAATTGATGAAATTAAACAACATGCAGATACAATTGCTGTTGTAGTAGGTGCTCCCGACAAAAACCCGGTACGGGAGGGAAAAGATCTTTTTAATGCCGCCTGGTTTCTATATGAAAAAGAAGTAAAAGCGGTGGCACATAAAACCTGCCTTCCTAATTATGATGTGTTTGATGAGTACCGTTATTTTGAACCCGCCTACAATTGGAATACTATAGAATTTAAAGGGAAGAAATTAGCCATTACTATTTGCGAGGACATCTGGAATCTTGGCGACAATCCATTGTACCGCAATTGCCCGATGGATGAACTGATGAAGCAGCAACCGGATATAATGCTGAATATTTCAGCTTCTCCGTTTGATTACACACATGTGGAAGATAGAAAAGCGATCCTGAAACTCAATACCAAGAAGTACAAATTACCAATGCTGTATTGCAACTGCGTAGGCAGTCAAACAGAAATTGTTTTTGATGGTGGCTCATTAGTTTTTGATAAGCTTTCGAATCTTGTAAAACAATTGCCTTTGTTTAAAGAAGCAATGGAACTTTTTGAATTAAAAGATGATGGAACTTTTGTGCAACCAGTATTAGCTGCTGCAATGGATTTGCCTGCAGCAGAATTTAATCCTGCCGAATTGGATCATAATTTATGTACAGCAGAAATTTATGATGCTATTGTAATGGCCATCCGGGATTATTTTTCTAAGATGGGTTTCAGTAAAGCCATTTTAGGAAGCAGTGGTGGTATTGATAGTGCAGTTACATTGGCAATTGCATGTGAGGCATTAGGAAAAGAAAATGTAAGAGCTATCCTATTCTGTAAGCGATGCAGAACAGTTGAGCAAAAATCTTGGCAATCCTTACGATATTGTTCCTATAAAAAATATTTATGAAAGTTTCCTTACGGAGCTAAAACCTATTTATAAAGATCTGCCATTTAGTTTGGCAGAAGAAAATATACAGGCCAGAACTAGAGGTAATTTATTAATGGCCATCGCCAATAAGTTTGGATACATTTTATTAAATACATCCAACAAAAGTGAACTAGCAACAGGGTATGGCACTTTGTATGGTGATATGGCCGGCGGCATTGGTGTATTGGGCGATTGCTATAAAATGCAGGTGTATGCATTGGCCAACTATATCAACCGCAGGCAAGAGATCATTCCCCAAAATATTATTACAAAACCACCATCTGCTGAATTAAGACCAGGACAAAAAGATGCCGACTCGTTACCCGATTATGCCATTCTTGATCGAATACTCTATCAATACATTGAAAGAAGACAGGGGCCAAATGAAATAAAAGAGCAGGGCTTTGATGCTGCTCTCGTAGACCGGGTATTAAAAATGGTAAATGTAAATGAGTATAAACGTAACCAGTTTTGCCCTATTATCCGCATATCACCAAAAGCATTTGGAGTGGGCAGAAGGGTGCCGATAGTGGGAAAATATCTTTCCTGATTTTTTTAATGAATGAATGTTACCACTGCATTTTGGGCAGTGCCCCCAACAGTAATGTTTTGTGATACTACTAATTCAGTTGCGGTAAGACTAACCAGTGTGAAGGTGTTGCTGCCTCCTGTAAATAATGGAGTTGAAATATTTAATACTGTTTCACCACTTGCAAAGCTCCAGGTAAAAGGACTGGATTGTGGATCGGCACCATTGCATTTAGTAAGTCCTTCATCTAAAGTCCCACTGAGACCTACTGCTACAAAGGTCAAAATATTATCTTTCTGACAACTCTGTAATAAGGCATTGACGTTTGTCCCGCCAACAGTTGCAGTACTAAATTTCCAAGTACCTGTAGTCAATAATTCCGTTTTTGTTTTAGGTGCCGGAGTGCTATCATCTTCTTTACTACAAGAAGCTAAGAATAAAGTGGCACTTATCGAGATGACGATGGCGAGTATTCTTTTTTGCATATGTGTTGGATTTGAAGGTAAAATAAGCAATATTTTCTGGTACAGGAAAGTACAAATACGCTAAAATAGTGCCGGAATACCAGGGTTTTACAATAACGGCAAATAATTTGCATAAGGCTTGTCGTATTTTGTGTCACCATAAATAAAGCTCATGCTAAAAACCGCAGAGGATATCCGGCAGCTAAATGAAAAAATCAGCCACGCCGGACAGTTTACCGACAAATTAAGAGAAGAAATCGGACATGTGATAATAGGTCAGAGTCATATGCTTGACAGACTGCTGATTGGATTGCTAAGTAATGGCCATGTATTATTAGAAGGAGTGCCGGGATTGGCCAAAACACTTACTATAAAGTCGTTGGCGCAGGCAATACATGCAAAGTTCAGCCGCATACAGTTTACACCAGATTTATTACCTGCCGATGTGATTGGTACGCTGATCTATAACCAGCAACGAAATGAATTTGTTGTTCGTAAGGGACCCATCTTCGCCAATTTTATTTTGGCCGATGAAATAAACAGGGCACCGGCAAAAGTGCAAAGTGCTTTATTAGAAGCAATGCAGGAAAGACAAGTAACTATTGGTGATACAACCTACAAACTGGATGAGCCGTTTTTAGTATTGGCTACGCAGAATCCATTGGAGCAAGAAGGAACTTACCCATTACCGGAAGCACAGGTAGATCGTTTTATTATGAAAGTGGTGGTGGACTATCCCAAAATGGCGGAAGAGCAATTAATTCTTCGACAGAATATTCAAGGTGCATTTGCAACAATCAACCAGGTTGTTTCCATTCAAGAAGTAACTAACGCAAAAGACCTTACCCGTCAGGTGTACATGGATGAAAAAATTGAACAGTATATACTTGATATTGTATTTGCAACCAGACAACCTGAGAAATATAAACTGGAAAAATTAAAGCCACTTATTTCTTATGGGGCTTCTCCACGGGGAAGTATTAATCTTGGTTTAGCAGCAAAAGCACAGGCATTTTTAAATAAACGTGGCTTTGTAATTCCGGAAGATGTACGAAGTATTTGTAAAGATGTGTTGAGGCATCGTATAGGACTTACGTATGAAGCCGAAGCGGAGAATGTAAATGTTATTGATGTAATAGAGGATGTGTTGAAACAGATTAATGTACCATAATGCTCACTACAGAAGAAATATTAAAAAAAGTCCGTCAGCTTGAAATTAAAAGCAAGAAGATCACTACCGATTTATTTACGGGAGAGTATCATAGTGCTTTTAAAGGAAAAGGCATGTCGTTCAAGGAAGTGAGAGAATATGCGGCTGGAGATGATATACGTTTTATTGACTGGAATGTTTCAGCAAGATTTGGTCATCCGTTCAGCAAAGTGTTTGAAGAAGAACGGGAATTGACGGTAATGTTATTGATTGACATTAGTAACAGTGGTTTATTTGGAACAGTGCATGCAACAAAAAGGGATATTATTACAGAGATAGCAGCTGTGATAAGTTTTTCTGCGGTGAATAATGCAGATAAAGTGGGAGTGATCTTTTATAGTGATGTAGTGGAAGCGTACATACCACCTAAAAAAGGGAAGCAACATGCTCTGTATATAGTTCGCCAACTTTTGAGCCTGGAACCAAAAGGAAAAGGTACGGCTGTGAGCAAAGCACTTCGTTATTTTAATAATTCCACCCGGCAAAAAAGTATTGCATTTGTATTAAGCGATTTTATTGATGCCAACTATGAAGATGCATTACGGATTGCCGGAAAGAAGCATGATGTGATTGGTATTAAGCTGTATGATAAAATGGATATGAAATTGCCGGATGCAGGATTGATGCAGGTGCAGGATGCTGAATCAGGAAAGACAAAATGGGTAGATACCAGTAATAATTTTGTGCGATATAGTTATGAACAGGAATTTTTCAGGGTTACCGATTACAGTACCCGGGTATTTAAAAAAGCCGGATGCGATCTATTACATATTCGCACCGACGAAGATTATGTAAAAGTGCTGCAGAAATTTTTTATCAGCCGCAACCGTTAAACCACCCGTGGCAGCATTCATTTATAAAATGATCAACAAGCTATTTCATAGACTATTTTTTACTGCAATTTTTTTAGTTGTTGGATTGATTGGTGTAGCACAAAATGGCACCACTGTCAAGGCGACAATTGATAGGAATCAGATTTTGATTGGTGAGCCGATTCAATTGACATTGGAAGTAAATATTCCGGAGAATGAATCGATCCGATTCTTTTCAATCGATAGTATTTCGCACTTTGAATTTTTGAATCCGGGTAAAATCGATACTACTAATACGAGCAATGGCACAAGACTTACTCAAATTATTCCTATTACCAGCTTTGATTCTGGCAGTTGGGTAATTCCTTCTTTTTCATTAACAGAAAGTTTGAGAACTGATAGCCTTCCGGTTGATGTTGGGTTTTCGCCATTTAACCCGGAGCAGCCATATCATGATATAAAAGATATTATAGAAGTAGAACCGGCGGAGAAGAAACAGCAATGGTGGTGGTATGCGGCAGGTGCAGGACTAATTCTGTTGATACTGATTATTTATTTATTGACCAGGAAGAAGCCAGTAGTGGTGGCAGCGCCAAAAGCCATTATCAATCCGTATGAAGAAGCAATGAAACAATTAGCCGCAATTGAAAGAAGTAAGCCGGAGGCAAAACAGTATTACTCAAAGCTTACGGATGTTTTTAGATTATATATTTTTCAGAAGAAAGGATTTCTTTCCTTGCAAAAAACAATGGACGATATGGTGATACAGTTGAAAGGATTGAATATGAACAAAGAACAATTTGATCAGCTTTCACAGGCATTACGATTGAGTGATTTTGTAAAATTCGCAAAATTTATTCCCAGTCCGGAAGATGACCGCATGATATTGGATACTATAAAAAAATCAATTCAGGAAATTGAACAACTACGCTAATGCTGTACGATTGGATTAAAAATATGGACTTTGCATATCCTTTTGCGTTTGCATTATTTGCGTTGCTGCCAGTATTGATTTGGTGGTATGTAAAAAAGCATGATAAACAAAAAGCCACCATTAATGTATCCACCAGCCGGGCATTCACAGCTTCTTCCTGGAAAAATCGTTTTCGTCATTTGCCTTTTATTCTTAGATTACTTTCACTGGTTTGTTTGATCCTTGCATTGGCTCGTCCACAAAAAAGGAATGATGAACAACAAACACAGGGGGAAGGAATAGACATTGTGTTATGTATGGATGTAAGTGGCAGTATGGGCTCAAGAGATATTTTACCATCAAGAATGGAAGTGGCAAAGGAAGTGGCAGAAGAGTTTGTAAGAAGCCGGCCAATTGATCGGATTGGTTTGGTGGTGTTTGCAGGAGAAAGTTTTACCCAGTGCCCCATTACTACAGACAGAAATACATTGATCACCCAAATTCAAACATTGGAAAGTCGCCGGTATTTAATTGATGGAACGGTGATAGGAGAAGGGTTGGCCACAGCTGTCGACAGGCTTTCTAAAAGTGCAGGCAAAAGCAAGGTGATTATATTATTAACGGATGGCAAAGAAGACCCACCGGAAACAAGATTAATAGACCCGTTGACTGCATTGGAAATTGCAAAGTCGAAACAAGTGAAAGTGTATACCATAGGAATGAGTGCTGCTCCTTCTACTATAATTGAAAATACAGGTAGTGTAAAAGGAAAGAAAAATCCTGCCGGTGATTTTTTGGATGAAGCATTACTGGGAAAAATTGCCAATGAAACGGGTGGTAAATATTTCAGGGCAAGAGATAAGGATGGTTTGAAAAGTATTTATAGCCAGATCGATAAATTAGAAAAATCGAAAGTAGAAGTAAGTTCTTTTAAACGGTTTGAAGAACGATTTCCCTGGTTTATTCTTGCGGCATTATTCTTTCTGTTTATCGAAATTGTTTTGCGATTTACTGTGTTTAGAAAATTCCCCTGAGAATTTATTCTGTTATCTTGCAGCCAATGAAAGCCCTTGTTTATAAATCAACCGGTAGCTGGTACATTTTGAAAGATGAATCCGGAAAGTTTTGGAATGGCCGTACCAAAGGTGCCATGAAGCTGGATGATATTACCAGTACTAACCCCGTTGCAGTAGGCGATTGGGCGGAAATGGAAATTGAAGACGAAACGGCAGGCACCGCTATCATCAGTGATATTCATGACCGGCGCAATTATATTAACCGCCAGTCGCCCCGGCATAAATTCCAGCATCATATTGTGGCATCCAATCTTGATCAATCGATGCTGGTAGCTACGTTGAAAGAACCAAAAACATCGCAAGGGTTTATTGATCGTTTTTTAGTGGCTTCAGAAATGTATCATGTACCGTCGGTAATTGTTTTTAATAAATCAGATCTCTATAAAAGCAAAGAGCTGGAAAAGTTTGCACAATGGAAAGAAATGTATGAAGCCGTAGGGTATAAAGTGTTGCTGATGAGTGCGGAAAAAAAAGAAGGGGTCGAAGAGGTGATTGAAGTACTGCGACATAAAACAACACTCGTTAGCGGCCATAGTGGTGTGGGTAAATCATCGTTATTAAATGTGATTTTTCCAGCAATAAATTTGAAGACACAGGATGTAAGTGGCTGGAGTGGAAAAGGGCAACACACTACTACATTTGCAGAAATGTATGATTTACCCGGCGGTGGAAAAATTATTGATACTCCCGGCATGCGGGAATTTGGATTAGTGGATATTGAAAAGCAGGAAGTGTCTCATTACTTCCCGGAAATGAGAGACCGGTTAAATGGTTGTCAGTTCAATAATTGTTTGCACTACAATGAACCGGGTTGTGCCATCAAAGAAGCGGTCAACAATCAGGAGATTCATGAAGACCGGTATATAAGTTATTTGGGTATTATGGAATCTATAGAGGAGAAGAGTTATTAGACTCGTCTTTCCTAAGATGAAGAAGATGTGATTTAAATAATACTCTTCACAAATGCGTAGTAGTGAACAGAACCCTGAAGAGTGCGACGTAACAGACGATGCCAGTAGCACCTGGCCCGGCTAATAATTTCTCCTACGCAATATTCCTTTGCTCTTGATTAAACATTCTTTCTTGTAATACAGCAGCTAATTCCACCACCGCTTTGTTGTCCTTATTCAGGGCATCACGGGTTTTGGTCGGAAAAATAGAAAGAGTGAGGTAATGACCTTTGAATTTGAATTCCCAATCAATGGTATCAAAGTCATCTTCTTTGTGCGAAAATTTGATGCTGAAGTCCTGGCTCAATAGATCGGCCACATGATAGAACTGTTTTAATCCGCCATCATCGGAAATAACGGCTTCGGTGCAGCCGAGGTTGGTTCGTAGGGTAAGGCTCATAGTTAAGGTATTTAGGTTTAATCATAGACTGGATTGGGTGGTATTTAGCTGCACATTACAATTAATTAACTTCTGAATTTTTTTGCTTTCTTAGATGCCTTGGTTCCATCGGGGTCGCCACTCAGAATTTTCTCAGCGCCTACATTTTTTCCATTGGTCGGACATCCTTGTTTACGTTTAAACAAATTGCCAAACATACCACAAGATGATAGTAATACGGTGAGGCTCAAAGCGACAGCTAAAAATCGAAGGTTTTTCATTTTATGCATAGTTGAATAACGAATTTACGCAGAAATAATTGCCCGGAGAAGAGGTGGGAGTCGTTAGTCTGGAGTTAGGAGTGGAGTGTCTTGAAGGAGAAGAGGTTAGTTATTGATTTAAGTTTTCAACAGCTAATCGTAGAATCACTTAGCAGTCAGGGATGTGGCTACCGACTACCGACTCCAGACTCCGGACTCTCTTTGAACCAATCCGAATACCGCACATAATTATTTGCAATCCGGTGAATTTCACCACTGATCATCTCTTGCGAAATGTCTTTTACTTTTTTAGCAGGTACACCGGCATAAATGCTACCCGGTTCGCAAATGGTGTTTTCTAATACAACTGCTCCGGCGGCGATAATAGTGTTGCTATGTATCACACAATTATCCATTACAATGGCACCCATACCTATCAGCACATTATCATGTACTGTGCAGCCATGTACGATGGCATGATGGCCAATCGACACATTATTGCCAATCGTAGTTCCATATTTTTCGAAAGTGCAATGGATACAGGCACCATCCTGCACATTTACTTTGTTACCCATTTTAATAAAATTCACATCACCCCGCACTACTGCATTGAACCAAAAACTGCAGTCGTTTCCGGTAGTTACTTCACCAACAATGGTAGCGTTGGGGGCAATGAAATTATTGTTACCAAATTTTGGAAACTTATCTTCCACAGGTAATATTATTGGCATTGAATTTTGGAATTAAAAATTAATAAATACGAATTAATAATTGTCTTATAGCAAAGATTACCTCAAACTACAATTATCTCCAATTTGCGGAGTCTTTGTTTCTCCTCTCTTTAAGGAGAGGAATAGCAAAACTTACTGAAGCCGTGGTTTGCCGGGTAAGGTCTTCTACACAAATATCCTGAATCTTTGCGTTCTTTGCATCGGCCATCGGTAAACAATCAACGGTCATCTTTTGTATGAATCAACGGGAACTTTTTTTACGTCATGTAGCACAAACTTCCACTGCACCACTTGCACTAGAAATTGTGAAAGCAGAAGGTTGTTTGTTGTTTGACGCAAAGGGGAAAGAATACATTGATCTGATCGGCGGAATTAGTGTGGCCAATGTAGGTCATCGCCATCCTGCAGTAATTGAAGCTATCCAAAAACAATTGGATGCCTACTTGCATATAATGGTATATGGAGAATTTATCGAGTCGCCGCAAGTGCAATATGCAAAGTTGCTGACCGAACATTTGCCCGTAACATTAAACTCTGTTTATTTCACCAACTCTGGTGCTGAAGCAGTAGAAGGCGCAATGAAGCTTGCTAAAAGAGTAACAAACAGAACACAGATCATCGCTTTTAATAATTCATACCACGGTTCTACTCAAGGCGCATTAAGTGTAATGGGAGATGAGTATTGGAGAAATGCTTTTCGGCCATTACTGCCAGATGTGTTGCATCAGGAATACAATTCTTTCGAATCCTTAGAATCAATAACAGAATTGACTGCTTGTGTAATTGCCGAAACCGTGCAGGCCGAAGCTGGAGTAAAACCTCCATCTAAAGAATGGATGCTGGCCTTGCGGAAAAAATGTACGGAGACTGGAACATTATTAATGCTGGATGAAATACAAACCGGTTTTGGACGAACAGGAAAATTGTGGGGCTTCGAGCATTTTGATATTAGTCCTGATATTTTATTATTAGGAAAAGCATTAGGCGGCGGTATGCCGTTGGGTGCATTCATTGCTGATAAAGCAATGATGGATTCGTTTACAAAAAATCCGGTGCTGGGTCATATCACTACATTTGGTGGTCATCCTATTTGTTGTGCAGCAGGTATGTCGGCTATGAAGGCTATATTGGAAGAAGGAATGATTAAGTCAGTAAAAGAAAAAGCCGAATTGTTTAGTTCGTTATTGATACACCCTAATATTAAAGCTGTTCATTCTTTTGGTTTGTGGCTTGCTGTTGAGTTCGATTCTTTTGAAACGAATAAAAGAGTGATTGATAAATGTATTGAGGAAGGAGTGTTGACTGATTGGTTTTTATTTGCGTCTGATTGTTTACGAATTTCTCCACCGTTGATAATTTCGGAGGAGCATATAAAAAAAGCCTGCAATAGTATATTACAGGCTTGTGATAATTTATAGAAAGTAATTAGTCCTCCACTTCCACAATCATTTCAATCTCTACCGCCATATTCACCGGTAGCGAACACATTCCTACAGCAGACCTTGCATGTTTTCCTTTTTCGCCAAACACTTCAACCATCAAATCGGAATAGCCGTTGATAACTTTTGGATGATCTTTAAAGTCGCCTTCGCAATTTACCATGCCCAATACTTTTACAATGCGTTTTACTTTATTTAAACTGCCAAGTTCCATTTTTAGAACCGCCAGTTGATTGATGGCTGTTAAACGAGCAGCAGCTTTTCCTTCTTCAATCGTCAGATCTTTTCCCACTTTTCCGGTGGTGTAAACACCTGCGGCATTGGTGGGTCCTTTGCCAGCTAAAAATAAAAGGTTGCCAGTTCTTACAACATGCACATAATTGGCCATCGGAGTACTGATTACCGGTAATTCAATTTTCAATTCTTTTAACTTGTCTTCTGCAGTCTGACTCATAACGATCAATGTTGTATTTAGTAATAAAAGAAGGAATATAAACTTTTTCATAAAGAGAATTTTATTGTCAGTTAGACTTTTCGCAAATGCTGAGTAGCGAACAGAACCCTGAAGAGTGCGACGCAAGTGACGATGATAGTAGCAATTTAGCTGGTAACAAAATATCTATTACAATAAGCTAAACATCCATGCTCCTAATAACGCACCCACAATTGGTCCTACTACCGGTATCCAACTATAACTCCAGTCGCTATTTCTTTTTCCGGGTATGGGTAAAATGAAATGTGCAATCCGTGGTCCTAAATCTCTGGCGGGGTTAATAGCATAACCAGTTGGTCCGCCTAATGATAATCCAATTCCTAGCACTAATAGCGCCACAGGCAACGCATCTAATGTTCCCAATGAGGATGCAGGTTTCGACATGGCCAATGCGCCAAATGTTAATATAAATGTACCGATGCACTCGGTAATAAGATTATAACCCACATTACGAATAGCAGGAGAATTACAGAACACCGCCATTTTAAGATCAGCATCCGTTGTAACATCAAAATGTTGTTTATACGCCAGCCAGGCAATACATGCCCCAACAAAAGCACCACTAAATTGTGCAAGGATATAGGTAGGCATTAAAGCAGCATCAAAATTACCAAATACAGTTAGGGCAATTGTTATGGCAGAGTTTATATGGCCACTGCCACCCAAATTAGTAGAAGCATATACTCCAATGAAAACGGCCATGGCCCATCCAAATGTAATAACGATCCATCCGCTATTTTGACCTTTTGAATTGGTAAGAAGAACATTGGCTACTACACCGGCACCCATAATGATGAGTAAAGCAGTTCCGGCAAATTCACCGATAAATGGAGACATAAGAAATTGTTTTTAGTTTAGTGTTTTGGGTTTATCGTTTCATTACTATTTCTTTTTTATAGTAAATTTTCCTCACTCCCCTTTAAGGGCTGGGGGTTTTATTCTTCCGTCCAGGCTTGCGCAGCTTTTACTGCTTTTTTCCAATTCTTTTGCAGATCATTTCTTTTCTCATCCGTCATGGAAGGTGTAAAGGATTTATCTTTTTGCCAATACTGTTGCAATTCATTAATGTCTTTCCAAAAACCCACTGCCAACCCTGCAAGATAGGCAGCACCCAATGCAGTTGTTTCTGTTACCTGTGGCCGTACAACAGTTGTATTTATTATGTCTGCCTGAAATTGCATCAATTGATTATTTACCGTAGCACCACCATCAACCCGTACTTCTTTTATTGGTAAGCCAGCATCGGCTTCCATGGATTGCATTAAGTCCATCGATTGAAATGCGATACTTTCAATAGCTGCTCTTGCAATATGTGCATCACTGCTGCCTCTTGTAATGCCAACTATAGTTCCTCTTGCATGCTGGTTCCAATAGGGTGCACCTAATCCGGTAAATGCGGGAACAAGATACACACCGCCATTATCTTCTACTTTGGATGCCAGTGCTTCCACATCGCCGGATGTTTGAATGATTTTTAATCCATCTCTAAGCCATTGCACTACTGCACCACCAATAAACACACTTCCTTCTAATGCATAATGAACTTCGCCATTTACTTTCCAGGCAATGGTTGTGAGTAAATTGTTTTTTGAGGTAACGGGTTTTGTTCCTGTGTTCATCAGCATAAAACAACCTGTACCATAAGTATTTTTTACCATGCCGGGCTGTGTACACATTTGCCCGAACAATGCTGATTGCTGATCTCCTGCAATACCACTAACAGGAACAGGTGTTGCCGTTAATATATTTTCTGTATGCCCATATACTTCGCTGCTGCTGCGAACTTCGGGAAGCATACTATCGGGAATGCCGAATAGCGACAGCAATTCTTCATCCCATTTCAATTCATGAATATTATACAACAATGTTCTGGAAGCATTTGAAACATCAGTTGCATGCACTTTGCCATTGGTTAATTTCCAGAGTAACCAGCTATCGATTGTTCCAAAACATAATTCGCCTTTTTGTGCTTTATCTCTTGCGCCTTCTACATTATCTAATATCCATTTTACTTTGGTGCCGGAGAAGTAGGCATCTGTAACCAATCCCGTTTTTGCCTGGATGGTTGGAGCATGGCCATCTTTCTTTAGCGAATCGCAATAGTCTGCTGTTCTTCTGTCTTGCCAAACAATAGCATTGTAAATCGGAAGATGTGTATCTCTGTCCCACACCACAGTAGTTTCCCGTTGATTGGTAATGCCAATAGCCGCAATATCAGTAATATTTAATCCGGCTTTAAGAACCGCTTCTGTAGCCACCCCTAATTGGGTACTCCAAATTTCATTGGCATCATGCTCTACCCAACCGGGCTGCGGAAAAATTTGTGTAAACTCTTTTTGTGCGGTACCAACAATACTTCCTTTCTTGTCAAAAACAATAGCTCTTGAACTGGTAGTTCCCTGGTCGAGGGATAAAATGTATTCTGGCATAGCAATCATTTATAATTTAAGTTTTGCTTTTCCCCTTTTGCTATATATGAATCAAGTAATGTATAGCATGATAATTTAGTCTATAATGTAATTAGTGACCAGTAAATTATAGTCGGTTATTTGTTGATTAATCCATACTTCATCTTTAGCCAGTGCGTTTGCCATAATAATAGCTACTTGCGGTGCAATTCGACGACTTTCCCTTGCGTTTAATAAAAGAGCTCTTGTCCTTCTCGATAGAAAATCTTCGACTGTTCTTGCCATCTCATACTTAACAGCCCATCTAATTTGTGCTGTATGTATTTTTAGCTCCCGGCTAATCCATCCGTTGTTATCTTCAGTTACTTGCTGGCGAATAAGTTTAGCGTCGCTTCCATAAAAGTAAAATTCATCCTCCCAATCAATAATCTTTTCATTGCCATGAATAAGTAAATTAGCTGTAGCAGGTGCTTTATATTGCCAATGTAAATCTTTTTGAATTCTATTCACCATATCTTCCCCCATTTTTCTATAAGTAGTCCACTTGCCACCAATAATAGTAAACAAGTGAGGGGGGGAAACAATGATTTTATGGCTGCGGGAAATTTCTTTTGTTTTCTGTGCTCCTTTTTTTGGAGCGGCCAAAGGCCGCAAACCGGCAAATACACTTAACACATCACTTTTTTGTGGTTTTCTATTCAGATAACTGCCGGCTGTTTCCAATATAAAGGAGATCTCTTTTTCTAATGCCTGTGGCTCGAGTGACGCTTCTTCAACGGGAGTATCTGTAGTGCCAAGTACAACTTTCCCATGCCATGGCACAGCAAATAATACTCGGCCATCACTTGTTTTGGGAATCATCAACGCATCACTCGAAGGGTAAAATTCTCTATTCAATACAATATGAACACCCTGACTTACGCAAATAGTTTTTGCGCTACCGGGTTTATCCATCATCAAAATATCATCCACAAAAACACCAGTAGCGTTTACAACTGCTTTTGTGCTTAAGTGAAATGTTTTTTTTGTTTCGGTATCTTCTGCTACAACTTTGGTAATATTTCTATGTTCGTTCTTTATAAGGTTCACCACTTTTACATAGTTGATGGCGGTGCCACCTGCTTCCAGGATACTTTGTGCAAGGTTGATGGCGAGGCGGGAATCATCAAACTGCCCGTCATGATATAATACACCCCCTTTTAATTTATGCTCTACAATACCCGGGATATTTTTAATAACTTCTTTACGGGAAATGAAGTTGGATGGCCCAAGTCGTAGTTTGCCGGCAATACGATCATATAGCTTTAAACCTATTGTGTATTTTAGTTTATCCCAGAAACTGTAGACAGGGACAATGAATCTCTGGTTTTTTACGAGGTGAGGTGCATTACGAAGAAGCAAACCCCTTTCAATACTCGCTTCCCTTACTAACTTAATATTGCCTTGTGCAAGGTAACGAACACCCCCGTGTACCAACTTAGTACTTCTGCTTGATGTTCCCTTTGCAAAGTCTGCCTGTTCTAACAGCAAAGTTTTATACCCTCTTAAAACTGCATCCAGCGCAATACCCAATCCTGTTGCACCACCACCAATAACAATAATATCCCATTCTGTAAGAGGATTTGCCAGCTTGTCTAATTGCTGGCCTCGGGTTAATATATTTGAGGAGTTAAACAAAGTGTATATTTTCTATCCTCAGGCAGTGTAATTTATATTTAAAACGCCACCCTAAAACTTCCAAACACTCCAAAGTTTTTATCATTCACTCTTGTAAGAGTAGTTGGCAGCACCCGCCAGATAAAATCTATTCTGAACACCCGGAATATATTGTCAACACCAGTTCCTAATTCTATGTCCTTGTTTAAAATTAAGCTCTTTATTTTTTTCTGAAAGACTACCTACTAAAACTTTAGCCGTCCAGAATTGGCGGAAGCGAAGTTTGGGGAATAAGCGGAAGATGCCATTGCCAATATTATGTTCGATGTTTGCTCCGGCATATTGATCATGAATGAACTCCCAGCGGTTCATCATATTAAATGCATATTTATTATAGTAATACATTTCATTGCCCGGGGCAATATCAAGCAATGTATAAGGTAGTGTGCCAAATGTTTTTCCGCCATACACATACCAGGAAATATTACCGAAAGGGGGTATTTTAAAATAATCAGAAACGCTGGCAGAAACTTTCGTGTAACTATAGTTGCTTCTAAATACACCTGCAAAACCTCTGCTGATATTTATTTCGCCAATAGGATATATACTGCCAAGACTGGTGCGGTAAAAATGATTTTCTAAAAAACGTTCGAGGTAGGCAAAGCGAAAACGTACCGATACTTCAAAGTTGGTAAGCGGTTTATTATTGCCAGTTGCTTTAAAAGAATCAAGCGGTATTAAATTTCTCAAAGGGAGATACGATTTATGTGTAACCGCAACAAGGTTCGACATCCATGGTATTACTTCTTTAAAAAACTCAAACCTTTTTTCATTCACCTTAATATTTTTTACAACAATCCCCTTTTTACGAACGGCTAATGCAAAAACATTGTCCTGCGATATTTCCCCGTAATAGTTTTGCCCCCAGTCTAAATCGTTGGTAAAGGATGCATATAAATAAGTACGGGGGTCCTTGTTAGGCAGAAAAAACATTTCTCCCATGCCTTTTAATTTTTTGTCTCCAAACCCATACGCTAAATAAGTATGAAAACGGAATCGTTTATCAAAGTGCTTGTTAGTGCCAAAGTCAAATCGAACCCGGAAGCCTTCCCAGCCATTAGTGGTTATCCAGTTCATCCAAGGCCCTAATTGAAAATTGCCTACATCTAAATAGCCAGTACCAATAA
>LNFM01004998.1_pt1 | contig 23576 bp, 20 predicted proteins | sample 596031 | NCBI WGS metagenome assembly LNFM01 (sample SAMN04254537, study PRJNA301005) | activated carbon metagenome | isolation source: dual media filters at the Ann Arbor, Michigan drinking water treatment plant | place: USA: Ann Arbor | reverse complement strand
GGTGTCCGTGTTCGCGTTGGCGCTGGGCGGGCAGCACTGATCGCCGTTCGCAGGTGAGGTGATCTGCTGGTTGCTGCACGCGCGGGTACAAGCCGAACCGATCAGCTCGTCGACCGTACAGAGATCTCCATCGATGCAGTCCGTAGGACAATCGCCATCGCAGGTCTCGCCCGTCTCGCGAACGCCGTTTCCGCACTGGGGCGCACAGTCGCTATCGATGTTGGCGTTCGCCCCTCCCGGGCAACATCCATCGCCACTCATCGCGGCCGTGATCGCCGGGTAGTCACATGCGCGCGAGCACTCCGTGCCGTTGAGTACGTCATCCGTGCAGGCCACGCCGTCGTCGCAGCTCGTCGGGCAATTCCCGTCGCAGACCTCGCCGCCCTCGAGGATGCCGTTGCCGCACACCCCGACGCAGTCGGAGTCCGTCGTGCTGGTCGCGCCCGCGGGGCAGCAGCCGTCGTCCGAGATCGCCTCGGTGATCGCCATCTGCATGCACTGCACCGCGCAGTTGGCGCCGACGAGCACGCCGCGCGAGCACACGTTCGCACCCTCGCAGGTAAGCGGACACGCCCCGTTGCCCGACGCGGCCGTGTCGCACAGCTCGCCGAGCTCGGGCTGCACGACGCCGTCACCACAGGTGACCGGCACGACGCCACCGTCAGGATTCGACGCGCTCCCGCCGAAGCCGCACCCCGCCATCACCACCGCCCATACGATGCGCGCTCGCCCCATCCCCTACGAGCCTACCGCAGCTGGCGCCGACCGGCGCGAGCCGCGAACGCATCGAGGGCCGCGAGCACCTCCGGCGCTCGCCACACCTGGTTTCGTTTGACGTCGCGCGACTCCGTGAGGACGCCGGCCGCGACCAACGGTTCGACGTAGCGGTGGACGTTCCCGACCTTCAGGTCCAGGTCCTCGGCGACCACACGTGCGTTCACGACGGGCTTGCGGAGCAACAGGTCAGCCAGGCGCCAGACCGCCGAGTCACTACGAGCCTTGATGACCGGTTGCCATCGCTGACGAATCCTCCGCAGCTCGTCCACCAAGATCCGGCCATTGCCGACCGCCTTGAACGCCGCCTGCGCGAATTGCGTCACGATGGGAAGCGGATCTCCCTGGCGATACGTCATCAAGGCGTCGAAGTAGGCACTCGTATCCGCGAGGAGGCCCGCCGACACCGGCACCGTGACGTTACGGGTGAGCTCCCCGTGGCGCAGCATCGCCTGCACGAGCGCGCGCCCCGTCCGCCCGTTGCCATCGGTGAATGGATGGATGGTCTCGAACTGGGCGTGAGCGAGGGCCGCGTGCACGAGGACAGGGAGGTCATCTCGCGCGATGAACTTCATGAGGTCATCGATCGCCGCGTTCACTCGCTCGGGATGCGGCGGCACGAAGAGCGCCTGATGGGGGCCCAGATTTCCACCTCCGATCCAGACTTGCTCGGTCCGCCAGCGCCCGGCATAAACCGGGTCCGACTCGGCCATCAGCGCACGATGCATGGCGAGCACGGACTCGCCCTGGATGGTCCCGGCCAGCTCGAGTGCCGCCATCATCGTGCGGGTATTCGCGACGACCTCGGCCGCATTCCTTCGCGATGACGTGCCGATCTCCGCCTCCGCGATGGCTCGTGCCGATGCGGTGAGGTTCTCGATCCGCGAGCTTGCCGCTGACTCGCTTCGCAGCAGGACCGTCGAGAAGTGCGCGATCTCGCCGCCCATCAGCTCGTCGAACCGCGCCAGCTCCGCGGACGCTTCTCCCACCAACGTGGCGAGCTCGCCCGGCAACGCGAGCCGGGCGCCCTTGATGGGCGGCGCAACAGCCGCGCGGTACGGCCCGTAGTGCTTCTTGCGCTCGGATCGCGATGTCGAGTGCGTCTCGTAGTGCGCGTTCCACGGCCGCTCCTCGTAGGTCAGCGCCGGCCATGCATCATCTGAAGTCACGGCCCTGGATAACCTCAGATGCCAGTCTAAGTGAGGCTATCGCCCAGGACAAGCCTCACTTCCGAACCGGCAGCTACTTCTTCGGCTCTTCGCAGTGGTCGAACGGATTCTTGATCCCGATCTGTTCGCCGCTCCCAGAGACGCAGAGCTTCGTGCGGGAGAGGACACACATCTTCGCTTCGGTCTTGCCGTCGTAGACGAGCGAGACATTGCCGGGCTTGTAACCGGGCTTCTTGCACGTGACGACGATCTTGGTACCGGCCGGCTTCTCGATCTTGGTGCCGGCGGGGCCGGAGTACTGACCGCCGACGTAGAGCTCGGCGCCTTCGGGCTTGGTGAGGACCTGGATCAGGTAGGTGCCACGTCCGTTCGGCGTGACGGCGGTCTGGTCGGGGCCGCCATCGCGCCGTGGACGCTTGGTGCCACCGGGGTCGGTGCCGCCGTCGGGGTTCACCTGCACGACGGTGGTATCGCCATCGACGATGATCGCCACGACGCCCGCATCGAGGACCACGCCACCGTCGGGGGCGACGACCGCCTGGGGGGCGCCATCGGGACCGGCGGAGGCCGCGGCATCGGGGGAGGTGGCGGCGATCGGCGCGGCATCGGGGACGGCGTTCTGCTGGTTCACGCGCTGGCGCGACTTCACGACGAGGGCGAGCGCACCGCCGGCACCACCGAGAATGAGGGAGAAGAGCAGGAGCAGGGGCCAGCGCCGCGAGCGCCGGACGGTCGCCTCCTCGGCGAAGACGTGCTCGAAGGTGAGCGGCTTGTCGGAGGCGACGAACTCGGGCTCGTGGACGCGCCGCGTGGTCTCGGAGCGGGGACGGGGGGTCTTGTACGTGCCGGGGGCCGTGTGCGGGACCGGGACGGCCGGGTGCAGGCTCTCGGTGACGGGCATGACGCCCGATCCGACGGGAGCGGCCCCGTCGGCGCCGGGAGGGAGCGGGACGAGCGCGTAGACGGGGCTCCCCGTGAGCGAGAGGCCGACGGGCTGCTGGAGGTTGTCGAGGTCGGCGAGCAGCGTCGCCATGGTCGGGTAGCGGTCGTCGCGCTTCTTCGCGAGCGCCTTCATGATGACCGCCTCGAGCTCGGGGGCGATCGCGAGGTCGGGGCGGACACGCGACGGCAGCTCGATCGGATCGAGCATCTGCATCGCCAGCGTGCGGACCATCGTGTCGCCGCGGTGCGGGACGCGGCCGGTGGTCATCTCGTAGAGGATGATGCCGAGGGCGTAGACATCGACGCGACCGTCGGTGTCGGACTTGCCGGCCGCTTGCTCGGGCGCCATGTACTCGGGCGTGCCGAAGACGGAGCCGGCGCGGGTGAGGCGCGGGCCGCCCACGTTGCCGTCGATGGGAGTGACCTTGGCGATGCCGAAGTCGAGGATCTTCACGAAGTCGGGGCGATTGTCCCGATCGATCAAGAAGACGTTCTCGGGCTTCAGATCGCGGTGCACGATGCCCTTGTCGTGGGCGGCGCCGAGGGCGCGCGCGATCTGGGTACCGACGCGGACGATGCGAACGAGCGGGAAGGGCGCACTCTTGCGGAGGGCCGCACCGAGCGTCTCGCCCTTCACGTACTCCATGACCTGGTAGGTCATGCCGGTGGGCGTGGTGCCGAAGTCGGTGACGTCGACGATGTTCGGGTGGCCGATCCGCGAGGCGGCCTTGGCCTCCTGCTCGAAGCGACGAATCGTCGCCGAGTCGCGCATGACCTCGCGCTTCAGCACCTTGATCGCGAGCGGGCGCTCGATGACGGCGTGGCGGGCGGCGAACACCACGCCCATGCCGCCCTCACCGATCTTCTTGTCGATGTAGTAGCGACCGTCGAGCGTCTGCCCGATGAGCTGGTCGTACTCGTCGCGGCCCTTCTCGAACTGTTTCATCGCCAGGCCGGCGTCGCCCGCGGCCGAGATGGCGGCGATCTTGTTCTTGACGTTGGTGAGGTCCTCCGTCGCGGGAGGGATGACAACGCCTGACGAGCGCGTCAGGGGCAGCGTGCTCTTTGGTGGATCGATCGTCGTCGGAGACGGCTGCTTCATCGCCGCCATCTCCTCCGAGATGATCGTCACCTGCTCGGACACGGGCACGAGCGGCCCGCGGTCGAACGGGCAGAAGCCCGGCTCACCGAACGTGCGGCGGCAAGTCGGGCACTGATGCTTCACTGAGCGGTGCGAGTGTCTTCGTAGAGCTCGGTCGAGAAGTACGTGAAGATCTCGTTGGTCGCGCCCACGGCGAGGATCTGCTTGCCGTTGAACGAGACCGACGACACGGCCCGACCGAAGCCCTGGTTGTCCTCGGGCTGCGAGTCGTTCAGCACGAGCACCGCGTTCGAGTCGACGCCCGTCGCCGGGTCGACGTTGTAGAGCTTCACCTGGCCGGCGACGGTGTTCTCGACCGTGGCCGTCGGGAACCCGAGCGCGACGTAGCTCGCATCGTCGAAGCGCATCGTCGCGTGGCTCGCCGACGCCTCGGTCGTGAGCGGCGTCCCGACGAAGGTGATGCCCGTCGTGGAGACCTGGACGACCTGGAGGAACGTGTTCGGTCCGTTGCGACCGACGAGGAGCCGGAGGTCGGCCCCGAACGTCGCGTCGTCGCGGAAGTCGATGATGTACGAGCGGCCCGCAGGCTGGAACGTCGTCGCCGTCGAAGCGAGGAGCGGTTCAACCGACACGCCGCCTTCGCACGGTTCCCCGGTGATGGCGGTGTCGTCGCCGTTCACGACACCGGCCGGGTAGAGCACCAGCCGGCCATCCGCGAGCCACACGAGGAGGTGATCGTCGGTGGAGCCGCTGGGGACGACCGAGCCGAGCGCCTTCAGCGCGATCGGCATGGTGTTCTCGACCAGATCGCAGCGCTTCACCACCTTGGGCGGCAGGCGCGCGAACAGCGTGTCCGATTCGCCGGCGACGACCACAGCGGGCGCGCCGCTGCCAGGCCGGATGTACGTCGCCGCTTCGATCTTCGTCGCGCCATTGAGGTCGACGTAGTCGAAGCCCGCGCCCTTGCCGAAGAACAGCACGGAGGCCGAGGCCGGCTCGGTGATCACCGTGAGCTCGCCGACGCCATCGCCCGTCGTGTCGGGGTTGCGCATGACCAGCGGATCCGTCTGGAAGCTGCCCCAGCCGATGCTCTCGAACTCGAAGAACGACGAGCCGATGGCCGCCGTGCCCTCCGCTCCGAGCACGATCTCGTTGTACGTGGGCTCGCTCGCCCCGAACACGCCGAGCGTGCCCGCGACGTCGCTGGCCGTGTTCTGGGCCGGGACGAGGGCGATCGGCCAGATGGTCGCGCCGTCATCGGGGCGACCGGTGGCGGCGACGTAGGCCTTGTCGCTGATGTCGTCGAACTCGGACCACTTGCAGGCCCCGAGGCTGCCGACCACAGAGGCCGCAGCGGCGAACAGGAACGTGTTGCGCATGGTCATCACCAGCTCATCTCCCAGCCCAGGCCCGCGTAGCCAGGCGCGATCTGCGGGGTCAATGCGAGGGCGCGCACGTCGATGAGTCCCGTCGACGGCGAGCCCTTGTCGCGGAACGTGTAGTAGATGGCCGTCAGCGCGGTGATCCCGGCGAGGCCGAACGCGGCGTTGGCCGCGATCGCGTAGATCTTGCCGCGCTGGAACCGCGGGTCGTTCTTGTCGAGTGGCGGGTTCGCATCGATCGCGGTGGTGAGCTCGTCGGAGAGGTTGCTCGCCTGGAGGCCCAGGTAGATGCCCGCACCACCGAAGCCCGCGGCGAGCACGTACGCGACGACCGCGTCGCTGCGGCTCGGCTTGGGCGCGAGCGTGACCTTGATCGTGGTCTCGGTCTTCGCCTGCACGTTGATCTTCCGCGAGTACGGCTTCATGCCCTCGCGGACGACCGTGATCGTGTGCGAGCCCTGCTGGAGCGCCTTCAGGCACGGACCACGCTCACACGCGACCTGGCCGTCGATGATGATCGTCGAGTCCTCGATGCCGAGACCGACGATGCTGACCTTGCCGACGGGCGAGCCCTTGAGGTTCGCCTTCACCTCGTGCGTACCGCCGGGCACGACCTCGATCTCGATCTCGTACTCGTCGTAGCCCTCGGTCGTGACCCAGAACTTGTGCTTGCCCGGCTTGATGTTCTGCGAGAGGGGCGTCTTGCCCGCCACGCCGACCTCTTTGCTGTCGATGTAGACATCGGCGCCGGGGATGTTCGACGTGACGTCGATCCAGCCGAGGAAGTCCTCCTTGCCGAGGGCCGACTGGACCTGGATCATCTTGCTCGCGTCGGCCGCGACCGTCTGGGTGGAGACGACATAGCCGCGCTTCTCGATGATGACCTTGTGGGTCCCATCCAGCGTGCCCGACCACGGGGTCGTCGCGAACGGGCCCTTCGCCCGATCATCGAGGTAGATGGTGGCGTCCGACGGCTCGCTCGTGATGACGACGAGGCCACGCACCTTCACGTCGCCGAGGTTCGCCACCTGCTCGGACGGCGTCGTCGGGGGCGGCGCCCCCGTCGGGCCGACGGTCTGATTCTTGAGCCGGGTGATCTCCTCGTTGAGGACGACGATCGCCTTCTCGACCTTGCCCTTGTCCGACGCCTTGGGGTCGGCCGCGATGTACTGGGCGTAGTAGTCGACCGCCTGGGCATACGCCGCGGGGTCCGCGCTCTTCTTGCCCTTCATGTGGTAGGCGGCGCCGATGTTGTAGAGGAACTGCGGGAAGTTCTTCGCCGCATAGGCTTCCTTGAAGCCCGTCGCCGCGTCGTCGTACTTCTCCTGCAAGTAGTCGATCTGCGCCTTGTCGAACGCCGCCTGCGCCGCCTTGAGCGCAGCCGGATCATCGGCTCGCGCGATGCCTGCACCGAACCAAAGCACGGCGCAAACCACGAACATCCACGTGGATCTCATTCGTCTCTCCCCGAGGCGAAAATTCTAACACACGAGCTGGAAGGCTCGCGCGAAGTGCGACAGGCGTTGGCCGGGGCGGCCTCGTCGGCGTGCCCCATGACCAGGCCGAACAGCGTGACATCGGTCTCGCCGAGTGAGAGGTGCGTGCGTAGGACCTCGGGATAGGCCGCGACCGAGGCCATCGGGCAGGTCTCCAGGCCGAGGGCGGCGGCGGCGGTCAGCACGTAGCCGAGCCACACGCCGACGTCGACATATACATAAGGGCCCAGCCGGCGGTCGCACGACACGATCGCCACGTGAGGGGCGTCGAACAGGGCGTAGTTCCGGAGCCAGGCGTCGTAGCGGCCCGCCTTGTCCTCCCGGGCGATGCCCATGGCCTGGTACAGGGCCGCCCCGCACTGGACGCGGCGCTCCTTGTACGGGGACGGGTAGTCGAGCGGGAACGGGACCTCGGAGTGCGGCAGGTTCGAGGTCGCCGCGGCCTGGAGGGCGGCCGCGAGCCGCTGCGTCTCGGGTGGCTTCGTGACGACGACGCGCCAGGGCTGCGTGTTGCACCACGAGGGCGCGAACTGCGCGGCGGCGAACAGGCGCTGCAGGGTCGCATCGGGAATCGGGTCGGGCCTGAAGGCGCGGTAACTCCGCCGCGCCCGCCAGCTGGATTCCAGGTGCTCGATGAGTCCCGGGCCGCCGTTCATTTCGTCTTCTGCAGCTCGCGGAACCGGTAGATGCCCGTCGAGTGGCCGTCGGAGAAGGTGACGTTCAGGCCGTAGTTCCCGATGAGGGACATGTCGCTGATGGTGATCCCCTCGGGCACGGTGGCCGGGTCGAGGAGGCGCTCGCCGGTGGCCTCGGACTGGCAGTGGGCACAGGCGCAGCGGATGCGCAGCTCGCGGGCCGAGTAGGTGTCTTCCTTGCCCTCGTCCCAGACGAAGCGGACCTCTGGTTTACCGAGGCCAATGATCTCGAGGGGCATGGGCATGGCGCGGTGTTTAGCACTTCGCGTAGGGTCGGCGCGTGAAGCAGCGCCGCAGTCTATCGATGCCCCGCACCGTGGGCCGCGTACGCGCTGACGGGATCCCCGCGGCGTGTGACGCGCTGGTCGAGGCGCTGCGAGCGGCCAACCACGATCGCGAGGTCGCCGAGTCGCTGACCCATCCGTTCCACTCCTACCCGGCGCGGCTGCACCCCGCGACGGCGCGCATCCTCGTCGATGTGGTCGCCACCCGGGCCCCACGCGGGCTCCCGATCGTCGACCCGTTCTGCGGCTCCGGCACCGTCCTCGTCGAGGCGCGGGCGGCCAAGCTCCCCACCATCGGCGTGGACCTCAATCCGCTCGCCTGCCTCGTCGCGCACGCGAAGACGTGGAGCGTCCCGCCGAAGCGGCGTCAGCAGTTCAAGGACGTCGGCCTCGCGATCGCGCGCACTGTCCACGAGGCGGGCAAGGCCGCTCGGCGATCCGGAGCGGAGCCGGCTCCCCTCCGCAAGCCGAAGGGCTTCGATCCGAACGCGCGCGATCGCCGGCTCGCCTCCTGGTTCGCCCCGCACGTTCGCCGCGAGCTCGAGCACATCGCGAGCGAGATCGACGGCGTGCGCGACGGCGACGAGGAGCTCGCGTCGATCCTCACCGCGTGTCTCTCGTCGATCCTCTACAAGATCTCGTCGCGCACGAGCGACACCGACGGCACGTGGGTCGATCGCAACATCCCCCGCGGCGCCGCCACCCGCCACTTCTCCCAGCGCGTCGAGCTCCTCTACGAGGGCCTCAATGACATGCGCTCCACGTCGCCGGCGACGATCTTCGAGCGCGATGCTCGCGCGCTCCCCGACCTGATCCCCGCCGGCGGCGCGGGTGGCATCGTCACCTCGCCGCCCTACGCCGGCACCTACGACTACGCCGAGCACCAGCGCCTGCGCTTCGACTTCCTCGCCCTCCGCCACCGCGACATGGACGCTGGCGAGATCGGGTCGCGCCGTGGCTTCGTCGGTGGCCCCGAGTCCGCCTTCCGTGCCTGGCACCGGGCCCTCGCCGACATGATCGACGCCATGGCCCAGGTCCTCGCTCCGGGCGCCCTGGCCGCCATCGTCATCGGCGACTCCTTCATCAAGGCGCCGCACGGCAAGACGGCCACCCCGATCTACGCCCTCGACGACGTCCGGGCCGCCCTGACCGAGGACCTCGTCGTCGAGGCGTGGGCCTCCCAGGAGCGCCCGATGCTGGGCGGCGTCGAGCGCAGGTCCTTCGGCGAGCGGGCCAAGGCCGAGCACGCGATTCTGCTGCGCCGCACGGGTGGGCAGCTATAGTTACCCGGATGCCGGTCTCGCATCGTTTCGACCGGGACGACCGTCCCCAGCCCCAGGAGGACAAGATCATCGTCCTTTCGGGGGCCACGTGGGCCGACTACCAGCGCATGCTCGAGATGCGCGGAGATCACTCGGCGCCGCGCATCGCCTATCTGGAAGGCGCGATCGAGATCATGAGCCCCTCTCAGCCCCACGAGTCGATCAAGTCCATCCTCGGGTGCCTCGTCGAAGTGTGGTGCCTGGAGCAGGGGATCGAGTTCTCCACCTTCGGGTCGTGGACCCTCGAGGACAAGGCGGTCGAACGCGGCGTCGAAGCGGACGAGTGCTACGTGTTCGGCCTTCCTCGAGGCGCCCTCCGGCCCGACCTCGCGATCGAGGTCGTGTGGACCTCAGGCGTCCTGAACAAGCTCGAGATCTACCGCAAGCTCGGAGTCCGAGAGGTGTGGTTCTGGCGCCGGGGCAAGCTCACGGCGCACGTGCTGGTCGGCGACATGTACGAGCAGCGGACGCAGAGCGAGGTCTTGCCGGCGATCGATCTCGACGAGCTCGCGAGCTTCGTCGACCGCCCCACGACGAGCCAGGCGATTCGCGACTATCGCGGTGCGTTGCAGACGCGAGCGCGCTAGCAGGCGGCGAACGCGGCAGCGGCGACATGGTCCCCCTCGTGGAGCCGCTCGCCCCCTGGCAAGGTGCCGATTTCCCTACGCTCGGGCTCGATTCATCGGTGGACTTCAGGACTTCGAGTTCGAGCGAGTCCGCGAGGTCGCGCCTGGAGAGCGCTTCGAGATGCGGTTCGAGGGCGGTGGGACCGGGACCTGGTTCACCCGCACGGGCGAGCCCGACAGCATCCTCTTCTTCGGCAAGCTCGCGTGCGATCCAACCCTCTGCGATTACCTGCTCGCGGACTCCACCCCCAAGACGCTCGAGGTGTCCTACGAGGCTCCGGCCGGGCACGACGCCACGATCGTCAGGATCCTGCCCGACTCCCCGGCGGGCGGGTCCACGCGCCAGGGTGAGGAACATCATGGATCGCGGGAGCAGTTTCGCAGTACAACGCGCTTCATGAGGAAGCTTCGAGTTGGACTATTCTTGGCGGTCGCGGCCGCTGCATCGGCAGGGTTCGTGGCGTGCGGTGACGACAGCAGCAGCAGCGACGACAACAACAGCAACGACGCGGACGCCGACGACACCGACATGGTGATGATCGACGCCGCGCCCCCCGATGCGCCGATCGACGCGCCGCCCATCCTCATCGACGCCGCCGAGATCGACGACTCGTGCGCGGGCAACCCGGCCCCGACCACGGCCCCGGCGGAGATCGTCCTCTCGGGCAACGTCCAGGAAGTCTCGCTGTCCGGCGGCTCGGCCGTCGTCGGCGCCACGGTCGACGCGGTTTCGGTCGCCAATGACATGGTGCTCCAGTCCACGACGTCGGGCGCGCAGGGCGCGTTCTCGCTCACGCTCACGACCGGGGGCACGCCGGTCAATGGCTACGCGCGGCTCACGAACACCGGCTTCCGCCGCACCGCGGTCTATCCGCCGAGCGCGCTCGCGGGCTCGTTCACGGGGCTGCCTGCACCGATCGTCACCCCGGCTACGTTCGGTAACCTCGAGCTCTTTGCCGGCGTCGAGCAGAACGACACGGTCAACGGCGCGCTGCTGGTCCTCGTCTCCGATTGCGCGGGCGAGCCCGTGAACGGCGCCACCGTCACCGTGACGCAGAACGGTGCCTCCGTCGGCACGCTGCTCGATCTCTCCGATGCGCAGCCTGGCGCCTATGCCTTCTTCAACGTTCCGGCCGGCGTCGTCACCGTCGGTGCGACGTACAACGGCACGACGTTCCGCGCGCACGACGTGAAGGCGTTCGCCAACAGCTCCGAGGCGCCGAACGGCACGATCACCGCGACGCTGATCCAGCCCGGCTACGCCGACCTCTAGTCTGCGCGGGAAGTGACCACGGTCTTCCTCGAGACCACCGGCGAGCGTCACGCGATGCTCGTCGGTGGCGTGACCGCCCTCGAGCGTAAAGTTCGCGAGGCGGCCAAGCAGGGAGCCTCGCGCGTGATCGTGGCCGCTCCGCCCATCGCGGTCGCGCGGCCGTTCCCGATCGAGGTGCGGTTCGCTCCTGGTGCCGACGCCCCCGAGGGGGCATCGATCGAGCGCGCCGACGTGATCGCCGGCATCGAGCTCGTCGATGAAGCGGCCCGGCAGCGGGCCGAATGGGCGGTGATCCGGACGATGAACAAGTCGTTCGAGGGTCCGGTCGACGCGCTCATCAACTGGCGCGTCTCGATGCGCATCACGCGGCTCCTCGCGCGGCGGTCGCTGGCCGTCACGCCGAATCACGTGACGATCCTGGCCATCATGGTCGGGCTCTTCGCGTCCGTTCTCGCGCAGCGCGCCGACTACCTCGGGTTCGCGTTCGCTGGTGTGCTCCTCGAGGTGAACTCGATCCTCGACTCCGTCGACGGGGAGCTCGCTCGCCTCCGCTGGCAGTACTCGAAGATCGGCCAGTGGCTCGACAACCTGTCCGACGACATCGTCGACAACGTCTTCATCGCCGCCATCGGCTACGCCCTCGGAGGCTGGTGGCTCACCCTGGGCCTCGCCGCCGCCGGCGGGCGCTTGCTCGTCGCGGTCACGACCTATGTCTCGGTGTATCGCCGCACGGGCACCGGCGACGTCTTCGCGTTCCGCTGGTGGTTCGAGTCCGACAAGGTCACCGCCGACGACGTCTACGATCCGAAGGCGCTCACCACGTGGCTGCGGTCCCTGGGCCGCCGCGACACCTACGTGTTCCTCTGGATGATCGCCTGCGTCGCGCTGTTGCCCCACTGGGTCGTCGTGCACGGCGCGGTCATCGCCATGGTCAACGTGTCCCTGCTGCTCCTGCACTTCATCGTCTATCGCAAGTAGCATCGGGTCCATGCGGACCTGGATGGTGGCGGTGCTGGCCCTCGCGGCGTGTAGCAAGAAGTCGGGCGGCGGCAGCGGTGACGACTGCCAGCGCTTCGTCGACAAGGCGAAGCCGTTCTTCGCGAACATGGCGAAGGAGAGCGGCAAGCCCTTCGACGACAAGCTCCTCGGCCAGCTCGTCACGCAGTGCCGCGAGGCGAAGCAGCAGGGCAAGGCCTACGACGACGTCCTGATGAAGTGCGTCCTCGATGCGAAGGACGACGCCGCCGTCTCCACGTGCCTCGAGGCCGCCTTCGGCGCCTACATGAAGAAGTCGAAGACGACCGAGGCCGAGCTGATGCTGAACAAGCTCGGCAAGAACCTGAAGGTCGCGTACATCGAGAGCGCCACGTATCCGAAGGGCAGCGTGCCGCTCACCCCGGCGCAGGACTGCTGCGCGACGAACGGCAAATGCCCCGTCGATGCGGCTGCGTGGTCGAACCCGATCTGGCAGGAGCTCGACTTCCAGATCGACGAGCCGCACCTCTTCCGCTACGCGTACGAATCCGCCGATGGCCAGTCGGCCGTCGTCACCGCCGTCGGCGACCTCGACTGCGACGGCACGACGATCATGTACATGCTCGACATGAAGGCGACGGAAGGGAACCCGTCCATGCAGATCACGAAGCCGGATCTGTCCGCCGACTGATCCGGTCGAGCCGCGGGCCGGCGCAGGATTTCGGGGCTGCGGGCCCTACGTGCTGAGGTAAAGTCCAGCGATGCCGGTCACTGCAGCCCTTCGGCGCGAGCTACTTGCCTTATCCCCAGAGGAACGGGAGTCGCTCGCCGAGGAGCTGTACGAGAGCCTGGTTGCTGAGTCGCGAGATCCAACGTGGGAGGCCGAGTGGTCCACAGAGATCGCCGCGCGCATCTCCGACGCGGAGCAGGACCCGGGGGGGCTCGTTGATGCTCATCAGATGATTCGCGAGCTGCGCGCCGACTTTGCCGCCAAATCGCGGTGATGAAACTCCTCGCGCATCGCATCGCCCGCAGCGAGCTGCGGGACGCGATCGCATACGGCGAGACCGAGCGTCCCGGCCGCGGTCTCGATCTCGCCTTCGAGGTCGATCGCGTCTTTCAGCGAATCCAGCTGCTGCCACGGTCCGCCCCGCGCTGGCGACCACCGATCGCGGGGCAAGAGGTACGCCGCGCGGATGTCTTGCGGCACCCGTACTGCGTCGTCTACTCGATCCATGCAGACCATCTGCTCGTCGTCGCGATCGCCCACACGAGTCGCCAGCCTGGATACTGGGGAGAGCAGCTCGACACGTCTCGCTAGCTCACGAACGCGGCTTCGCAAGGTGTGCACCCGCTCTTCCCGTGCGTGCGCGATGGGGTAGACCTCTCCGGCGATGAAGTTCCCGCTCTCGGTCCTCGATCTCTCCCCGGTCGGCGTGGGGGTGGCCCCGAGCCAGGCGGTCCGCGACTCCGTCGAGCTGGCGAAGGACGCCGACCGCCTCGGCTTCACGCGCTACTGGGTCGCCGAGCACCACAACATGGCGAGCATCGCGACCTCGTCGCCCGAGGTGCTCATCACCGCCATCGCCGCCGTCACCAAGCGCATCCGGGTCGGGGCCGGCGGCATCATGGTGCCGAACCACACGCCGCTGCGCGTGGTCGAGATCTTCCGCACCCTCGAGGCGCTGTATCCCGATCGCATCGACCTCGGCCTGGGGCGCGCACCTGGCACCGATCCACTCACCTCGCGGGCCCTGCGCCGCAGCGACGACCCCGAGGTGAACAACCTCCTCGCCGAGCTCCTCGCCTTCGAGACCGGCGGCTTCCCCGACAAGCATCCGTACCGCGGCATCACGCCCATGCCGTCGGACGTCCGCATCTCGTCGATGTGGATGCTCGGCTCCACGCTCACCGGTGCGTCCATCGGCGCCCAGCTCGGCGTCCCCTATGCCTTCGCCGGCCACTTCGCGATGCGCAACGCCAAGGAGGCCATCGCGCACTACAAGGCCAACTACGAGCCATCGGCGAAGCACCCCAAGCCGCACGCCATGCTCGCCGTCACCGTCGTGTGCGGCGAGTCCGACGAGCACGCCCAGCGCCTCGCCGCGCCCATCCGCGTCGCCGTCGCCAAGACGCGCGCCGGCAAGCCCGCGCCGATCCTGTCTGTCGAGGACGCCCTCGCGTACGTCTTCTCGCCGGCCGAGCAGGTGGCCGTCGACGACTTCATGCTCGGCGCCGTCCTCTCCGGGCCCGACTCGATCCGCTCGCGTCTCATGGACACCGCCGCCTCCGTCGGCGCCGACGAGCTCATGCTCTCGACGCTGGTCCCGTCGCTCGCCGACCGCCGCGCTGGGATCGAGCGCATCGCGGCCGCGATGGCCTAGGCCCGAAGCAGCATCGCACGCAGTCGCTGCTCGCTGGTCGAGTCGTCCTTGAGCTCGAGCAAAGGTACGAGCTCGCTCAAGATGAGCTGACGGTCGAGTGCAGCGCCCTGTCGCGTGATGATGCCTTGAACGTCGCCCCAGTCCTTGTCTCGCGCTGCGAAGACCTTGTGAACGACGAGGTCCTCGGCCGAGCACGTGGTGATCTCCGCATCGCTTCCGATATTGAAAGCACTCGCGCGCCGAACGGAATTCTCCTCGAACGGCATCCCGCCAAGGGAAACGTCGATATGGACACCGTTCGATGCCACGAGAAGCAGCGTGCGGTTTCTGAGCGCGAACTCGCGGGTGTCCCTGAGACGACCTGCGAACGAAGCCAGGAGCGCGTCGACGAAAGGCTCCTCACTGCCGAACCCCGTCAGCAACGTCAGGTCGACATCCGCCGTCAGTCTTGGTTGTCCCCAACGCTGTACCGCCACGCCACCGATGAAGCAGAACGGGAAAGCATGGCGGCGGCAGCACGCCTCGACTTCCGCGGCAGCTTCGTAGATCAGATTCACCGGCGGGCGCGCGCAAAGAGGCGTTGCTGCTCGACGAGACCGGACCAGGTCACGCGCTCGGCGGGAATCGGCGATGCAGCACCAATCGCAAGTAGCGCGTCTGACTGCGCGAGAGCGGTCGCGTCGTCAAGCGCGGCTAGTTCCCGGGCTTCGACCTCCGCCACCGCGGCGTGACCGGCGGTGATCTGGGCGAGCCACGCACGGGCCTGTTCTGGCGTGACCGACACGCCTTCATGATAGCGCCGAAACGACGAAAGCGGCCCGGAGGCCGCCTGGGAGTCGCGAGCGAAGCCGGTTAGCGCTTCTTGCCGACGAGCTCGAAGGTGCTGCTGTTCGCGTAGCCCTTGACCATCACGTGGATCTTCGCCGGCTGGGCGAGCTGGACGACGCAGGTCTCGTTCGAGCCCGTCTTGTACGGGCGGCAGTCGTAGCGCGACGCCGTCGGGGCCGAGCCGATGCGGACGTAGAGGTCGGCGTCCGCCGTGCCCGTCATCGCGAACTCGTAGGAGCCGGCGGCGACGGTGGGGGTGACCCACTTCTTCTCGACGTTCTTCGCGACCGTGCCCGACTCGGTGAGGCCGGCCCAGGTCTGCGGCTGACCGCCGCCACCCGGCGTGAAGGTGTTGTCCTGCTCGCCCGAGACGAGGACGACCTGCGACGAGTCGATGGTGCGGAAGATCTGCTCGTACGTCATCGGCTGCTCGTAGGAGAGGAGGCCGCGGAACATGGACATCGTCGCGCCCGTCATCGAGTGGAAGAAGGCGGGCATCGCGTTGTTCACGATGTCGATGTACTTGTAGCCGGTCGTGTCGTCGGGGTTGACGGCCTTGTGCGCGTTGAAGAGCGCATCGTCGACATACGCGAAGGTGTCGCAGCCGTTCATGTAGACGACGACGTACTGGCCAGCGACCCACTTGCCGCGCTGCGCGAGGGCGCGGACGTTGGCGCCAAGGCCGGCGTGGCCGTTGTAGACGATGAAGTCGGCCTTGCCGGTGTTGTCCTCGTAGCGCTTGCGGAAGGCGGGCTGCGAGAGGCCCGTGAGGACGTTGTCGGTGAGGAGGGCGACGACGCGGATCTTCTTGCCGTCGGGGAGGGTGGCGTTGAACTCGATGTCGGGGGTGTTCACGCCCGGGTTCGTCGGGACGCTCGCGGGCGTCGTGACGAGGCTGCGCGCGCCGAGCTCGGTCTTCATCGTGGCGACGAACTGGTTGTAGGCGGCGATGCCGGCGTCGGAGCCGGTGGTGGCGCCGTCCTCGTACTTGCCGAAGATGGCAACGACCTCGAGGCGGCCGTCCTCCCAGACCTTGTGGTACTCGGGGAACTTGCCGGTGGAGGCGTTCGCCGACGGAGAGATCGAGGCGACGGGGCGGACTACGTCCTCGGCCGCGAGCGTGCAGCCACGGGCCTTCGGACGGTAGTAGTAGAACATCGAGCCGGCGTCGACATCGTGCGCGCCGCGGTCGATGCACGTCTGTGCGTACTTCTCGGCGAACTTGGTCTGGCCGGCCGAGGAGATGTCGAGGGGGAGCTGGAGCTCGTGCGAGGTGGGGATGGCGTTGCGCTTGCCCCAGGCGACGGGGAGGGTCGCCTTGTACTTGATCTGCGTCTTGCCGCCGACCTGCGTCTTCACGATGTCGGTGATGACGGCCTTGTCGATGCGCCCCACCGAGTTGAACTCGTTGAGCTGGCCGACCGTGTAGAGGAGCTGATCCTGGATGGTCTGCGTGTCGTTCCAGGACGAGTCGGTCAGGAGCGTGCCCTCGAACGTGAAGTCGAGGAACACCGCGAGCGCGCTGGCGTCGGCCTTGCCGTCCTCCGACTTCACCTCTTCGCCCTCGTACGGGTCCATGGTGTCCGTACAGCCGATGGCGGTCAGGAGGGCTACCGACGCAACCGAGGTAGCCAGCAGGGAGGCAACGCGCTTCATGCCGGCCGCCTACAGCAAGGGCAGTGCCGGACACCCGGACCCGCAACCCACTGAGACCATGGGCGGTCCGCGCAACTCGAGTAGCCACTGGCTACGGAATGATCAGTTGTTCCTGAGGAGGCAGGTGCCGTTGCGGCTGTGCCATTCGCCGTCCACGGCGTTCTGACAGCGCCATTCGGCGTTGGTGCTGAGGTCCCGCGGCCAGAGCTCGTACTCGTCGACCGTCTGGCCCACCTGCCCCAGGAACATGAAGGCGCCGGCTTGCTGGAAGACGTCGCCGCCGCCCATGTCGATGGTCTGCTCCTGGTTGTTCACGATCACGACCAGCTTGCCGAGGCCATTCGCGAGCACCACGCTCGACGGCCGGCCGTCGGGCACGTCGAACGTCACGGTGCCCGTGCCCGAGGTCGTCGTGGACGTCACGTCGATCTTCGTGGGCCCACTCTGCACCACGGTGATGCCGCAGGCGCCCGCGTTACAGCTCGCCTCCCATCGCAGCAGGAAGTTGTTGGTCTGGTGGCCCCCGAGGAACCAGAACGAGAGCGTCCGCGACGGGAGGGTCTCGAACACGCCCGCGACGTTCACGAAGGCCTCCTGCGTCTCGCTCGTCACCGCCCCTCCAAGGTTCATCGTCGTGGGCGAGAACCCGAAGCCGCCCGTCTGGAATGACTGGGTGCCGGTGTTGAACGCGGGATTATTCGCGAGCTCGAAGTCGAACTCGAAGCGCGGCGACAGCACGTTCTGACACGTGCCGTTCGCATCCAGCGTGCCGCGAGCGAGCGTGGTGCAGATCCCTAGGTCACCGAGCGACCTGTTGTAAAAGCGCACGTCGTCGAGATCGACGTTGGTGGCCGGCCCGATCTGGAGCTCCTTCTGGCTCGGCTCGAAGCCGTAGGCCGCATTCGCATCGACCGTCACGGCGAGGGTGCCGTTCACGTACACGGCGAGATCCTTGCTCGGTCCGGTCGTGTCGAGGCCGATGTGCACCCACCGGTTCGACTGGATGCTGGTGAACGCGCTCACCGGCGTGCCGTTCGCCTCGACGGTCGTGACCTGGAGCTGCGTGCCGTCGTTGAGGCGCACCTCGAAGCCACCGTCCGAGCCGCGCGTCGAGAGGAGAACGCCGTTGCCTCCCCTGGAGCGGACCCAGAAGCCGGCGGAGTAGAACCCGTCGGGCGACGACGTGAGCGGCCGCGGGGTGCCGTTGTAGCCGTGCAGCGTGAGCCCACGACCAAGCGCGGCGCCGGCCCAGCCGCCCACGAACGGCTGCGGGCCCGAGCCGCTAGGCGAGAGCGCGGGAACGAGCTCGAGGGGGCTCGTGTTGGCCGTCGAGCCCCGCTCGAACTGGTAGTGCAGGACGAGGCCCTGCGTCGGCGTCCAGGTGGCGGTGTCCTGGCCCTGGTTGCCCGCCGCGTCGCGCACGCGGACGACGAACGTGTTGCTCGTGGCGTAGTTCGCGGTGGTGGCCACCCCCGACGCGCAGGGCGAGAACGCCGCCCCGTTCATCGAGCACTCGACGATGGAGGCGCCGCTCGTGGTGAAGGTGAAGTCATAGTAGTTCACCGGCCAGCCCGTCGCGGGCGGCTTCGGGGTGATGGTCACGGTCGGGGCGACGGTGTCGATCGTGAACACGGCCGTCGTCGCCGTCCCGGTGTTCGCGGCGGCATCCGTCGCGAGCACGGTGATCGTGTGCGGGCCGTCGGCGACGTTCGTGAACGAGAAGCCGCTCGTGCAGGTCACGGGCGCGGTCGCGTCGAGGCGGCACTGGACCGTGGTCGGTGCGCCGGTGACGGTGAAGGACACCGCTGGATCGTTGTTGTTCGAGAGCGCCGGGGGCTGCGCCGTGATCGTGACCGCGGGCGCGACCGTGTCGACGGTGAACGTCCGCGTGGTCGACGTGGTGTTACCGGCGGCATCCGCCGCGCGGATCTCGAACGTGCGCGCGCCCTCGCCGAGGGCCGTGCCGGGCGTGAACGTGGTCGTGCACGCGGTGAACGGCTGCGCGTCGAAGCGGCACTCGGTCACGGTCGCGCCGGACACGGTGAAGGTGAACGTCGGCGTGTTGTCGTTGGTGAGGCCGCCCGCGACCGGGCCGCCGGTGATGACGATGCTGGGGGCGATCGTGTCGATCACGAAGGAGCTGGTGGTCGCGGAGCCAGAGTTGCCGGCCGCGTCGGACACGGAGACGGTGATGGTGTGCGTGCCGTTGGCGACGCCCGTGAACGTGTGTGGGCTCGTGCAAGCGACGGGGGTGCCAGCATCGAGGCGGCACGTGATCGTCGTCGGGGACCCCGCCGTGGTGAACGTGACGCGGGGGTTCGGATCGTTGGAGTTGGGCAGGGGCTGAGCGGTGAGCGTCACCGTGGGGGGCGTCGCATCGACGGTGAAGGTACGCGTCGCGCTCATCGTGTTGCTCGCATCGTCACTGACCCGAACCTCGAACGTGTGCATCCCGTCCGCGAGCGCGACGCCGGGCGTGAAGCTCGACGCACACGAGACGAAGGCCTGCGCATCGAAGCGGCACTCGGTCACGGTCGCGCCGCTGGCGATGAACGTGAACGTCGGCGTGGTGTCGTTCGTGAGCCCGCCCGCCGCTGGACCGCCGGTGATCGCGACCGTGGGCGAGATCGTATCGATCAGGAACGGGTTCGTGGTCGCGGAGCTCGAGTTGCCGGCCGCGTCGGAGACGGTGACGGTGATCGTGTGCGAGCCATCGGCCACCGCGGTGAAGGTGTGCGGGCTCGTGCAGGTCACGGGGGTGCCGGCGTCGAGGCGGCAGGTGGTCGTCGTCGGCGAGCCCGTGGTCGTGAACGTGACGCGCGGGTTCGGGTCGTTCGAGATCGCCAGCGGCTGCGCGGTGAGGGTCACCGTGGGCACGCTCGCGTCGACGGTGAAGTCGCGCGTGGCGGCGTTCTGGTTGCCCGCGCCGTCGCGGACCCGGACCTCGAAGGTGTGCATACCGTCGGCGAGGGCGCTGGCCGGCGTGAAGCTCGACGTGCACGCGACGAAAGCCTGCGTGTCGAAGCGGCACTCGATCACCGTCGGGCTCCCCGCGGTGCTGAAGCCGAACGTGGGCGTGCTGTCGTTGGTGAGGCCGGTGGGGCCACTGGTGATGGTCACGGTCGGGGCCAGCGTGTCGACGACGAACATGGCCATCGCGCTGCTGGTGTTCCCGGCGCCGTCGGTCACCGTCACGACGATCGTGTGAGGGCCCTCGGCGAGAGGGGGGGTCACGAACATGCCGGCACACGCGACGGGCGTGCCGCCGTCGATCGCGCACGTGGTGCTCGTGGGGTTGCCGCTCGTCGTGAAGACGATGGTGGCGGTGTTGTCGTTCGTCGGCGACGAGGGCTGCGTCGTGATCGTGACGGTGGGCGCCATCGTGTCGACGGTGAACGTGGTCGAGTCGCCGCCGAGGTTGCCGCTGGCGTCGCTCGCGCGGATGGCGATGGTGTGCGCGCCGTCGGTGACGGTGGTCGTGAAGGGCGAGGTGCAAGCCGCGAACGCGCCGGCATCGACCTGGCACTCGATCACCGTGGCCGAGGCCTCGACGGTGAACACCACCGTGGGCGTGGTGTCGTTGGAGATCGGAGCCGGCTCGGAGGTGATCGTCACGGCCGGGCCGCCGGTATCGAGGGTGTACGAGGACGTCGCCGGCGCGCCGACGTTGCCGACGGCATCGGTGCCGCGGACGGCGAAGGTGCGCTCGCCATCGAGGAGGGGCGTGGTCGGCGTGAACGGCGAGGTGCAGCTCGCGAAGGCGGCACCGTCGATCGAGCACTCGAACGTCGCGGTCGCATCGGCGGAGCTGAACGCCCACGTCGGCGTGTTGTCGTTCGACGGATCCGTCGGACCCGAGGTGATGGTCACGGTGGGGGCGACCGCATCGACCGTCCAGGCGCGCATGGCGGGGGTGTCGTCGGTCTCGAGCTCGCCCACCGCGCGGACCGCGAACGAGTGCGCGCCGTCCGCGAGCGGTGACAGGGTGAGCGGCGAGAAGCACTCGCCGTAACCCGCCGCGTCGATGTCGCACTCGAACGTGGCCGTCGCGTCGGGCGACGTGAACATGAACGTGACCGACGGGCCCGTGGTCGAGCCCTCCGCCGGACCGGCGATGATCATCGTGTCGGGCGGGCCGGCCGTGACGGTCCACGTCGTCGTGGCGGGCGTCTCGTCGATGTTGCCGGCCGGATCGAGGCCGCGCACGGCGAACGTGTGCTCGCCCGTGGTCACCGTCACCGTGTACGGCGAGGTGCAGGCCACGAACGCGCCGCCATCGAGGCTGCACTCGAACGTCAGGCCCGCCGAGGCATCGACCGCACTGAACTCGAAGGTCGGGTTCGTGGCGTTGTCGAGCGCCGGCGGCGACACGGTGATCATCGTGTCGGGCGGCGTCGAGTCGACCGTCCACTCGTGGATGGCGGGCGTGCCGTCGATGCGCGCGCCAAACCGCGACGACACCAGGAACGTATGAGCTCCATCGACCACGTCGATCTCGAACGGGGACTCGCACGCCTGCGGAGGGGCGTCGTCGACCACGCACTCGAACGTGTAGTCGGGATCGTTGGAGCGGAACTCGAACCGGGCACGCGTCTCGCGCGTCAGCGCGGCGGGCGCCTCGTCGATGACCGTCTCGGGCGCCTGATTCCCCCCATCATCCCCGCACCCTGCTACCAGCCAAGCCCCGAAAATCCCGATCAGAAACGCCCTGGTCATCGACCGCTTCTAACGTCACTCCCAGGCGATGTCCATGCTGTCGTCGTCGCCCAGTGCCTTTTCCAACAGCGCTAACAGCTCCGGATCTGCGCCGTTATCAGACAGCAGCTCCAAGGTGTCCTTGTCGACGAAGTAGTCCTGGTCCTCGTCGTGCTCCTCCTCGAGCTGATCGACGAGGAAATCGAGCTGCTTGTCCGTGATCTCGCCGATCTCTTCGTCGGTGTCGATGCGCTTCAACTTCGGCATGGCACCGAGTCTGCACAGCCCGCGAGGGCTCGGTCAATGGACCCGCGCTGCCCTTCGGCCGCGCTGCCGGCGGTCCTCGCCGACGTCCCACTTTCCGGCCCCATGCTACAAGCCGCGACGTGTCTGGACGGCTGCCGCCCCGTGTTGACGTCGCCATCATCGGTGGTGGCTTCGCGGGCTGCGCGACCGCCTGGGCCCTCCGCGAGCGTGGGGTCCGCGCGACAATCCTGGAGCGCGAAGCCGAGCTCGGACGGCACGCGAGCGGCCGTGGCGCCGGTCTGGGGCGCCAGCTCGCGGACGATGACGAGACCACGGCTCTCACCGTCCGCGGGGCGGCGGTGCTCCGCGAGCGGCTCGGGGCCCACTGGACGCCGACGGGCGGCATCCTGGCCTTCGACGACCTCGAGCAAGCCGGCGTCTACGTGGAGCGGGCGCGTCGCTTCCATGTCCCGCACGAGCTGCTCGTGGCCGACGCGGTGCGGGCCCGCTGGCCCATGGTCGACGGCCTCGACCTCGCGGCGGCGCTGTTCATCCCGACCGACGGCGTGATCGACACCCGGGGACTCCTGCACGCCTACGCTCGCGAGACCGGCCTGTACGTCGACGCGCGCGTGGAGCGGATCACGGATGGCCTCGTCGAGACCGCGCGCGGACATGTCGACGCGCGCGTGGTCGTGGACGCGACGGGAGCCTGGTCGGGGCCGCTGATCGGCTTCCCGCCGCTGGATGTCCGCAAGCGCCATCTGTTCGTGCTCGAAGCATCGCCGGTGTCGCGCACGGTGCCGTTCCTGTGGCACCTCGGGGCCCACGAGCTGTACGTCCGTGCGGCGGCGGACGGGGTCCTGGTGTCGCCCTGTGATCGCGGGGCGACCACCGCCTCGGATCAGCAGCCCGATACGGATGCGGAGGTCCGGCTGCGCGAGCACCTGACACCGGCGTCGACGACGCTGGCCTCGGCCGGCATCGTGCGGCGCTGGGCGTGCCAGCGCGCCTTCGCCGCGGATCGCCGGATGCGGCTCGGGCGTGATTCCACGCGGCCGTGGCTGGTGCACGCGACCGCGCTTGGCGGGCACGGCGCGACGGCGTCGGCGGCGATCGGCGAGACGGTGGCGACGGAAGTGCTCGCCGCGCTGCGAGACCTCTGAGCTACTTGTCGCCCTTGTCGCAGGCTTCGATCGCTTCCCAGTCCTTGGCGGCGAGGGCGCACTCGACGCGCTTCTTGTCGACACGCTCGTTGCAGAGCTGAACGAACTCCGCCGCCTTCAGCTCGACCGCGGCGGCCTTCTGCTTCGCGTTCTTCTCGACGACCTCGGGCGGGAGCGCCTCGGTCCCCGAACCCTTGGCCCCGCTCTTCGCGATCTCCAGGTCGAGCATGTGCTCCATCAGCTTCTTGCACTGATCCTCCCCCGCGCCCTTGTTGCAACCGGCGGCGAAGAGGAGGGCCATCGCCAGAAGTCCGCGCATCATGGCGCCATCGTACCACCGGCCAAGCGCTTGATCCGCGCCCGGACGGCCGCGAGCTTGGCCCGGGTCGCATCCGACAGCGATGGGTTCGCGGCCACGCGATCGAGGATCTCGGCGGCGGTCTTCGGCCCTCCGTCGGCGGCCCAGGCGGCCGCGAGGTGGATCTGCAGCTCGGGCTCGAGCGGGGCGATGCGGACGGCGTGGCCGAGGGCGACGACGGCCTCGCGGGCGTGGCCCTGGGC
>LNFM01004997.1_pt1 | contig 23577 bp, 15 predicted proteins | sample 596031 | NCBI WGS metagenome assembly LNFM01 (sample SAMN04254537, study PRJNA301005) | activated carbon metagenome | isolation source: dual media filters at the Ann Arbor, Michigan drinking water treatment plant | place: USA: Ann Arbor | reverse complement strand
GCGCGTCACGGCGCGCCGGATGGCTCGCGGCAGCGGCGATCCACGGCGGCCGCGATCGGGCGACGCTCGGCACGGTCCGCGCGATCTCGGCCTCGATCACCGCAGCCGCGGTGCTCCACGGCCGCGGACGTCGGGTCGATCCCTTCGGCGCGCTCGGGGTCCGCGGCGGCGTCGCCTCGCTGCGCGGCGACAGTGACGACGCGGGCGTCGCGACCGGCCGCGTCCGCGGCGGCTGGCTGGGCCCCGTGGTGCGCGGCGGCATCGACGGCAACCTCGGTCGACGCGCGGTGATCGGGCTCCACGTCGAGCTCGGGTGGGCCGTGCTCGGGACGCGGGCGCGCGTCGAGGGCCGCGCAGGCGCCGGGGCGAGCGCGCTGTGGCTCGGCGGAGCGCTCGCGTTGGGCTGGCGTCACGGCCCTCGCGCGGCGCGGTGAGCCGCCGTCGTGGTCAGTGCTCGTGCATGGCGTCGTAGATCCGAAAGTCGGCGCTGAGCTTCGCGCCCGCGAACAACGTGCTTCGATTGGCCTCGAGCGCGGCGATGAGGGAGCGGGCCTTCTTCGCGTACGGCGTGTCCGCCTGTGCGTCCCCGTCGGCTTGGTAGTGGGCGAGGTACGCGTCGTCGAGGTCGAGGGTGACGAGTTGCCCGTAGGCGAAGTTGCCGGTGCGGTAGCGGAGCCTCGTCCACTCCGGCGAGCCCTGCTGCTCGTAGGGGTTCCCCGCGGCACGCGTGTTCGCTCGGCTCGCGTTCTCGGCGTCGAGCCCCGCTTCGAAGGAGCGGTCCGACCCGAGGTAGTCCGCGAGCGTGGGGTAGACGTCGTCGAGATCGTCGGGATCGCACGCCCGAGCCTCTTCGAGGGTCACGATCGCCGCGCTCTTGGCCCACTTCGTCGCGGACTTCTTGCGGCGCGCCTCGAAGGCCTCCTCCGAGTTCAGGTACAGGTAGCCGGCGTCGATCGCCGCGGCGTAGAACGTCTCGGTCGCGTGCTTGGCAAAGAAGTCCTTCAGCGCAGTCTCGAGGTGCTTCATGATGTTCCCGGGAGCGAGCTGCATTGTACTCCACGTGAGCGTGCGGCTCGCCGTCGTCGTGCCCAGACGACCAGGCCCAGCAGACCGATGGCGGTGGTCCGACTCGAGCTGCCTGCCGCGCGGCAGCTGCATCCGCCGTCGTCGCTACCGTCCGCGGCGACGGTGGTCTCGCCCGTCGACGTGTCGCCGGGCTCGCCGTCGTCGTCCCCGGTGCCCGCGCCCCTCGACGTGCTCGACGTGTCGGCGTCGCCGTCGTCGGGTCGTTCGAAGCACGAGGCGGGCGCCACGGCGGCGAGGGCGGCCCCGCCGACCCGCCAACCACCGCGGCCGACCTCGACCCGCACCGCGATCTCGGGCGAAGCCGACGACACCGCGATCTGTCGCGTGGCCGTCGGCAGGAACTCGGAGTCCCACGTGCCGTCGTAGTCGTCGTCCCAGCGTGCGGTCGCGTCTTCGCCGTCGCTCGGGTCGACCGAGATGGTGGCGACGCAACCATCCCCGGTGCCCTCGAAGGCCGCCGCGAGCGTCACGTCGAGGAACGCAGGCGGGGCCTCGGCGGGCACGTCGAAGACGAGCGCGCGCGCGTCGAGACGGCCGAGGCCCCACGCATCCTCGTCGCCGACGGCGTCGTCCACCACCGCCCGTTGTCGCAGTCGCTCGCGCACCTGTGCCGGCGTGAGATCGGGTTCGACCTCGAGCAGAGCTGCGATCGCGGCGCCCACGAAGGGCATCGCACCGCTCGTGCCGCTGAAGCGACGGTAGTTGTTCTGCTGGAGCGGTGGCTCGAGGCCGACCTCCCGCGTATCGGTGGACGGGTACGGCACCATCGGATCCGCCGGTGCCACGAGGTCGACGGTGCGGCCGCCCCCGAACCGGGGCCCGTGCCCGCTGTAGTCCGCGAGCTCGCCCGGCGCGCGCTCGACGTCGAAGAACGGCGTCGCACCGACGGTGATGCAGGTGTCGGCCGTACCGGGCGGCGCGATGGTCGACACCGGGGATGCGCCCTCGATCGTCGAGATCTCGATCCACGCCCCGAGGTCGGCGACCACCGTCATCACCTCGGTCTCCGGCGCGGCATCGTGATCGCAACGCAACTGCCACGTGCCTCCGAGGTTGACCCCGTCGAAGCCGTCGATCTGGGCCTTGAGCCAGCGCGTGCCGCGGGTGCTGTTGTCGAGCTCGACCACCACGTCGCCCTGGTCGAGCGTGGCCGTCATGTCCGGCACCAGCGGCACCGCGTCGCCCTCGGGTGGGACGAGGGTGCACGCGAGGTTCACCGCGGGATCCCGCCAGTGGGTGTGGATCCACAGCCACTGCACCGTGTAGTCGAAGTATGCGTCGGGCACCTCGATGGTCGCCACGTAGGGTGACGGCCCGGCCTGCGACAGCCGGTGCTTCTTCGCCGCGCCGGCGTTGCCGGCTCCGCACACATTGATCAGTCCCTCGGCGGTTGCCGCATCGACCAGCTCGTCGTTGATGCTCGAACCGTCGAGCTCGCGGTAGTACGAGCCGTACTCGTGCAGCAGGATGCGCGCGCCCTCGTCCCTGGCCCACGCCACCCCCTCGGTCAACGTGCCGGCGCTGCGCTGGAAGAGCAGCACGTCGGCATCGGGGATCTGGCCGCGGTGGCGGCGGAACAACAGGTCCTGGCCACCCACCAGGGTGCCGAGCACCGCCGTCCCGTGGCCCTCGTAGTTCGACGGGATGCGACCCCACATCGCGAGATCGACCCCGCGGTGGAGCGATCGCACCGAGTCGCTCGCCGCGGCGATCTTCGAGGTGCCGAGGAGCAGCACGCGCTCGTCGACGGTGATCGTCCCATCGCCGTCGGCGTCGTCGGGGACGAACAGCGGCTCGCCCCAGCCCGGGGTGGACTCGGGATACTGCGGGCCGTAGGTCCGCACACCATCGCCGTCGAAGTCGACGAACAAATAGTCGACGTCGGTCTGGAAGGCGCCATCGGGCGCCTCGTACACGGTCTCGACCGGCGACTCTGCGAAGCGTGCGCCGTAGTCGAGCAGGCGCAGGACCTCGTCGTCGGCGATCACGCCGTTGACGTCGGTGTCGATCGCGTCGACCCCCGGGGTGAGGATCCCGTCGCCGTCCATGTCGACCCAGGGGAAAGCACCCGCATCGGTCGCGAAGAAGTGCGGGTGATAGATGTCGGCGCCGGTGTCGAGGGCTGCGATGCGGATCCCACGGCCGCGTGGGCCCTGCAGCGGCAGCGGACCGTGGGCCCCGGCGGCGGCGAGTCCCGCGGGATCGGCGGGGCCGAGCTCGAGCGGGACCACCGGCGGTTCGAGGAAGACATCCGCACCTGCACGCGCAGCCTCGGCGAGATCGCGGGCCGTCCCTTCGACGACCTCGAACCGGCCGACTCGAACCGGCCCGCGGGCACCTTCGCGGGGCCGGACGCGATGCGCGGACAACGTGGCACGCACGGCCGATCGCGCCTGGTCATCGTCGGGCAGGCGCACGGTGGCCACCGTCGCTCGCTCCGGTTCGTCCCGTGCGAGGCGCCGGAGATCGCCGTCGATCGCGGGCGAGGCCGTCGCGTGGCCGGGGAACACCAGCGCCGCGCAAAGCGGCGACGCGAGGACGAATCGAGGGATCGAGGAACGCTCGGACACACCGGGGATTCTCCGACTGCCCGCCGATCCGTCACGACCCGTCGTGGGATCGAACCGCGATCGCGGCGGCGCCGACGACACCCGCCGAGCGACGGCGCGACGACGCCGCGGCCGATCACCCCGCGTCGCGCAGCGCCCGGGCGAGCGCCGCGATGCCGGCGTCCTCGATCCCTTCGCGCGCCAGCGCATCCGCGAGCTCGAGCGCGTACTCGAGGTTCGGGCCGCTCGGCCCACGCGCACCGCGGATGTGCTCGACCAGGCGCGGCAGGCTCGTCGGGCCGGCCCAGTGCGGGTTGTCGGGGTGCGCGATCCAGACCAGCGCCTCGCCGAACGGCCGGCCATCGGGGTGCTCGACCGCCACGACGTCGCGGACGTAGCCGCCGCTCTCGCGCACGTCGAGCATCGCGACGATCTCGTCGGCGCGATCGGTCGGCAGATCGAACACCACCCCGTGGCACCGCACGTCGTCGACGTCGCGCACGAGCGTCACCACGCGACCGGGCGCGCCGGGCACCCCGCGGTGATCCGTCGACGCCTGCCAGAACCGCCGCGACCACCCGCGCACCACCGCGGGCGAGCGACCCGTCGCCGCAAAGCCGGGCCGCCACACGAGCGAGCCGTACGCGAACACGCGGGGGGGATGCATGGGTGGCCCCTTCACCCCCGCGGCACGCGGACGATCCGGAACGGCAGCTCGGGCGCGGTGCCCAGCGCGTTCGCGGTCACCTCGCTCTTCACCGCGTACACCTCGCCCTCGGCGACGGTTGCCGTCGACAGGCCCTTGGTCGGCGGCATCAGGATCGACACGGCGCCCGTGGTCCAGTCCTGGTTCGGCACGACCTCGGCGACGACGTCGTCGAACACGACGTAGAGCGTGTCGCCCTCGAACACGATGCCGTCGGGGCCAGCGATGAGCGAGCCCCCGGCGAAGGGCTCACCGGAGAGGTCGACCGCGACGATCTGCGTGGGATCGTCCATCGACACCCGGAGCAGCTGCTTGCTGATGAACTTGGTCACGATCACCGCGGCGCCGTCGGGCGTGACGGCGATGCCGTTCAGGCCGAGGGTCATCAGCTCGGGGTCGAAGAGCGGATCGGTCGCCCACACCGAGGCGTCGCCGCCGACCGCGAGCCGATGGATCGCCGACGACGGCGGATCGGTGACGTATGCGGCGCCCTCGCCGTCGAGCGCCAGGTCGTTGCACGACGCGGTGTCGACGAGCTGCGCGAGGTCGAAGGTCTCGAGGAGCGACGCGTCGTCGAGGCCGTACACGTAGACGCGCGAGCTGCCGGCGTCGTCGCTGCCGCACACCCACAGCCGCCGCGCGGCGTCGTCGACCTTCATGCCGGCGCAGGAGAGCATCGCGGGACCCGAGGGCACGAACACCGACTGCGTGCCGTCGGCGTCGACGCGGGTGAGGCCGGCCTCGGTGAGGCTGCCGACGTAGAACGCGCGCGCGGTCGGATCGAACGCGACGCCCTCGGGGAACATGTCGTCGCCCTCGAGCAGGTACTCGTCGAGGAGGGGCGTGCCGCCGGTGGTCGTGTCGGCGGCCGTGGCGTCGGCGGCGGTGGTCGTGGCGTCGCCCGAGTCGCTCGACGTGGATCCCGTGTCGGAGGTGCCGTCGGTCGCCGCCGCGCCGCTCGACGAGGACGCGTCGGTGCTCGCCGCCACGCCGCCGTCGTCGCCGCAGCCCATGGCCGGCACGAGGACGAGCGCGAGGGAACCGACGATGACGGAGCCGAGATCGAGGCGGAGCATCGGCGCGGAGCCTACCCCACCGACGAACGCGCGGTCACTCCCGCTCGAAGGTGAAGAACGTCACCGGAGACGGGCGCCCGTCACCCCTGCGGCGCGGGATGGCACAGCCCGCCGTTCTCGATCTGCGCGTTGGTGCGGAAGGTGTTCAGCAGTTCGTGGTGCGGCGGCTCGAACTGCGGGATCGTCCCGTCTTCGCGCACGTTGGTCACGTGATACGTGTGCTGGTTCCAGATGCGGCGCGCCTGGATCCACCGGTCGTCCGCGTCGCGGATGGCCTGCACCGTCGGCACGTTGGGATCGTAGTTCGACACCAGCAGGATCTCCGCGGAGCCATCGTTGTCGACGTCGGCGACGACCGGGTACTCGGTCAGCGTGACGCTGGTGCGCGGTGTGGCGAACAGCGGCTCGCCATCACCGTCGAAGACGAACAGCGTGTGCTCGTCGGCGTACATCGCCTCGGCGACTCCGTCGCCGAGGAAGTCGAACGCCGTCCCGGCCGCGATGCCGCTCGCATCCGAGATGTTCGCCGACCACACGATGCTCGCGTCGCCCTCGTACACTGCATAGTGACTCGCCGAACTCGACGCGAACTCCGCTCTGCCGTCACCATCGAAATCGTGCACGGTCGCGGGGCGCACCCAGTTGAGTCCCTCCGCCGGATCTCCGGTGGGGCGAACATCCTGGTACTTGATCGTACCGTCGTGCTCGAGCACGGTGATCCCGAAGCTGCTCGTCACGATGACCTCGGGCGATGCCGAGTGACTCGATTCATTCCCACTCCTCGATCCAGAATCTCCATGTCTGGGACGTGGATGGCCGCGGACGAAACCGCGTATCTCGGAAACCGACATCCTCTCCGCCTCCACGGATCGCCGGCAGCGCGCGCCATGCACCGAGCGGGTGAATCCGTCCCGCATTCTGCAGGGTCACCGCGTGCTCGTTGTCACGGCGCGCGCGCCAGCGCTCGCTCGACAGGCCATCGGTCGGCTCCTATCGTCGTCGGCCGTGAACGCTGGACTCCGCGCGACGATCACGTCCGCATCGCTGCTGTCGCTGATCGCGTGTGGTGCGAGCGAGCCCGACTGGAGGGCGCAGCAACTACCGCAGGCCGAGGCCGCGCTCGCCGATCATCTGCCGCGGCTCTCCGCCGCGCTCGCGCTCGTTCCCCCCAGTCCCAGCGCGATGTCGTGTTCCCGGCCCGAACCGTCCTTGCCGCGACGTGCAGTGCGACCGCAGGAAACGTCCGCCGGCCTGCTCGTCGTGCAGCGCGAGCGCGCGGCCGACATCGTCGCGCGGAGCTTGCCGCTCTTGCCCACCGGCGAAGAGACCTACCGCGAGATCGAGAGCGGTCCCTACCATCGACTGTTCCAGCCCATGTCTGGCGACGGGCTTGCGGACAGCTACGCGGCGCTCCGGCAGGCGGGCCACATCGCGATCGTGCTCACCGAGTCGATGGACGCGGGCCTCGTGGAGAACCAGACCATCACGCGACCTGCGTCCTTCACCGGGTGGGCGGTCGTCGTGGCGCTCGACGAGCCACGCGTGGTCGCGCAGCTGCGGCTGCAGGCCGAGAGCGCGTCCACGGTGATGATCCGCAGCCAGGCCGACCTCGACCTCACCGCGAGTCTGGTGGCCCAGTTGTTCGCCGATCTCGACGCGAAGCTCGCGGCCGCCTGTCCCGCCGACGTCGTCACGCCCGCTCGAAGGTGAAGAACGTCACCGGCGATGCCTCGCCCCCGATCGCGCGATAGAAGTCGAGCGCATGCGTGTCCTCGTCGTCCGCCGGCACGAACATCGTGTCGATGCCGAGCGCCGCAGCGCCGTCGCAGAGCGCAGTGACCAGCGCCCGACCGATGCCGCGACGCTGGCAGTCCGGACGCACGGCGAGGTCGTAGAGGAACACCTCCTCGACCTCGGCGCGCGTCATCATCAGCGTGTGCGCCGTGACGCAGCCGACGGGCTCGTCGCCCTGCACCGCCACCAGCGCCCAGAACTCGGGCCGTGACAGCAGGCGCACGAGGTAGGCGTCCGAGAGCGGCGCGTGGTCGGTCTCGAAGACCTCGGCCATCATCGTGAACGCGCGACGGGCCAGCGGCGCGTCGTCCGGCGTGAGCCTGCGGATGTCGTGGGTGCCCATCGCCCCCATGGTACCCGCGACGATCGTGCGCGGTCGCGGGGAACCATGGACGCGCGCCGTCGTGGGACGACAGCGACATCGGACCCCCCGCCGGCGTCGCACCCGCCTTGTTCCAATCCAACCCGTCGTACCCGTGAGGCCGCGCGCCTCCCATGCGGGTGCGTCATCGTGCGGCGCCGCAGCGCCGCGAGGTGAGCCATGTTCGTGCTGCAGCCGAGTATTCCACTCGTCGCGTTGTTGTTGTCGTTCGCGTCGCCGGCCGAGCCCGCGGACCACGTCCGCTACGATCGACCGACGACCAAGGTGAAGCCCAAGACCACGCTGCAGACCCGCTTCGACGCGGCGAAGCAGGCCGCGACACGGACCAAGGCCGGGCCCGCCGACGCCGCGCCGCTGCAGCGCGATCGCGAGGCGACCAGCCAGGCGGTGCTCGACGAGCAGATCACCACGCTCGAGCGGTTGATCCGCACCAGCGACAAGACCGACCCCGAGCTGCCGGATCTCCTGTTCCGGCTCGCCGACCTGCAGCTCGACAAGCGGGCGTTCTTCGACCGGCAGGCCGGCGCGCTGTACGAGCCGATCCACGCCGCGGAGCAGGGCCGCAAGACCTCCCCATCGGCTGCGCAAGGGGAGCTCGAGCGGCTGCGGGCGAAGCAGCGCCGCTTCGAGGCCTCGGCCAAGGCCGCGAGCACCCGCGCGGTCGAGGTGTACCAGGCGCTCGCGCGCACGTCCTCCGGCTACAAGCGGCTCGACGAGGCGCTCTACTACCTCGCCGCCGAGCTCGGCGCGCTCGGGCGCGAGGCCGAGATGAAGGACGTGTACCTGCGACTCATCCGCGACTTCGCGACCAGCAAGTACGTCGCCAACGCGTACCTCGCCTTCGGCGACTTCTACTACGCCAAGGGTGAGATCGGCGACGCGCTCAAGCTCTACCAACGCATCGTCGACGGCTACCCGGATCATCCCGCGTACGCCTACGCGCTGTACAAGACCGCGTGGTGCCACCTCAACCCGGTCGGCACTGCCCCGCCCGAGTACACCCGCAGCCTCGACGAGTTCGTCGCGACGATCGCCGCGACGCTCGCGGGCAAGGCCGGCAGCGAGGCCAACGCCAAGCAGCTGCGCCGTGACGCGCGCCGCGATCTGGTGAAGGCGTACCTGCACGTCGCCAAGCCCAGCCGCGCGTGGGAATTCTTCGGCAAGGTCGGCCGCGGGCCCAAGCCCGAAGAGGACGCGCAGCGCAGCATGATGGAGCAGCTCGCGGTCGCGTACTTCGCCGAGGGCAAGTACGTCGACTCGAGCGCGATCTACCACACGCTGCAGCGCGAGCTGCCCGACGATCCGCAGGTGTGCCACTGGCAGGCGCAGGTCGTCGTCAACGCGCTGGGCACCGACGACGCCGAGGTGCAGTGGATCGAGAGCGAGCGGCTCGCCGCCGCGTGGGAGCGCACCAAGGGCCGCGAGCTGCCCGAGCCCGTCAAGCGCGCGTGCGCCTCGGCGACGCGCGACACGCTGCGGCAGATGGCGACCGTGTGGCACGACGAGGCCGACAAGACCCGCAAGCCGGCGACGTACGCCCTCGCGGATCGGGCGTACCGAGCGTTCCTCGCCGCGTTCCCCGATCACCCGGACGCGTACGAGGTCGGCTACTTCCACGCCGAGCTGCTGTGGGTCGACGCGGTGCGGTTGGCGGCGCAGGGCACCAAGGCGTCGCTCGCCGCGGCGCAGGCCCGCTTCGGCGAGGCGCACACCGCCTTCAACGCGACGCTGCTGCGCAAGCCCGGCGGCAGGTTCACGCGCGAGGCCGCCTACGCGCAGATGCTCGCGATGAAGAACCACCTCGCCTACGACGAGACCGGCTCGGCCGGCACCGGCTGCCGCATGAACACCGAGGGCGTGTGCGTGTTCCGTGGGCCGAGGACCGCGCGACCGACGACCACCGAGGCCGACGGCCGCATCGATCTCGCCGCGCGCTTCCCCGAGTCCGACTACACCGCCGACGAGGCACGCATGCTCGCGGCCTACGACACCTACGAGAAGTACGTGAAGCGCGGCCCGGAGTCGAAGGACGAGCTGCCCAAGATCCTCTACCACCGCGTCAAGCTGATGATGACGCACAACCGCCTCGCCGAGGCCAAGCCCCTGGCGATCGATCTGCTCACGCGGTTCGACGGCACGATCTACGCCGCGTGGGCCAGCGAGATGCTGGTCGACATCCTCACGCTCCGCTGGGCCGACGCCGCCAACGACGACGCGAAGCGACGGTCCGCGCGCGACGAGCTGGCGAAGTGGGCGAAGCGGCTGCCCGAGCTCGCGGTGTGGAAGCACCCCGAGGCCGATCGCGTGCGCGAGCAGGTACCGACGCTCGTCGCTGCGGTGCGCGGGCAGCAGGCCGAGGAGTTCCGCTTGGCCGGCGTCGCCGGTGATCGCCAGGGGTTCCGGCGCTGCGCCGAGGAGTACCAGTCGATCTTCAACGACCACCCCGAGCACGATCGCGCCGACGTCCTGCTGTTCAACGCCGCGCGGTGCTTCGAGGCCGCCAAGCTCGTGGGCCGCGCGATCGCGATGCGCAAGGAGCTGGTCGGGCGCTACCCCAAGAGCGCGCTGTTCAAGCAGACGCTCCGCGAGCTCGGCGAGGGGTACCACGCGATCGCGTTCTACGGCGACGCGGCCGCGCACTACGAGCGCTACGCCGAGACGTTCGACGCCGACGCGTTCGCCCCCGAGGCGCTGCAGAACGCGTACCTCTTCCGGCTCGGCCGTGGCGAGCAGGACGACGCCGCCCGCGACCTCGATCGCTACGAAGAGATCTACAAGAAGAAGGACGCCGGCCAGGCCGCGCGCATCTCGTGGTCGAAGCACGGCCTGCTCGCCGACGACGCGGCGCGGCTCGAGCACGCCCGCGACTACCTCGCGGAGTACGGCAGCAAGGGCGGGGTCGATCGGGCGGTCGTGGCCGAGGCGACGATCGGCCAGATCCTGTGGCGCCGCTCGTGCTCGCAGTCGCTGCTGCACGACAGCTGCATCGCCATCACGCGGCGCAAGGCGACGACCGGGGCGCGCACGGCCGACCGCGCGACGCGGCTGCGCGCGCGGATCCGCGGCGGCAAGGCGCCAAAGTACTGCGGGGGCGAGAGCCAGGCGATCATCACCGTGCACGCGCGCGACCCCAAGCTCGTGGGCGAGGCCGCGGAGCACTTCGCCCGCGCGCTGAAGTTGTCGGCCAAGGCGCCCGCGCCCCCCGAGGACGACGTCGCGCGGGCCGAGGCCTATCGCAACGCCGTGGGCATGGCGATGGTCTACGACGCCGACCGCCGCTACGAGGCCTACCTCGCCCTCGAGATCCCGAACGAGCTGTACTTCGGCGCGGCCGAGCACGCCTGGAAGCAGGAGCGCGGGCCCCGGCTCGCGAAGCAGTACGCCGACGCGGTCGCGCGCGAGAAGGCCTCGCGCGCCGCGTTCGGCAGCTACCTCGAGCGCAAGCTCGAGCTCGGCCGCTCGCTCTCCGACGCCTACGGCAAGGTGATGGGCAGCGGCAGCAAGCACTGGACGCTCGCCGCCGCGGCCCGCACCGCGCTCGTGCACCGCAACTTCGCCGACCAGCTCTACCGCGCCCCGATCCCCGCGGAGCTGCGCACGCAGGACCAACAGGACGTCTACTGCACCGCCCTGGCCGAGCGCGCCGATCCCCTGGTCGCCACCGCCGACGAGTCCCTGCGCTACTGCCTGTCGCGCTCGACCGAGTTCGCCTTCTTCAACGAGTTCTCCCGCATGTGCGAGGAGGAGCTGCAACAGACCCACGCCGAGACCTTCCCCGCGACCAACGAGATCTTCGGCCGCTCGGAGTACACGGAGATCCGGATGGAGCGGCACGGCGTGCAGACACGGATCGAGTGATCACGGGTTCCACACGCACACCGCGTCCAGCGGCTTGCGCACCAGATCCGGCACCGTCGCGTCCTCGGCCGCGTACCCGATCGGGAACAGGATGTAGGGCTTCTCGTTGGGCGGGCGCTTCAGGATCCGCGTCAGGAACCCCATCGGGTTGGGGGTGTGCGTCAGCGTGCACAGACCCATCTCGTGGAGCGCCGCGATGAACAGCCCGCACGCGATGCCGACGCTCTCGCGCACGTAGTAGTGCTTGCGCGCCTGGCCGTCCGCGTCGACGCCCGTGCTCTGCTCGAAGACCACGACGAGGTACGGCGCGACCTCGAGGTAGGGCTTGTGCCAGTCGGTGCCCAGGGGCGCGAGCGCCTCACGCCACTGCACCGACATGCGGTGCTCGTAGCTGCGTCGCTCCTCCTGCTCGGCGGCGACGCGGATCTCGTGCTTGATCGCGGGGTCGTCGATCGCGACGAACGTCCACGGCTGCATGTGCGCCCCCGACGGCGCGGTCGATGCCGCTCGGATCGCCCACTCGATCGCCGCACGCGGGACGGGCTCGGGACTGAACGCCCGGACGCTGCGGCGCCGATCGACGTGCTCGAAGAAGGCCTGGCCGCGCAGCAGCATCTGCGCGGCATCGAGCCGCTGGGGGCGGAACCGGACGAACGGGTGATCCTCGCTCACGCGATCGAGCCTAACCGAATCCGAGCCGCGTCCGAGGCCACGCGTGCGCGAAGTCCCGATCCGGATCGCCCCGAACCAGGGTACGGTGGGGGACTCTCCGGATGGACGCACAAGCCCGTCGTTACGACATCTCGCCCTACTACGAGGGGTGGTTCCAGCTGGCGTGGAGCCGCGATCTCAAGCGCGGACAGCTGAAGAAGGTCCGGCAGTTCGGCACGACGTTCGCCATGTTCCGCGGCGACGACGGCAAGGTCGGCGTCATCGACGACATCTGCCCGCACCTCGGCGCGCACTTCTCCGAAGGCGGCTGCGTGCGGGGGAACGCGGTGCGCTGCCCCTACCACCACTGGTCGTTCGGGCGCGACGGGCAGTGCGTCGACATCCCGTACAGCAAGAAGATCCCGGTCAAGGCCAAGGTCGGCGGCTACGCCGTCGAGGAGCGCTACGGCATGATCTTCATGTATCGCAGCGCGTCGGGCGGCCCGCCCAAGCGGCCGCTGCCCGTGATCGAGAACTTCGACCCCGCGCAGTACTGCGAGCCCGAGCACTTCGACTTCTCGATCCGCATCCACGGCCAGGACATCATGGAGAACTCGGTCGACGGGCCGCACTTCTGGGCGGTCCACGGCCACTCGATGCCGCGCTTCGAGTTCACCGAGGACGCGGGCAGCCTCCGCGTGAACCAGCAGATGTCGGTCGATCGCTTCGGCACCACGATCGACTTCCGGCTCGAGTTCCACCTCGTCGAGCCCGGCTTCCACTACGTCCACTTCCCCAAGATCCCCGGCACCACCGCGATGGTGTTCTCGTCGATCGTGCCGATCGACGAGGAGTACACCAGCCACCGCATGACCTTCTGCATCAAGAAGACGCCGGTGCCGGGCTGGTCCAACGTCGTGCGCCGCTTCCTCATCTGGCAGATGATGAAGACCTACCGCGAGGACATGCGGATCTGGGAGAACAAGGAGTACCACGCGCATCCGGTGCTCTGTGACGGCGACGGATCGATCATGAAGCTGCGGCGGTGGTTCGCCGGGTTCCTCGATCCCGCGGACGGCCCGAAGCTCGCGCGCCTGCCGATCTCGTCCGGCCTGGGCTGAGTTGCGGGGCGGCGCGCCGCGGTTCTAGATCGGGGCGATCCTCCGCGATCTAGCGCGGAGCGATCCATCGCGGGCCGCGATCGCGCCGCCGTGGACCGATCCGACGGGCGCGTTGCGCCTCAATGCATCGGTTCTGCGGTCGATGGCGGCGCTGCCCCCGATCGCAACCCCGATGATCTTCGAAGATGCCACCGGGCGGAGACGGCGACGGGCAATGCTCCTGGCGCTGGGCGCCGCGGCGGTCGTCGCGATTCCCGTCGGGTTGCACGCCCTCGGGCAAGCCACGCCGAGCCACCGCGACGCGCTGTCGATCGCCGAGGGCCCCGCGATCGCGGCCTCGCGACCCGACGATCGCCCGACGCCGCCGAGCGCGACGACGGCCCCGCTGTCGCCCGACTACCTGCGGCTGCTGCGTGACCGTGAGGCCGAGGCCGACGCCGTGCTCGCGTCGCTCGACGGGCTCGAGCTCCCATTGCCCACGGGCACCCACCTCGCGTTCATGATCGACGACCCCGGCTCGTTCGCCGCGGTGCGCGACCACGCCGCGGAGATCGGCGCGGTGGCCCCCGACTGGTTCCGCGTCACGGGCCCCGGCTGCGCGATCGAGGTCCACCCCGAGGCGTCGATCGCCTTCGAGCACGGCGACGCGCTCGTGCTCCCGCGCGTCGCCAACCTCGCGGGGGACACGTGGGCCAGCGACGCGACCGCGCGTATGCTCGCCGACGCGGACACCCGCGCCTGCGTCGCGACGGCGCTCGCCGACGAGGTCATCGCGCGCGGCGCCGACGGCATCAACGTGGACCTCGAGGCCCTCGCGCCCGAGGACGCGGCGCCCCTCGTCATGTTCGTCGCCGCGCTGCGGGCCGCGCTGCACCCGTCGGGTCGCCGTGTCACCGTCGATGTCACCGTCGGCGATGCGGCCTATGATCTCGGTCGGCTGTCCGCGGTCGCGGACGCGGTCGTGGTGATGGCGTACGACCAGCACCACGGCGGCAGCGCGCCCGGACCGATCGCGGCGCGATCGTGGGTCGACGCGCAGCTCGACGCCGCGCTGGCCCGCGTCGATCCGGATCGCCTCGTCGTCGCGCTGGGCGGCTACTGCTACGACTGGGCGTCGAGCGACGCACCGACGCGCTCCATGACGATGCCCGAGGGCTTCGCCCTGGCGGCGCTCGTCGGCGCGCAGCCGCAGACAGATCCGGCCTCGGCGAACCTGCGCTGGCAGTACCGCGACGGCGCGATCGACCACGAGGTGTGGTGCCTCGACGCCGCTGCGGGCGCGGACACCCTCGCGCTGCTCGCCGCGCGCGGCCTCGATCGCACGGCGCTGTGGCGGGCCGGCGGCGAAGATCCCTCGTGGTGGGCCACGCTCGCCGCCGACGGGCCCGCGGCCCGCACCCGCGCGCTCGAGAGCATCGCCGCCGGCGAAGCGCCGATCGATCACGGCGCGGGCGACGTGATCGTGCGCCGCCTCGAGGCGAAGCCGGGGCGGCGCGAGATCGTGCTCGACGACGACGGCCGTGTCGTGCGCGCCGCGGTGGTCTCCCCGCCTGCGCCCACCGTCGTCGAGCGCCTCGGCGACGCCGACGGCAACGGCGTCGTGCTCACCTTCGACGACGGACCCGATCCGACGTGGACACCCGCGGTGCTCGAGGTGCTCGCGGAACAGGCCGCGCCCGCGACGTTCTTCCTCGTCGGCACCGCGGCGACCGACGCCCCCGAGATCGTGCGCGAGATCGCCGACGCCGGTCACGTCGTCGCCAGTCACAGCTGGGATCACCCCGACATGGCGCGCCTTGGCCCCGACGAGGCGGCGACCCAGCTGGAGCGCACCGCTCGACTGCTCGAGTCGCTGGTCGACCACGAGATCCGGCTGTATCGCGCGCCCTACACGGCGGTGCTCGACACCGGCTCGACCGAGGCGCTCGCGGTGCAAGCCCCGGCGTTCGACGCCGGCTATGCCTACGTCGGCGCGTCGGTCGATCCCGCCGACTGGTCGGGCCGCGACGCCGACGCGATCACCGATGCGATCCTCGATCAGGTCGAGGCTGGCGGCCGCGTCGTCGTGCTGCACGATGGCGGCGGTGATCGCAGCGCGACCGTGGCGGCGCTCCGCACCGTGATCCCCGAGCTGCGCCGCCGCGGTCACCCGATCGTCGGGCTCGACGCCTACCTCGGCCGCAGCCGCGCCGAGCTCACCCCGGCACTGTCGAGCGTGAGTGAGGCGGTCGGCACCGGCACGTGGGCGGTGACCCACGCGCGCGCCGGCGGGGCCTCGGCGCTGCAGTGGCTCTTCGCGATCTGCACGATCCTCGCGGCGGCGCGCATCGTCGCGCTCGCGGTCCTCGTGCTGCGCCGACCGGTCGCGGTCGCGCCGAACCCCGAGCACCGCCCGCTGGTCACCGTGCTGCTGCCCGCGTTCAACGAGGGCAAGGTGATCGAGGCGAGCATCCGCTCGCTGCTCGCCGGCGAGTACGAAGACCTCGAGATCCTCGTCATCGACGATGGCTCGACCGACGACACCTCCGAGGTCGCCGAGCGCATCGCCGCCGTCGAGCCGCGCGTCCGGTGCCTGCGCAAGGCCAACGGCGGCAAGGCCTCGGCGGCGAACCTGGGCATCCGCATGGCGAAGGGCGAGATCATCGTCGCCGTCGACGCGGACACGGTCGTCGCGCCCGACGCGATCCGTCGCATGGTCGCGCACTTCGCCGATCCGCGCGTCGACGCGGTGTGCGGCAACGTCGAGGTCGGCAACGTCGGCTCGATCCTCACCGCGTTCCAGGCGATCGAGTACGTCACCAGCCAGAACTTCGATCGTCGCGCCTTCGCGGCGCTCAACTGCATCGGCGTGGTCCCGGGCGCGCTGGGGGCGTGGCGACGCGAGGCCGTCGTCGCCGCCGGCGGCTACAGCCACGACACGCTGGTCGAGGACGCCGACCTGACGCTGTGCGTGCTGCGTCGCGGCGGACGGATCACCTACGAGAGCCGCGCGGTCGGCCGCACCGAGGCGCCGCTGTCCCTGGGCGCGCTGTGGAAGCAGCGCTTCCGCTGGACCTACGGCACCTACCAGTGCCTCGCCAAGCACCGCGGCAGCCTCGGCAAGGGCACGCTCGGCTGGGTTGCGCTGCCCAACGTCCTGCTGTTCCAGGTGCTGTTCCCGATCGTCAGCCCGATCGGCGACGCCGCGCTCGTCGCCGCCATCGCGACGGGGGCGTGGTCGGCCGTGCTCTCCGGTTACCTCGGCTTCCTCGCGATGGATCTGCTGGCGTCGGCCCTCGCGTTCCGCCTCGATCGCAAGCCGATGCGCTGGCTGCCCCTGCTGTTGGTGCAGCGCTTCACGTACCGGCAGTTCCTCTACCTGGTGAGCTTCCGGGCGATGCTCGCGGTGATCGCCGGCTCGCGGCACGGCTGGCGCAAGCTCGAGCGCACCGGCACGGTGGTCGCGCTGCCGGTCCGCGCCGCGACCATCGATCGCGCCGCGTGATCCTCGAGCGTCACGGCGTCGGCGTCAGCGGCGGCGACGGCAGCTTCGCCAGCTCGTCGCAGAACAGCTCCTTGCCCCCGGTCGGCGAGTAGTTGCACATCCACGCGCAGGTCTCGCGGTCATGCTGCTCGGCGCAGGCCGGGATCGCGAGCTTGGTCATGCGGCCGCAGGCTTCTTGATCGTCCTTCTCGCAGAGCTCACCGCAGGCGCTCACCTGCAGGTGCACGGGCTCGGAGGACCCGTCGAAGCACATCTTCGAGATCTTGTCGCAGCCGCTGGCGAGGACGAGCGCGGCCAGGGCGGCCCGGCGCAGGAACGAGCGGTGGTCGGAGCGCGTTGTCATCGAGGGGGTAGACTGGCCACCCGGCGGATTGATCACGCACCGGCGACACTCCGTCAGTCGCGGGGGAACCGGGTCCAGTTCGCCGTCCACGGGGCGGCGGTCGCCGGCTCGAATGCGCCGGCGTAGGCGGCGAGCTCGTCGAATCCGTCGAACGGCGTCCCGCTCGGGGCGCCTCCGGCCTGCAGCGGCGCGTCCCCGAGCGGCACCCAGACGGGGGCCTCGAGGTCGAACGGCGCGGGCAACCCGGGATCGACGCCGAGCACGACCGTCGACGCCGCGGTGAAGAACGCGGACTCGTCGAATCCCTCGTCGTCGTCTCGCTCGTCGTCGACCATGATCTCGGTCTCGTCCTCGAGCGAGGGGAAGTACGTCGTCCCCTCGGGGCCGATGTCGAACATCATCGCGTTCGACAGCACCAGCTCGCCCGCCTGCAGCCGAGCGACGGTCGCCGCGTCCTTGATGTCGATGCCCTCGAGCGGATGCCCGATCATCACCAGGTTCTGCATCGTCCCCGCGGTGCCCTCCTTCAACGTCATGGCCCGCTGGCTCCCCGTGGAGCCCGATCCGACCAGTGTGACGTTGTAGAAGCGCGGCGACGAGCGAGGCACGGCGTCCGCGTCGTCGCCGTTGTTCGATCCCTCGAAGCCGTTGTCGCCCTCGGGATCCTGCTGCGCGACGACGAACTGCGCGGCGCCGACCCATCCGAGATCCCAGTCGATCGAGTCGTCCTGGGCGCGCGTCACCACGATGTTGCGCAGGTTCACCGCGCCGCCGAACACCTCGATGCCGTCGTCGAGGCCGTAGTGCACCTGCACGTGCGAGACCAGCGTCCCGCTCCCGCAGCCCGCGAGCGTGAGCCCGTTCAGCTCCTCGTCCTGTTTGATCGCGAAGCCGGCGAACTCGACCCGCACGTACTCGAGCACCCCGCAGGACCACGTCGCATCGGAGCCGCCGAAGGCCACGCGGTCCGCCTCGTCGACGCCCTCGAGGACCGCCCCCGCCACGTTCACCGGGGCCCGCCCGAGCAGCGCCACGCCGCCCCAGTCGCCCGCGACGCGCGAGCGCTCGGGCTTGTCGCTGGTGAACACGATCGGATCGAACTCGGTGCCGCGCGCGATCAAGGTCGCGCCGGACTGGACGATCAACGCCGACCCCTCGCGGCCGCGGATCTGCGTGCCGGATCGGATCGTCAGCGTCACGCCGGGTTCCACGTAGACCACCGCATCGAGCACGTAGGTGTTCGGCGCTTCCCACGTGGTGTCCTCGGTGATGGGGCCGATCACCTCGATGCTCTGGGCCTCGGCGGCTCGGCAGCGACCCGCCGTGCACTGGCCGCCGGCTTCGCACTGTTCGTCGACCTCGCATTCTTCGAAGTCGAGGAGCACCGAGCACGCGGTGGGACCAGCGACGAGGCCGAGACTGAGCGCGAGGCGGTGCATCATGGCGAACGACCTGTAGCGACCCGACGTCAGGCGACGTCGACGTGAATGCGTCGCTGACGTCACGGAGTCGATCGCGCGACGACGATCCAATGGACACGCGTCGAGCGCCGCGCGCACCGTGCAACGCCGACGTGTACATGCGTCGACGATCGCGTCTGTGGGGCTCGGCGCGATTGCTGGCGCTGTTCGCCTCTGATAGTCCAGCTCCGCGATGCGTCCCCGAAGTGCGGCCTGCGACGCGTTGGTCCAGCCGGGTGGTCCGCTGTTTGGGCGCCTCGAGCTGCGGACACCGCTGGAACCAGACGAGCTCGGCGAGCGAACCGTGTGCTGGTCGCTCGCGCTGCAGCGCGAGGTCCTGTTGCGATCACTCGTGGTGACGACGACCGCGACGGTGCGCGAGCAGCTGGCGGCGCTGCGCGGGCTCGAGCACCCCAAGATCGTGCCGATGCTCGAGTGGGGCGAACATCGAGGCCAAGCGTGGATCGTCAGCGAGCGGTTCCGCGGATCTCGGGTCGCGGACACGCTGCTCGCCGACGGGGCCACGCTCGCGCTCGACGAGTTCGTGCCGATCACCGCGCAGGTGCTCATGGCCGTCGGCCACGCCCACGAGCGGGGCATCGCGGTCGGGCCGATCACCGCGCGCAACGTGTCGATCGGCGACATCGCCGGCCGCTCGCTCGCGATCCGCCTCGTCGACTTCGGCCACGCGCGCCTGTTGCCCAGGCTCTCGGGTCGGCCGCCGATCCCTGCGAGCGCGCACGACGAGCCGGCCGCGGACGTCTTCGAGGTCGGGCTGCTCATGCACGAGCTGCTGTTCGGCATCGGCGACGCGTCCGCGCGCCGCGACGACCTGCCGCCCGCGTTGATCGCGTTGCTCGACGACATGCTGAACGGCGACGCGCGGACGCGCCCGGCGAACGGGAACGCGGTGGTCGAGCGGCTCATCGACGCGGTGCCCAAGGCCCTGTTCAAGCTGCCGAGCACGCGCGCGCCGGGTCGCTCGGACGAGTCGACCGCGTTCGGCCGACTCCCGCCCAGGCGACCCAGCACCGTCGACACCATCCCCGCATCGCCACCGCCCGAGCCCGCGCGGAGCACCGCGGACACCGGCGGCATGACGTACGTCCCTGCGTCGATCGAGCCCGCGCCGCGGCGGCGCTGGATCGCCGCGGCCGTCGTCGGCACGATCGCGATCGGCCTCGCGTTGGCGATCGCGTTCCTTCCGGATCGCGAGGAGGTCGGCGATCCCGCGACGGTCACCGCGACGCTCGCTCCTGCGGCGATGGCCGCCGAGCCCCCCGCGGTGGTGGCCGCTCCACCGGCCGCGCCCACGGCGAAGGAGCGGATCCCAACGCCGATCCCGAGGGTCGACGCACCGATCGAGGCGCCGGTCGTGATCCCCACCGAGGCCGAGCCCTCGCCGCCGGCCGCCCGACGGCACCGCGGTCGCGACGCTCGCAAGGGTCCACCGTCACCCGTCACCGCAGCCGCGTCGCCGACCCCCGCGGGAGCCGCCGCGCCGCCCGCCGTCAAGCCGCCCAAGTCCACCGCCCTGCTCGTCGACGGCGCCGAGGCCAAGCCTCGCTCGAGCGAGCTGCTCGGAGTCGACACACCATGACCGCATCGTTCGCCTGGATCGTCGCGACCAGCATCGCGACCGCGCCGCTGCCCCTCGCGCACCTGCAACCATCCGCGGCGACGGACTCCCCCGACGTCGCCGCGATCGTGACCGAGGCCAGCGCAGCGTTCGACGCCGGCGACTTCGACGGCGCGATCGCGGCGTTCGAGCGGGCCTACGCGACGAAGCCCGACCCGCGGTTCCTCTACAACATCGGCCGCATCCACGAGGAGGCCGGACAGCTCGATCAGGCGGTGGTGTACTACCGACGCTTCGTCGCCGAGCCGGGCGTCGAGCTCGAACAGCGCGATCGGGCGTCGCAGCGCATCGAGGTGCTGACGCGCATCCGCACCTCGCTCGAGCCGACGTCGCCTCCGGTGCCGCCGCCGCGGGTGAGCGCACCGGAGGCGCCACCGCAGCGTGACGACGCTCGAGCCGGCCCGAACGCGCCAGGACGGGCGATGCGGAACACCGGCATCGGGCTGCTCGCCGGCGGCGCCGCGATGCTGGTGGCCAGCGCGCTCACCGGAACGTTCGCCCGCAGCACCGAGTCCGAGCTCCAACGCGAGGACAACCCGGTGCGCCGCCGCGACCTCGTCGATCGCGGGCAGTCGCTCGCGCTGACGACCGACATCGTGATGTCGCTGGGTGCCGCGCTCGCGATCGTGGGCACGGTGCTCACGGCCACGGGCGCGACGCGCATGCGCAGGGCCCGGCGCGACGTCGCGGTGCAGACGAGCGGTGCGGGGCTGCGGGTCCGGTTCTAGCGGCGCTCATCCGCCGGTCAACGCGAAGCGGGCGGCGAAGGGCACCGTCGCCGGTGGGCTCGCGGCGTCGAACCCGAGCAGGGACGCGAGCGTGTCGAGGGCCCCCTGCTCGTCGAACCCAGCGAGCTCCACGAGGGCGCGGACGAGGTCATCGATCTCGATCTCGCCCTCGGCATCGATCGCGTCACCGAACCCGTCCGAGTTCGACGCGCCCGAGAACACCGCGGCGCGCAGCGTCACCGCGACCGGCAGCCCGCCAGAGCCGAGCGCGACCGGGATCTCGAGGGTGATCGGCGTCGCGGTGAACTGTCCGGCGGCGACGACGACGTCGGTGACGAACGTGGCGTCGTGCTCGACGACCCCGTCATCGTCGTCGTCGACGGCGATGACGAGCTGACCGCTGACCGCGACCATCCCCCACTCGATCGCCGGGAAGACGCTGCTCAGCACGGCTTGGGCGGTCGGCGCGGCGGGCTCCGTCAGCGTCAGGCCGTCACGCGGGGTACGGGCGAGGACCGACGTGCGCGCGACGTATCCCGCGACCGGCAGCTCGCGATCCTCGGCGACGAGCAGCCCGTCGACGGGGAACACACCCGGCGCGGTGCCCGTGTCGAGCATGCCCGCGGGCGGCTGCAAGGTCCCGAGCGCCCCGAACGAGACCTCACCCTCGAGCGCGTCGAGATCGGGCCAGGTGACGTCGAGCGGCTCCCCGATGTCGGCGAGCGCGTCGCGGATCGACACACGCCCGCTGTCCGTCGGCAGCCCGCCCTCGAGGATCGTCGCGACCTCGTCGTGGCGGTTGCGCCAGTACGTGAGCAGATGGGTCTTCGTGTGGACGCGGTACGGGTACGTGGTGCCGTTGGGCACCGCGGTCTCCGGGGTGAGACCGCCGCCGAACGTCTGCGCGGCGGGATAGCGATACGCCGCCTCGCGTCGGGCGACGATCGTCGCCGCGTCCTCGAGCGCCGCCTCGGCGCGCGCCCACGCGTCGGCGGCCGCGACCTCGTCGCCATCCGCGTAGGCGAGCACGGCCCGGTAGAGCGCGGCGGTGTGCCGAGCACGCGTGCCGACGATCGCGAGACCGTCGATGATCTCGTCGAGCCAAGGGCCCGCGGCCGGCGGCACCGAGCCCCCGAGATCGGTCATGCGCGTGGCCCATCCCGCGTGGGCCTCCGCGCTCGCCTCGAGGGCCGCGAGGTCGATGCTCTCGAAGGCGGCGCGCTGGTCGGCCCCGTACGCCATCGTCGCCGCGAAGCTCGGGCGCACCGGCCGGAACTCGAGCCCGCTGGCGGCCGCGATCACATCGGCGTCGTCCTCGCCGGCGAAGTAGGTGTAGAGCCCGCCCGGTCGACCCGCGCCGTCGCTGCGCTCGAGGAAGATCTCGCGCTGGTGGTCGATCACCTCGTGCATCACCGCGAGCGCCTCGGCCTTGCCCTCACACATCCCGAGCTCCGCGCCGCACAGCGGATCGAGGATCTCGCCGAGCGCGTCGTCGAGCGAGAGCTCGGCGTTCCACGCCCAGAGCCCCACGGCATAGTCCTGCTGCCAGTAGCCCCACTCGTGGCCGCTGTCGAACATGCGATGCCCGGTGAGGCTGCCACCGTTGCGCGCGAGCAAGGGGCGCAGCAGCTCGATGTCGCGGTGACGCGTCGCGAGGTACAGCGGCAGGTACATCGGCACCGCGTTGTCGAAGCTCAGCCACCACGAACCCTCGGGGAAGTACGTGAGCGGCCGACCCTGCGCCGAGGCTCGCTGCATCAGGCAGAGCTTGTGGGCGAACGATCGCTGCGCGTAGACCCGCGCGTCGCCCTCGAGCGGATAGAACATCACCGTGTGGACCGACACACCGAGGCTCGGATCGGTGTGGAACGCGAGGTCGTAGTAGTCGATGCGCCCCGCGTCGTTGGTTTGGTTGGCGCAGCCGAGGTCGTCGAAGTTGGGGCTGGGCTGCGCGCCGGTGGTGTGATCGTTGATCTCGATCGCGATGCCGGGACGCTCGGCGCGGGCCGCCGCTGCCGCCCACTCGATCCACTGCACGGTCTCGAGATCCGGGGTGGTGGTGAACTCCGTCGGGCCGAAGTGGATGCCGAACCACTCGGCCTCGGGTGCCATGGCGAGGTTGCGCGCGACGACCTCGGCGATCTGCTTCTGCACCGGGGTGTCGAGGCTCGGATCGATCTCCGCGGTCGCGCCCTGCTGCTGGTTGTGCAGGGTGATCCCCGCGCCGCGGGCGAAGCCGAGGGTCTCGCGCAGCTCGTCGAGCTCGGCGGCGCGTCGTGACGCGGCGTCGACATCGGCGATCCCTCGACCGGCGCCACGGAAGCGGTTCCCGCGGTTCGCGACGATCCAGTCGTTGACCCGCTCGGCCTCGTCGATCGGGTGGTCGCCGTCGGAGAACGCCTCGAGGTGCTCCAGCGGGTGGGCCGAGTGGAACGACCACGAGCGCCAGGCGAAGTCCGGGATCGCATCGGCACCTCCCGGCTGCAGGATCGTCGGCACGACGATCCGCTGTTGCAGTTGCTCCGGCGTGAGCTCGAGGACGTACTCCTGCTCGGGGTGGTAGAACCGGGTCCCGAGCCGACGCAGGACCTCGTAGGCCGCGTACTGCCGCGACAGCCGGGTGTTCGCGGCCGTCCACACCAGCGCGCGATCGCCCCGCAGCTCGTGCTCGATCGCGAAGCCAGAGGGCCCCAACGCCTC
>LNFM01004996.1_pt1 | contig 23580 bp, 14 predicted proteins | sample 596031 | NCBI WGS metagenome assembly LNFM01 (sample SAMN04254537, study PRJNA301005) | activated carbon metagenome | isolation source: dual media filters at the Ann Arbor, Michigan drinking water treatment plant | place: USA: Ann Arbor | reverse complement strand
GCGGCCACCATGACTTGCCCCATCACTCGCCTGGTCTGCCTCGCCGTGCTCCTGACTGCCTGTGACTCGGATCCTGCCTGTGAGGGAGCCGCCTGCAACGAGCCAGGCCCCGATGCCGCCGTGACTCCCGGCCCCGACGCCCCACCCACGATCGACGCCCCGCCCGCGATCGATGCCCCGCCCGCGATCGACGCCCCACCGGGAGCGCCGGTGGACCAGCTCGACTGCGCGGCGCTGACGCCGGTCGCTACCGTGATCGCCGACGGCAACGGCGCCACCCCGAGCATGCTGACGGTTCGCGTCGGTGACGCGATACGGGTCGAGGCCGGCGACGAGCACTCGCACTGGGAGACGGCGGGGGCCTGGTCCATCAGTGGAACCAGCTGCCTCCGCTTCAACGAGCCCGGCGCGTACACCTCGTACTGCTATTTTCACAACGACGAGGCGCGAGGAACCATCACGGTGACGCCGTGATCGCACGCCGTGACAGATGGGGCGCGGCGCTCGTGGGGATGATCGCAGCCACCCTCGGAGCAGGGTCGGCCTGCACCGCGCCGACGACCGACACCGCGCCTCCGCCAGCGAGCGTCCATGCCGCGACCGACTGGGCTCGCTACGCGGCGGAGGTCATCCGCAGGAAGTCGGTCCTGCCACCCAGGGCCGCCCGTGCCCTGGCCTACACCTCACTGGCCGTGGCGCGCGCTCTCGACGCGGACCAACCGACTGTCGTCGACGAAGCGGCCGCGCTGTGGGCCGGCGCCGCCGTGCTCGCCCAGGTCGTGCCCGACGCGATGACGCTCGTGATCGACGAACGCGATCGCCGCGTCACCGCCCTTCACCTGACCGAGCTCGACGCGCGCCTGGCCCAGGCCCGGGGCCAAGCAGTGGCCGACGCGACCCTGGCCGAGGCCACCACCGATGGCTTCGCCGCCTCGCGCCGGGCGTCCTTCACCGCGCGCGCGGACGAGCTGGGCTGGGTCCCGACGGGCGCGATCACCGCCCCCCTCGAGCCCGGCTGGGGCTCGCACCGGCCGTTTGCCGCCGCCGGCTCGGCCGCGTCGAACGTCGACCCGGTCGCAGCGTGCGTCGACGAGGTGGGCCCACCCGCGCTGGCCCAGCTCGACGCCGAGGCGCGCGCGGTGATGAACGCCGATGCCTCGGTCGAGGCCGACTACATCGCCTATTACTGGTCCGATGCGCCCGCCCGCACCTCGACGCCGGCCGGCCATTGGTTCGAGCTGACGGCCCAGCTCGCCGACGAGCAAGGGCTCGATCCAGGCCCTGGCGCCCGCCTCCTGGCCGAGGTCGCCATGGCGAGCAGCGACGCCTTCATCGTTGCGTGGCGACTCAAGTACGAACACAACCTGCTCCGCCCCGTCACGTACATCCGTCGCCACCTCGACCCGGCGTGGAGGCCCAAGCTCATCACGCCCGCCTTCCCGGAGTACGTCTCCGGCCACGCTGCCGTCTCGGCGGCGGCCGCGGCCGTGCTGGAGGCGCGGTTTGGACCCGCCTTCGCCTTCATCGATCGCAGCCGCGATGGACAGACCGTCTACGACTCCGGCGAGGACCCGCACCTCCTGCACGCGGTCGCGTACCCGTCGCTCGCCGCCGCCGCCGACGAGGCCGCTCGCTCACGCCTGCTGGGCGGCATTCACTTCCCGATGGGCAACGAGCGCGGCCTGGTAGCGGGCCGCTGCGCCGCCCGCGCGCTGCTGGCCGCCGCCCCGCGGTGACGCTGTCACTCACGACGCGAGCACGCAGCGCCGGGGTGCACGCGAGGACGCTGTGTCCAGTGCGAACACAGCCGGCTGCCTGACGAAATCGCACTTCACCCCTGCGGGGTGAAGTCGACAGCAAAGTTGTGCCAAGTGGCGGATCGTCGACTTGTCGAGACGTGTTCTGCGAGACAATTCGCCGATCTGCACCAACCCCCATTATCACCCCAACGCCGATGTGGCGTGCCAGATTGCCTCATGCGAAATTCTTCTCGGATGCGACTAGGAAGTGAGGAACAGTGAATAAGGCGCAGACCATTTACTTTGTTTTGATTTTGGCATTCACGTCGGCAACCTCGATGGCTTCGCCAAAATCACAAAGAAGACGGGTGAGCATCTACAAGTATGGTGCTCGATCGGCGGTAGAAATCAACCGAGCGATACTTCCACTGTGTGACAGGTGGGCCGACTATCCAGTCCAAAAGCACAAAACAGTGACAATTGCATTCGACCAAGATTCAGTTATCGTAGATGGAGTTACTTGGCCGATCAGCAGTCGCAGCAGGGCGGCCATCGTTGCGAAAACTAAAGGATCAACGGCCACCAGGAGAATAAAAATTCACCTTAACAGTACGCGACACATGGAGATTCTAACCGAGATCCATGACGAAAAAGGCATCACGTGCGCCGTGAATCAGTGGTTTGTACACAAATGAATGACACCTTCTTTGTGCGTTGATAGCGTGACCGAGGTGTCCAGGCCGTGTTAGCCGTGTGAGGTGTTCCAGCACTTCGAGATCGAGCAGCCGTAACGGGTCGATAAGGGCGAGGTCGACGACACATCGAAGGGCGCCACGACGTTCACGGCGGCACATCGGCACGGCCGAGGACGTCGCCCTCAACCTGGTCAGTACACGTCGCCGGACTTGACCCGGGCGATCATGCGGCCGATGGCGGCGCGCCCTGCGTCGTCGAGATCGACGATGCGGACGCCGAAGCCGGTGGGGAACGTGTCGGCCTCGGTGCTGCCTGGTTCGACGACGCGGACGACCACGACCTTGCAGTCGACGTGCTGGTCGTAGTCGTAGAGCTCGAGCCCGAGGGTGGAGCCGACCTTGATCGGGTAGCTGCGGGCCACCTTCGTGTAGAGGAAGAGGCCGTGCTCGGAGAGATCGCGGGTCCGGAAGACGAGCTCCTGGCCGTCGGCCGAGACCTTCACGAACGCGTCGACGCGGACGCGCTCGGCACTGCGCTCTGCAGCGCGCTCCCCGGACTCGGTCATGGCTCACGTTCCAACATTGCGGGGCGGCCGGCAAGGTGCAGCGCGAGGATCACCGTGGTAACTTCCGCGGTTACTAGGCCGCCTAGCCATGGACGTACGCTGCGAAAAGTGTGGGACCGAGTACGAGCTGGATGAAGCTCGGCTGAAGCCCGGTGGGGTCACGGTCAAGTGCACCAACTGCGGGCACATGTTCAAGATCCGCAAGCGGACGATGACCAGCACCGGCGTGCCGGTCGCCTCGACGCCGACCGTGTCGAAGCCCAGCCCGCAGCCGGCGGCCTCGGCGCCCGTGCGCCAGGATTCGCTGCTCCACGACGACCCGACAAAGGTCGGGAGCGACGCGTCGCCCGCCGCCGAGCGGCAGTGGCTGATCCGCCTCCAGAACGGCGAGCAGAAGAGCTGCCGCGAGCTCGCGACGCTCCAGCAGTGGATCGTCGCCGGCGTGGTCACGCGCGAGTCGCTGATCTCGCGGTCGGGCAAGACGTGGAAGCGCCTCGGCGACGTGGCCGAGCTGGCGCAGTACTTCGACATCGGCGACGAAGCGCGCACGACGCGTGACGTCCGGCCCACGGGCAAGCCGCCGCTCAAGGACCCGGCCGGCGCCGGAACCCTCCTCGGCATCGGTGCCGCCCACGCACCGAGCTCGCCATCGCAAGACGACGACATCGAGGCGCGCACCACCGGGACGTTCTCGGTGCCGGCCGCGCCTGCGCCCGCGCCCCCCGCGCCGTCGGTCCGCACTGCCGCGCCCGCGCCCGCGCCCGCCGCGCCGTCGGTCCGCACCGCTGCGCCGCCGCCCCCGCCCAAGCCGACCAACACGCCCGCGTTCGGGAATGCGGCCACGCTGCCGTCGTCGGGTCCGATTCCGCGCGCGGCCACCGCGCCGCCGCCGCCCCCGCCCGCCGCCGCCAAGAAGACCGGCGACCTTCCCCCCGTTCCCAAGGGCCCCGATGGGCGGAGCACGGCTGCCTGGGCGAGTGATCCGGCGAAGGCGGCGGCGCTCGCGGCCGAGGACACGGCGGGCCCCAGCGGGCCCGTCGGCGGCAAGCTCGTGTCCTCGACGGAGCCGTCCTTCACGAAGGGCGATGCGCCGGCCGCGTTTTCGGGTCGGGTGCGCGTTGGTCCGTCGGACGAGCCGTCGTTCGGGACCGGCAAGATCGGTCGGTTCGATGACGATGACGACCAGGTCCTGCCGCCGCGCCGCGGTTCGCGCGGGGGGCTCGCCCTCGTGCTCGTCACACTGCTCCTCGGTGGCGCGGCCGCTGCGGCCGTCTACATGTTCGTCCTGAAGAAGGACACCACGAACCCCGCCACCACGGCGGTCGACGCGGCGATCGCGGTCACGCCGCTCGTGGATGCGGCGACGGTCCCGCCGCCCGTCGTCGATGCGACCGAGGAGCCGACCGCGTCGCCGCTCGATCCGGCGCGCGCCGAGCTGCCGGCCGACGACGAGGCGCGGATCCGCACGGCCCTGACCTCGCTCGCCTCGAACGAGGCCGCCGATGCCCGCGCCCTGCGCGCGATCCTGATGACGCAGCTCGCGCAGGACCTCACGGACCGGGCGGCGTTGACGGCTGACAAGACCGAGGCGGCCACGCTCAAGAAGGAAGCGAGTCAGCTCGTCATCGACGCGGCCACGCTCGCGCAGAAGGCGCACAAGGAGCTGTCGGACGACCCGGCGGCGAATCTCGCCATGGCGTCGGTGCTGCGCCTCCAGGGCAAGCCGGCCAAGGACGTCAAGCGCTACACGGATACGGCCAAGGCGAAGGCGGGCACCTGGGCCCGCGACATCGCCCTCGCGGAGGCGCTCGTCCTCGTGCGCGACGGCAAGCTCGACGAGGCGAAGACCGCGCTCGCGGCGATCGATACGGGCGACGGCGCCCTCGAGGCGTCGCAGGACGTGCGCGCCCGCTTCCAGCTCGCGAAGCTCGCGCAGGCGCAGAACCGCACCGCGGATGCGAAGTCGCTCGCCGAGTCCATCCTCTCCCTCGCGCCGAATCACGCCGCGACGAAGAGCCTGGTCTCGAAGGTGGACAGCTCGGTCGCCACGAGTGACCCGCTGCCCCCCGAGGAGCCGACGGAGAATCCGCCGAGCAAGCCCGACGCGGGCGTGAAGCAGCCGACGGAGCCGACGAACAGCGGCGGCGGCGACTCGTACGACGGCTACGTGGCCAAGGCGAACACGCAGGCCGAGCGCAACTGCACGAAGGCGATCGAGCTCTACCAGAAGGCGCTCGACATCAAGCCGAACGGCGTCGAGGCCCTGACCGGCATGGGCTACTGCCACATCGACGCGAAGGCGTGGTCGAGCGCGTTCTCGAAGTTCCGCGCCGCGCTGAACGTCTCGCCACGGTACGAGCCCGCCCTGTGGGGCGTCGCCGAGATGTATCAGCAGCAGGGTCGCAAGGACGACGCGATCACGGCGTACCAGAAGTACCTCGAGGTCTACCCGACGAGCGCGAAGGCCAAGCGCCAGCTCGAGCGCCTGGGCGTCACCGGCGACGGCGATGGCGGTGGTGGCGATCCGCCGCCCACCGAGAAGCCGCCCGAGCAGCCGCCCGAGCAGCCCCCGTCCGACCCGACGCCGACGCCCGCACCGAGCGAAGGCAGCGCGAGCTAGATCGCGGTACACCTCGGCCATGCAGCGCATGGTCCTGGTTGCCTCCGTCCTCGCCGCCGCGTGCGGGAACAAGCCGTCCAAGCTCGATGACCTGCCGCGCGCGGCCCCGACAAGCAGCAGTGATCCCGGCGATCCCTGGGCCGAGAGCGGCGGAGCGGGCTCGCCCGCGGTCGCCGACGATGGAGACTCGCCCCTCGCCGGCTTCGACCTGAAGGGCACGCTCGAGAAGGTCGCCGAGGCGATCCAGAAGCCGGGGCCGTACGAGGCGCCGGAGCACTCGGCCGACTACGCCCCGGATACGAAGCACTGGGCCATCATCGACGTGGGTGGCGGCATCGTCGAGCGCCAGGCCTACTCGATGAATCCGCTCGGAGGCGGCTCGACCGGCCAGGAGCTGCGCACCCTGAACCAGCGCCTGCGCGAGCTCGCGAAGGACGCGAACCTCGCCGGCGTGGTCATGCGCGTGTCGGATCTCTCGGTGAGCCTGCCGGACGTCGTCGAGCTGCGCGCGGTGATGCACGAGCTCGCCGAGGCCGGTAAGCCCATCCACTGCCACACCGAGGGCGCGTCGAACGCGACCTACCTGTTCCTGGCCGCGTGCACGAAGATCGGCATCGCCCCGCTCGGAGACATCGCGATCGCGGGCCCGGCGACGATGCCGATCCACGTGAAGCCGCTGATGGACAAGCTCGGCGTGACGGCCGACTTCCTCCACGTCGGCGCGTACAAGGGGGCTGCGGAGCCGCTCACGCGCAACGAGCCGTCGAAGGAGATGGAGGAGACGCTCGGCGCGATCCTCGATCGCCACCACGCCACGATGGTCGAGGTCATCGCGCAGGAGCGCAAGCTGGATCCGGCGACGGTGAAGGCGCTCATCGACGAGGCCCTGTTCCCGTCGCCTGCCGCGAAGACCGCGAAGCTCGTCGACGAGGTGGGCTCGTTCGAGGACTTCCGCGCGGCCGCCGTCGGCAAGGAGCCATGGACGAACCTCGAGCTCGAGGAGGGCGCGGCGTCCGACCAGATGAAGGCGATGATGAAGGTCGCGCGCTTCGTGGGGGCGATGCCGGCAGAGAAGCCGGCCGGCAAGCACGTCGCGCTCGTGTATGCCCTCGGCGATATCGTGGATGGCGGCGAGGATGGCGTCCTCGGCGCCCGGCAGCAGATCGCGTCGCACACCCTCGTGGCGGCGCTGCGGGCGATCACGGCGGATGACTCCGTCACCGCGGTCGTGCTCCGCATCGACTCCGGTGGCGGCAGCGCGCAGGCCTCCGAGCTGATCTGGAAGGCCGTCGGCGAGCTGAAGGCCAAGAAGCCCGTCGTCGTCTCGATGAGCGATGTCGCGGCGAGTGGCGGCTACTACATCGCGAGCGGCGCGACGAAGATCTACGCGCTGCCCGATACGCTCACCGGATCGATCGGTGTCGTCGGCGGCAAGATCGCGCCGGGCGGAGCCCTGAAGCAGCTCGGCGTGAACACCTTCCCGATGGGGCGCGGCAAGCGCGCCACGATGATGGCGAGCCTCGACCCGTGGACGGCCGAGGAGAAGACGGTGATCCAGAAGTCGATGGAGGACGTGTACGACGTCTTCACCGGACGCGTCGCCGCCGGCCGCAACCTGCCCATCGAGAAGGTGCGCGAGCTCGCGCAGGGGCGCGTGTGGACGGGCGAGAAGGCGAAGGAGCTCGGTCTCGTCGACGAGCTCGGCGGCCTCGATGCCGCCCTCGCGGAAGCAGCGAAGCTCGGCAATGTCTCGGCCACGGGCGAGCTCGAGATCTACCCGCCGTCCCCGACGCTGCGCGATGTCATCTCGAGCTTCGGCGGCGTGCAGGCCTCCATGGGCCTCACCGCGAACGCCACGTTCGCGGCGCTCGCGGAGGTCGATCCGACGCTCGCCGCGGCGACGGAACACCTCGTGCGGCTCGCGCTGTCGTTCCAGACCGCGCACGTGCAGACGGTGGCCGTCCTGCCGCCGATCCGCTGATGCGCCCGCTGCTCGTCGCCGCGATCCTCGCGGCCTGCTCGTCGAGCCCCGCGACCGCGCCGACCGCGCCTGCGTCCCCCGTCGCCCCGATGCCGAGCGGCCAGGCCCGCGGTCAGGTCGTGCACACGTCGTTCGCCAGCGAGGCGCTCGGGGTGAAGAAGGACATCGTCGTCTACCTGCCCGCCGGATACGACGCGGCCGCCGCGAAGCGCTGGCCGGTCGTGCTTTACCTGCATGGCCTCACCGGCGACGAGACGAACTGGACCGACGGCGGCCAGCTCGAGGAGACGGCGAACCGGCTTGGCGTCGGCGCGATCGTCGTCATGCCCGACGGGGACGACAGCTTCTACGCGGACTCGCTGACCGCGATCGACTATCAGGCGTGCCTGGCCGATGGCACGGGCTTGTTCTTCCCGCAGCGCTCGCACAAGGACACGTGCGTTCGCACCGCGAAGTACGAGCAGTACATCACGCAGGACGTCGTCGGCTGGGTCGACCGCGAGTACCGCACCCTCGGCACCCGCGAGAGCCGCGGCATCGCCGGCCTCTCGATGGGCGGCTTCGGCGCCCTGATGCTCGCGCTTCGACACCCGGACCAGTTCGCGGCCGCCGCCAGCCATTCGGGCGTCATCGCTCTGCTCTTCAACGGACCAATTCCGTACGCCAAGGGCCAGACGCAGCTCGTCACGGATCCCACGCAGTGGGGGCGCGCCGTCGGACCGCTGGGTGCGTGGGTGCGCGGCATCTTCGGCCCGGACCTCGCGAACTGGAAGGCCCACGACCCGGCGAGCCTCGTGCAGACGATGCCGGCGAACCAGGTCGCGCTCTACATCGATTGCGGCACCGAGGACGAGTTCAAGCTCGAGGCGCAGGCGGCATACGTGCACGATCTCCTGCTCGATCGCGGTATCGACCATGTCTACTACCTGGGCCCGGGCGGCCACGACATGGACTTCTGGCGCGCTCGGCTCCCGGAGAGCCTCGCGTTCTTCCAGGCGAAGCTCGCCTCGGCGCGCTGAAACCAAGTCGGACATGTTTATTGCGCGAGTTGCGCATCAATCATGTCGGACTTGTTTTACGCCAGGCCGCCCACGATCGAGTTCAGCGCACGCACCGCGATGCGGGCGCGCTCGATGTGCTCGGCGGCCTGGCTGACCGCCGAGGCGACGGCGATGACGGACTCGGTCTGCTCCATGATGGCCGTCTCGTCGCTGGCCGCGCGCATGTTGGCGCGGAGGGAATCGATCGACTCCTCGATGACCGAGACGTTGTCGGCGAGCATCGCGGGGAGCTTGGTCGCGGCCGTGTTGGTGGACTCGAACTCGCCGCTGCGCGGACCGCGGCGCTGCGCGGCGGCGAGCTGCTCGCGGAGCTCGTTCTCGATCTTCTCGAGCTGGACGACGCGCTGCGAGAGCTCGACAGAGCGCTGGAGGATCGGCTCGAGCTTGGAGAAGTCGGCCTGCGCCGTCGCCTCGGGGTCGATGGTCGGAGTGTTGTTCGGCGAGCGGCGCGTCGTCATCGGCTCCGGCGTCTGACCGCCGCGCCGCATCGTCATGCTCTCCTGGAGATCCGGATCGATCGGCGGGCGGGTGCTCGTGGTCTCGTCGTCGGCCCGGTCGTGGCGCACCTCGAGCACGAGGCGATCGCGCTCGAGCGAAACCGCGGCGAGCTGCGCGCGGGCCTCGCGCAGGTCGCGCTGGAGTTGCGCGATCTCGCGCTCGGTCTCGGCGGCGAACGATCGGACGTTCTCGGCCTTCGCGACCTCGTCCTCGAGGGACTCGACACGCTTGCGCGCCTCCGTGAGCTCGCGCTCGATCTTGCTGATGCGACCCGCCGTCTCCTCGAGCTTGGCCTCGGCCTGAGCGGCCTCCGTCTCGGCGTCGGCCACCCGCTTCTCCGCCTCGGCCGCGCGCTGCTCGGCTTCGGTGAGCTTGCTCTGCGCCAGTGACGCCCGCCGTTCGGCCTCGGCGGCGCGCGCCTCGGCGCCCTCGCCCGCCGCGCTCGCCTCGACGGCGTCGGCGGCCCGATCCTCGGCGTCGAGCAAGCGGGCCTCGGCCTCGCGAAGCTGGACCTGCATCTCGCGGAGCTGAGCCTGCGACTCGCGCAGCGCGCCTTCGAGCGCCTTGTCGGACTCGCGCGCCTTCGTCGTGACGTCGCGCTCGAGGTACGCCAGCTTGCTGATGGCTTCGTCGAGCTGGCGCTGGAGCGCGGCCGCACGACCGATGGCGTTGTCGGCTTCCTCGGCTTTGGCGAGCAGGGCCGCGAGCTGCGACTCGGCGCCGGTCTTGGCGTCGGACACGGCCTGCTCGCGCTCGATGCGCGCGGCCTCACGGGTGGCGGCCTCGGCATCGCGCACGGCCGTCATCGTCCGGATCTCTTCGGCCGCCATCACCTCTGCGCGCACGGTGGAGATGGCCTGCTCGAGCTCGCGCCGAGCGGTCTCGCGGGTCTTCTCGAGCTCCGCGGCCGACCGCTGCTGCGCCGCCTCGAGCTGCTCGCGCGCCGCGGCGAGCTCCGCATGCGACGTGGCCCGGAGCTGCGTGATCTCCTCGCGGGCCGCATCGGTGGCCGCCCGCGCCGTCGCGAGCTCGCGCTGCATCGCCTCGAGCGAGCCGGTCAGGTTCGCGACGTCGGCCTCGAGCTCGGCGATGCGCGCCTGCGCGGTCGCGACCTGCTCGCCGGCCTTTCCGCCCGCGGACTTCGCGTCGACGAGCTGGAGCTTGAGCGTCGAGATCTCCTCGCGCGCATCGGCGAGCGACGCCTGCATCGCCGTCTCGGACACGGCCATGCCGCTCTCGAGATCGGTGATGCGATCCTGCAGCGTCTCGACGAGGAGGTCGTGCTCGGCCTGCTTGCGATCCGAGCCCTCGACCCGCTCGGCCACGACCAGCATCTGCTGACGCGTGTCGGCGAGCTCGCGCTCGAGCTGCGTCTTCTTCTCGACGAGCGCCAGCGCCCCCGACCGTTCGGCGGCGAGCTCACGCTGCGCCGTCTCGAGTTTGCCCTCGAGCTCCTTGCGGGTCGCGGCGAGCGTGCCTTCGAGCTCCTTGCGGGTCGCGAGGACCGCCTCCTTGGCCGCCTCGAGCTGCGTACCGAGCTCTTGCTTGGCCGCCTCGAGCGCGGTCGCGTGATCGGTCCGCGCCGCCTCGAGCGCCTTTGTCAGCTCGCTCCGCGACGTGTCCTGCGCCTTCGCGAGCTCCTCGCGGAGCTTGGCGATCTGCCCCGCCGCTTCGTCGGCGCGCTGCTGGGCCTCGTCCGCACGCTTCTGGGCCGCAGCGATGATGCCGCCGGTCTCGGCGAGGCGGGCCTCGGCCTCCTCGGCCTTGCGCTGGTTCTCGGCGATCTCGCGAGCCGCGGCGCGCGACCGGCCCTCGACATCGGCGGCGCGACGCAGCGCTTCGGCGACATCCTTCGCCATCGCCTTGGCCATCGTGTCGGCGGCACTCGCGCGCTGGTCGGAATCTTCGGCGGCCTTCTCGGCCTCGGTGGCGCGCGCTTCAGCCGTCTCGGCACGCGCGAGCGCGGCATCGCGCGCGGTCTCCGCCGCCTTGATGGCGACGGCCGCTCCGCCGAGCTCGGTGAGCTTGCTCTCGAGGTTCGTCTCGCGATGCGCCGCCTCGGCGAGCTTGGCCTCGGCCGCATCGAGCTCGTGCCGGACGGCCTCGGTGCGATCGACGGCATCCGCGACCGCCTGGTTCGCGGTCGAGACCTGGGTCTCGAGCTCGAGGATGCGCGCCTTCGCCGACGCGTGCTGCTCGGCGACCTCGGCGATCTCGCCGGCGAGCTTCGCGGCCCGCGACTCGGCGGCCTGGAGCGGCGCATCGCCGGCGCCGAGGCGCGTCTCGAGGGCCGTGATGCGCTCGCGGAGCGGAACCTGCTCCTCCTGCGCGAGCTTCAACATCGCCTCGGTGTCGTTCACCGCTTGCTGCAGCGAGGCCGCCCGGGTCTCCGCCTTCGCCGCCGTCGCGTTCGCGTGCGACAGGTTGCGCTCGGCCCCCTGCGCCCGGATCTGCGCGGCCGCGAGCTCCTTCTCCGCCTTGTCGGCCTTCGCCGTGAGCGCCGCGATCGTCGCGGTCAACTCGGTCACGCGGGTATCCGGCGGCGCAGCCGTCGTGCGCGCCTCGGCGAGCTCCCGGCGGAGATTGGCGACGATGAGATCCGTCTCCGCCATCTTCTCGGCGATGTCGATCCCAGCCGTCGCCCCTGCGACCGCGCGCACCTCGGTGAGCTTGGCCAGCGACAGCCGCGCGGCCTCGAGCTCGCTCGCGCTCGACTTGCGGAGATTGTCGAGCTCCGAGCGCACGAACTTGGCGTCGGCCGCCGACTCCGCCGCCGCCATCTCCGCCACCGTCTTCGCGGATCGGGCCTCGGCGAGCTGATTGTTCACCTCGACCAGCGCGCTCTGCGCCTTCTCCCGCTCGGCGACGGCTTCGTCGCGCGCCTTGGTTGCCTCGTCGCGTGCGGCCGTCAGCGAGACCAGCTCGGCCTTGAGCTGGTCGGCTTCGCCGAACCTGGTGGGCTCGCCCTCGGGGCGCTGGGCCTGCGAGGTGGCCGTCGGCGGTCGCTTCCTGACCGCTTGCAGCTCGTCCTGCACCGACGCCAGCGCGCGCTCGAGTGCCGCCGACCGGGCGACTGCCTCGTCGCGGAGCCGGATGGCCTCGGCGATGTGCATCCCCGCTGGCTCCGCGCCGCCCGCGGCGAAGCCGGGCTGCGTGAAGGCCGGCTCCTCGATGGTCACCGTCACCGGCGACTTCAGGAGGGCGATCTGCTGGTGCAGCTCACCCACGCGCTTCGCGAACGCGTTGCGCTCTTCCTCGACGGCGGCTCGGGCCTTGCGCTCGAGGTCGAGCCAGGTGGCGAGGGTGCCGTGCAACCCCATCGGCGGCGGGAGGGTCCCGCTCGCCGGCAGGAGCCGGATCATCAGGCTGCCGACGAGGATGATCTCGCCCACGGGCACGGGCGCGCGCGAGACCTTGTTCGGACCGACGTAGATGCCGTTCGAGCTTCCGAGGTCCTCGACCCACAGCGCGCCCTGCTCGTTGAAGAACCGGGCGTGGACCCGCGAGACGCGCGGATCCTCGCTGCGGATGGCGCACTCGGCGGCGCGCCCGACGGTGACCGCATCGGGTCCCATCGCGAACGAGCGATCCACGCCGTCCGCATCCGAGTACACCAGGGTCGCCATTCGAGCGCCCTGGAACGTATCACGCGCCCGAGGGGGTCAAGCCCTGCACCAGGGCATCCGCAGTGGCCAGGGCCGCGTCGGTATCGTCGTCGAGAAACACCACGTGTCCCATCTTGCGGCCGGGGGCGGGAGCGTCCTTGCCGTAGAGGTGCAACCGGGCCCGAGGATGCTTCAGGACCTGCTCCCAGGCCGGCGGGCCCAGGTACCAGAGGTCGCCCAGGAGGTTGACCATGACGGCGCCGGTGAGCGCGCGTGGATCGCCGAGCGGCAGGCCACACACCGCCCGCACGTGCTGCTCGAACTGCGAGGTCGCGCAGGCCCCATACGTGTAATGGCCACTGTTGTGGGTGCGCGGCGCGATCTCGTTCACGAGGAGCCGCCCGTCGGCGAGCTCGAACATCTCGACCGCCATCACGCCGATGTGATTCAGCGCCGCCGCGATCACGACCGCGATCTCCTCGGCCCCGCGCCGCTGCGCGCTGGAGATGGGAGCGGGCGCGCGCGTGGTGTGGAGGATGTGCTTGCGGTGGACGTTCTCGGCGATCGGGTACGTCGCGATCACGCCGTCAGTGCCGCGGGCGAGCACGACCGACAGCTCGCGGACGAACGGCACGACTTCCTCGACGACGGCGGGCTCGCCGCGCAGCTTCGCGAACTTGGCCACCGCATCATCGGCAGGGTCGATCCGGACCTGTCCCTTGCCGTCGTAGCCCGCGCGCCGCACCTTCGCGATGGCCGGCCGGCCGACCTTCTCGAGCGCGAGCGCGAGATCGGCGGCGCTGCTGGCCGGGGCCCACCTCGCCTGCGGCAAGCCGCTGCGATCGAGGAACTCCTTCTGGACGCGTCGATCCTGGATCGTCCGCAGCACGCTCGCTCCCGGCCGTACGGGTACGAGCAGCTCCAGCTCGGCGAGCAGCTCCGCGGGCACGTGCTCCGTGTCGAGCGTGATCACGTCGACCTGCTTCGCGAGGTGCTTGGCGGCCTCGAGATCGTCGAGCGCTCCGACGACAAACCCGTCCGCGACCTGGGCCGTGGGGCAGCGCGGGCTCGGATCGAGCACGACGATGCGGTAGCCCATCTGCCGCGCGGTCACGGCCATCATGCGACCGAGCTGGCCGCCGCCGAGCACGCCGATCGTCGCGCCCGGGAGGAGGGGTTTCATGCCGGCGTCTCCGCGAGCACGCGCTCGGTCTGCGCCTTGCGGTATCCGTCGAGCTTGCCCGCGACGACCGGGTCGTGGAGGGCGACGATGGCGGCGGCGAGCAGGCCCGCATTCACCGCGCCGGCCTCGCCGATCGCGAGCGTCCCGACGGGGATGCCGCGCGGCATCTGCACGATCGAGAGGAGCGAATCGAGGCCGTTCAGGGCCTTGCTCTGCACCGGCACGCCGAGCACGGGCAACCGGGTCTTGGCCGCCGTCATGCCGGGCAGGTGAGCTGCTCCCCCCGCGCCGGCGATGATCACCCAGATGCCGCGCCCCTCGGCGGCCTCGGCGTATTCGAACAGGAGATCGGGGGTGCGGTGCGCGGAGACGATGCGCGACTCGTGCCCGACGCCGAGCTCGGTCAGGATGTCGGCAGCGTGCTGCATCGTGGCCCAGTCACTCTGCGAGCCCATGATGATGCCGACGCGGATACTCATGTTGCCTCAGTGATCGCGAGGGCCCGCAGCGCGGCGCAGCCGATCGCTGACAGCTTCGCCCAGGCCGGCGCTGGGAGGCAACGCAGCGACGACGACATCGACGCCCAGCGCATCGAGATCGCGCAGGGCCGCGTACAGCTCGCGCGCCATCCCCGCGGGGTCATCGGGGAGCGCGTGCGCATGTGCGCGGTCGAGGCTCGCGCCGGCGTGAGCCGAAGCGCCGCCGAATGGCGGTGCGGATGGATGGAGGCTCGCGCCGGCGTGAGCCGAAGCATCGAGCCGCCAGGCCGCGAACGCGCTCGCCGGAGCGAGGACGGCGACGCGCGTTGTTGGCGGCTGGGCGGCGACGACGGCGGGAACCTCGGCGAGGCTCACCGCGATCACGCGCGCCTGCGGGGCGTAGTGCGAGGCCAGGGTCCCCGGGGCCGCGGGCGCCGCCGCGTCGGCCTCGCCGAGCGGCCCCGTGATCGCTTCGATCGCCGCCCGCGCCAGACCGCCGGGTCGCAGGAGCACCGGCCGTCCGCGCGAGAGATCGACGATCGTCGACTCGACCCCCACGGAACACGGTCCACCGTCGAGGAGGTAGTCGACGCGTTCGCCGAGGTCCGCGGCGACGTGGGCCGCTGTCGTCGGGCTCACCGCCCCGAACCGATTCGCACTCGGCGCCGCGACCCCCCCACCGAACGCCGCGAGCAGCGCCTGGGCCACGGGATGCGCCGGGACGCGGAGCCCGACCGTCGAGGAGCCGCCCGTGGTCGCCGACGCCACGCGATCGGATTTCGCGAGGATGAGCGTGAGCGGCCCCGGCCACGCCGCCGCGGCCAGCCGCCGCGCGGTCTCGGGGATGTCGATGGCCCACTCGTCGAGGTCGGCCCCCGCCGCGAGGTGCACGATCAGCGGATGGCCACGCGGGCGGCCCTTGGCATCGAAGATCCGGCCGACGGCCTCCGCGCTCGAGGCATCGGCCCCGAGCCCGTAGACCGTCTCCGTCGGAAACGCGACGAGCCCGCCGGCCCGCAGCACCGCCGCCGCGCGTTTGATGTCCGTGCCCATCACGGCCCCACGTCCTCCTCGGAGCTTCCGCCGTCGAAGTACTCGTCGTCGGGGTAGTAGTCATCCTCGCGCGGCGGGTCCTGGGTGACGTCCTCGGCCGCGCAGCTCGCCGGGACGGCGAGCGGGGCAAGCGTGCCCGGCGCGAGGCCCTGCCGGAACCGCGCCATGTCGAGCAGCGCGAGCCGACCGCTCGTCAGGGCGACCGCGACCGAGGCGCCATCAGGCGAGACCTTGCCGATGGCCACGTCCGAACCGTCCGTGAACGCGCCCACGCCGGTGGTGGGGTTCCACACGCCGAACTTCTCCAGCCCCACGATGAACAGCTCCGGGGTTCCGGGGATGAACTGGGCGGACGCGATGTCCTCGTCGGACGAGATGGACCCGAGGACCTTGCCGGTGGCGAGGTCGTAGACGATGGCCCCGCCGTCGGCGATCACGAGCGCCTGCGGCCGATCCGGCGCCGTGATGACGATGGGGTACTCGCTGCAGCCCGGTGCGCGCAGCGTGATCGCGGACGGCGTCATCGCGTCGTCGAACGCGCGCGGATGAATCGTACCGCCGCGCGCGAGGTAGAACACGGAGCGCTTGAAGTCGACCCCGACGAGGCTCGCATCATCGGTGAGATAGGCGAGGTAGTCGTTGTGCTTCGCCGTCACGCGCCGAACGGTGCTGCCGAAGTCCGACATGACGACGGTCCCGGCCGGTCCGAGCCACGCATCCGCGCCGCTGCTCTCGAGGGCCTGCGTCCACCGCACCTTGGCATCCCGCGCGGAGTAGACCGTCACGGCCGGAATCGGCATGCCGGCGTCGTCGATCTTCGGCGTATCGGCGACGGTCGCGAAGAGCTCGGTCACACCGGGATCGAAGTTCACGTTGACGGGGTCCGCATCGTGGACGAGCCGCGCCTGGCCCGCCTCGGCCATGTACACCGCGCTGTCGATGGCGACAGCGCTGTCCGGGCCACTGACCAGCACCTCCGAGGCGTACGTGTAGGGCGCGGCCCCGACGCCGGCCACGGTGCCGGCCGCGAGATCGACGATGCGGACCGCCTGCCCGACGAAGATCAAGGCTCGCTCGCCGTCGAGCTTGAGGCTGCGAGGCACCGACACGAGCCCCGGTCCGGCGTCGTACTCGCGCGGCTGGCTGCCCGGTGTCGTCCCTTGCACGACGAGCTTGCCGCGCTGGTTCAGCCACGCGAGGCGCGTGCCCGACGCATCGCTCACGATGCCCGGATCGCCGGTCGGGACGATGAGCGGTGCGCTGGCGCCGTCGGCATAGATCTGGGCCCGCCATGCTCCGTCGATGACACTGATCGCATAGACGGACCCGCCGCCCGTGAGGCGGTGGGACTCGTACGAGAGGTCGTGCAGCTTCGTCACCTCGCCCGTCGCGAGGTCGATGCGAGCCACGGTCTTCTCCCGCATCGCCACCACCGCCCGCTCGAGCAGGACGGCACTCCTCCAGTCGAGCCCGGCGTCGAGCGTCCGCACGAGGGCGAACGTCTTCGCGTCGTAGATGGCGAGGGGCACGCCCGGTCCGCTGATCAGCACGCCCGCGTCGCCCGGCAGCTCCGCGATCCGGAAGCCCGCGTACGTCGGATTGGCCTGTCCGTACACGGGGCCGAGGGTGACGGCGAGGGTCTGCGGATCGATCGTCGCGAGCGTGATCTGCTGGTTCGCCACGACGAGCGCAACGAGCCGGCGGTCCCGCAGCTGCGCGAGGGCCACCAGGACGCCGCCCGGGGATCCGGATCTCGCGATCGCAGCGCCGGTCGCGATGTCCAGCCGCACCACCTCGGCCGTGTTCGCGACGACCACCGTCGCCCCATCGACGAGGGCGTGCTGGACGCCCAGCGTGAGCCGGTACGGGCTCGTGGGGGTGACCCAGCGCATCCCGGGCAACGAGCCCACCGCGGAGGGAGGCTGCGGGGGCGGCTTCCAGCATCCGGCCAGCGCAGCAATGAGGAGAACGCGCATCAGTCGCCTTCTTCGTACCAGTAGTCCGGCTCCTCGTCAGCGGGGTCAGGCTCCGCGAACACGGCCGGTGCGGGGCACCGCACCGGGGCCAGCGGCGTCACCGTCCCCGGTACCAGCGCACGCCGGAAGTCGGCCAGGTCGACGAGCGCGACCTGGCCGTTCGCGAACGAGACGGCGATGCGATCGCCCGCGGGCGCGACGGTGGCGATCACCGAGCCCAGCGTCGGGATGAAGGCCCCGGTCCCCGTGCGCGGGTTCCACACGCCGACCCGCTTCGCATCCGCCACCAGGAGCTCGTCCGTGCCGGGGATCCACTCGGTGCTGAGCTGCGTGCCCGCGTACGAGCCCACGAACGCGCCCGTGTCGAGGTCATAGACGAACGCACCTTCCGTCGAGAGCACGGTGCTGACCAGCATGCGGTCGGGCGCGTTCTGCGCGAACGCCGAGTCGCTGCACGCGGGCGCACCGAACGCGATCGTCTCCGTCTCGGGCTCCGCGAATGGCACCGCGTGGACGGTCCCGCCCCGCGTGAGGAACAGCAGCGAATGCGTGAAGTCGACCCCCGCCAGATCGGCGTCGTCGTGAAGCGCGGCGAGGATCGTGCCCCCGGTCGCGGTCGCGTGGATCACGTCGCTCTCGTAGTCGATGGCCACGACGTCCCCCGCCGGACCGAGAAACCCGGTGTTCGACGCGGTGGTCACGGACTGCCGCCAGACTTCTTTCGCTGGCGTCGTGCGCGCGTCGAACACGGCGATGGCAGGCGACTCGTGGGTCCAGAATGCGTAGTGCTCGGGCTCGACGAGAACGGCGAAGGTATGCGTCACCTTCGGATCGGGCCACGCGGTCGCGGCGTACCCGTCGTACACGAGCGTCGGCGCGCCCGCCGTGATCGACCAGACCGGGCCATCGATGGCGAGGACGGAGTCGGGGCCGCTGTGAACGAGCCGGGTCGGCCAGCTGTACGGCGGCACGCCCGCCCCCGTCACCTGCCCCGTCTTCAGATCGACGATGCGCACACCCGCTCCGAGCACGACGAGCACGCGGTCGCCTTCGAACGAGATCCGGGGGTAGATCTCGACGATGCCGGGGCCGAGATCGTACTCGCGCTTCTCACCGCCCTCCTCCGTCGACCACACGACGAGCTTCGTGGCCGCGTCGAGGTAGGCGATGCGAGAGCCGGTCTGATCCGTCGCGAAGTTCGCCTCCCCCGTATCGAGCGCGCGGACCGGCACGGTCGGTACGCCGCGGTACACTTTCGCCTTCCAGCCACCGTCGTACTGCGCGTGAACGACGGTGGAGCCGCCGCCGACCACCTTCGTCGTGCCCGACAGCTTCAACTCGAGCGGCGTCTTCGCCCCGGTGGCGAGGTCGAACTTCGCGAGCACCTTGTCCTTGAGGGCGACGATCGCGTCGTCGAGGACCACGACCTCGGTCCAGTCGAGCCCGAGATCGAGCGGACGCTTCATCGCGAACGTCGTCGCGTCGTAGATGGCGAGGGGCAAGCCCGGCCCCGCGACGAGCAGGTCACCGCTCTTCATCTCGACGACGCGCGGCGGCGGATACGACTTCGCGAGGAGCGAGTTGATCGACATCGGCGCGAGCGCGAGCGTCTTCGGATCGACGTGCCCGATCCGGGTCTTGTCGTCGACGAGCTGAGTGGCGACGATGCGGCCATCGCGCAAGCGCGTGAGCGACGAGATGAGGAAGTCTCCACGCTTCCGGACGCGCACCTGGCCCGTCGCCAGGTCGAAGCGGGCGATCTCGCGCGGCCCCGCAACCACCACGGAGTCGCCATCGATCACGGCGAACATCGCGCCGGTCTCGAGGCGGAAGGGGCTCGGCGGCGAGATCCAGCGCATGCCCGGCACGGGTTGATCTGCACCCGGCGGCACCGGAGACTTCCAGCACCCACCGAGCACCAGCCCGACGAGGAGCGGTGCGCGCATCGAGTGATCATCAAACCACCGCGAGTCGCGCTACGCTAGCCGCGTGCAGGTGTTCCTGGTCCGCCATGCCGAGGCGGTCGACGAGACGCTCGAGCTTCGCGACCCCCACCGACCTCTCACGGGACACGGACGAGAGCAGGCGCGCGCGCTCGGTGACCGCTTGCGCTGGCACGATTGCCATCCCACCCACATCTGGTCGAGCCCGCTCGTACGCGCGGTCCAGACGGCGGAGCTGGTCGAGCGCGGCCTCGATTGTATGGTGCCGATCGACATCCTCACCGCGCTCGCGCCGAATGGCATGCCGCGTGACATCACCGATCGGCTCACCAGGATCGACCCGCTGTCCGCCGTGCTCATCGTCGGGCACGAGCCCTCGCTGTCGGGTATCGGTGGGCTACTCGCCAAGGACCCCGCGTTTCCGGTGCTCCAGAAGGCGCAGGCTGTGCGCTTCGTCAATGGCGCGGTTCGCTTCCGCTTCGCGTGGAACGACGAGGCGCCGACCACGCGGTAAGCTGGTTCGATGCGTCGCTTCGCGCTCTGTCTCGCTCTCGTGACTGCGTGTGGCGATGACGGAGGAACGGCCGATGGCGATGGCGGCAACCCCGACGCCGACATCGACGGGTACGTCTTGCCGGCCACGGTTCCGATCGAGTACGCGCCGGCCCTGCGGGTCGCGCCCGGCCCGTCGGCGATCACCGAGCTCGTGCTCGGACCCGACGACCGCGTGTATGGGCTTGCGGGCGGCCGGCTGCTCGTGTCGAACGATGGGGGCGCGACGTTCGTCCCCGCCGCGGCGACCCAGGTGCTCTCGGGTCTCGTCGCCAGCGACGCGGCGCTCTTCGGTCGCGACGGCATGTTCATCGCGCCGATCCTGAAGCGCTCCACCGACAACGGCACCTCGTTCCAGACCGTCACCGTGCCAGGGCTCGGCACCGATGACCGCCTGTTCATCGCCGCACGGGGGGATGGCCTCTGGGTGCAGCCCGTGCCGACGGCCGGCCCCACGACGATCCTGCACTCGACCGACGACGGCGCGAGCTTCACGCCCCTCACGATCCCGATCACGCAGGGCGCGAACTTCTTCATGGCGCCGGGGCCGGGCTCGCTCGCGATCAGCAACGCCTTCGGCATCTTCCGTACCGACGGCGCGACGTGGACGGACCTCGGGCCCACGCCCAGCCCGTTCGAGCACCAGCTGATGATCGTCACGCAGGCCGGGACGATCATGGCGCCGAGCCTCTCGGGAACCTTCTCCCGGCGCGCCATCGGCGACACGACCTGGAGCACCGAGACCCTCACCGGCGCGATCGGAGCGATCGTGCAGCGCGCGGATGGTCAGCTCGCGCGGGTGCAGAAGTACACCGGCACGATCGAGACGAGCGACGACGACGGCGTGAGCTGGCAGTCCGTCACCGGCGTGGCGTGGGACAACTGCACGCTCGCCTCGCTGACGGCCGTGCCGACCGGCCTCGTCGGGACCTGCTTCGACGAGGGCACGACGATGGTGGTGCGCCTCCCGACCGGCGCGAGCACCTGGACGATCGCCGTCCCCGAGAATCAGCAGCCCGTCGGGCCGTTCGTGGATATCGGCATCGCGGACGATGGCACGACCGCCCTCGCGAGCCAGAAGGGCGTCTGGCTGTCCCGCGACGCCGGTGCCACGTGGACCCGCACGCCGTGGCGGCCGGGGACCCAGATGCCGCTCGGCGCGCTGGCGATCGCTCCCGATGGGAATCAGATCTTCGTCGGCTCGGTGAGCGGCCAGTATGCGTTCCTCGATCGCGATGGCAACGCGATCCAGCAGAGCACCGTTGGCCCCGTCGACGAGACCATCGTCCAGGCGGACTATCTCGTCTCGACGGAGGTCATCGTCACGACCTCGGAGCGCGAGTTCACCCAGGGCTCGGTGTGGCGCGGCAATCCCGATCGCATTGGCACGTGGGAGGTGATCAACCCCTTCCGACTGGAGAGCAATCCGCAGTTCGATCCGACGGCGGGCTTCCTCGGCGTATCGGCGTGCGGCGAGACCGTCGGCGTGGGCGTACGCCGCTGGTTCGGCACGAACGCGTGGGACAACGCACTGCTCGTCAAGTTCCAGTTCAACGACTTCAACGCGCTGTGGTTCGACATCGACTTGCCCCCGGTCGGCGCGCTCCCCATTCGCGCGATGTCCTGCGCTCCCAATGGCACCATCGCCTTCACGTTCAAGAACGAGCTCGACTCGCAGCTCTGGGTGGGCAGCTTTCAGGGGCTCGGCATCTTCCAGATGACCAGCACGACCACGCTGCCGCCCGGAGTCACCGTGGCCAAGTTCGCGCCCGACAACCACCTCTGGGTGGTGAGCGGCGGCGGCGTGTGGCGCTCGACCGCGCCCGTGAAGGGCGGGCTCTAGAGGCCGAGGGCCGCGTAGGCGCCAACGGCGCGCAGCAGCCACAGCACGCCGAACGCGAGCCCGAGGTTCACGAGCGTGATCGGCAGGCCGTAGCGCAGGAACCGCAGGAAGCCGATCTCGCCGCGCGGCCCGGCCGCCTCCATGACGATGATGTTCGCGACGGAGCCAAAGAGCGTGAGGTTGCCGGCGAGCGTCGAGGCGACCGCGAGCATGATGTACCCCCACGTCGGCTCGGGCATGTGAGGTACCCAGCTCACGGCGACGACGACGAACGGGACGTTCGAGACCAAGTTGGATCCGACGACGACCAGCGCGACAAAGGCGATGTCACCGGTGACGTCGCCCCGCGCGACGACGGGCGCGAGCTGTTCGAAGATGCGGGTGACCACGCCGGCATGCGCGAGGCCGGCGACGACGACGAACAGGCCGGCGAAAAATGCGAGGAGCTGCCAGTCGACGATGCCGAGCGCGTTGCGCGGGGCCGTGCGCGCGATGACCATGAGCACCGCTGCCGAGCACATCGCCGCTCCTGCGAGCGAGACGCCGGCAAACGCGAGCACGGCGAACAGCCCGAGGCACGCGAGGCCCTTCGCGGCGAGTGGCTTGTCCATCGCCGGCTTCGGCGGCGAGCGATCGGCGAGCGCGCCCGCGGGGAGCTCGTGGCGGAACATCCACAGCAGCACGGCCGCGTTCGCCGCGAGGCACACGACGCCGACGGGGAGTGCGAGCGCGAAGTACTGCGCGAACCCGATCGACTCGCGCGCGGCCGCGCCGACGATCATGTTCTGCGGATTGCCGGAGAAGCTGACCACGCCACCGACGTTCGCGGCCGACGCGAGGGCGATGAGATACGGCATCGCCGGTAGCCGCGCCTCGACCACGACGGCGACCACGAGAGGCGTCATCACCACGCACACGGTGTCGTTCAGGAGGAGCGCGGAGAGGGCGCCGGCAACCCCGATGATGCCCACAAGCAACGTGCGTGCCGTGCCGGCTCGCGTGAGCACGACATACGCGGCGCGCCGGAAGAACTGCGCCTCGTGGAGATAGGCGGCGATCACGAGGACGCCGAAGAGGAGGATGATCACGTGTAGGTCGATGGCCTGCAGCGCGGCCTCCATGGGCAACCCACCAACGACGACCATGGCGACAGCGCCCACCAGCGCGCCCGCCGGGCGATCGAGTCCGACCCAGCGGAACTGGCGACTCGCGATCACCAGATAGGTGATCGTGAATACGACCAGGGCGCCGAGCATCGGTGGCTTCGTAGCATGTATCGTTTGACCCTCGTGGCAGACCTCGCACTCGCCGTTCGCGACCTGCGGAAGTCGTTCCGCACGCCGTTCGCGCGCAAGAAGATCGAAGCGCTGCGTGGCGTCACCTTCGAAGTGCAGAAGGGACACATCTTCGGCTTCGTCGGTCCGAACGGCGCCGGCAAGACGACGACGATTCGCACGCTCATGGGCCTCATCAAGCCCACGAGCGGAAGCGCGACGATCCTCGGCCGCACCGTTCCGAGCCGGGCCGCGCGCGAGCGCGTGGGCTTCCTTCCCGAGTCGCCCTACTTCTATGACTACCTGACCGTGCCCGAGCTGCTCGACCTCGTCGGCCGGCTGTTCGGCATCCCCGGCCCCGAGCGCAAGAAGCGCGCGGACGAGCTGATCGAGCGCGTCGGGCTCTCCCGGGCGCGGACCCAGAATCTCAAGAAGTTCAGCAAGGGCATGCTCCAGCGCGCGGGCCTCGCGCAGGCGCTCATGAACGACCCCGAGCTCGTGGTCCTCGACGA
>LNFM01013257.1_pt1 | contig 23589 bp, 30 predicted proteins | sample 596031 | NCBI WGS metagenome assembly LNFM01 (sample SAMN04254537, study PRJNA301005) | activated carbon metagenome | isolation source: dual media filters at the Ann Arbor, Michigan drinking water treatment plant | place: USA: Ann Arbor | reverse complement strand
CGGTAATAATCAGGCATGACTAAATCTAACTTGGCTTGCCCAGCATCTGTCAGTTGAATTTTCACACTGCGTCTATCTTCTTTTGCAAACACTCTGGTGACCAATCCGCTTTGCTCTAGACCATCTAGCAAGCCAGTCATGGTGGCGCGTGAAACACCTAGCTTTTCTGCCAATACAGATGGTGTAGAAGTCACCGACTCTTCGCGCATCAACAAAATCAATACCCACCAGCGACCTTGCAGTAAACCGTGCTTGCTCAAGCAAGTGTCTAAAGCTATTGATAAATCAGTCGCCACGCGTAGCAAATACAAAAAACTGGCAATCGCTGTTACATCTGCATCGGGATAGCGATTGGCGAATTTGCTAAGTATTTCTGGAGTTGGTAAATCTCTTAATTGCAACATAACTGAGTGATTTGTTAATGATTAGCTACATTATAGTTAGCTTGCTAACTAAATCAACAATTTTATGATTTATTAATGCGTAGATATTGGCTTAATTATTTATCGGAGTATATTTAAAGTGCTGACAAGCGGGAGAAAACCATGAAAACCTTACAACAAATATTAAATGAGAAAAAGCATAAAGAAATCATTAGCATTGCGCCAAATCGCCCAGTGTTTGATGCGCTGGTGATTTTAGCAGAGTACAAAATTGGCGCGCTGGCCGTGATAGAAGAGGGCAAGCTAGTCGGCATCTTTTCAGAGCGCGATTATGCGCGCGAAGTAGTATTAAAAGGTCGCTCATCCAAAACCACCCAAGTAGCTGAAGTGATGACGGATAAAGTCATTTTTGGAAAAGCGGACGATTTAGTCGAAAGCGCTATGCGCATGATGAGTGAAAAACGCATACGCCATTTGCCTGTTCTAAATGGCGAAGAATTGCTTGGCATGCTGTCATTGGGTGATTTGGTGAAAGAAACCATTAGCTATCAGCAACGCTTAATTAAAGAGCTGGAGCAGTATATTCGGGGCTAGTTTCACTGGCTAAGCGATTTAACAGCCCAAGCTCATGAAAATGCTTAAGTCCAGTTAATGGCTTATTGCAGCGCAAAAACTTAACCTTAAGCGCACAATGTAGTCATACAAACAAGCAACGAATTAAACGTTTACGGTTTGTTGTGATACTTAATTTATTTATTTTATTTAAAAAAGGATATTAATCATGTGGACAACACCAGCAGCTACAGAAATGCGTTTTGGCTTTGAAGTAACAATGTACGTCATGAATAAATAAGCTTTATTCGTTGATTCAAAAGGGAGCAATTGCTCCCTTTTTTATTGTGAATAAATAGTGACTTAACCAGTTTTTTAGCTCGAATTTCCATTCAAGTGGTTAATTCAATAGTTGGCCGCGTTATTCACCAATAATTTTCACCAGCACACGCTTTTTGCGCCTACCATCAAATTCTCCGTAAAAAATCTGCTCCCAAGGCCCAAAATCCAAGCGGCCTTCAGTAATCGCCACCATCACTTCACGCCCCATAATTTGCCGCTTCATATGCGCATCGGCGTTATCTTCGCCCGTATCATTGTGGCGATAGCTGCTGACTGGCTCATGCGGCGCCAGCTTTTCAAGCCATTGCGTGTAATCATGATGCAAGCCCCGCTCATCATCATTAATAAACACGCTGGCGGTAATATGCATCGCGTTCACCAACACCAAACCCTCACGCACGCCGCTTTCGCGTAAACATTCATTAATTTGCTCAGTGATGCGAATAAACGCCACGCGGGTAGGTGGATTAAACCAGAGTTCTTTGCGATAGCTTTTCATGTTTTATCTCCTTCAAATGATGGCATTAATTCTAGCACCGCATCGGCTTAATCAATATCGAATAAGCAATAAAAAAGGCTTCTCGAAAGAAGCCTTTTTCACTTTAACAAAGCAATTAACTGTTTACATCCACGGCATGACTAAAGCTTTTACCTTCGTTATCAGTGGCCACTACTTCTAATTTTCCTGGTGCAGATGGCACAAAGTTAAATTTAAAGTAAGGGTCTTCCGCCGTACCCACACCCACATCAACCGTCATCACAGGTTTGCCGTTATATTTAAACTCCGTTTTATTAATATAAAAAGCAGGTACAAAGCCTTGTGACACTAAATCACGCTGCAAACCAGTACGCATCACGTGTTTAATGTTAAAAGTGGCTGGCGTTGCTGCACCAATTTTGACTTCTTCTACTTTCATTTTAATTTTACCGGCGGCTGCACGCGTAGCGGCTTCATCGTTCTCAACCGAACCGCCACAACCGCCCGCTGCGCGAATTTCGCGTGATGCTAAATATAAATTGCCTTTTGCATCTTCGCCCACCAAACGCACAAAAGCGTCTGTTTCAAAACGAATGCGCGTAGCTAGCTGGAAATCACCTAACGCATCGGTTAAATGATAAGTTGCAGTGAGCGGAATCGGGTTTGCATCAACAAACGCGTATAATTTTGTGATTTTAACGCCATTGGCAGCGGCGTTATCAATGCTGTAAGTAACAGGCACTTGCGCACCACTTTCCGCGCGACGGGGTGCATCAATTTTCATAAAGGTCACTTCTTGAATCGCGCGCTTCTCAAAAAATGCTTCTTTCATCACAGGCCACAATGTAGCATTTGGCTCTGCCATCAAGCTTGAACTTGCGCCAATAAATAAACTAAATACAGCCAGTGAGCTCACTAAAAATTGCTTCGTTTTCATCTCATCTCCAAACCTGTTTTTACACAGAGTTAACACAGTTAGTTATAACGTGTTAGTTAAATTTATGACTACCACTGACTATTTTAGTTTTATTCAAGCGTTTGTATGTGATGCGAGTCACACAACAAAATGAAACAATCATTCAAGCTGATTAATAAAAATTAACCCAAAAAAAGTGGTTAAGTTTTAGTGCGAAATTCTTCAAAATTCAACTCAATGCCATTGCCCGCAGGGTCTTTAAAGTTAACCTGCTTAACCCCATTCATCAGCGTGCGCGTGGTGTATGAAATTTGATGCGAAGACAAATGCGCTTCCATCGCTGGCATATCGGTGCAGGTAAACGATACATGGTCGTAAGTACCATTGACTTGCAAATCAGGTGCGCCAACGCCCTTGTTATATTCAGCAATATGCAGCACATCATTATCACCAATATACAACCAAAAACCATAACTAGTACTCGCCGTGCGCGGCCCAACTTTTAAACCGACAATATCACAATAAAAATCGCGCAAAATATGCATTAAGTCGCGATTAGCGCGCAGGTTAATATGATTGATTTCGGTGACTGGCATTATTTACGTACGGTACTCAATAGAAGCTCGCCCCGCTAGCAAACCAACCACACTAATATCTTCATCTAATTCTGGCCAATGTATGCCAACACCGTTACCCATCAACTCATAAGACTGTCGCTTAGCAGGGGTCGCATTATTTAAGCGTGGAAACCACGCCAAAGGAGCAGATAACACACGACCATCAGTTAATCTAACAACCAAATCGGTATCCGATGTTTCAACAGATTGTGCGATTGGTTCAGCGTTTAATGTTAAAGAAGTCATTCCATGCCTCCAAAAATAAAGCCTCATGTTCACGAACTAAAGCTAACAATTGATTCAATTCTTTCGCGTTAAATCCTACACTATTTGCTAAATTAACAGGTTTTATCCAAAACTTTGCTAATTTATTATTTGATTGCACATGAATATGCGCAGGTTCTTGCCCCTCATTGGCGTAGAAGAAAAACCTAAATGCGCCTATTCTTAATATGGTCGGCATCTAATCAACTACTCATCAACAAAATAATCTGAGTCTATTTTCTTTACAGCGTAGGTTGCTGCTATAGACACACCAACATTATTTTCTATCATCAAGCGAGCCAAGGAAAAGCCGTTAATTAGCACCACTTTATTGCTAATGTTTTTAACGTACTCTTGGGCTTCTTTAGTGAAATCAGAAGTTGTAATAAATACCCCTTTGTGAGCTCTTTGGCCTTGCAAAGCACCTACAAATTTTTGAATTTCAGGGCGACCTACCACCCCCTCCCAACGTTTAGCTTGAATATATATTGCATCCAAACCTAAGCGGTCTTCATCAATAATTCCGTCTATTCCGCCATCACCACTTTGTCCAATTGCTCGACCAGCGCCTGCACGGGTTCCGCCGTAACCCATAGCTAATAATAATTCGACCACCAAGCGTTCAAAAAAAGATGGTGAGCAGGCTTTTACAAGTTGAATAATTTCACCAGCCAACCCATCAGAAAGGGTTTTATAAGCATTTTCTAACTGCTCTTCTGGAGTTTGCCTTTCTGGCTCATCAATCAATAATGGTTGAACGTCATTAACTTCTTTTCTAATGTTTTGAAAGTCAAGGAATTCTGGATATTGCTCCAACGTCTTTTTGTTGATTTTTTTAGGAGACGTATTTAGTAAATCCAAACCCCGCTGAGAAATTTTAAAATATCCCCTGCGAGTGTTCTCGACTAGTCCCGCCTGTTTAAAATAACTTCTAGCCCAAGCAACTCTATTATCAAAACGTGCTTGCTTTCCACTTGGCAATAATTCTTGACGTTCTTCAATAGTCAATTGAAATTGGTTCGCTAACGTCTCTACTGCATCCTGTAACGAGTGTTCTTTTTGATCCGCAGAAAAATTTAAGAGAGGTAACATAACCGATTGAAAATCAGGAATAGCCATACTATCTCTCTTTACTTTGCAATTAAGCCGCTGGCGTTTGTGAACGAACACGTATATGCAACTCTCTCAACTGTTTCTCATCCACTTCATTCGGCGCATTGGTCATTAAACATTGTGCGCGTTGGGTTTTTGGGAAAGCAATCACATCACGTATTGATTCAGCACCTGCCATCAACGTTACTAAGCGATCTAAACCGAATGCTAAACCGCCATGCGGAGGTGCGCCGTACTGCAATGCATCCAACAAGAAGCCAAATTTTTCTTGCGCTTCTTCTTTGCTGATTTTAAGCGCATCAAATACTTTTGATTGCACGTCTTGTTTATGAATACGCACTGAACCGCCGCCGACTTCCCAGCCGTTTAGTACCATATCGTAGGCTTTTGAAAGCGCGGCGCCTGGGTTAGAAGTTAACAAGTCTTCGTGACCATCTTTTGGTGCGGTGAAAGGATGGTGTAACGCAGCCCAGCGGTCGTTTTCTTCATCGTGTTCAAACATAGGGAAATCCACTACCCACAATGGCGCCCATGCGCGACCATCGACATGGCCTTTATCGTGACCGACTTTTAGGCGTAATGCGCCTAATGCTTCGTTCACTACTTTTGTTTTATCGGCACCAAAGAACACGATATCGCCATTTTGCGCACCTGTGCGGTCGATAATCGCTTGTAACGCTTTCACATGAATGTTTTTAACGATGGGACTTTGCAAGCCTTCTTCATTTAGCTTAGTCACATCGTTGATTTTAATATACGCCAAACCTTTTGCACCGTAGATTTTAACGAACTCGGTGTAAGCATCAATTTCACTTCTTGCAATTGCAGCGCCGTTTGGTACGCGCAAGGCAGCCACTCGGCCGCCAGCCATATTCGCCGCGCCTGCGAATACTTTAAAATCGACATCTTTCATCACATCGGATAGCTCTGTGATTTCTAACGTCACGCGCATATCGGGTTTATCTGAACCGTAACGGTTCATGGCCTCGCTGAACGGCATGCGTGGGAATTTAACAGGTAAATCCACGTTTTGAACCGTTTTTAACATTTGTCGAATCATCTCTTCGACAATATCCATAATCTCATTTTCACTTAAAAATGATGTTTCAATATCCACTTGTGTGAATTCTGGCTGACGGTCAGCGCGTAAATCTTCATCGCGGAAGCATTTAGTGATTTGGAAATAACGGTCAAAACCAGACACCATTAATAATTGTTTGAACAGCTGCGGTGATTGCGGCAAGGCAAAGAATTGGCCTGCATGTACGCGGCTTGGCACTAAGTAATCGCGTGCGCCTTCTGGCGTACTGCGGGTTAACATTGGCGTTTCTACTTCAATAAAACCGTTGGTATCTAAATAATCGCGCAAAGTTTTGGCCACGCGATAACGTAGCATCAAGTTTTTTTGCATGGCGGGGCGGCGTAAATCGATGTATCGATGTTGTAATCTCACCGTTTCAGTCAAGTTTTCGTCATCTAACATAAACGGTGGCGTGAGCGATGCGTTTAGCACTTCAATTTCGGTGGCAATCATCTCTACTTCGCCAGTCGATAAGTTAGCGTTTACTGCGCCTTCTGGGCGCGCGCGAACTACACAAGTGATTTTTAAAACATATTCACTGCGCACAGATTCGGCCACTTTAAAGGCCTCAACCGTATCAGGGTTCACCACAATTTGCGCCATGCCTTCACGGTCGCGCAAGTCAATAAAAATCACGCCGCCATGATCGCGACGGCGATGCGCCCAGCCGCATAAACTAACAGTTTGGCCAATGTGGCCGCGGTTTAAGTGGCCGCAATAATGTGTACGCATAGTCATAAAATAAATTTCGTTAAAAAATAGTGTTAAGTCTGTTGTTAGATAAATGTTTTGGTTAAAAATTAAAGCGGTAATTCGCGTGTTTTGCGGTCTCTTGGTGTGACTGTGCCCATGCTGATAATATACTTCAGCGCCTCGTCCACGCTCATATCCAGCTCTATCACGTCGGCTCTTGGTAGCATCAGAAAAAAGCCAGAAGTCGGATTTGGCGTTGTTGGTACATACACACTGACATAATCGCCAACTAGGTGATTACTCACATCGCCACCAGGCGCGCCAGTTAAGAATGCAATGGTCCAGCTGCCTTGGCGCGGATACTGAATCAGCAACGCTTTACGAAACGCATTGCCAGAATCTGAAAAAAGCGTATCAGACACTTGCTTAACACTAGAGTAAATGGTTTTAACAAACGGCACGCGCGATAAAAAACTCTCCCACAGCGCGATTAATTGCTGCCCAAATATGTTGGTCGCTATTAAACCTGTGACAAAAATAATCACTAAAGTGAGGATTGCACCTAATCCCGGGACATTAAAACCAAATACGTTTTTAGGTTGCCAAGCGGCTGGCAGCAATAATAGGCTTTGATCCATGGTTTGAATCAGCGTGCTAAGCACCCAGATGGTGATAAATAAAGGCACTAACACCAGCAAGCCAGTAATAAAATATTTTTTCATGTTATTTCAATTGGTTAAGTTAGTGACAAGCACAGTTGCTTTTGAGGATGCGTTTTTTGACGGTTTATCCTTAAAATCGGTGGCATACCAACCACTGCCACTTAACTGAAAACTAGGCGCAGAAAGCATTTTACTGAACGTTTCATGGTTGCAATGTGGGCATGTAGTGGTGCTTGCATCGCTTATTTTGCGCAGAAGTTCTAGCTTGTGGCCGCAGCTTGTGCATTGAAAATCATAAATTGGCATGATTCTAGCTTATGAAGTTACAAATAATGTAAAAACAAAATTATAACTGATGTTGGCTAAATGTTTCAGTGCGCGTATTGAAATGCGTGCTTAGTCAATACATTAACTAGAGTTAAAACTATTTAGGAGTTTCAATTGTTCATATTAAAAACGCTAAAAATAAGCCTTGTGGCAGCGTGTATGTTGGTTTCACCGCTTACATTTGCTCAAACTGTTGGTACGGTTACCTTTAAAACAGGCAACCCAATCATTACGCATGCAGACAAAACCACTTCAGCAGCCGAGAAAAACACAGTTTTAAGTGCTGGTGATACCATTGACACAGGAAATGGCCGCTTGCAGTTATCGCTGATTGACGGCGGTAAAGTGTCTTTACAGCCAAATACGGTGTACAGAATTAATAAATACGAGTTTTCTGGCAAAGAAGACGGTAGTGAGTACGCTTTTACCGAATTGGTTAAAGGTGGCTTACGTACAGTCAGTGGCTTAATCGGTCATAAAAACCGTGATCGCTATCAACTAAAAACCGCTGTGGCGACCATTGGTATTCGTGGTACTGAATTTACCGTTAACTTTTTTAACAATCAATTGTTGATGACGACTAACCACGGCAGTGTCGATGTGTGTAATCAGGGTGGCTGCTTAAATGCATTATCAGGTATGACTATTGGAGTTGCAGGCATTGGTGCTGCGCCAAAATTCAGTAAAACTGCAGCAGTCGCTGCTGTAACGCCGCCATATACAACCAAATTGGCTTTTGCTGCTAACGATAGAGTGACGGATACGGGAACGCCATTAGTGATTGCCAATGCATCAGCTGTGATTCCAGTGACTGGGCCTGGTAATAATCCCGTAACAGACCCTGGCAACAATCCTGGCACCGGCCCTGGCAACAATCCAGAAAGAAAGCAACGGCTTGCATGACAATGGCACGCTTAGCGGTAGCGTCGTGCTTGACACTAATAATAGGATTACAGAGATTTTAGATGATGACTCTCAAGTAAACTACAGCTTTAATAATGCGCTTGGCGATGTATATAAAGACGAGTATGTCACATTGGGACTTAGCTCAGGCGTGGCGACCAACAGCCTCAATGTTTCAAGCAACTTGATTGATTTTCAGGCAATTGCTGGTCAGTTTACCGATTCTAGCAATTTATTAAATTTAGCCAGCCTAACAACGCCTGTTACTTATAACGTGTTGGGTTCAACTGGGGCAACTGCAGTTACTAACACCTTGGGGATTATATCTGCCAACACCGGTAGCTCAAATGCAGTCACTGGTAATTTAACGGTTAACTTTAATACGCTAGCGTTTGGCTACAATTTAAATAATATTGCGGTAAGCAATAATACATTTTCAATTACTGGCTCAGGTTTATCGCTAACAGCTGGCAACAATACATTTAATGCAACAGGCACAGTCACTGAAACTTCTGGCGCTTTACCTAACTTATTGACTTGCCTACTTTCATGCACGGGTAACCTAAGCGGTGGTAATGTGGTGCAAGGTGCTTTCTTTGGGCCAAATGCAGAAAGAGCTGGTTTACAGTACAGCTTCACTACCACTACTATCGGTAATGTAACTGGCAGTGTTGTGCTGGGTGCTCCACCAATACCATAAAATGGTAGCGTAATAAAAATGCCTGTATTTACAGGCATTTTTATTTGTAGATTGGCGCAGACTATGCATTGTAAATGCTTAAGATTGTGCTTGTTGAAGCCTTTCTTCAAAAATTTGCTTTAATAAAGGTGTTAATGAACTGACGGTTAAAGCGCGTTTTAGCAGCGCGCTATCGCCCTCATCCAGTTTTTGCATGCCAAGTGTCGTGCGAATGCTAATCGCTTGTGGATCACGTTCTATGACGGTGACAGCATCATCTGCGGCAACCTCGCCTACTTGAATCACGCGCAAATAAAAACCACTTTTGCCACTGCGTAAAAACGTATCCAAAATGTCTGGGTGGCCAATTTTGTGGCCAAATTTAAAGCAGGGAATGCGCGGCATAGTCACTTGCACTTTGACACCAGTTTTAGCATCGCCAATTTGTAAGATATCGCCAATGCAAATGTCTTCTTCTAGCAAGCCTGAAATGGTGAAATTTTCACCAAAAGTGCCATAGGGTAAATCGCTCAAGTTTAAGCGGTTTTGCCAATAGGCGTAATGTTCAAAAGGGTAGCAATAAGCGGCTTGATGTTCGCCACCGTGAACGCTGGCATCTGCCTGGCCATCGCCCACCAATGTTAATTTGGTCAGCCAAACACGGCCTTGCACAGGGGTTTTGTAAATTGCAGTCAGCACTTGCTGACCATTTATTTCGACCAACTTTGGTGGTGAAATATTCACTGAGAGTAGTTTCACGATTTATATTTTCAGATAAACACGTCGTATCTTAACCACTAAAATAGGTTAAAAAAATACGCGATATGACGTATGGGTGAGTTTGGCTTTAATTTGGTCACCAAAGTATGGGTGTGTACGTTAATACGATAGATAGTTAAATCAGCATAAAATTGATACTTGGAATAAAAATGACTAATGCCAGCCAGCCTGAAGAATTAGATAGTGCAGTTTATAAAACCTTACTTGAATCGACCAAAGCGATTCCGTGGAAGCTAGATTGGGCGACCATGAAATTTGCTTATATTGGACCGCAAATTGAAGGTTTGCTAGGCTGGCCGCAAGCCAGTTGGGTGGGCTCGGAAGACTGGGCAAATAGAATGCATCCTGAAGATAAGGCTTGGGTGGTGGATTATTGCGTTGCAAAATCGATAGAAGGTGAAGACCATGAGGCGGATTACCGCGCCATGACTAAAGATGGAAATTATGTATGGATTCGCGATGTGGTGCATGTGGTACGCAACCCAGATGGTTCTGCAAATTCGCTACTGGGTTTTATGTTTGATATCAGTGAGCGCAAAAAAACCGAAGAAAAATTAATCACACTGCAAAAAAAATTAGAAGAGCTCTCATTCAAAGATGGCTTAACTGGCGTAGCCAATCGGCGTATGTTTGATTCGGTGATGGAAGTAGAGTGGCTGAATGCGCGCCGCAATAATCAGCCGCTTTCATTGATTATGGTGGATATCGATTACTTTAAACAATATAACGATCATTATGGGCATATTCAGGGTGATGAGAGTTTAAAGCGCGTTGCACAAGGTTTAAGTACGGTGGCGACGCGTTCGCGTGATTTTTGTGCGCGTTTTGGTGGTGAGGAATTTGTGATTGTGTTGCCAGAAACAGATGCCGCCGCTGCCAACAAAGTGGCTGAACGATGTCATCAAATGATTTTTAAAGAGCAAATTTTGCACGCAAAATCACAAGTAAGTCAGGTATTAACGATTAGTTTAGGTGTGGGGACGATTATTCCGAAAGCTGAAGATGAGTTACTAGCGTTTATTCATGAGGTAGACAGGCGCTTATATCTCGCCAAGCAAAAAGGCAGAAACCGCCGCTGGCTATTTGGCGCAAATATTTGCATATCTGCTCTACTTAAGCTGGTGAGTGCTTCGCTGACTGATACTTTATTTTTGGCGGCGTTATCAGTTGCAATAGGCTGTGCATATTGTAGCCATGCAGGATTTTGTTTGTAACCGTTATCAGTCATGCATCTTTCAATGACGTTGGTTTTTTTGGCCAAGCGCACCAGCATTTGAAACTCAATAATCGGCACATCGCTTGCCACGGCTCTTTCACCAAAATCTAAGCATCTATCACCCATTTTAGCCAATTGTTCTTGTGCTGGGCTTAAGCTAGGCGTTGCGTCTGAAGCGGACTTTTCATACAAAAAGAAAAAAATAGCCGCCATTATGACTAACAAAATCATGCTAATTTTATGGTTAAGTTTTAACATGCTTTTGCCTTTGTGTGCTTCTAACCTAAGAGTTAAGTCTTAAAAAATCGGGTTTGCCAAGTTCAACACCGTTGTGACGCAAAATGTTGTAAGTAGTGGTGACATGAAAATACACATTTGGCATCACCCATTTTAGTAAGTAATCTTGCCCAGTAAATTTAAGCTCAATTTTGCGCACAGTAACGGTAATATCGCATGTTTGAGCATCCGTTAATTGTGCTGGTTCAATACTTTCTATAAACGCAATGGTTTTGGCAATGCGCGCCTGTAATTGTTCAAAAGTGGTTTCATTGTCTTCATATGCTGGTATTTCAACGCCTGCTAATCTGGCGGCAGCGCCTTTGCTCATATCGGTGGCAATTTGTATTTGTCTAGTAAGCGGATACATATCAGCGTACTCTTCGCCTTTTTTTAAAATATGACTTAAGGTTTTAAGTGTATGAACCAGTGGCAAAATGGCGGTATCAAATATAGCTAACATGGGTATTTTTCAATTTAAAATAGATTCGTTTGTATTGTAGAGCGAATTTTTGTTAATTCAACGGATTTGTTATTCAGATTAAATTAAACTGCTATATGCTAACGACAGACACAATTGTTGTCTCAAAATTAGCCTTCAAATAACCGTTAACTGACAGGATTTTTATTGCAATCTTTTCATGAAGTGTTGGAGCAACGCCTGCGCTATGTAACGCTAACCAAGCTGTTAATTGTGATTAATGTGCTGGTTTTTGCTGCTATGTTGCTTGGTGGCGCAGGTTTTTGGCATTCGCCCAATGGCATACAGCTTAGTTGGGGTGCAAATTTTGGCCCAGCCACGCAAGATGATGAATGGTGGCGTTTGGGTAGTGCCATGTTTTTGCATTTTGGCGCCATGCATTTGATACTGAATTGCTATGCCTTGTGGGATGCAGGTCAATTGGCAGAGCGCATGTACGGCCATGCGCGATTTCTTGGCATATACTTAATCAGTGGCTTGGGTGGAAATTTATTGTCACTCGTGGTGCAAGGCAATTCAGCCGTTTCTGGTGGCGCATCGGGTGCTATTTTTGGCGTATATGCCGCAGTGCTTGTTTTTTTATGGCGCGAAAGAGCCGCTATTCATGCTCGTGAATTCCGCTGGTTGTTTGGTGCTGGTAGCGCATTTGCGGTGTTAACGGTTGTGCTAGGTTTTGTGATTCCTGGTATTGATAATGCGGCGCACATCGGTGGATTTATCACAGGCTTATTAGCCAGCATCATTTTTTCGCAAACAATTACCGCGCGCATCATGCCGCTAAAATATAGCGTGGGCGCAGTGTTAACCACTATTTTAGTCGGAATTTTCTTATTTAAAAATATCCCACCACCTAAATATCGCTGGAGCGACGAGCTATTGTTGCGTAGCCAAATCAGTGCCTTTTTGTATCAAGATCAAGCCATTAATCGCTCTTGGCTAGAAATTATGCATGAGGGAAAACAGGGCAAAGTGAGTTTTGATGAGCTTGCAGGAAAAATTGATTATTCAATCAGCGAGCCGTATGAGCAAAGTTTTGAAAAGCTATCAAAGTTACCGCTAGACCCAGATTTGCCGTCTGCCATGCAACTAGAAAATATATTACGCTATGCTGAAAAGCGCAAAGAAGCCTCAAAAGCGCTGGCAGAGCGCTTAAGAGAGCAAGCGCCAAGTCAGCCATAGATTAAAAATAATCACCCTATATTGCGCCATCAGCCTATGATGAAGCGACTATTCATTACAGCGGAGAATCATTATGGCAAAAGGCCAAATTAAAAGTAACAAAGAAACTAAAAAGCCTAAAAAAAGCAAAGAAGTCGTGGTGCCATCAAGCTCAGTGATTCCAATGAAACCTGCTACCAAAAAATAGGTACAAGCAGTTAAATGCCTGCATACCATTCGTAGCCAGTGTCTTCCCAATAGCCGCCTTTGCCGCCTGCAATATGGTCAAAGCTTTTTACCAACTCAATACGTGTTAAGTATTTGGCTTGTTTGTAACCTAGCATGCGCTCAACACGCAACCTGATTGGCGCACCATTTTTTATGGGTAGGTTTTCATCGTTAAGTTGATACGCGAGTATGGTTTGCGCGTGATAGGCGTCATCCATATCAATGCTTTCGTAATAAAAATTGGTGCCGTCTGCTTTCATTGGGTCAGCGCAATAAAACACCACAAAGCGCGCTTCTGGCTTTGGTTTTACCAAACTTAAGAATTCGTGCAAAGGCGTGCCTTTCCATTTGCCAATCGCACTCCAACCCTCAACACAATCATGTCGCGTAATTTGGGTGCGGCTTGGCATTTGTTGAATTTGCGCCAAATTAAACTTAAGCGGTTTTTCTACCAAGCCACCAATTTCTAGCGCCCAATCGGCAAAGTTATTTGCAGCCATTGCATGATAAGTCGCACTATTGGGTGACGATGTGCCATTGCTACGAAAGCTGGGCGATAAATCCGCCTCGCTAAACTCTTGTGCCATGGATTTACGCGTGCGAAGCAAGCGGTGCGCGTTGTAACTTAATGTTTCGCCAGTGCTTAAAATGTTGGTAAAGGTTTCAGAGTGAGAAAGTTTATCGCAGCCTGCCAAAGCCATCGCGCCAGCGCCTGCCAACAAGCGCCCGAAAAATTTTCTTCTATCAGGTAAGTGCGCCATTATTTATTCTCCTGATGTGATGATTCATTCGATGATGATTTAATTTCAAATTGGCCCGTAATCATAGAGCGTAAGTTATTCCATAAGCCCGTAATAATCACTTGAAACACATGGATAAATACAAAGCCCACCAGTAGCCAAGCCACAATAAAGTGAATAGTGCGCGCCGATTGGCGGCCACCAAATAAATCTATCCAGCCAGGTAATAAGGAATTTAAGAATGGAGACATGGCCCAGCCCATTAATATCACCAGTGGTAATAATATAAAAATCACGCTTAAGTAAGCGATTTTTTGCAATACGTTATAGCGCTTGGCGGCTTCGTCAGTGTCATGTTTAAAACGAATATGGTCTTTAATCGATTGCCAAATGGTTGAGCGCTCTTGCTTTGAAACAGCTAAATCGCGTTGAACGTGTTTAGTCATAAAGGCGTATGTCACATAACAAATACCATTAATGACAAATAACCATGCAAAAAAGAAATGCCAATGCCGCGCCATGGATAGCCACTTTGGTCCAGGGATGGTAGACCAAGAGGGAAATGCGCGAGCGACTAATTTGCCATTTGCGCCTGCAGATGCGCCCAAAACGCCAGTGGTGTTAAATTTATAACCAAAAATACTGGTCACACCTTTTAACTCACCAGTGCTGCTTTGCATGGCTTTAATTTCTAAAACCGCCGGTTTGCCGTTATAAGAGGATTTGCCGAAATAGAGTGAAGTGTGCGCATTAAAAATGTTGAGCCCACTCATCAATAAAATAGTAAAGCAAATCACATTGGTCCAATGCATGATGCGGATTGGCAAGCGATGGCGATAAATAAGCTCAACATTGGCTTTGGCGGACATACGAACCCCTTAGGTTTTATGCAATTTATTTGTGCATCATACGCCTGATTATAGTATTTTAGGCTGGATTAATACGTCTTATCAGCGGTCTTCAACAAATAGATTCAGTAGCTTATTCACAAGTGGTGCAATGATTAAAATAGCGATAAATACAATTGGCCACGCGGTAACAAATGCAGTAATCCACTGTTTTAAAAAATTGTGTGCGATAAAATCTGCGTGCAACTTGGTGTGCATAAAGATAATAGTGCCAGAGACTATCATGGCCGTGCTGGCCGACATCACAAGTGCGAATAGCACCTTGCGATGTCGGTAATCAATTTTACGAATCATATTTACGATCTTTGTTCAATTTAAATGCCGCATGATTGAGTTTACCAAGGTAAAGATTCGCCATCATGAAAGAATCCGCCGTTAGCACCATTGCTATCCAAGGTTGCTAATTGCACGCTAGTTTTGCCGCCAACAGCCAGATCCATAGGCGCATTATCGCCACCCAGCTCTGTTTTTACCCAGCCAGGATGCGCCGAATTGACTTTGATATTGGTGTTGCGTAATTCGTGTGCTAAATGCACGGTGTACACATTAAGCGCGGTTTTAGAGGCGTTGTAGGCAAAGGCTTTGGCAGGTTCAATTGGTGAATTAGGCATGCTGTGCAAGGTGAGTGAAGCCAAAATGCTGGATAGATTCACAATACGGCCTGCTTCGGATTTTTTTATCAGCGGCAATAGTGTTTGCGTGAGATGAATCACCGCAAATAGGTTGCTGTGAAAAGTTTGTTGAAGGGTATCAATACTCACCGTGCTGCTGTTATTGCTACCCATCAGCTGCTCTTGGCTAATGCCCGCGTTATTCACCAAAATATCTAATTTTCCGTAGTGCTTATTTAAGTGCTCAAATACTTGAGCGGCCGATTGCACTTGGTTGGCATCATAATGAATCGCTTCTGCCTGATAACCCAGTGCTAGTAGCTGTTTGGCGGCGGCTTCGCCTTTGGCGATATCGCGCGCGCCAATGACAACCGTAATGCCTAGTGCGCCTAAGCCTTTTGCTGTTTCAAAACCAATGCCACGATTGGCGCCTGAGATAAATGCAATTTTTTGAACTGATGCTGACATTTTTAGCCCTTTAATTAATATTTGTACCAATTGGTAAATAAATAATATAGGTACAAAAATAATTTGTCAAATAATATTGTACCCAATGGTACAATATTATTTTTTATCAGTCATTAATACCTACAAAATCATGGTTAGTACAGAAAAAATCGCTACACCTTCTGCCAAAACAGCCGCTAAACCACGTGGTCGGCCATTGGCGTTTAATCAAGATAAAGCATTAGACGCCGCCTTAAAAGTGTTTTGGTCGCACGGTTATGAGGGTACCTCAATGGCCGAATTGACTGAAGCGCTAGGCATCAACAAGCCCAGTATCTATGCCGCGTTTGGCAATAAAGAAGAGCTGTTTAGGCAGGCATTAGCGCGCTATGTTAGCGGCCCTGTGGCTTTTGTGGCAGCCGTCAAAAAACAAGCGACAGCGCGCCAGGTAGTAGAAAGCTTTTTGTTACAAGCGGTGGATTCTTTTGCTAATAAAGATACCCCTAATGGCTGCCTGATTGTGCAAGGGGCGCTTACTTGTGGGCAAGGTTCGAGTGTGATTCAACAAGAATTAATGGCTTACAGAAAACATTTTGAAGCAGGTTTTGCAGAACGTTTTGAGCAGGCAAAAGCGGATGGCGATTTGCCACAGCAAGCGGATAGCAGAAAGTTAGCAAAATATATCGCGACTATTCATCAAGGTATGTCAGTACAAGCGAGCACAGGCGCAACGCGTGAAGAATTGCTTGGGGTGGCGGAAATGGCTTTAAAAAGCTGGCCGACTAATTTTTAATTAAAAGCACCTATCTTTAACAAAAGCACTTTTCTATCCAATTTTTAGCCAGCCAATTTTATTGTATTTGATGCAATTCCAGCTTGCGTAATTTAGGCGCAAACTTTGCGGTGGCCGCAACGACTGAAAGTGTCATGACACCGCCAAAAACTACTGACGGCACTAAGCCCATAATGCGCGCCGCCAATCCAGATTCAAAGGCGCCTAGCTCATTAGATGAACCGATAAAAATACCATTGATGGCCGATACGCGTCCGCGCATGCCGTCGGGCGTGATTAACTGCATAATGGTTTGCCGCATTACTACCGAAATGCCGTCCGCAATGCCAGAAAGTAGTAACAAACCAAACGCCACCCAAAAGCTGGTGGCTAAGCCAAAGCCAATAATGCACAGGCCAAAAGCGGCCACGGCCCATAACAACCAAAGCCCTGCATGGCGATTAATGGGGTGACGCGTTAGCCACAAGCCAGTGGCAATGGCGCCCACAGCAGGTGCGGCGCGCATGATGCCCAAGCCCTCTGGGCCAATGTGATATACGTCTTGAATAAACGCAGGCAACATAGCTACCGCGCCGCCAAACAGCACCGCAAACATATCTAAAGACAAGGCGCCCAGCATAATTTGATTGCTAAATACAAAGTTGAGTCCTTGTTTAATGCTAGTGAAAACAGGTAAATCGGCAGTAGATTTAGGTTCTTTTATTTTGATTGACCACATGGCGATTGCCGCGCCAAAGCACAACATAGTTGCCAGCATATAAGCCGTTGTTTTGCCTGCAAAACCAATCATCAAGCCACCAATGGCAGGGCCTAAAACCAAACCTGTTTGAAAGATACTGCTGCTAATGCCAGTGGCCTTGGCGTAAGATTCGCGCGGTAAAATAATCGCAAAAAGTGAATTAACGCTGGGCGCAATAAAAGCGCGTGCAAAGCCTGTAAACGCAATTGAGCCATAAATCCAATAACTGCTATTGCCAACTAAATAGCCTTGCGTGACAAGGGTTAACGTCAATGCATTGAGACACAGCATTACCGCTGCAAAAACGCCAAATAAGCGGCGTGAATAGTAGTGATCGACCGCATGGCCAGCAAACAGCGCACTTGCGAAGTAAGGAATCACTTCGGCCAAACCCACCAAGCCAAGCGCTAACGTATCGTGCGTGATTTCGTAAATATGCCAGCCCACGGCAACCGCCATGATTTGGTAAGCCAACACAATTTGAATGCGAAAAGTGAGTAGTTTGGTGAAAGCGAAATTTTGCTGAGTGAATAATTGCTGCATAGGTTGTTATTTTAATAGCTAACGCATCATTTAACTTAAAAAAATCGGTTAAGTCAGGCATTAAATATACGTGGATTTAGCCTGTTTATATGGTTTTTTATGCTAAAGTCAGCAACGTTAGTGCAGAGAATAAGGTAGTAAGCGTGAGGTTATTAGTGAACGAATAACTTGATGCCGATGAGTCGTCGTTGACCTAGTGCGACTCTGCCGATATAGATTAGGCGCACTAACCCCACTAAACAGTTGCAAATTACCCGCTTTAATGACTAATTAAAGTTAAAAGTACCGTTAATTCATACCAATTTCGGGATAATCACCCGTAAATTGATATTTATTAACGCGTATGAAACTTACTTAAGCTAGGCCTAGTCATTGAAAAGACGGTGTTAATCGTACTGATATTCAACTGTGTATTTATCAACTTTAAGGAATAAAATGAAAAAAGTATTACTTGCTGTGTTACTCACATTGGGCGTTTCTAATGTTTCGATGGCGGATGACATTATTGATTCTGCGGCAGCAGATGGCTCATTAAAAACATTATTAACCGCATTACAGGCGGCTGGCTTAACTGACACTTTAAAAGGTGAAGGCCCATTTACTGTATTTGCACCAAGCGATGCGGCATTTGCTAAATTGCCAAAAGAAAAATTGGACGCTTTGTTAAACGACAAAGCTGCGCTAACAAAACTATTAACAGCGCACGTTGTTGCGCACAAAATCACTGCAGAAGATGTGCAAGCAGGCAAAGTAAAATCAATTGAAGGCCATGAATTAACGTTAGATGTGTCTGCAGGCGTAAAAGTAGATGGCGTGCCAACGGTGGGCGGCAACGATATTAAAGCGGACAACGGCATGATTTATGTGCTGGACACCGTGCTCATGCAAGGGCCAGAAAGCAAAAAGAAAGTACATAAAAAGAAAGCTGGTTAAATCTTTTTAAGTCAAACAAAAGCGGGTGGTCACGTCAGTGATGCCCGCTTTTTTCGGCTCGAAAATAGTGTTAAGTTATTTTGGCGCACGCCATAAATACCAGCTTGCAATGGTTCTATAAGGGCTCCAAGCCTTGCCAATTTCGCTAATCTGTTTGCGATTCGGTGCAATTTCTAAGCTTTTAAGTCGCTTGTACCCTTGCACGACACCAAAGTCGTCAGCAGGCAATATATCCAAACGCTTTAGCGTAAAAATCATCAGCATTTCTACCGTCCAGCGGCCTATGCCTTTTAATTCAACTAAGCGTTTAATCAGTGCTTCGTCTGGCATTGCATCGGCATCTGCTCTACAAGGCACAAGCCCACTTAAAGCGCCCTCTGCAATACCTTTAATCGTATCAATTTTGCGCGCAGAAAATCCACAAGCGCGCAGGGCATCAAACTCTGTCGCTAATAATTGATCAGGCGTCGGATACTTATCGCCATAAATCGCCAAAAAGCGCTTAATAATCGCATCGCCCGCTTTGCCATGTAATTGCTGATAGGCCACTGCGCGCACTAACGCTTGATATGGCTCGCGCTCTGGTCTGGTTTCAAATGTGCAAGGGCCTACAGTCGCGATGAGCGTTGCCCAATCGTCATCTATGGCGCTTAAAAAATCGGTAGCTGCTTGATATGTGTGCATATTTGTATCATAGCGGTGAACTTTGACCGATGTAAACTGTTAAGAATATAAATGATTCATTTGAATGCATGCATGGATTTATTTGAAAACAACAAACTAGCTACACAAGAAATTCTGCCTGAAGTTTGGTTATTAAAAAGCTATGCTGCGCAGAATGAATCAGCCATTTTGCAAGATTTAGCAAGCGTCATTGAGCAAGCACCGTTGCGGCATATGATGACACCAATGGGTTTTGCGATGTCTGCCGCTATGACTAACTGCGGCCCATTAGGCTGGGTAAGTGACCGTAAAGGCTATCGTTATGATGCGCTAGACCCAAACACGAATCAGCCATGGCCTTTCATACCAGATTCATTGATGGAATTGGCAAAACAAGCAGCAAGTGCGGCAGGTTTTAATAGTTTTGTGCCAGATGCTTGTTTAGTTAATCGCTACAAAATTGGTGCTAGCATGGGTTTGCATCAAGACAAAAATGAAGTGGATTTTAATCAACCAATTGTCAGTGTGTCGCTGGGGTTATCAGCAGTATTTTTATTTGGTGGCGCTAAGCGCAACGACAAGCCACTTAAAGTGCGCTTACAGCATGGCGATGTGCTGGTGTGGGGTGGTAAAACACGTTTAAACTTTCACGGCATTTTGCCAATTAAAGCCAGCCTAACTGGACAGTTAAATGCTTTGCAAGATGACTATCTGAATCAGCACCGAGTGAATTTAACATTCCGCAAAGCTGGGTAATAACCCCTTATGCAAGGCACTAAATACCCAGTGCATATCCATCAAAGCCACCGTAATTTTCTTCAATTTCTTGGCCTTTAAACTTCAAACTGACCTCAATGCCCGTTTCGCTATACTCTTCAAGCTCATCACCTGCAAAGTCAACTGAGCGCAACTCTAAGTCTTTCATTTTGTTTGGAAGCACTGTTTCACTGCGTTTTTGTCTAGCCATTTTGTAACCCCTTTTCATCATCTCGTTTTTGCGATACCACATTTGATGATAAGCAGAAGTTATGCCAACTGCACTTTAGAAATGTTCATGTTTAAAACCTTGCAAAAATAAGGCTTGCAAAGCAGTTGGCCTATTTTTCAATCAGCATTCGCCTATTTAAAATGGCAAAAGTGTTCATTTTTGGATGATAGTGTTTAAAAATGCGCGTTATTGTGCGGACTACTTGAATTTTAGTTTAAGTCTTAGCCACATTTGGCTGAGCGCATTGCCGTCCAATTTATAATGTTTATGCAAAGGCTGTTTTACTTCCCAGTTGGCTGTCATACCTGCCGGAAAAGTCACTAAATCACCTTTGCCAAAGCTCACTGGTGCGCCACCTGTTGGGGTAATCACACATTCGCCCTCTAAAATATAAGCGATTTCTTGCTCTGGAAAAGTCCACGGAAAGACAGACACTTCTTTTTGCCAAGTGGCCCATTTTTTTACGTTAAGTGCGTCTAAACGACTTTGGGCAGGATTTTTTTCTACAATGATTTGTGACATATTTGGACTCTTTTATAGGGATTTTAATGGGTTAAAACCTTATTTTAGCGTATCAATAGTAAAATGGTTTTTTAAATCTAATCAATTATTATGCAAGTTAATTTATGCGCGTTCATTTAAATCAGGCGATTGCCAAGCTTAAAGCGGGCGAAGTAGTGGCAATACCCACCGAAACGGTTTATGGATTGGCGGCAGATGCGACGAATGAATTGGCCTTGCGCCAGATTTATGCGATTAAACAGCGCCCTCATGACAATCCACTCATTGTGCATATTGGCGATATAGCGCAAGTAACCGATTGGGCGGCGGAATTTTCGCCGCTGGCGCAAAAATTAGCCAAGGCTTTTTGGCCAGGCCCATTTACGTTGGTATTGCCTGCAAAATCCCACGTTTCTGCGGTTGTTAGAGCCAATGAGCCCACAGTGGCGCTACGAGTGCCTAGTCATGCGCTGACTTTGCAGTTGCTTAAAGAAGGTGGTTTGGCGCTTGCCGCACCATCTGCTAACAAATATACGCAACTTAGCCCAACCACGGCAGCGCATGTGACCGCTGGTTTGGGTGAAGAAGTTGCCGTGCTTGATGGCGGTGCATGTCAAGTTGGGATTGAATCAACCATTGTGAGTGTGGCTGGTGACAATTGGCAATTGCTACGCCACGGCATGGTTACAGAAGCGCAAATTACCGCGGTAGCGGGTAAGCCAGCTTTGGTGAGCGTGGCTCAGATACCAAAAGCGCCAGGGCAACATCTCTTGCATTATTCACCCAAAACACCGGTTAAGTTATTTGATAGCCTGCCTGCATTAATCGCGTACCAGCAAAATAGCACTAAAACTTGTGCCGCTTTAATTATTGACGATCATCCACCGCAGCCGCTAAGCGCTAATTTTGCGTATGTATATTTGGCGAAGAAAAGTGATGAAGTAGCAGAGCATTTGTATGAAGCGCTTCATCGCTTGGACGCGTTAAATGTGGCGCAATTGTTAGTTTTGATGCCACCTGATAAACCAGAATGGTTGGCTATTTTGGATCGATTAAAACGAGTAACTTAATGTGTACTTAATCGTTTTTTGAGACCAAATTTTGGAGTAAAGAGATGGACAACAAATATGGTTTAGGCAGCAGCAAAGTGGCAACCGAGCATCATGAAACGCATCACAAAACCGCTCCCATTCATCCTGTTAGCTGTAAGTTTTGTAACAGTACCAATCTCACTGTTAGCCTCACAATGCATGACCACCGTTGCAACGACTGTGGCGAGTGGCAAAATGATGTGCCGCAAGGCTATTCAACAGGGCGGGCGGCTGATTATTAACAGAGTCAAAAATGTCACTTTAAGTTTGACAATTGTCAATGAAGAGCAGTCATTGAAAGCTGATTATGAGTCGATATATTGATGGATTTGTCATTCCTCTGTCTGTAACGCGTGTAGATGACTACCGCATCATGGCAGAAAAAGCAGCGATTGTTTTTAAAGAACATGGTGCGCTGGATTATTGGGAATGCGTAGGCGACGATATGAAAGTGGAAGGCGTGCTGTCGTTTACAGAGATCGCTGATACAAAATCAGATGAGACGGTTATATTTGCATGGGTGGTTTATGCATCAAAAGAGGCAAGGGATGCAGCAAACGCAAAAATATTTGCCGATCCGCGCATGAAAGACATGATGGAAATGTCGAATCCAATTTTTGATTGCAAACGCATGGCTTGTGGTGGATTTAAACAATTAGTACATGCTTAACTTAACCCGTTTTTTGTCGAAATTATTGTTTTAAAGCTTCAATAAACTCTAAATCTAGCGCACTATCAATTGCTTTGAGCGCAATATGCGTTTTTTCAACTTCAGCTAAATTACCTGCCTTATTGGCCATCAACCCTAATGCGATTAATGTAGCTGGGTGATTCGGCTGTTGTTTTAATACTTGTTGATAATGCTGCTTAGAAATTGGTAGATTGCCTAAATTCTCTTCAGCTGAGCCTAGGTAATATAAGGCTTCTGTACTGTTAGGCTCTTGACTTAACCAAGTTTGAGCGACAGTTTTTAATTCTGCCCAATGTCCGTTTTGATAGGGTAATACCACCCGCATAAAAAATGGTCTTGCCTCATCTGGCGCATCCCAAAAAGGGCTTTTTGAAGCTTGATACAGTGGAATTTCTGGTTGAGTTAATAATTCTTTCACCCATTTAATTGGCATATTATAAAAATAGGCTTTTTGTCCTGGGCTTTTTAGGGTGCTAATCGCAATTAGTTTGCCATCGTAATCAAACACAGGGCTGCCACTGGCGCCAATTGCAAAAGCAGCAGATGCGCGCATCACACTTGCGCCGTCAAACGGATACAAAGCCTTAATTTTGCCAAGCGTGACATAAGGCGCGGGCGAATCTCCAGGCATTGAAATAGAAATAATCGGCTGCTCATAGCGCAAAGTTTCAGAGTCGCCCATCTGTACAGGCTTTAAGTTAGCCCACTCAAAACGCATAATACAAATATCATGTTCCCAGTCTGCAATCATGGCAACAGGTGCAAAAGCTTCACCCCATTTAGTAATGCTCA
>LNFM01004994.1_pt1 | contig 23589 bp, 29 predicted proteins | sample 596031 | NCBI WGS metagenome assembly LNFM01 (sample SAMN04254537, study PRJNA301005) | activated carbon metagenome | isolation source: dual media filters at the Ann Arbor, Michigan drinking water treatment plant | place: USA: Ann Arbor | reverse complement strand
GCGCCAAGTGATGTTGTGCACCGTGAAATAGTGCAGCGCCTCAAGAAAGCGCCGATCATCGCGCCCCTTGCCGCCTCGACGTGAGCGAACCGCCTGGAACACCTCCAGCACGATTTCCCAGTCATCTTCTGTCATGTGCGTCAGCATGATCGGCTTCCAAAACCGACCTGCTATGAATCATGCATTCGACCGCGTCGGAATCCTGAAAATCTCTGCTTCCGCGATTCCGTCCACAGGGCCTAATTCGTTTTTTGTTAATAATAGCGCTAAATTTGATGATTTTGATATGAGTGATGAATTTTATTCGCCGCCCAATCCTGTCCAGAACTGTCTGTAGATCAGTACTGAAGTCGGAACTGCTACGAATTCTGTGCAAGTTCTTGTAAGTGGTTTTGGAACTTCGTTCAGGGTGGGGTCCCGATCGGCGCCGATCGGGACCCCACCGGCACACCATATTTCCAAGCCTCCTCAATAGTTTAAGTGAAGCCACGACCGGGGTCCCGCTACGGTGCCGATTCACAGCATCAGCGGCGAGATGATCCGGGACCTGATGCTGGACTGCGTCGAACGTTGGTTCGACGCTCTGCGGGCACCCCACCAGGTGCAATGGCTGGCCGATAACGGCTCGCCCGACACCGCCGTCGAGACCATCGAGTTCGCCACCGCACTGGACCTCGTGGCCTGCTTTACCCCGGTGCGCAGCCCCGAAAGCAACGACGTGTGCGAGGCGTTCGTGAAGACGTTCAAGCGCAACTATGCCAGCGTGAATCCCCGCCCGGACGCCATTTCTGTCCTCCAACCCCTCGGCGAATGGTTCGAGGATTGCAGCACCATCCACCCTCATAGCGGATTGCGTTTCCAGTCACCGCATGAGTTCATCCAGCAGCAGTCCATCCAACAAGCCATGTGTCCGGCTTGATGGGGGCCACTCCAACCCCATACGAACCCCAGTTCCCCGGCACCACCGCCCTGTAAATCCAGGCAGGCTTGCCCTTTACCGGCATAAGATATCGCCTAGTATCTCCCGGCCAAAATGAGGAGATGTCGGGTGACACAGGGCAGCCTAGCGCTTTTGCTGACCGAAGCGGCACCGCACACGGACGGTCTTGAAACCGTGTTGGAACTGGCCGCCGGCGGCTTCGCCATCCAATTCTCCGACGGCACGAATATGCGCGTGGATATCGGGCCGGATGGTCGCACCGTGGTGACCGCGCCGCTCGGGCATGCGCCGATGACGCGGATGCTGGACTGCTACGCCACCATGCTGAACTACAACACCCTCTGGCCGGAAACCGGGGGCGGCTGGATGGGCCGCGATGCCACCGATGGCGAATTGCTGCTGATGGCCGATCTGGTGGGCATCGAGGACGCGGCGGCGCTGGCCGGCATGCTCGGCAACCTGCGCGGCATCGCCGAGGGTTGGCGCGCCTATCTGGCTGCGGAGGTTCCGGCACCGGAAGAAGAGTTGGCCGTGCCCGCCTTCGGCATGCTTCGGGGCTGAGCCGATGAGCAGCAGCCTCAGCAACCTGCCTGTCGCCAAGCTTCCGGTCGGCCCGGGAACGACAGCAGATCAACTGAAGAATTTCGTCGCCACCACGCCACAGGGTGCTCTGGTCGCCGGTATGGATCAGAATCACAATATCCTACTGTACTCGAGGGCGAACACGAATGTTCAGACCCGGCCCGGCGCCACTGCGGTCGACGTCACCAAGAACCGCGAGGCCGTGCTTGAGGCGATCGAGACCATCCTGATCGGCGACGTCGAGCAACATGGTAACCCGGCGGCTCTGAAGCCGGCGAAGGAAGACATCCAAAGGCTCTGCGCCGATCTTCGTACCGCTTCCGCGGGCGGGGACATTACCACCGGCACCGTCAGCGCATTGTTCAAGCCGAAATCAGCCGACGCCGCGTTGATCTGGGCGCGTAGCCATGGCTCACCGCGGCTTAGCGAATTGGTGCCTCCGAATAGCAAGCGGCTCAACAATTTTCTCGACACCGCGACCAATCCAAAATCCGACCCGGCGGCCATCAAGGCAGCGGCCAAGGAACTTGCGGAACGACTGGCTGAGAGCATGACCTCCGCCATTGGCGCGACGAAGTCGCCGGAAAATATAGCCCGTCTGATCGCTCTGCCGCTGCCGATGGTCACGCATGATCTGACCACAGCCATCAAGGAAGCCATGCCGTCTGGGGTCTCGTTTAACCCTACCGACATCGACAATGCGGTGACGGCTGTGATGAACGCACTGCCGGCCAAGCGGGTGGAAATGGCGGCAAAGCATGCAGGCATGAAGGTGGCCACGCATTCCACCCTTATGCAGCTAACCCCGGGTCAGCAGCCTGGCGGTATGGGTATGAGCAATCAGGCGCCGCAGACCGTGACGGTCAATGGAACGACCTATAACCGCACCGCGGACTTGGCGGGCGGCAGCAATGTGGTCGGCGCATATATTGACCCCAACGGCCGGAGCTGTGTGCTGAAGCTGGCCGGCCCGGAGATCGGGACGGCCCGCAGCCTGGATGGGAGGTTGCGGGAGGTGGATGCGCTGGCCGATGCCCTGCGCGAGGCGGAAACGGGCAAGAAAGTGGCCAGGCTGAACCATCCCAACCTCTTGGGCATCGAAGGCGCTTCGCTGACGACCAATGGGAAGGTCTTGCTGAAAATGCCAAAGATCGATCCGACGACCATGCACGAAGTGATGCGACGCCTCGACCATGAAAGATCCGCTGGCCGGATTTCGCCTGCCGAGTCCGAGCAGTTCATCACGCATGTCATCAAGCACGTGTCGGACGGGTTGGCGGAGATGCAGAAAGCCAAGATCGTCCATCTCGATCTCAAGAACGCCAATATCTTCGTGGGAACCAATGGCGAGCCGACGATCGCCGACTGGGGGAGCGCTCGCTCGAAAAAACAGGTTGAAGCGGGCGACCTGCCCCGGATCGACAACCCTCGATACAGGGCGCCCGAATTCACCGCTCGGCAGGAGACCCGCCGGTTCGAAGGCATGAACCTGGGCGATGCCGCGACCCAGCAAAAGCGGATCAACCAAATCGATGCCCTCAACCTGGCATTGGCGACCAACCAAAACGTATCCGCGGCCCTGGCGCGGGTGAAGAACGCCGGCGGGCCTAGTGCAGATGAGGTGGGCCCCGCGGCGGACATGTTCTCGTTTGCCACCGCTGTCTATGAGTTGGAATTCGGCAAGCCTCCATTCGAGGATCCTAATGGCGATTCCGAGATCGAAGCTAGGATGCTGCGCTGGTCGGGCGCGGTCATCCCGAATACCGCCAGCGCCGGCGCAGCCCTGGCCAATATCGGTGTGGTGCGGGCGACCAACGCCGAGTCCGCCATGCCCGATACCGTTCACAGCCGGCCACTGCATAACCTCATCAACGACATGGGGCATCGCGACCCGAAGAAGCGCCTGACCCCGGAGAAGGTGCTGGATAACGCGCTCATCAAGAAACATGACGCGGCAGCGGAAGCAGCGGCGAATGCGACCATGCACAAGCTGCTGGCGGTGAGGCTGCCAGCGCCGGTTGCAGCACAGGCGCCACCACCACCCAACCCGCAGGCGCCGGCCACATCCTCGACAGCCGCACCACCGCCGCTCGTGCCAGCGTCTCTTCAACAACCGACTGCGCCGCCGCCTGGACAGGCGGCGACCTTACAACCGACGGTGACCCCAACGTTGCCCACACAGGCCGCGCCGGTGCAACCGCAGCCCGTGCAGCTTTCAAACCCGCCGCCGTCGGGGTTTGTCCAGCCGCAGCCCGCGCCACAGCCCAACCCCCAGGCAAACCAGACGGGCGCGCCGAAGTCGACATAGGAGCCGCCGCGCCGGCGGCCTCAGCAGCTTGGTGACGCGGCGGCAGGCCGCGCCTCACCCCACCGCTGCCAGCGCCTCCGCCTCATCGGCCACAACCGTCATGATGCGCAGGAAGCCCGAGAGCTGGAACACCTTGCGCACCACCTCCGCCATCCCGCAGACGACGAAGCGGCCGCCACCCGCCTTCAATGCCTTGGCGGCCATGAGAAACACCCGAAGCCCGGCCGAGGACACATAATCCACCCGGCCCAGGTCAATCACCAGGCGGGCGCCGGACAAACCCGCCAGCGCCATCACCGCGTGCTCGAATTCAACGCTGACCGTCGAATCGATGGGACCGACCGGCCGCAGCACGGTCACCTCGCCTTCGCGGCTGGTCTCAATCTGCATGCTGCACCGGGTCCGCCGTGGCCCTGATCAACCCACCTTCTGGACAATGCCCTTCAGCGCGTCACCGATGGTCTTGATGAGGTTCGATTCCAGGTTCACCGCCACCGACCATTGCTGCGTCATGCTCTGCATCCGAATCATGTCCGCCGTGCTGCCCTCGTCCATGGTCCGGGTGAATTCGCGCAGATTGGTCTCCGCCGCGCGGGTGCCCTGACCCAGGGTGGAGCCCACCGCGCCATAATTGAAGTTACCGCCGCCAATGCCTGACATGTATAGACCCTCTCAGCTTCAGCGGGCGCCGCCCGCTGGATGAAACCCCTGCCAGACCCGGCTGACGACAGCCTGGGCCGCCGCCGCGGCCTGCATGACATTGCTCAGCGGCGCGAATTCGGCCGGCGGAACGCCGGCATCCAGCCGCCGCTTGGCATCAAGTCCCAGATGCTCGAACCGGCTGATCAGCGCCGCCAGCGCCTCCCCGGAGGCATCGCCTCGCAGCCGGGCCTGCAGCTCCAGCAGGTCTTCCTCAACGCGCTGGGACATCGCGATCCTCCGTGATCCAACCAGGACTTCGCGCATAGGGAAGGTCCATCGTGCCTGCCGCATTTTGCACCCGCACGCGACGGATGTCGATGTCGAGAACGCGGCCCGCTCCGTCCAGGACATCGCCCACGCGCACCCGCCGGCCATCCTCGAGGATAAGGAAGGCCTGGCGTCCCAGATGCACGCCGCGCGGCGCCGCGATCCCCGGCGTCGCCACCCGTGCCTCCAGGGCCATGCCGGGGAAACTCTCCTTGAACCAGCGTTCGGTCTCCGCCCAGGCCGGCATCTCCTGCACCGCCAGCACGCCGTTGACGGTCAGCCGCCGCTCAGTGCCGGAGAGCCTCAGGCTGCGGCCCAGCCCGCCCTCGCGCAGGCGCGCCTCCAGCGCGGCCCGGGCGCGTTCCGGCGTGGCGATGGCGTCCTCCACCTGGCGCAATCCCGGCACATCAGCGCGCAACCTGGCCACGGCCTGGGTCAGAGCAGCGTCATCGGCCGCCAGGCCCCGCAGCCTGACCCGACCCGGCCCGGTCACCGTCACTTCCGCCTCGATCTCGAAACCGCGCAGCACCATGCCGGCCAGGCTCGCCATTTCGGTCTCGGTCACCACAGCGAGCTCGGGCGAGAGGCCGGCGCGGCGCAGCTCCGCCACCAGCCGGCGCAGCTCCTCCTCGTCCCGCAGCTGGCCCGACAGGGCGGGGCGGCCATTGTCGCCGGAATCGACCGTGAGCCGTTCGGCCATGCCCAATGCCGCGACCACCCGGCGCAATTCCGTCGCGGCTTCCGTGGGGGCGGCAGCCGATGTTGGCTTTGGCATGGCATCCAGCGCCAGCCACAGGCTGCCGCCGAGCAGGCCGAGCGGCAGCACCACCAGGGCGAGAACGGCCAGCGCGCGGCCAAGGATGGCGCGGCGCGCAGGCGCGCCCGGCGTAGGCGCGGCGCCCGCCGAGCCCGGCGCGGGACGCGGCGCTTCGCGTTGGGGTGATGGCGCATCGGTGAGCTGGGTCGCCTCGGCCTGCGCCGCCCGCCAATCCGTGCCGGGGCTGCCCAGGGCGAATCGCGTGGCACCCACCACCAGGAGCTGGCCGAGCGGAAGTGCCTGCTCCGTGCCGGCGGCCAGCGGCCGGCCAGCCAGGCCCACCCCCTCCGCCAGCACGGTGATGGTGACCGCCCCGGCGGCCACGGTGAGGCGAAGCTGTTCGGGCGCCAGCGCCGGTTCGGCCAGGGTGATATCCGCCTCAGGCCCGCGGCCCAGCAGCCAGGCGCCATCGGCCAATGGCAGTTCCGCGCCCGCATTGCCGCCCGCCAGCACGCGCAGCACCAGCCCCTTCGTGCTCACAGCGACAACCGGGCCAGAGGCTGGACGGTGATCTCGGGCGTCAGTTCCTGATAGGACAGGACGGAGAGATCGGGGCATTCACTTTCGATGATCTTGCGCATGTAGCGGCGGGTATCCATGGCCGTCAGCAGCACCGGCTTGCGGGACTGGCGCGAACCATCGCCCATCGCGGCGCGCACGCGCTCGACGATCTGCCGCGCCACCCGCGGATCGAGCGCGAGATAGCTGCCCCCCGAGGTCTGCCGGATGGCGCCGCGCACGGTGTCCTCCAGCTCGGGCGTCACGATATAGGCGGGGATGATGTTCATGCCGCTGGAATGCCGGTAGCAGATCTGCCGCTTCAGCGCGCCGCGGACGTGCTCGGTCAGCAGCACCGCGTCCTTCTCTTTCTGACCCCAGTCGATCAGCGCGGTGAGGATCGCGCGCATGTTGCGCACCGAGACGCCCTCGGAGACCAGCCGCTGCAATATCTCCGCGATACGCTGCAGCGGCAGCACGCGCTGCGCCTCCTTCACCAGCTCGGGGAAGCGATCCTCCATGCGGCTGAGCATGTAGCGCGCCTCCTGGATACCGATGAACTCCTCGGCGTAGCGGCGCAGCACATGGGCGATGTGGTAGCTCAGGATCTGCGCCGGCTCCATGCAGGAAATGCCGCCGGCCTCCAGCGCCGGGCGCTGCGCCGCTGCCACCCAGACCGTCTCGATCAGCGGCAGGAAGGGCTTATCGGTCTCGGCGGCGATGCCAAGGATGGCGAGGTTTTCCACCGTGTCGCGCGCCAGCATGAAGCCCGTCCGCATCCGCCCCTCGCCGCAGGGCACCTCGTTCAGCAGGATGCAATAGCCGCCGCCATCATAGCGCTCATTCAGCCGCAGGCTGATGCCGGGAAAGGGCACGCCCAGGTCGTAGTAGAGCGCGCGGCGGACCTGGGCGAGCGTCTCGTTCAGCACCTCCGGCCGCATGATCGACTGGATGTCGGTACCGACATCGACCATCACCGGCACGGTCAGCGAGAAGTCATCCGCCTCATTGCCGCCGCCCGGGCGCGGCTTGGCCGGCGCCGCCCCGGCCGCCGGGACTGTGGCAAGCGCGGTGCCGGCAAAGGTGTCGCTGCCCGCCATGGCCGCCCGGTTCTTCCGCCACAGCAGATAGCCGCCGCCGCCCGAGGCCGCGGCCATGGCCAGAAAGATCACCACCGGAAAGCCGGGGATGGCGGCGAAGATCAGCATGATGAAGGCGCCGACCATCAACGCGGTGGGCTGCGCCGTGACCTCGATGCCGATCTCGTCGCCGAGGTTCGACCCGCTCTCCTCATTGGTCACGCGGGTGACGATGAAGCCTGCGGTGATGGAGGTGAAGAGCGCGGGGATCTGGCCCACCAACCCATCGCCGATGGTGAGGATGGAATAGACCTGGATGGCCTCGCCCAGCGGCATGCCCTGCTGGAAGGAGCCGATGGCGATGCCGCCCAGCAGGTTGACCGCGATCGAGATCAGCCCCGCGATGGCATCGCCCTTTACGAACTTCATCGCGCCATCCATGGCGCCGTAGAGCTGGCTTTCCTTCTCCACCATGCCGCGGCGCCGGCGCGCCTCGTCCATGTCGATCACGCCCGCGCGCATGTCGCCATCGATGCTCATCTGCTTGCCCGGCATGGCATCGAGCGAGAAGCGCGCCGCCACCTCCGCGACACGCTCCGAGCCCTTGGTGATGACGACGAACTGCACGATGGTGATGATGAGGAAGACGACGGCGCCCACCACCAGGTTCCCGGCCACGACGAAATTGCCGAAGGTCTCGATGATCTGTCCGGCATCGGCCTCGAGCAGGATCATCCGCGTCGAGGCGATGCCGAGCGAGAGCCGGAACAGCGTGGTCAGCAGCAGTAGCGAGGGGAAGGAGACGAAGGCGAGCGGGGATTTGATGTAGACCGCCACCATCAGCAGGATCGCCGAGATCGCCAGGTTGATGGCCTGCAGGACATCCATCATCCAAGGCGGCATCGGGATGATCATCATGAAGATGATCGCGATCAGCAGCACAGCCAGGATGATGTCGTTGCGCCCCGCCATCGCGGTGGCGATCTTCTGCAGCAGCGTCATGGTCGCCCCCCACCGAGCACGGCCACGGCGGTGGCGCGGCCGGCCGCCTCGCGCCAGGCCCGTGCCTCCTCACCCCGGCCGAGCCGCCAGCAGGCCAGTGCCGCGATGTGCAGCAGCGGCAGGCGCAGGTCATCGGCGCCACCCTCTGCCAGCAGGGCCTCCGCCTCGGCCAGCGCCGTCGCGTTCTGCCCCGCCTCAAGCCGGGCGAGGCAGAGTGCGCGGCGCGCCCAGCCCGGTTCGGCCTCGGTCTGCGCCAGCGCGGCCAGCAGCGCCGCGGCCGCCTCCGGCCGGTTGAAGCGCAGATAGACATGCGCCAGCACCGCCATGGCGTCGCGCGCGGGCACCGGCAGCGTGGTCGGCAGTCGTGCCATGCTCAGGCCCGCAGCAGGGCGCGGCGCGCCGCGTCGAGCACGGCGCGGTCCTGCCCCGCCGCCTCCAGCACCTCCAGTGCTGCGGCGAAGACCGCCTGGCGTTCGCCGCTGCTGCCCGCGGCCAGCGACAGCATGGCACCGCGCGCATCCTCCAGCGCCTGGGCATAGGCCGCGGGTTCCAGCACCGCGCGGTCGGCGATCTCGGGCTGTGCCATCGCCGCCAGCCGGTCGGCGATGCTGGGGCTGTCGAACAGGGCGTCGAGATGGGCGGTGATCTCGGTCTCGACCGCGGGGGCCACACCCTCATCGGGCAGCCTCGGCACGTCGCGCGCCACCCGCACGCTGCTGACGCCATAGTCGAAGGCCAGCAGCCGATGCTCGCCATCGATCCGCTTCATGCCGCGGGCTCGCCGGCTTCGGCCTGCTCGGCCAGGCGCACCAGCAGGCCGATCAGCCGGTCGAGCGTGGGCAGCTGCATCTCCTCCGGCGCCAGCCGGGCCAGCAGCACCAGCCGGTCATCGCCATGGAAGGCGGCCTTCACGGCGAAGGGCAGCCCGCGATCGGGATGCACCGCGCGCAGCGCCGCCGCGGCCACGCCATCGCCATGCGGCGAGACGGGGCGGGCCAGGGCGATGGCGAAGCCGCCATCCGCCTCCTCCCCGATCTCCAGCCGGCCGGAGCGTTCGAATTCCAGCACCAGCGGTCGATCCGGCGCGGCCATGCCGGCCGGCAGGCCCATGCTCTCGCACAGCGCGCGCAGGGCGGGATGGGCGCTCACCCTTGGGTCTCCTCGATCTCGATCAGCTGATCCAGTGCCTGCTGCATGTTGCTGAGCACGGCGAAGCGGGCCTCATTGTCGCGATAGATGCCGGCTGGCAGGCTGCCCAGCAGATCGCGCGCCTCACGCATGAAAAGGATCTGCAGGTCCAGCCGCGCTGCGGGCAGGCCGAGCGTCTGCGGGATGGGCCGGAGCTTCTGCGCACCGAGGGTGGTATCCTCGGTCAGCGGCAGCAGCTGCCGCAGGATCGGCGTGGCGCCGACCTGCACCCCAGCCATGCGGGAAAGCCGGCGGCTCAGCCCCTCGGCCTGCTCATGCGCGGTGTCGAGGGTGCGCAGCGCCGAGAGATCGGCCAGCAATTCGCGCAGCCGCGGCGGCTCCACCGAGGGGCCGGCGGCCAGCAGCTCGTCACCCACCGCGCGGGTGAGGAAGCGCAGCTGGGCGGCAAAGCCCTCGATGCCGAAGCGGTCGATGATGCCCTTGTAGACGCCGGCCGGGCCGGGCCGGGCGAAGACCGTCTCGCGGTAGGAATCGCGCAGCTGCTGCGCCGCCGCCGGGTCGCCGCCCGCCGCCTCATGCGCGGCGCGGCCGATATTGAGCCCGGCTCGGATCGCCGGGCCATCCTCCTCCAGCAGCCGGCGCATCGCGGCCTGCGCCGCCTCGGCCCGCGGCCCGTCGCCATCGCGGCGGAACTCCTCCTCGGCCATCGCCAGGGCTGCATAGGCCTCGGAGGGGTCGGCGTATTCCTCCCGCGCGGCCTGGCGGAAGGCATCCTCGCGGGCCAGCATGCCGCGCAGCCGGGCGGTGAAGCGCTCCAGCCCGTCGCGGTCGAGATCGGGCATCATCTCCAGGATCTCGCTGACCTGGCGGACCCGGTCGATCAGCTCGCGGTTGGCACCCTCGACGCTACGCTCCTTGATCGTCTTCTTCTCCATCCTTTCGGAATGGGCGAAGGTCAGCTCCTCCTTGGCATTGGCCAGCATGGTCATGACATCGGGGGCGGAGGCGCGCACGGCCTCGCCGCGCCAGCTTCCCTGCGCCTGGACCGCATCCTGCACCTCATCGGTCTGCAGCCGGCGCAGCGCCGCCGCAGCTCCAAGCTGGTCGATCCGCTCCGACATCAGGGTGGCGCCTCCCGGGTTTCGATGATGCGTGACATTACCGCGCGCCACCCTGTTGCGCCAAATCCTGCAACGCGCGCAGCACCTCGGCGAAGGGCTCGATCAGGTCGGAGGGGATGTACTGGTCGACATCGCCTTGTTCCAGCAGGCCGCGGGCCAGGGCCACATTGCGCATCACCGGCACACCGGCGGCCTCGGCGGCCGCCATCATCCGTTTCGCCAGGATGTCGGTGCCCATGGCGGTGATCACCGGCAGCGGCGTCTTCTCGCGCTCGTAATAGACGGCGACTGCGACATGGGTTGGGTTGGTCACCACCACCGAGGCCTTCCGGCTGCGGTCCACCGCGCCTTCGGCCAGCATCTCCTGGTGCAGCTGTCGGCGCATGCCCTTGATCATCGGGTCGCCCTCGCTCTCCTTGTATTCGCGCTTCACCTCGTCCTTCGACATCTTCTGCTGCTTGATGAACTGGCTTTTGGTGAATGCGTAATCGGCGGCGGCGATGATGATGAAGGGACCCACGCACCAATAGACGATGGTGGTCAGCAGCTCGGCCGTCACCGCCCGAAGGCAGGCGATGCCGCAGGTCGGCGCCAGCACCATGGCGTGCAGCCCGTCGCGGATGACAAAAAACAGCAGAAGGCTCAGCAGGATGATCTTCAGCACCGACTTGCCGAACTCCATCAGGTTCTTCATGCCGAAGGTCTTCTTGAAATACTCCGCCGGGTTCAGCTTTTTCAGCGACGGCATCACCGCCTTCAGGCCGAGCAGCAGGCCGAACTGTCCCATCCCCGCCGCGATGCTGACCAGCACGGCCACGGCCAGATAGGGGGCGAGGATGGCCGCGCCCTCGGCCAGCATGGCGGCGAGCAGCTGGTCGGTGGCCTCGGCCACATCCTCCTGCAGGAAACGCGCAGGCAGGCGGATCAGCGCCTGCAGCCGGGTGATGGTGTCGGGCAGGGTGACCATGAAGATGGCGAAGAAGGCCAGCATCAGGGCGGCGGAGGTGACCTCCTTGCTGTTCGCCACCTGGCCCTCCTTGCGGGCATCACGCAGCTTCTTCTGCGTCGGCTCCTCGGTCTTCTCCTGGCTCATCGCAGCCAGCCCGTCAGCGTGCCGATGAGACCGGCGCTCTCGGCCAGGTTCAGCGATATCCCGTCGAGAATGACGCCGAGCGAGAGCATCAGCACCAGCAGCCCCACCGCCGATTTCAGCGGCATGGCCAGGAAGAAGACCTGCAGCTGCGGCGCGAAGCGGCTGACCAGGGCAAGCCCCATCTCGGAGAGGAACATGGCGATCAGCGCCGGCCCCGCCAGCAGCACCGTCAGCAGCATCACGCGGTCGAGCAGCTTCAGCATGCCGGTGGCGAGCGATGGGTCCAGCCCCGGCAGCATCCCCCAGGCCGGCCAGACGCCATAGGAGCGGTAGAGCAGGTCGAGCAGCACCAGGAAGCCGCCGGTGGCGAACATCCAGACCGTATAGGTTTGCGCCAACAGTATGCCGGTGGGCGAGGATTGCTCGCCCGTGGTCGGGTTCAGGCTGCTGGCCATGGTCGAGCCACGCTGGTTGTCGATCATGAAGCCCGCCGCCTCCAGCCCCCAGGAGAGCACGGCGAAGGGCAGGCCGAGCAGCAGGCCGATCAGCGTCTCCTTCAGCACCAGCGCGACGATCAGCGTCATGCCGCCGGCGGCGAGGTCGTCGGGCCGGCTGAGCCAGATCAGCGGCGCGGCGGGAATGGTGAGTGCCGCCAGCACCCCGTTGCGGGCCAGGCCCGTCAGCACGCCACGCCCCAGGAAGGGGGTAACCAGGAACATCGCCGTGGGCCGGGCGAGCGCCACCGCGCTCACGCTGATGATGTCACGCAGCAGGCCCAGCCTGTCCGCCTCATAGGCCGCGAGGACATCCTCCAGCCTCATGCCATCAGATCCGCGCGATCTCGGCGAAGACGCGCTGGGTGTAGCGGAACAGCTCGCCACCCATCCAGCTCGCCGTGCCGAGCAGGATCAGCGAGACGCAAATCAGCTTGATGGCGAAGGAGAGGGTCTGTTCCTGGATCTGGGTGATGGCCTGGATCAGCGCCACCACCACGCCGATGACGGTGGCGACCACGATCGGCGGCATGGACAGCACGAGCGTGAGCAGCAGCGCGTCGGAGGTGATGCGGGCGACCTCGGCGGTGTTCATGTCGCGGTCCTGGCATAGGAGAGCACGAGCCCCTCGATCAGCTCCTGCCACCCGTTCACGATCACGAAGAGGAAGAGCTTGAAGGGCAGCGAGATCGTCATCGGTGAGACCATCATCATGCCCATCGCCAGCAGGATATTGGAGATGATGAGGTCGATGACGATGAAGGGCAGGAAGAGCAGGAAGCCGATCTTGAAGGCCCGCGTCAGCTCGGCCGTGGTGAAGGCGGGGATGAGGATGAGGAAGTCGCGGTCCGTCACCTCCGCCGCCTGCGCCTCAGGCCAGAGCCGTTTCGTCGTCTCGACGAAGAAGACCCGGTCGGAGGGCTCGGTGTTGCGTTCGAGGAAGAGCCGGAAGGGCTCGGCCGCGGCCAGCCCCACCTCGGCCATGGCGCCGAGGTCGCGGGTGTTCACCTCGCGGTCGCGCACCGCCTCGAAGCTGGCGCGCGCCACGGGGGCCATGATGTAGACGGTGAGGATGATGGCGATGCCGTTCAGCGCCATGTTGGGCGGCACGTTCTGCACGCCCAGCGCATTGCGCACCAGACCCAGCACCACCACCAGCTTCACATAGGTCGTCGTCATGATGGCAATGAAGGGCATCAGCCCCACCGCCACCAGCAGCACGATGAGGGTGACGGGATCGGGCAGGTTGGCGGCGGCACCCATCAGCCGCGCTCCAGCCGGGTCTCGGTGATGCGCAGGCCGACGCGGTCGGCGATGCGCACCATCTCGGCCATCGCCACCAACTGGCCATTGACCCGCAGGCTGACGGCATTCGCGGCATCGACGCCCAGGTCGAGCACTTGGCCCACCGCCAGCTCGCGCAGCCGCCCCAGCGGCATGTCGAGCCGCGCCAGCTCGCAATCCAGCCGCACCGGCAGGTCATCCAGCCGCTGCGCCGGGAGGGGGTGGAGTTCGTCCATGTGGCCATCCAGTTCCGCCATGAGGTGAAGCCGCCCATCTAGGAGGGCGGCGCGCAGCCAGGGCCCTGCCCCGGCATCGAGCAGCACGATGAGGTTGCCATCGGCATCGAAGGGCGCGGGGTCGAGCAGCACGACGTCGCCGGAGGCGAGCCCGCGCAGCTCCGCCGCCGCCATCATCGGCCGGCCGACGAGCAGGCGGAGCGGCAGCGCCAGCCAATCCGGCTGCGCCTGGCGCCGCGGCAGCCCGGCGCAACACCCGGCCAGCCAGTCCAGCCCTTCGGCATCGAAGGCGATGGTGGCGAGCAGCGCGCCATCGGCCTCGGCCAGCAGGCGCAGGGCATGCGGCGGGGCTGGGCCCGGCGCCTCCCACTCCGGCGTGGCGCCGCTGGCCTGGGTGATGGCGCCGCCGATCTCGGCCAGCAGCACCTCGCGCAGGATGGCCGCGAGATCGGGCGGATGATGGGCCGCCGCCGCCCCGGGCCAGGCCGCCAGGGCGGCCTGCGGCAGCAGCGCGGGCTGCAGGCACAACTCGGCGCGATGCCCGGCCAGGCGCAGGCCGAAGCGCGGCCATTCCGCCGGCGGCGCCGGGCCGGCGCACAGGCTCGCCACCACCACGCCGCTGGCCCAGGCGAAGCGCAGCGGCAACCGGGGCGCCAGGCGGGCGGCGGCGGCGGCGGCGAGCGGTGGGCATTCCGGCAGGTCGATCATCGCCGCTCGGCCATGTAGCGAAGGATCTCCTCATGCCCGCGGGAGCGGCGGTCGCGCCCCTCGCCCGGCTGGCCGCCGGTGTCGGCGGGGCGCAGTTCGAGCGTCACCCGCTCGCCCAGCCGTTCGGCCAGGCGCTCGGCCAGCGCCCCGCCATGGTCGCGCAGCAGCAGGCCGGCCTCCGCGCTGCCGGCATCGAGGCGGATGGCGATGCCGCCCTCGGCGCGCAGGATGGTCACCTCGGTCTGGCCCAGCGCCTCGCCGCGCAGCGTCATGCGGATCTCTGCATGGCCATCGCGGCCCTGCGCGACGATCACGCGGTCTGCCACGCTGTCGATCAGCGCCGCCAGTTCGGCGCTCCGGGCGGGCGGGGTGGGTGGTGGCGGGGCGGGCGTCTCCGGCCGCGCGGGCGGCGGCTCGATCGCGGTGAGCGGGGGCGGCGGCGGGCAGTCCGGGCCGGGCCAGGGATCGTCGTGTGTCTCCTCGCGCCCCGCCTCGGCGGGCGGTGGGGCAGATGCGGCGCGGGGTGGCGCCGCTTCGCGGGGTGGCGGCGTCTCGGTGGGCGTCGCGGAGGCGTCCTGGCCTATGCCGCCGCGCGGCTCGGCCGGCGGGCGCAGCTGCAGGGTGAAGGGGCTGGGCGGGTCGCTCCCGGGCGCCGCCGCGGCCTCGCCAATGGGCAGGTCGGCCGGGGGGGCGCTCGGGCGATCCATGGGCTGGCCGAGCAACCGCTCGAACCGCGCCGCGGCCTCGGCCAGCTCGGGCATGGCCATCGGCGTGGGCATGGGCGCGGCCGGAAGATCGGGCGGGGATGGGCCGTCAGGCGGCCTCACTCCACTCATCATCGCCTCCTTCCAGGCCGGCCGCCATGCCGCGGATCTCCGCGCTTTCCTCCAGCTCCGCATCGGCGCGCAGTGTGGCCTCCGCCGCCTCGGCCCGCTGCAGCACGGCGATGAGGTCGGTGAACTTCGCCACCGCGCGCCGCGCATCTGCCAGGCCGGCCTCGGCCTCGGCCCGGGCGTCGCGGGCCTGGCGGGCCGCCGCCTCGGCCTCGGCCAGCTTCGCCGCCAGCACATTCTCATGCGCCCGCAGCGCGGCCACCGCGGCCTGGCAGCCCTCCAGCCCCTCGCGGTCGATCAACTGGCCGATGATCGCGTCATAGATCGACGCCTGTCGCGCGGGCATCTCGGCCCGCCAGGTCGCCAATGTCTCGCGCGCCGCGTCGGCCGCGATCAGCGCCGCTTCCAGCGCCGCGTCGCGCGCGCGCAGCAATTGCTCGGCGCGCTCCTCGTGCCGGCGCTTGACCTGCTCGACCTGGCGGATGGTCTCCAGCCTCATGCCAGCACCGCCTGCAGCTCACCCATCATCGCCTCGAAGCCGACATGGTCGTGCTGGCCCTGGCGGAGGAAGCCGCGAATGGCCTCGATCCGCGCCACCGCCTCATCGGCCGTGCGGTCACTGCCCGGCTTGTATTCGCCGATCCGCACCAGCAGCTCGACCTCATTGTACTTCGCCATCAGCGTCCGCACCCGCCCGGCCAGCGCGCGATGCTCGGCGCTGGTGACCGCGCCCATCACCCGGCTGGCGGAGGCCAGGACATCGACGGCGGGATAGTGGTTGGCCGCCGCCAGCGCGCGCGCGAGCACGATATGGCCATCGAGGATGGAGCGCGTCTCATCCGCCACCGGCTCGTTCATGTCATCGCCTTCGACGAGGACGGTGTAGAAGGCGGTGATCGAGCCGAGATGGTTGTTGCCCGTCCGCTCCATCAGCTTGGGCAGGGTGGCGAAGACCGAGGGCGGGTAGCCGCGCCGCGTCGGCGGCTCGCCGGCGGCCAGCCCGATCTCGCGCTGGGCGCGGGCGAAGCGCGTCACGCTGTCCATCAACAGCAGCACCTTCAGCCCCTGGTCGCGGAAATGCTCGGCGATGGCGGTGGCGACGAAGCCGGCCTTGGCGCGCTCCATCGAGGACCGGTCGGAGGTCGCGCAGACCACGACCGATTTCGCCAGCCCCTCCGGCCCCAGATCGCGCTCGATAAACTCGCGCACCTCGCGCCCGCGCTCGCCGATCAGGGCCAGCACCGTCACATCGGCCGCCGCGCCGCGCACCATCATCGATAGCAACGAAGATTTGCCGCCGCCGGCCGCAGCGAAGATGCCCATGCGCTGGCCTTCGCCACAGGTCAGCATGCCATCCAGCACCCGCACGCCCATGGGCAGCGGCGTGTCGATGACCCGGCGCGACATCGGATCGGGCGCGTCATTATAGACCGGGACCCAGGCCTCGGGCCGCAGCGGCCCACGCTCTCTCAGGTCGAGCGGCCGGCCCATTCCGTCCAGCACCCGGCCGAGCAGCGAGCGGCCGGCGGGTGCCATATGCGGCTTGCCCGTCGGGATCACCTCGGTGAGCGTGGAGACCCCGCGCAGATCGCCCAGCGGCGTGAGGATCGCCGCGTCGCGCGTCAGCCCCACCACCTCAGCCAGCAGCTCGTAGCCATCCTCGGGGTTGCGCAGGATGCACAGGTCGCCGATGCGCGCGCCGGGGGTGGCGGCGCGGATGATGGTGCCCACCACCTGCAGCACCCGCCCACGCACGGTGATGGGCGTGGTCTGCTCCACCGCCTGATGGGCCAGGCGAAAGACATAGTCGAACTCGCTGTCGTCGGATGGCGGGGCCAGATCCATCAGCGATCCAGCCCGATCTGCGCCATGGTGCGCTTCAGGCCGCGCTCGATGGCGGCGAACTGGCTGTCGATGCCGGCGTCGATCAGGCCGGAATCGGTCTCGAGGATGCAGCCGCCGGGGCGGATGCGCTCATCGGCGAGGACCTGCACCGCGGCGAGCGGCAAATGCCCGCCGATGATCTCGGCGAGCCGGGCATTGGCGGACTCGACCATGGATGGGGCGACGCGCAGCCGCACCAGCGATGAATGCGCGGCCAGCCGCAGCGCCCGGGCCGCGGTGCGGGCGGTCAGCTCGGCCTGGTCGAAATCGCCGATGATGCGCCGGGCGATCTGCAGGGCGAGATCGGTGATCCTGCCCTCGGTGCGGGAAATGGCGCCGATCGAGGCCTCGGCGATCTCGAAGAGGCGGTCCTGGATGTCCTCTGTGGCCTCGGCCAGCCCGGCGGCGCGCGCCGCGGCGCGGATCGCCTCGGCCTCGGCCTGGGCGGCCTCACGCAGCGCCGCGGCCTCACGCGTCGCAGCCTCGCGCAGCGCGGCGATGTCGATCAGCGTGGCCGCCTCAGCCGCCTTCAGCACCCGGCCAGGACCGACCAGGGCCGGGTCGCCCCCGTCCCGGCTCAGTTCAACCAGTCGGACCACGGGTGGGGCTCCTCGCGCAGGAGGCGGCGCAGCGCGGCCAGGGCATCGGCTCGGGCTCCGGGCGGGGTCGCGCCGGCGGCGGCATGGCGCGCCACCTCGGCCCAGACCGGGGCGGGCGCGCGCAGCCTCAACCGGTCCAGCAGGCCAGCCGGCAGGTCACCCATGGCCATGCCCAGCAGTGCCGCGCCGGGCAGGATGCCGGGTGGCCCGGCCTGGGCCAGCGCCTCCAGCGCGGATGCCGGGCGGGGCAGCAGCGGCGCCGAGCGCAGCGCCCAGTCGAAGACCGTGTCGCCCAGGGCGGCGCGGGCGGATGCGACATCCTCCCTCCGCAAAAGGCGGGCCAGCGTCGGGGCCTGCAGCCAGCCGGCGGCGCGGGCGATGACCGGCAGCATCTCGGCCGTGGGGACGAGTGCGAGCCGGGCCGCGGGCTGCCCGGCGCAGGCCGTGATGGCCGGCGCCGCCGCCGGTTCGGGCAGGAGCAGGCGGGCGAGGCGGCCGCGCGCCTGCGGATGGGCCAGCGCCGCCTCCAGCGGCAGCCCGGCCGGCCATGCGCTGGGCTGAATGGCGGGGTCCATCCCTTCGGCCGGGTCGGCCAGCAATCGCAGCAGCGCGCCCGCCCAGGGCGCGCCCAGCCACGCCTGCTGCGCCGGAATCACGGTGTGGCCGAGACGAGGGATGCGGGCTTGGCGCGGCGCCGGCGCCACAGCAGCAGCCCCAGCACCGCATTGCCGGTGAGCGCGATGAGCAGCCCCGCCGCCATGCCCCAGACCGCCAGCGGCGGCATGGTGGGCGCGGGCTCCGGCTCGGCCAGCGGCGCCTCGTCGGGATTGGCGCGCACGAGGACGACCGACACCCGGTCATAGCTCATGCCCTCGATGGAGTTGACCACCAACTCCTTGATGCGCGGCACGATGGCGTCGATGGCGGCCGAGGGCGCGTGGCGGATCAGCACCGCGGCCGAGGAGGGCCGGCGCGTGGCCGCCGAGGGATCATTGTTCGGCAGCACCACATGCACCCGGGCGGAGAGCACGCCATCGATTCCTGTCAGCGTGCGCGAGAGCTCCTGGGTGATGCCGTACATGTAGCGCACGCGTTCCTCGGAGGGCGAGGAAATCAGCCCCTCGCGGCGGAACAGCTCGCCCATATTGGCGAAGCGGTCGCGCGGCAGGCCGGCATTGTTGAGGATATCCATCGCGCGCGAGACCGCGCCCTGGTCAACGCGGATGGCGGCGACGCCATTCTTGCCCGGCTGCTTCTCGGCCGGAATGCCGGCCCGCAGCAGGGCGCCCAGCACCTCATTCGCCTCGCGCTCCGGGAGCTGGCCGAAGAGTTCGATCTTGCCGCCGCAGGCGGCGACGAGCAGCAGCAGCGCGGCCATGAGCAGCTTCGATGCGCGCTGCAGCCCAAGCGTCATTGGTTCTTGAGGAAGCTGTCGAGGTTCTGCGTCGCCTTGCCGGCGACCTTGCCCACGACATCCTGCTGCAGCGTCAGCTGGGTGATGGCGAACTGCATCTCGAACATCGCCGAGGCGCTCATCATCTCGCCCGGCGGCACGGCGGCGAGCTGGTTCTGGACATTGGTCATGGTGTCGGTATGCGCCTGGCTCATCCGCTCCAGGCCGCGCAGGATCGCGTCCCCGGGCGAGACCGGGCCCTCCACCGCGCCCACCGGAGGTGTGGCGTCGAGCCTGGCCGCATGGTCCAGGGGCTGGGTGGCCATGGCCGGGTTGTCGGAGGGCGGTGGCTGGCCACCCATAGCGTTTTCGAAGCGCGCCAGCGCCTCGGCATCCGGGGCATTGGGGGCGGCGCCGGGCTGGGCACCGGCGATCCCGGTCTGAATGCCCCCCGAGGCGGCGCCGGTGACGTCCATCGCCATGACCTGGGTTCCTGTTCCAGCCCTGTTGTCAGGCGGCGCGCAGCGCGGCTGCCATCTTGTCCACCGCCGGGTCGCCGGCCGGCACGGCAGCCAGCGCGGCGTCGCATTCCGCGGCGCGCCCGGCCAGGCGCAAGGCCAGGGCGCGGAACACACGGGCATAGCCGTCACCCGACTCGGCGGCCGCTGTAAGCAGGGAGGCGGCGTCGTCCGGCCGGCCCTCGGTCATCTCAACCAGGGCCTGGCCGACCATCACCTCGCGCCCGCCATCCCCAAGCCCCGCCAGAATCACCCGCGCCGCTGCGGTCTGGCCGGTGATGCAGGCCAGAAAGGCGGTTTCGGCGAGCAGGGCACGGGTGTCTGCGTCTAGGGTCATCGTACCCAAACGCTATCACGCATTCCGATCCTGTAAAACGTCATTTTGGGTTGACCGCGGCGGCCACGGGATGCTTCGCAGGCGCATGGAAACCGGCGCGTGGGCGACAGGGATGGGGTGTGGGCCATGGCGATGACAGGCGCGGCGCGGGCGGTGGCTGCCATTCTGCGGCCCGGGCGACCCTTGTCGGATTCGGGGCAGGGCTTCGAGGCTGTCGTCGACGGCGTGGCGATCACGGTGCGGGGCGAAGGCCCGATGGCGCGGCTGACCTGCCGCCTGCGCGATGAGCTGCCCGATGAGGCGGCGCTGCGCGACCTCCTCGCGCGCTACCTCCGCCATGCCGGCGAGGGGGCGGAGCGCATCTGCATCGAGCCCGGTGGCACGCTTGTCCTCCTGGTCGATCTTGATGTGGGCGAGGCGCTGGAGGGCGAGGTGGCCCGGTTCTGTGATGCCGCGCTGCATTGGCGCGCTGCCGCCGCTGGCCTGCGTGCCGCCGCGCCGGCCAGATTCAATCCCGCGGCGGCGCAAATCATCTACCCCTGATCATCGCCGCATGGGCTTTGCGATGCCCGGGCGGAATTGTCGCTTGACGGATGCATCCAGGCAATTTTGACTGATGGCGTTCCGATGCAGATCACGCTGCGATCCGTGGTGCGAGTTGCGGCCGGGTTGGGTCTGCCAACGCCGCGGGCCGACCGGCTTGATCGCCTTGGGGCATCGAGAAGCGAAGGGTTGAGCGGATGAGCGACGATATCGAGAAAACCCGGATCGCGGCCGAGGCCACGATCGCCAGAGTGGACGCGCTGCTGGGCGACGCCCAGACGTTGCTGGCCAGGAGTGCCGCAGAACTGGGGGCCGAGGCGACATCGCCCGAGTTCATCCGCAACTACATGGCCCGCCAGCCGGCCGATGCGCAGGCCGAATTCGCCCGTGCCGCGCAGGAGGTGGTCGACGAAATCGCCCGCGACCTGCCCAGGACCGAAGCCAAGCCTGCCAGCGCGCGGCCGCGGCCGATGCGGCAGATGGTCTGAAACGCCGACCGTGACTCAGATCGACGCCGCATCGCTCGACAGCGACCGCCTCGCCACGCTGGCCAGCCAGATCATGGCCGGCAGCATCGACCTCGCCGCTGTCATCGGCATCACCGAGCCGGAGCTGGAGGCGGTCTATTCACTCGGCCACGGCTTTTACACCGCCGGTCAGTACGAGGATGCGCGCGACATCTTCCGCTTCCTCTGCCTGCACCGGCACATGGACAAGCGCTTCTGGTTCGGCCTGGGCGCCGCTTGCCAGATGCTCCAGGACTACGCCACCGCGACGACGGCCTATCGCACCTGCGCGATGCTCGACCTGACCGACGCCCAGGTGCCCCTGCGTGCCGCCGCCTGCTTCCGCGCGCTGGGCGACATGGAAAACCTGCGCATGGCCCTGGAAGCGACGATCGAGGTCGCGCGCGACAACCCGGCCCAGGCCATCTTCGGCGAGCGCGCCCAGCGCATGCTCGACCAGCTGGACGTCGAGGCGGCGGCGCCGGCCTGATCGCCGGCGCGCGCACAACAGGAGACCCCTCATGGGCATCAACCCCACCAGCGACCATCTCCGCGGGCTGAACAATGAATCGCTCGTCCGGGCCTTCGACATCATCCGCGATGCGGCGGTGCAGCGCGGCATCCTCGACAAGCTGCAGGGCAAGCCGCCGCCGGTGGTGGGCGGGGACGGCCCGGGCGTGGACGACATCCCGTTGCTGGCCGCGCCGCAATCGACCGACGGCACGGACCTCCTGCTGCAGGCGCTGGTGCTGCGGCTGGAGCGCGGCGATCAGCAGAACAAGACCTCGATGGAGGAAATCCAGCAGAACGGCCAGGTCCAGAAGTCGAAGAACGACGAGATCGCCGCCAAGCTGCAGGAGAACATCTCGAAGATGGCCGATTCGAAGGCCATGTCGACGGCGATGAAGGTGCTGACCTGGATCGGCGTCGGCCTGGCCGTGCTGATCGCCGCCATCACCCTCAACCCCATCGCCATCATGGGCGCCGTCGCCGCCGTCACCATGGCCGTGATGAACGAGACCGGGACGATGGAAAAGATGACGGAGGCGATCAAGACCGAGCTGATGAAGACGATGAACGAGAAGGACGCGCAGATCTGGTCCACGGTTATCACGGTGGCCATCGGCATCTCGGTCTCGCTCGTTTCCGCCGGCATCGGGGCTGCGGTCAGCAACGCGGTCAATATCGGCGCCAAGGTCGCCGAGGTGGCGATGAAGGTGGCCGATCTGGGCTTCAAGGCCGGCAACAGCGTGGCCAATGTCGCCATCCGCGCCGCGGTCAGCGCCGCCAACGTGGCCGAGAAGGTGGGCAGCGTGACGGCGAGGCTGGGGGATGCCGGTCTGGCGGCCGCGGCCATCGGCCGCATCGCCAATGACACCGTCACCCTGGCCGGTGCCGGCGTGGCCGTCGGCAGGGCCTTCGTCGACCGCGATGTGGCCGAGAACAACGCCCAGCAGGCCGAGTTGAAGGCCTTCCTGGCCAAGATCAAGGCGGCGATGGATGACGAGGTCGACCGGCTGCAGGAGATGATCCAGCAGGAGGCGGCGGTGGTGGCCAAGGCGGTGCGCGCCATGGGCCGGGTCAGCGAGACCAATGCCACCATCATCAGGCACATGGGCTGAGCGGTCGGATGAAGGGAGGGGCTGGGTGACGGTTACGCTGAATTCCGACGGGCTGCGCTCGCTGCTCTCGACATCGAGCAACATCGATGTCGAGAAGCTGGGAAAGGCCGTCTTCGACGAGGGCATCAAGCGCGGCTTGTGGGACGATGCCGGCAAGCTGCTGGTCAAGATCAATGATGACGGGACCATCGAATTCCCGGCCACCCCCAGCATCGAGGATCCGGCGACGAACCGCGCCGATCCCGCCGCCGTGGCGGTACGCCTCACCGACTGGGTCGAGAACGGGGTGAACCTGCAGCTGCTCGCCGCCATCATCCAGGAGACCAACCTGGAAGCGCGCGAGACGGCGCGGCAGGACCGTCAGCAGGCGCGCGACATGGACATCAGCCAGCAGAAGGACGCGGCCAACAAGATCCGCAGCAGCGCGCTGATCGGCTTCGTCTCCACCATGGTGACCAGCAGCTTCCAGGTCGCCGCGTCGCTGTATTCGATCAAGAGTGCCGTCAATTCCTTCAAGGTCTCCAACACCGCCACCCAGGCGGCGGATGCGAAGGTCGCCCAGGCCACCGGCATGCGCGCGCAGGCCGAGATCGAGCTGGCCGCCGCGGCCACGCTCAACCCGGGCACGGTGGCGCCGGATGTGAAGCTCTCCCAGGCCGCGAAACTGCGCGCCGAGGCGAAGCTGGAGCTGGAAGACGCCGCGGCCTTGCGCGCCGGCGCCATGGCGCCGCCGCCTGCCGCCGCCATGGCGGCCCGCCCGCGCGCCAATGCAGCGCCGACGCAGGCGGCGGCGCTGCAGGCGCAGGCAAGGCTCGACGCCGCCGCGGCAGCGAGCACGCGCGCGCCGGCCGCGCCGCCGGTCGGTGCCGCCCAGACCGCGCCGGGCGGCATGACCGCGAAAATGTCCAACGCGGCGCCCGACCCGCTCGAGGCGCCGGCCACCGCGATGACGCCGGCCGAGGTGCAGGCGCAGGCCAGCGCGCTGGAGGCCAGCGCCGCGGCGAAGAACACCAGCGCCGCGCGGCTGGAGGGCGAGGTCCAGCAGGCCAGGGCGCTGGAGACCAGCGCCGCCCG
>LNFM01004993.1_pt1 | contig 23597 bp, 22 predicted proteins | sample 596031 | NCBI WGS metagenome assembly LNFM01 (sample SAMN04254537, study PRJNA301005) | activated carbon metagenome | isolation source: dual media filters at the Ann Arbor, Michigan drinking water treatment plant | place: USA: Ann Arbor | reverse complement strand
GGCACGTTGGTCAGGTCGGCCAGGTACATGAACTTCTCACCACGGCTTTGCGCGGTCACGGTCACCATGCCCGGGGTGTGACCGTAGGCTGCCGTCGTGGTCACGCCCGGCAGAATCTCCTGACCGGCCTGGAACTGGACCAACTGGTCGGGGCCCAGGCCACCGAACACACGACGCACGTTCTGGAACGCGCCCTTGGCAGCAGCAGGTGCAGCCTCCATCTTGGCGTCGTCCATCCAGTGGGCATGCTCAACACTGGGCACCATGATCTTGGCCTTGGGGAAAACCAGCTGGCCGGCCTTGCTGCGCAGGCCGTTGATATGGTCACCGTGGTGGTGACTGATGACAACGGTGTCGATGTCCTCCACCTTGAAACCGGCGGCGTTCAGGTTGGCCTGCAAACGGCCGGTGGTGGCGGGGCCGTTGTCGGCAAAGCCGGTATCGACCAGCACACGGCGATTGCCGGCCACGATCAGGAAGGCCGTGTAGGGCACGTCCACGTACTCGGTTGGCAGGTTTTGCGAACGCAGCAGTTCCTGCACTTCCGTCAGCGGCGCGTTGCGCACGAACTCAGCGGCCAGGGGACGGCGCACCACGCCATCGTTCAGCGCGATGACCTCCATGTCACCCACCTTCTGCTTGCGGTAGCCCACCTGCACCACGCTGGGGGCGCCGAAGTTGGGGGCGTTCTGCGCCACCAGGGGCATGAAGGAACCGGCCAGGTAGGCCGCGGTCGCGGCGCCGCCGCCGACGAGCAGGTCACGTCGATTGATCATCTGTATCTCCGTTGAGGTTGTGGAAAGAACAGCGCATGCTCGCCGACCCGGGCGGAAGACGCCTCTCGACCCAAAATAAACCGGAAACTCTACGGGTAATTAGCGGCCAAGGCCTGGCCGCACAGGGCAGGACCGGAAACCAGCCCTTCGTCAGCGTCGCAACAGCCGCAGCAGGCCCGCCGTCGATGCGTCCAGGCCGGTGGCGTCACCGCTGCCCAGGCATGGCTCGATGGCCTGGGCCAGCACCTTGCCGAGCTCCACGCCCCACTGGTCGAAGCTGTTGATGCCCCACAGGGAGCCGGCCACGAAGACGCGGTGTTCGTAAAGTGCGATCAGGGCGCCCAAGGTGGTCGGGGTCAGTTCTTCCAGCACCAGAAAGGTGCTAGGCCGGTTGCCCGGCATGTGGCGATGCCCGCCGGCATCCTGCTGCCCCAGCATCAACGCCTGGGCCTGGGCCAGGCCGTTGGCCAGCAGCTTGTCATGGTGCGCCGCCAAATCGTGCGCCACCTGCTTCACGGCAATGAACTCCACCGGGATCACGTCGCTGCCCTGGTGCAGCATCTGGAAGTAAGCGTGCTGGCCGTTGGCCGCGGGCTCACCCCAGATCACCGCTGAAGTGGCATAGGGCAAGGCCTGCCCGGCCTCGTCGACACGCTTGCCATTGCTCTCCATCTCCAGCTGCTGCAGATAGGCCTGCATGCGGCGCAGGCCGCTGTGGTACGGCGCCACACTGCGGCTGCCGAAACCATGGAAATTGCGGTACCAGACATCCAGCAGGGCCAGCTGCACCGGCAGGTTGCGCTCCAGCGGCGCCGTGCGGAAATGCGTGTCCATGGCATGGGCCCCGGCCAGCAGTTCACGGAAACGCTGCGGCCCGATGGCGATGGCGATCGGCAGGCCGATGGCCGACCACATGGAATAACGTCCGCCCACCCAGTCCCAGAACCCGAAGGTGGTGCTGATGCCGAATTCGGCCGCCGCCTGCACATTGCTGGTCAGCGCGCAGAAATGGCGCGCGATATTGCGCCCGCCCTGCGCCTCGAACCAGGCCTTGGCCGAGCGGGCGTTGGTCATGGTCTCCAGCGTCGTGAAAGACTTGGACGCCACCAGGAACAAGGTGCTCTCGGGCCGCACCTGGCGCAGCACACTGCTGAGTTCGTGGCCGTCCACGCTGGAGACGAAGTGGTAACGCTTGCCATGGTCGACGAATTCGTCCAAGGCCAGCACCGCCATCTGTGGCCCCAGGTCGGAGCCCCCGATGCCGATGTTGACCACGTCGGTGATGGCCGCATCCTCGCGCACGGTACGGGCGTAGGCCAGCATGGCCTCCAGCACCTGCTGCACTTCGCGCAGCTCGCTCTGTACGTAGGGCGTCAACGGATGCGCCAAGGTTCCGCCTGGATGGCGCAGCAGGAAGTGCATGGCGGCCCGCCCCTCCGTGCTGTTGACGGGCTCGCCGCGGAACATGGCATCGCGGTGCGACTCGATGCCGCACTCGCGTGCGAGTTCGGTCAGCTGGGCCTGGATCGCGGCGTGGATCAGGTTCTTGGACAGGTCGGCGAACACATGGGGCGCCTGCAGGCTCAGCGCCTCGAAGCGGCCCGCATCCGTGGCAAACGCCTGGCGCAGGTCCAGGGTTCGCCCCTGGGTTTCGTACAGCGCACGCAAGGCCGTCCAGGCCGGCGTGCGGTCACATCGCATGCGTGTCATCAGGCCGAGCGTATCAGTTGCTCAAGCTTGAGCGTATCGGCTGCAAAGGCCCGGATGCCCTCGGCCAGCTTCTCGGTGGCCATGGCGTCCTCGTTGAGCGCATAACGGAAGCCCGCTTCGTCGTACTGCACGGTGGGCAGGTCCAGTGCGCGCGCAGCTTCGGGCTCCAGGGCCCGCTGCACCGGTGCCTCGCTGAGCGCCAGCTGGGCCAGCAGTTCCGGTGCGATGGTCAGCAGGTCACAACCTGCCAGCGCCACGATCTGGCCCGTGTTACGAAAACTCGCCCCCATGACTTCGGTGGCGATGCCATGGCGTTTGTAGTGGTTGTAGATGGCGCGCACGGATTTCACGCCCGGGTCGTTCGCGCCACTGCTCGCCGCTTCGTCCCAATTGCTGCCTGCGCTCTTCTTGTACCAATCGTAGATGCGCCCCACGAAAGGCGAGATCAATTGCACCCGGGCCTGCCCGCAGGCCACCGCCTGCGAGAAGGAAAACAGCAGCGTGAGATTGGTGTGGATGCCGCGCTGCTCCAGCTGCGCGGCCGCCTGGATGCCCTCCCAGGTGGCGGCGATCTTGATCAGCACCCGGTCGACCGGGATGCTCTGGGCCTGGTAGAGCTCGATGATGCGCTCGGCACGCGCTACCGTGGCGGGCGTGTCAAAGCTCAGGCGTGCATCGACCTCGGTCGAAACGCGCCCCGGGATCAGCGCCAGGATCTCGCAGCCGAAACGCACCAGCAGCCGGTCCACGATCTCGTCCAGCGCACGGTCGCGGAACCGGTCCACCGTGTCCTGCAGCAGCGGGCGGTAGTCCGGCTTCTGCACCGCCTTGAGGATGAGCGAGGGATTGGTGGTCGCATCCTGCGGCCGGACGGCGGCCAGTTGATGAAAGTCCCCGGTGTCGGCCACCACGGTGGTGTACTGGCGTAGCGCTTCGAGCTGGTTCATGGCTCGGGATTATCAATGAACCGGGAGCCAGCGGTGAGCCGCAGTCTCGGGGTTGTAATAAAATTACACTCCGGCATCTTCGCCTGTCACCCCTGCGCCGTCACAAGCGGTGCACAGGAACCCTCATGCTCGATCGTATCCGCGCTTCGCTGCCCTCCCTCGCTCCCGCTGAACAGCGCGTGGGCCAGCTCGTGCTGGCAGATCCGCGCGCCTTCGCCAACCTGCCCGTCAGCGAGCTGGCCGACCGCTCGCACGTGAGCAAACCCACCGTGGTGCGCTTTTGCCGCAGCATGGGCTACGACGGCCTGTCCGACTTCAAGCTCAAGCTGGCGGGTACCGTCAGCGAGGGCGTGCCCTTCATCCACCGCAGCGTGGACGTGGACGACAAGACCAGCGATGTGGTGGTCAAGGTCATCGACAACACGGTGGCGGCCTTCCTGAAGTACCGCAACGACGCCTCCACCGCCGCGATAGACAAGGCCGCTGTGGTGCTGGCCTCCACCTACAAGACCGGCAAGCGCATCGAGTTCATCGGCGCGGGCAACTCGGGCATCGTGGCACTGGACGCGCAGCACAAGTTCTTCCGCCTGGGCGTGAACACCGTGGCCTACAGCGACGGCCACATGCAGGTCATGAGCGCCTCGCTCATGGGGCCGGGCGACTGCCTGGTGGTCATCTCCAACTCTGGCCGCACGCGCGACCTGATGGACGCCTGCGACATCGCGCGCAAGAACGGCGCCACCACCATCGTCATCACCACCAGCGGCTCGCCACTGGCCATGGCCGGCCACATCCACCTGGCGGCCGACCACCCCGAGGGCTACGACCGCTACAGCCCCATGGTCTCGCGCCTGATGCACCTGATGATCGTGGACATCCTGGCCACTTGCGTGGCCCTGCGCATCGGCGGCAACCGCCTGCAGCCCATGCTCAAGGAAATGAAGAACAACCTGCGCAACAAACGCTATGCTTAATGTGGCGCCGATTCAATCTGCTCAGTCTGGCAGTCCCTTGGTATACTGAATTTTTATTTTTTCAGTATAACTATGCTCTGCGCATCCCAGCCCGCCCAGGCGCAGTCGTCTTACGCTCAAGTTGCCGGCGCAGCTCAATTGGCGAATGTGCGCTCAGTGGCCAGCCTGCCGGGAAGCTTCTCGACCAAGAAAGTGAAGGGCAAAGCCTACGTCTACTACCAGGCGCCAGACCTTACGGGCAAGCAGACCCAGATCTACGTCGGCCCGGCATCGCCCGAATTGGAAACCCTGATCAGGGAGCATCGCACCCATCCTCAGGAGCCCCAGCAGCAGCATTTGCGGCAACTGACACGCGTGGCCATCGCCGCCGGATGCAGCTACATCATCCCGACCCACGCCAAAATTATTGGCCGGCTGGCTGACGCCGGCTTCTTCCATGCGGGCGGCATCCTGATCGGTACGCACGTCTACCTGGCCTACCAGAACCTGCTGGGCGTGACCTGGAGCGTAGGCGCGCAGACGCTAGATCTGGATTTCGCGCACGCCGGGAAAAATGTCTCGATTGCACTTCCAGCATCTGTGCGGATCGACACCCCTGCCGTCATCGATTCGCTCAAGATGGGGTTCGTGCCCGTCAAGAGCCTGACCACCTACGTCAAGTCAGACGAGCCCGATCTGCAGCTTGACTTCGTCACGACGATGCACCGGGGCGGTGACGTACCTGTGAAAATTGATGCCCTGAATGTCACGATGCAGCCCCTCAGGTTCCTGGAGTTCTCGATGGAGAACCCGATCCAGCTTGTGCTGCTGAGTAGCGCCGGCCCCATCGTCGTCAATGCCCCACCGCCCGAAAAATACGCTGTCCACAAGCTGCTGGTCTACGGGGAGCGCCCGCTAGCGCAGCGGACTAAAGCCAACAAGGATCTCGACCAGGCCGCGGCTCTTGTCGAGTACCTGGCAGAAAACGATGCGCAAGCCTTGCGCGAAGCATGGCGAGACCTGACGTCGCGTGGTCCAGGCTGGAAAGACCGAGCCTTGGAAGGTCGTGACGCCCTGCAGCGCCACTACCCCGGAATCAACCTCGCTTGTCTGCCGGATGTCTGATCATCGGCGGCAACCGCCTGCAGCCCATGCTCAAGGAAATGAAGAACAACCTGCGTAACAAGCGCTACGCCTGAAAACAGCGTTTAGATCGAAACCATTTCGCGCTGCAACTGCTCTGCCATCGTCAACGGAAGGGCTGCGGCCTCCACAAGGTCCACGCAATACGGCAGCTCGCTGGCCTCGAACCCATCGCGCAGGGCCACACGTTGCTCCCAGTTCAGACGTTTGGGCCGGAGAATCAGCAGATCCAGATCGGAGAAAGGTCGCGCTCTTCCTGTCGCCCGGGAACCAAACACCCGGAACTCGGCATCTGGAATGACCGCAAAAACGATACGCTTGACCAGCTGCCGGTCCTCGTCGGTTAGCAGCAGTTCAGCGGCCAAGGCTGCGCTCCAATGCCCGCACCAGCCTTTTGGCATCTGGGAGAAACTCCAGGGCAGCGGCGGCCACCTCCACTGCACGCGTTTCGTCGTAAGTGTGGCTGGTGGTGTTGCGCATATCACGCCAGCGGCGCCAGGCCAAGGCGTCAGGCAACAGTCCGGCATCGGCCCCCTTCCTCAGCAAATCGTTGAAGGAAAGGTCAAGCACCAGGTCGGCGGCAGCCGCCCGCTCAATCAGCACGCGCCTCAACATACGCACCGATAGCTCGTAACTGAACTCGAAAGACTGGATCACCGCCGCACGCAAATGCCGCTTCAAAGGGGCACTCTCCGGCTGCTGTTGCCAGAAAGACAGCGCCTCCTCGAGTTGTGCCAGCGCTTTGTGCAGCGCACTGAGATCGATGCTTGAGTCAGACATGACCTTGATTTTCGCCGCGCGCCGCCGAATAGGCAAATCTGCAAGCAAGCTCAGTCGCCGCGCGCCAAGGCCAATCCGTCGAACTGCACCGGGCCGTACCAGGCGCGTACATCGCTGCCGGTGTTGTCGCTGTCGGTCATGAGCGCTACGTGCAGCAGGCGGCCGGGCTCTTCGCCGAAGGCCTTTCGGTAGTCGGCACGTACATCGCGCTCGTAGTCCAGCCACTCGCCCAGCCGGGCCGTGCCGGATTCCACCACCAGCTTGCGGATGCGGTCGGTGCGCGGGTTGGTGATGACGCTGCCGGCCTCACGCGTGGGGCACCAGACGTACATCAGCGTCGCATAGGGCAGGGGCTCGCCCGTCATGAGCAAGGCCAGTTCGGACAGCATGTGGTCACGCGTGGACAAGCGGCTGCGATCGCCCTCGAAAGTGAGCACCACGCGCACCACGGCGTCCTCGGTTTCGCGCCGGGCCATATCGGCCTGCGGCATCAGGGCCGGCACCTTCCAGGAAAAGCGGATGGCGCCCAGATCATCGGGCGCTATGCCCAGGGGGCGGCGCATCACGCTGGCCGAAGAATCGGCACGCACTTCCAGCGCCTCGCGCTGGCCGTATCGTACCGGCCGGTAATCTGTGGCCTGCTTGCCGGGCAGGGGCCAGTGGCGCCAGCCGGCTTGCGCCCAGGCCTGGGGCTCGGCCCCGGCCTGCTGGGCCACAGGCGGCGACAGACTGGCGCAAGCGGTCAGCCCCAGGCTGATGAGCAGCCATGCACCGCAGCGCCAAGCAGCAGAGATTCCCAAAGGAAATTTGAACATGCCGTGATTGTGTCGTGAACGGCTGGAACAAGTCGGCTGCCCCATGAAAAAACCCTGCCACGTTGCCGTGGCAGGGTTTTGGGCTTCCATCAGCTACTGGCTTGCGCCAGCGATTGATTAGAAGGTGTGGCGCACGCGCAGGACGTAGCCAGCGCCAGACGTACCCGTGGCGGGAGCGACAGCGGCCTGGCCTTCGGCCTTGAACAGGTCAGCACCCAGGGTGGTGCGCTTGCTCAGAGCGTAGTTCAGACCCACGGCGACCTTGGTGTCGTTGGCCGAAGTGGCGGTGAAACCAGTACCCGTCTTGGACTTGTTGTAACCAGCCAGCAGCGTCAGGGTGGGGCTCAGGGGCACGGTGCCGCTGACCGAGGTGACATCGACAGTCTTGACATCAGCAGCATTCTTGGTCGTGACGTTCACCACGTTCACCTTGGCCACCTTGAAATCGTAGCTGGCGGCGAGCGAACGCTGGGATTGCTGGACATCAGCGACCGCAGTAGCGGCAGCGCCGAAGGCCGTCGTGTCAGCCACGGTGTTGGCATTGCCGCTGGTCACCAAGATCTGGGCGGTGATCGGGCCGTTCGCGTAGCTCAGGTTAGCGATCGAACGCTCGTTGATACGATTACCGCCAGCAGAAGCAGCGGGGTTGCTGTTCGGAGACATGGATTTCTGAACACCAGCGCTGAAGCCCATGAACGTCGGGGTGCTGTAGCTCACCGAGTTAGCCTGCGCAGCAGCGCCGACCGTCATCGAAACACCAATACCGCTGCCCATGGAGGCACCGCCGCCCAGAGCCCAGGGGTCGTAGGCGCCGTTGGAGATTTCAGCGATCTTGCCGATACGCGCGGTGCCCAGCGTGGCGCTGCTCAGGTAGACGTTGGAGCTGTGGAACAGCGCAGCGCCCTGGCCGCTGGAGTTGCGGTCACCGTTGGCGGCGTTGAAACGGATCTGGCCATCCCAGCCAGCCTTCAGGCCACCGCCGAGGTCTTCGGAGGCTGCCAGGTTGATGGCGTTGGCGCCATTGCCCAGATGGGTCACAGCGGTGGCTGCGCCATCTGCACCAGAATTCACGAGACCGGCTTGCATGGAGCCGGAAATGGTCACTTGGGCGAAGGCGGAGGTGGCAGCCAGGGCAGCCACGGCAATCAGGGTCTTTTTCATATTGAATGTTCTCCAAAGGTTTAACAAGGGGTCCCGAAGGGAGTTCTCGGATCCCCGGGCCAACCTCCTCTAACAAGGAAGTTGGGTGTATTCCACCAGAGGGGCCAGTTGGGGTCAAAGGAAAAACCCGGAGTGGGGTTGATTTCACGCGGCTTTCGTTGTCGCCCTGCAACATTGCCCAAACAAGAGGCAGTGCCGGTATCGCGAATGTGAAAACCAGATGAAAAAGCGCCAAATTCGGCGCCGATAATGGTGCTCATCATGCAAAACCTGCTCGCGGACCTGGCCATCAGCATGTCCCAGTTCAAGAAGAACCCGGCCGCCGTGCTGCGCCAGGCCACCGGCCGGCCAGTGGCCGTGCTCAATCACAACAAGGTCGACTTCTACCTGCTGGAGCCGGCGCTGCTGGAAGCCCTGCTGGACGAAATCGGGCGCCTGCAAGCCGCCGCCCAGCCGGCCACGGAGCCGCCCCCAACAAGCACACGCCGGCAGCAGCTGGAGGCACTCTTGCGCCAGACCCAGGCAAGCCGGCGCTGAATTCGGGACAATCCGGCCATGACCTCCAACATCGACGCCCTGCTTTCCGCCGCCGACACCGCCTTGCGCACCCTGCTGGCGCCGCCCCGCGCAGCCCAGCCCATGCCGCGCGCGGCCGAGCCGGACAGGGAATTGACGCCGGAGGAGAAGCGCCTTTCGGCCGCCCTGATGCGCGTGAACCACGTGGGCGAGGTCTGCGCCCAGGCGCTGTACACCGCGCAGGCCCTGACCACCCCCAGCCCCGCCTTGCGCGCCCACTACACGCGCGCCTGCGCCGAAGAGACCGACCACCTGGCCTGGACCAAACAGCGCCTGGACGAGCTGGGCTCACGCACCTCGCTGTTCAACCCGCTCTGGTACGCCGGTGCCTTCGGCATAGGCCTGCTGGCCGGTCGGCTGGGCAATGCCGTGAGCCTGGGTTTTGTGGTGGAAACCGAGCGCCAGGTGGAAGCCCACCTGATGAGCCATATGGACCGGCTGCCCCCTGGCGACATGAGCTCGCGCGCCATCGTGAAGCAGATGGCGGCCGACGAGGTGCAGCACGCCATCGACGCCCAGAAAGCCGGGGCGGCGGAACTGCCCGGGCCGGTGAAAGAACTGATGCGCGCCGGGGCCAAGGTGATGACCACGACGGCGCACTACATCTGAAAACTGGCGAATAAATCTACTGCGCGGCCCGATCGCCGCGTTGGGCGGTGCTCGGAATCCTCACGTACAGGAAGTACGTTCCGGTTCCTGCGCTCCGTCCGCCTTGCGTTGGGACCGCTCGCTACGATTTCTTCACCAGTTTTCACCACCTGACACCGACAAAATCAGCCCTCCACGACCTCGAAACTGGTCGTGATCTCGGCCGTCTTGCCCAGCATGATGCTGGCCGAGCAGTACTTGTCGTGGCTCATCTTGATGGCACGCTCCACGGCCACGGCCGGGATGCCCTTGCCGGTGACAGTGAAGTGCATGTGGATCTTGGTGAAGACCTTGGGATCTTCGCTGGCCCGCTCGCTGCTGAGCTTGACGCTGCAGCCACGCACCTCGTGCCGGCCGCGCTTGAGGATGAGCACCACGTCATAAGCGGTGCAACCGCCGGTGCCGGCCAGCACGGTTTCCATCGGCCGCGGGGCCAGGTTCTGGCCGCCGTTTTCGGGCTTGGCTGCGTCGGGCGCGCCGTCCATCACCAGCACGTGGCCGCTGCCGGTTTCGGCCACAAAGCCCATGTTGGAGCGCGCACCGGTGGCGCCGGTCCAGCTGACTGTGCATTCCATGTTCTGTTCCTTGTCAAAATGGGGGTCTGGTGCAAATTATCCCCACACCGCCAGCCCCCATGAAAAACAAAGCACTCCAGCCCGCCGATTACCTGAAAAAAATTCTCACTGCCCGCGTCTACGACGTGGCCGTGGAATCGCCCTTCGAGCCCGCCAGGGCCCTGAGCCGGCGCCTGCACAACAAGGTGCTGCTCAAGCGTGAGGACCAGCAGGCGGTGTTCAGCTTCAAGCTGCGCGGGGCCTACAACAAGATGGCGCACCTGACGCCCGAGCAGTTGAAGAAGGGGGTGATCTGCGCCTCGGCTGGCAACCATGCGCAGGGTGTGGCGCTGGGCGCGCACCGCCTGGGCACGCGTGCCGTGATCGTGATGCCCACCACCACACCGCAACTCAAGATCGACGCCGTCAAGGCGCTGGGCGGTGAGGTGGTGCTGCAGGGCGACAGCTATTCCGACGCCTACACCCATGCCCTGACCCTGCAGAAAAAGCAGGGGCTGACCTTCGTCCACCCCTTCGACGACCCCGAGGTGATTGCCGGCCAGGGGACCATCGCCATGGAGATGCTGCGCCAGCACCAGGGTCCGCTGGACGCGGTGTTCGTGGCCATCGGCGGGGGCGGGCTGATCAGCGGCGTGGCGGCCTACATCAAGGCGGTGCGCCCGGAGATCAAGGTCATCGGCGTGCAGATGAACGACTCCAACGCCATGATCCAGTCGGTACGCGCGGGCAAACGCGTGACGCTGCAGGACGTGGGCCTGTTCTCTGACGGCACTGCCGTCAAGCTGGTGGGCGAGGAAACCTTCCGCCTGACGCGCAAGCTGGTGGACGACTACATCGAGGTCGATACCGACGCGGTCTGCGCGGCCATCAAGGACGTGTTCGTGGACACCCGCTCCATCGTGGAGCCCGCTGGCGCTCTGGCGGTGGCCGCGATCAAGCAGTACGTGGCGAAACACAAGACCAAGGGCGAGACCTATGCCGCCATCCTCTGCGGCGCCAACATGAACTTCGACCGCCTGCGCTTCGTGGCCGAGCGCGCCGAAGTGGGCGAGGAGCGCGAGGCGCTGTTCGCCGTGACCATCCCCGAGGAGCGCGGCAGCTTCCGCCGTTTCTGCGAACTGATCGGCACCCTGCCCGGCGGGCCGCGCAACGTGACCGAGTTCAATTACCGCATCAGCGATGCCCGGCAGGCGCACGTGTTCGTCGGGCTGACCACCTCGACGAAGGGCGAGAGCGGCAAGATTGCCACCAGCTTCAAACGCCACGGCTTCGCCGCGCTGGACCTGACACACGACGACCTGGCGCAGGAGCACATACGCCATATGGTGGGTGGCCACTCGGCACTGGCGAAGGACGAGCGATTGCTGCGCTTCGTCTTCCCCGAGCGGCCGGGCGCGCTGATGAAGTTTTTGAGCCTGATGCGCCCGGGCTGGAACATCAGCCTCTTCCACTACCGCAACCAGGGCGCCGATTACGGGCGCATCCTGGTGGGTATCCAGGTGCCACACGCCGACGACAAGGCTTTCGCCAAATTCCTGGCTACGCTGGGTTATGCCTACGTGGAAGAGACCCGCAACCCCGCCTATCGCATTTTTTTGCAGGCATGAGGAGAACCCCATGAATTACGAAACCATCCAGGTCTGCACCGAAGCCGGCAAGGTCGGCATCATCGCGCTGAACCGGCCCAAGCAGCTCAACGCCCTGAACGAGCAGCTCATGGACGAGCTGGGTGCGGCGCTCAAGGCCTTCGATGCCGACGCGGCCATCGGCTGCATCATCCTCACGGGCAGCGAGAAGGCATTTGCCGCCGGCGCCGACATCGGCGCCATGGCCGGCTACAGCTTTGCCGACGTCTACAAGGGCGACTACATCACCCGCAACTGGGAAACCCTGCGCAGCATCCGCAAGCCGGTGATTGCCGCTGTCAGCGGTTTTGCCCTGGGCGGTGGCTGCGAACTGGCGATGATGTGCGACTTCATCATCGCCGCCGACAACGCCAAGTTTGGCCAACCCGAGATCAAGCTGGGTGTCATCCCCGGCGCCGGCGGTACCCAGCGCCTGCCGCGCGCGGTCGGCAAGGCCAAGGCCATGGACATGACGCTGACCGGCCGCATGATGGACGCCACCGAGGCCGAGCGCGCCGGCCTGGTCAGCCGCGTGGTGGCGGTGGACCAACTGATGGAGGAGGCCCTGGGGGCGGCCCTGATGATCAGCGACTACTCGCAGGTGGCGGTCATGGCCGCGAAGGAGGCCGTGAACCGGGCTTTTGAGGGATCACTCAACGACGGCGTGATGTTCGAGCGCCGCCTCTTCCACGCCCTGTTTGCGACGGCCGACCAGAAGGAGGGCATGGCGGCCTTCGTGGAGAAGCGCAAACCGGCGTTCCGCCATTGCTGAGGCGGCAAAAAACGCTATAATCTAGGCCGTCGGTGATATAGCTCAGTTGGTTAGAGCGCAGCATTCATAATGCTGATGTCGGTGGTTCAAATCCACCTATCACCACCAGATATCCATCCCTTGTAGAGTCAAATTTACAAGGGATTTTTCTTTCCCAACCGCTTCACAGCCTCTGGACATACACCATGAACCGCTGTCTCTCCGCTACCGCAGCCTTGCTGCTGGCATTCGGCCTGTCTGCCGCTCCCCTTCAGGCTTCCGCCCAGGGGGCCGGTGCATCCGCCAACCTGCCCCAGCGCATCCCGCCCATCTCACCCAAAGCCCAACGCGGCACCTTGCGCATCACCCCTACCCCGCCCGATGTGCTGCTCGACGGCCAGCCGGCGCGGCTGGCGCCGGGCGCGCGCATCCGCAATCGCAACAACCTCATCGTGGTCTCCGGTGCGCTGATCGGCGAGGATTTGCCCGTGCGCTACACGCGCGACTCGCTGGGCCTGGTGTTTGAGGTCTGGGTGCTGACAGCTGGCGAGGCTGCCGTCGATCCCCTGCCCAGGCGCTGAGGCGCCGGCGCCCCCCGTTTCCCTGAACCAGCGCCGGGCGTGACCCGGCCGTCCCCGGCCGTACCGGGGGCTAGGAGCTATTCCATGAGCAAGAAAGTTTTCATCAAGACCTTCGGCTGCCAGATGAACGAGTACGACTCGGACAAGATGGCCGACGTGCTGGGTGCCGCCCAGGGTTACGAGCCCACGCAGGACGTGGAAGAGGCCGACCTGATCCTCTTCAACACCTGCTCGGTGCGCGAGAAGGCGCAGGAGAAGGTATTCTCAGACCTCGGTCGCGTGCAGCACCTGAAGAAGAAGGGCGTGAAGATCGGCGTGGGCGGCTGCGTGGCCAGCCAGGAGGGCGCCGAGATCATCCGCCGCGCGCCCTATGTGGACGTGGTGTTCGGCCCGCAAACCCTGCACCGCCTGCCCGAGTTGCTGAACGCACGTGAAGCGCAGAATCGCCCGCAGGTGGACATCAGCTTTCCCGAGATCGAGAAGTTCGACCACCTGCCACCGGCCAAGGTGGACGGCGCCACCGCCTTCGTCAGCATCATGGAAGGCTGCTCCAAGTACTGCAGCTACTGCGTGGTGCCCTACACGCGCGGCGAGGAAGTGAGCCGCCCCTTCGAGGACGTGCTGGTGGAGATCGCCGGCCTGGCCGACCAGGGGGTCAGGGAGGTCAACCTGCTGGGGCAGAACGTGAATGCCTGGCGCGCCCGGATGAGCAACAACACGAGCGTTGGGGGCAGCACGGGCGAGATGGCCGACTTCGCCACCCTGCTCGAATACGTGGCCGAGATTCCCGGCATCGAGCGCATCCGCTACACCACCAGCCATCCCAACGAGTTCACGCCCTCACTGATTGCCGCTTACGAGAAACTGCCAAAACTGGTCAGCCATCTGCACCTGCCGGTGCAGCACGGCAGCGATCGCATCCTGATGGCCATGAAACGCGGCTACACAGCCATGGAGTACAAGAGCACGGTGCGCAAGCTGCGCGCCATCCGCCCCGACATGTCCATCAGCAGCGACTTCATCGTGGGCTTTCCGGGTGAGACCGAGGACGATTTCGGCCGGATGATGAAGCTGATCGAGGACGTGGGCTTCGACAATTCCTTCAGTTTCATCTTCAGCCCGCGCCCGGGCACGCCGGCAGCCAATCTGCACGACGACACGCCGCACGAGGTGAAGCTGCGTCGCCTGCAGGCCTTGCAGGCCGCCATCGAAACCAACCTGAAGCAGATCAGCGCCAGCCGCATCGGCACGGTGCAACGCATCCTGGTGGAAGGGCCGTCCAAACGGGACGCCGACGAACTGATGGGCCGCACCGAATGCAACCGGGTGGTGAACTTCACGGCGCCCCAACGGCTGACGGGCCAGATGGTGGATGTGTCCATCACCGAGGCACGGCACTACAGCCTGCGGGGCACCGTGGTCACGAGCCCGTCAACCCAGGTGGTCTGAGATTCCGCGCACAGGCGTAGGGGCGACTCAGTCCCGAAGGGATGACGTGCCCGGCTTCGCCTGGGTCGCTCCGAGTGGCGGTGTATGGACCGGGCGGCTCAGGTGCAACTGCATGAAGCTGCGCAGCGCCTCCTGGTAGGGCACACGCCCCGTCTGGTGCAGGTCGCTGTGCCCGCCGCCGGGCATGGGCTGCCACTGTTTGGGCGGGTTGGCCTGGTCATAGAGCTGCTGGCCCAGGCGCATGGGCACGGTGGTGTCGGCGCTGCCGTGGATCATCAGCAACGGTACGCGGACCTGCCCGATTTTCTCAATCGAGGCAAAACGCTCGCGATTGAAGACCGCCAGCAGCCGGGCGATCCACCCGGCCTCGCTGGCCAGGCCATCGAAGCTGGTGAAGGCCGACTCCAGGATCAGCGCCGCGACAGCATCGTTCGCATGCAGGCGGCTGGCCAGATCGACCGCCACGCCGCTGCCCATGGAATGGCCATAGATCACACGCCGCGCGGAACGCGGTTCGCGGCGCTCCAGCTCGGCCCAGGCCACGGCGGCATCCTGCAGGATACTCCCTTCTGACGGCGTGATCGGTGTACTCAAGCCCCAGCCGCGGTATTCCACCGCCAGCACCGAAAAACCCGCAGCGCGCAGGGCCTCCATCTTGTGCAGGTTTTGCGAGAGATTGCGAAAGGTGCCGTGGAAATACAGCAGGGTGGGCGCCTGAGGTTCGGCATGGGGTAGCCACCAGAACTCGACGCGCTGCTCTGCACCCGGAGCCATATCGTTGGCGAACGGCGGCAGCTCCACGAAATAACGGATGTCACCCGGACGCAGGCCGGCAAAGTCAGCCACCTGGCCGGGGGTGGGACGGTAAATGAGCTGGCGCTGCCTGGTGTCGAGCCAGGCGCAACCGGCGAGCGAGCTCAAGACCAGCAGTGCCGCAGCCCGGGCCAGCCACCGGCTCAGCCCTCCACGGATGCCAATCCGCATCAGAAAGGCATCTTGGGCATGCCCTTCATGCCCCCCATGCGTTTCATGAGCTTCATCATGCCGCCGCCCTTCATCTTCTTCATCATGTCCTGCATCTGCTCGAATTCCTTCAGCAGGCGGTTCACATCCTGAACCTGCACGCCCGCACCGGTCGCGATGCGGCGCTTGCGGGTGGCCTTGATGAGCTCGGGCTTCTTGCGCTCCAGCTTGGTCATGCTGTTGATGATGCCCTCCTTGCGGCGCAGGTCGCGCTCGACCCGCTCCGTGTCCACCTGGCCGGCCTTGGCAGCCATCTGGGCCGGCAATTTGTCCATCAGGCTGGAGAGGCCGCCCATCTGCTTCATCTGCTGCAGCTGGGCCAGGAAGTCGTTGAGGTCGAAACCGGCGCCGCTCTTGACCTTGGCGGCCAGCTTCTGCGCGGCCTCCATGTCCACACCGGCCGTGACCTGCTCGACCAGGGCGACGATGTCGCCCATGCCCAGCACGCGGCCGGCATGGCGCTGGGCATCGAAAACCTCCAGCCCGTCGATCTTTTCGCTGGTACCGGCAAACTTGATAGGCACCCCGGTGACCGCACGCACCGACAGGGCGGCACCGCCGCGCGAGTCGCCGTCGGTCTTGGTCAGGATGATGCCGGTCAGCGGCAGGGCCTCCTTAAAGGCCCGGGCGGTGTTGATCGCGTCCTGGCCCTGCATGGCGTCGACCACAAACAGCGTTTCCACCGGGTTGAGCACAGCGTGCAGTTCGCGGATCTCGCGCATCAGCGCTTCATCAATGGCCAGGCGGCCGGCGGTATCGACCAGCAGCACGTCGAAGAAATGCTTCTTCGCGTAATCGAGCGCGGCGCGCGCGATGTCGGCGGGCTTCTGCTCGGGCGTGCTGGGAAACCACTCGGCCCCGGCCTGGGCCGTCACGGTCTTGAGCTGCTCGATGGCGGCCGGACGGTAGACGTCGCCGGAGACCGTCAACACCTTCTTCTTGCGCTTGTCGATCAGGTGCTTGGCCAGCTTGGCGGTCGTGGTGGTCTTGCCGGCACCCTGCAAGCCGGCCATGAGGATCACGGCCGGCGGCTGGGCCGCCAGGTTGATGTCGGCTACGCCCTCGCCCATGGTGGCGGCGAGTTCGCGGTTGACGATGCCCACCAGGGCCTGGCCTGGGGTGAGCGATCCCATGACGGCCTGGCCCAGGGCCTGGTCCTTGACGCGGGCGATGAAGTCGCGCACCACGGGCAGGGCCACATCGGCCTCCAGCAGGGCCATGCGCACCTCACGCAGCATGTCGGCCACGTTGGATTCGGTGATGCGGGCCTGGCCGCGGATTTCCTTGACCAGGCGGCTGAGTTTGTCGGTGAGGGCGGAGGCCATGACGGTATTCCGTTCAACGGAACCTTGGTTAGTGGCCGGCAGAATGCCGGCACGATGCGAAACGCTAAACTGTACCCATGATTTTACCCAGTGCCTCCACCACCAGCCTGGTCCTGACGGTGTTTGCCGCCCTGGCCTATGCCGCCCCTGCCGTGGTGCGCTTTGCCCCGCCGGCGGCGCGCCGGGCCGTGCTGCTGGCCTGGCTGCTCCACGGCCTGCTGCTGGGCTGGAGCCTGGTGGGCGAGGCCCAGCGCTTCGGTTTTGCACCGGCGCTCTCGGTCACCGTGTGGCTGGTGGCCACCATCTACGCCATCGAAATCCAGCTCTACCCCCAGCTGCAGACGCGCTGGGCCCTCTCGCCCCTTGGGGCCGGTTCGGTGCTGCTGGCCCTGATGTTTCCGGGACAGCCCCTGCAGGCCAGCGCCTCGGCCTGGCTGCCGCTGCACCTGGCCCTGGGCATCGCCTCCTACGGCCTGTTTGCCGTTGCCGTGGTGCACGCCCTGCTGATGCTGCGCGCCGAGCAGCGCATCCGCCTGGCCGCGGATACCGACAGCGGCCTGCCCTTGCTGACCCTGGAGCGCCTAACCTTCCGCTTCGTCACGGCGGGTTTTGTGCTGTTGTCGGCCACGCTGCTGGCCGGCCTGCTGTTCGATGAGCAGCTCTACGGCACGACCTGGAAGTGGAGCCACAAGATCGTCTTCTCCCTGCTGTCCTGGGGCGTGTTCGCCGTGCTGCTGATCGGGCGGGCCCGCTTTGGCTGGCGCGGCTGGCGGGCTGCGCGGCTGCTCTTCACGGGCGCCGGGCTGCTGCTGCTGGCCTATGTGGGTTATCGCTTCGTGCTCGAAATCGTCCTCGGGCGCAGCGTCACATGAAATTCCTGCTGTTCCTGGCCATCGCGCTGCTGGTCATCTGGTTATGGCGCTCGGGCCGCCGCAGCGACAGCCGCTCCGAGCAGGCCGCAGCGCCACCGCCCACCCCGCCCGGGCCGCAGGAAATGGTGCGCTGCGCACACTGCGGCGTGCACCTGCCGCACAGTGACGCCGTCGTGGGCCGCATCGGCCTTTACTGCGGCACGGAGCATCGGCAGCTGGCGGAGAAATAGCTTGTCCGAGCACGACAGCGAGCATTCCTGGTTCGGCCCGTCGCTGCTCGACGAGCGGCTGGAAGCGCCTGAGGAGCAGCAGGAATTCAAGCGGCTGTGGCTGGGCTTCATGACGGCCCGTGTGATGCTGGGCCTGGTGCTCCTGCTTTTGCAGGTGACGCTGCACGCGCTGGGGCAGGCGGCGAATCTCTGGCTGGTGCTGTTGTGCGGCGCCTACCTGGCTGCCACGCTGATGGTACGCGTCACGCCGCGACCGCGCCGCATGGGCCACACCTTCGACCAGTCCTGGCTGTCCAGCATCGGTGTGGACGTGGTGCTCTTCACGGCCCTGCAGCTGTTGCACGGCAGCAGCATCAACTACACCCCCTTGTATGCGCTGCCGGTGCTGCAGGCCGCCGTGCTGGGCTCGCTGACCCTGGCCATGGGCACCGCGGCCGGCATCACCCTGCTGCTGCTGCTGTACAGCACCTGGCACACGCTGTACAGCAGCAGCGACGCCACGCCCTTTTTCATCCAGGCGGCGCTGACCGGCGCGGGCAGCTTCGTGATCGCCTTCCTCGCCCACGAACTGTCGGCACGCCTGGCCAGCTCGCAGCAACGGGCCCGGCGCACCCAGCACGCCATGCGCATCCAGCAGCAGGTCAACGACCTGGTGATCGAGGCGCTGACCGACGGCATCCTGGTGGTGGACGTGCGTGGCACCGTGCACGCCGCCAACCCGGCGGCGCGCCAGCTGCTGCAGGCCGATGAACGGCCGCTCAAGCACACGCCCTTCAGCCTGGCCGATGAACCCGGCTGGCAGTCGCTGGCCGAACTGGCCTTCCAGGTCTTCACCGGCCGCGGCGACTTCCACCATGCCGACATCGGCATCGAGCATCTGGGCCAGGGCAGCCGGCGCATGCGCGTGCGCACCCGCATGACCACCGCGCACTGGGGCGAAAGCGAGACCCTGTGTGTCATGTTCCTGCAGGACCTGCGCGAGATGGAGGCGCGCATGCGTACCGAGAAGTTGGCCAGCATGGGCCGCATGTCGGCCGCCGTGGCGCACGAGATCCGCAACCCGCTGGCGGCCATCGCCCAGGCCAACGCCCTGCTGGAAGAGGACATCCAGGAACCGCGACACATCCGTCTGACCCAGATGATCCGCCAGAACGCCAAGCGCCTGGACCGCATCGTCGACGATGTGCTCAACATCTCGCGCACCGGCAAGCAGGCCACTGCCTTCGAGTCACGCGTGCTCGATCTGGCCCCCTCCGTGCAGCGCATCGGCCTGGACTGGGCCCAGCAGACGGGCAGCCAGGCCATGCTGGCGCTGCACCTGGCCACGCATCCGCTGTCGGTGCACTTCGACCCCGAACACCTGCGTCGCGTGCTGGTCAACCTGCTGGACAATGCGCGACGTTATGCCCGCCAGTTGCCCGATGCGATCCAGGTACATGCCCGCGCCGATGCCAGCGGGCAGGCCCTGCTGGCCGTCTGGAGCGACGGCCCTCCGATGGAGCCCTCGGTCGAGCAGCATCTGTTCGAACCTTTCTTTTCCTCGGAAAGCCGCTCCAGCGGTCTGGGCCTGTATATTTGCCGGGAGTTGTGCGAAGGGCATGGTGCCGCCATCGGCTACCACCGCGCCCGCCGCATCTCCCGTGACACCCTGATGGACGGCAACGAATTCTTCATCACCCTGCGCCTGGCAGCGGCTGCTTCGCCCCCGCTGGCCCGTACCCGCGCGACCCCATGACCACGCCCGCCGCCACCACCAGCCCGCGCATCCTGGTCGTCGACGACGAACCCGACCTGCGCACGCTCTACGAGCTGACCCTGCTGCGCGAGGGTTACCACGTCGACGTGGCGGAAACCGTGGCCGACGCCTGGAATCACCTGCAGGAACGCCGCTACGAGGTCCTGATCACCGACATGCGATTGCCCGACGGATTGGGCATCGAGCTGATCCAGCGCCTGCGCGCCCTGCAGCGCGGCGAACGCAGCGTGGTCATCACGGCCTATGGTTCAGCGGAAAACGCCGTGGAATCGCTCAAGGCCGGCGCCTTCGACTACCTGACCAAGCCGGTCGACCTGAAACAGTTCCGCGCCGTCATCGCCTCGGCGGTGCAGGACGCCCTCACCCCGCGGGCCGCACCCGCCTCGCCCCCTGCCACCATCACCCCGCGCCCGTCGACACCGACCTCGGCGGGCGATGTGGCGTCGCGGCGCCTGGTGGGCCGCTCCCCCGCCATGCGGCAGGTGCGCGAGCGCATCCTCAAGGTAGCTCGCAGCATGGCCCCGGTGCTGATCTGCGGCGAGTCCGGCACCGGCAAAGAACTGACGGCGCTCGCCCTGCACGCCAACAGCCACCGGGCTGGCGGCCCGATGGTTGCGGTCAACTGCAGTGCCATTCCGGAAAACCTGCTGGAAACCGAATTCTTCGGTGTGCGCAAGGGGGCCTATACCGGCGCCGGCCAGGACCGTGCGGGTTATTTCCAGGCCGCAGGCGGCGGCACGCTGTTCCTCGACGAAATCGGCGATCTGCCCCTGTCCATGCAGTCCAAGCTGCTGCGCGCCATCCAGGAGCGCTGTGTGCGCCCGGTCGGCGGCACGCAGGAAGAGGCCGTGGACGTGCGTATCGTCAGCGCCACGCACAAGCATCTGGCGCGGGAGGTGCAGGAGGGGCGCTTTCGCCAGGACCTCTACTACCGCCTCAACGTGATCGAGATCGACATTCCGCCGCTGCGCGAGCGACGCGAGGACCTGCCCGACCTGTGCGAGGCCCTGCTCCAGCGCATCGCCCGGGAATCCGGCCTGCCCGTCCCGCAGCTGACGCCCGAGGCACTGGCCCAGTTGAGCAAGCACCCGCTCAACGGGAATGTGCGCGAACTGGAGAACCTCCTGCACCGCGCCATGGCTCTGAGCGAGGGCGACGAACTGAGTTTCGACAGCTTCGACACCGTGCCGGCCATCCTGGACCCGGCCGCCCCGGACCTGGCCCCCACCATCCCCGGCGTCTTGCCGCCCGGCCCGGTGCCGGCCGCGCCGCCCCCCGCGGAACTGCCCGCCGACCTGCAAGGCCATCTGGACCGCCAGGAACGCGAAATCCTGGTCAAGGCCCTGCAGGAAACCGGCTTCAACCGCACCGCCGCGGCGGCCAAGCTGGGCCTGAGCCTGCGCCAGATCCGCTACCGCATTGCGCGCCTGAACATCGACACGCCGCAGGACAACGACCCCGCCGCATGAACCTCGCACCTGCGCCGATACGTGACGGCCTGTGGGACGGAGGCTGGTACCGTTTTGCACGCCGGCTGGACTCGCCCAATTTCGGGCCGCGCCCGCCAGGCGCGGTGATCGACCTGCTGCTGATCCACTCCATCAGCCTGCCGCCCGGCCAGTACGGCGGCGACGAGGTGCAGCGCCTGTTCACCAACACGCTGGACTGGAACGCACATCCCTATTTCAAGAGCATCGAAGGCATGCAGGTGTCTTCGCATTTCTACGTCCGCCGCAACGGCGAACTCTGGCAGTTCGTCAGCTGCGACGAGCGCGCCTGGCATGCCGGCGTCTCCAGCTACCGCGGACGCGACAACTGCAACGACGACTCGGTCGGCATCGAACTCGAAGGCCTGGAGGGTGCATCCTTCGAGGCTGCGCAGTACGAAACCCTGAGCAGCCTGTGCGCTGCGCTGGGCCAGCGCTACCCGGTGCAGCACGTCGCCGGGCACGAACACGTGGCACCCGGACGCAAGGCCGACCCCGGCGCGGGGTTCCAGTGGGCCGCGTTGCAACAGTCCCTGGGATGGTCAACCCGGTATTTTCCCGAAGAGACCGCCTGAGTCGCACGCACGGCCCGGCACCAGCAACGTGCCGCCCCACAGCAGCTGCGCTGCGCTGATGCACCACACCACGCGGCCGCAGCGGGGAAATGCCTCGCAAGGCCGCATGCATTCTTGTTTTTTGTGCGCGCATGCACGTTTCTCAACGGCTGCGCAGTGGTTCGTGCCGTGGCGCCCCGACATGGAACACCGTGCATTTTTTCACCCTTGGGACCCCGGGGACGTATCAGCGACGCTACACTACCGGTAGTGGCTTGTATTCACCACACACACCATATATAGTGCTTTCCGCTGGCAGTGCTTTTATTCAACAAAGCGCATCGCGAGCCAGAATACCGCCCCCGAGAACCAACAACGATTTGCTGACGACGAGGAAATAATGCAAACAGCCTTGAACCCCGCCACCCCCGCCCTGCACACCGGTGTCCTGACCATGCAAACCCAGGAAAACACGGCCACCAGCCCGCTCAACAACTACCAGATCATCCGCCGCAATGGCGCCGTGGTGCCTTTCGAGCCGAGCAAGATTGCCGTGGCCATGATGAAGGCCTTCCTGGCTGTGCACGGCACCCAGGGCGCAGCCTCCGCCAGCGTGCGCGAGGTGGTGGACAGCCTGACCCAGAACGTGGTGCGCGCGCTGATGCGCTCGCGCCCGGGCGGCGGCACCTTCCATATCGAAGACGTGCAGGACCAGGTCGAGCTGGGCCTGATGCGTGGCGGCCACCACGAGATCGCCCGCGCCTACGTGCTCTACCGCGAGCGCCGCACCCAGGAACGTGCGCAGCAGGCCACCCAGGCCGCGCCGAAAGCGCCCCAGCTGCATGTGATCGATGGCGGCCAGCGCGTCACGCTCGATCTGGGCAGCCTGCAGCAACTGATCGAGAACGCCTGCGCCGGCCTGGGCGCCGACGTCAAGCCGGACCCCATCGTCGCCGAGACCATGCGCAATCTGTACGACGGTGTGCCGATCGACGAGGTCTTCAAGGCCGCCATCCTGGCCGCCCGTACCCTGATCGAGAAAGACCCGGACTACACCTACGCCACTGCGCGCCTGCTGTTCCACACCATCGCCCGCGAGGTGCTGGGCCGTGATGTGCCGCAAGCCGAAATGGGCCAAGCCTATGCCGACTACTTCCCCGACTTCATCAAGAAGGGCGTCGACAACGAGCTACTCAATCCGGACATGCTGCAGTTCGACCTCAAGCGCCTGGGCGCCGCGCTCAAGGCCGACCGCGACCTGCAGTTCGACTACCTGGGCCTGCAGACCCTGTACGACCGCTATTTCCTGCACGTGCGCAAGAGCCGCATCGAGCTGCCGCAGGCCTTCTTCATGCGCGTGGCCATGGGCCTGTCGCTGGGCGAGATCGACCGCGAGGCGCGCGCCATCGAGTTCTACGAGGTGCTGTCCTCCTTCGACTTCATGTCCTCCACGCCCACGCTGTTCAACGCCGGTACGCTGCGTTCGCAGCTCTCCAGCTGCTACCTGACCACCGTGCCGGACGATCTGGACGGCATCTACGAATCCATCAAGGAAAACGCCCTGCTGTCCAAGTTTGCCGGCGGCCTGGGCAATGACTGGACGCGCGTGCGCGCCCTGGGCAGCCACATCAAGGGCACCAACGGCGAGTCGCAGGGTGTGGTGCCTTTCCTCAAGGTGGTCAACGACACCGCCGTGGCAGTGAACCAGGGCGGCAAGCGCAAGGGCGCGGTCTGCACCTACCTGGAAACCTGGCACCTCGATATTGAAGAGTTCCTGGAGCTGCGCAAGAACACCGGCGACGACCGCCGCCGCACGCATGACATGAACACGGCCAACTGGATCCCCGACCTGTTCATGCG
>LNFM01004991.1_pt1 | contig 23597 bp, 18 predicted proteins | sample 596031 | NCBI WGS metagenome assembly LNFM01 (sample SAMN04254537, study PRJNA301005) | activated carbon metagenome | isolation source: dual media filters at the Ann Arbor, Michigan drinking water treatment plant | place: USA: Ann Arbor | reverse complement strand
GGCACGGGCATCGCCGTCGAGGGCGTCGCGGTGCCGCACTGGGACGCGGTGGCCGCCCTGGTGCGCGACTCCGCACCGGCGCTCCTGCCCGCGCGCACCATCGGCTGGGACATCGCGGTAACGCCGGACGGCCCCCTGGTCATCGAGGCCAACATGTTCGCGCGGATGCTGCCGATCGGCGATCCCTCGGCGGCCCTCGCCCGGATGGCGGACGCCGCCTCCTCACCCGGCCCTCCCTCTGCCGGCCGGCAGGGGGAGGGCACCGCTCCGCGCGGCGTCGTCGCGGCCGCCGCGCGCCGCGCCCGGCGGCTCCGCGCACGCGGGGTCGCGAGACCCGGCACGGCGTCAGAGGCCGACGGCGGGGCGCGGGCCGACGCGCTCAACCCGGAGGCCCTCGCCGCCCTCACGGCCGATGGCACGATCTTCCACCGCTACTTCTCCGCGCTCGGCCTCCCGGTTCCCGCGCTCTACGGGGCGATCGGCAGGGCCGGCGGATGGAGCGTCGTGTCGGGCTGGCCGTTGCCGGACGCCGCCTCGGCGGGCGAGTTCCTGGCGCGCCAGGTCCCCGGCGCGATCGTCATCGCGCCCTCCGGGGGCGGTCCGGGTGCGCGCGTCCTGCAGCGCGAGGGCCCGGCGTTCCGCGACCGGGACGGCGATCGCTGGGAGGTCCCCGACCTGGTCGCGGCCATCCTCGCCGATCCCCGGGACGAGCTGCACGTGGTGCGCGAGCGCCTGCGCAACCACGCGCACCTCGCGTCCATCACCGGCTCGGACGACCTCGCGACGATCCGCATCGCGACGGTCGCCTCCCGCCAGGGCGACGTCGGGGTCTCCCACGCCGCGCTCGCGCAGGCCGCCTCCCCGGAGCGGGAGATCGACGTCGCGACCGGACGGGTCGCCGGGTCCCAGTGCCTGCCGGACTGGGAGGGCGCCGTCGCCCTCGCACGCGAGGCCGGCCGTCACCTGCTGCCCCAGCGGTCGATCCGCTTCGACATCGCGCTCACCCCGAGGGGACCGATGCTGACGGGCGCCGATCGCGGCCGGCAGGGCGCCGACGGGGTCGTCGCCCGGGCCGCCGTCCGCGGCTGAGGACGGCCACCCCCGTCGGTGCGCCGGCGTCGCTCCCTATGCTGCGCGCGAAGGGGGCCGGGATGATCACCGACATCGAGGACTACTTCTCCAGGGGCTGCGGGCGATGCGATCGTTTCGCGACGCCGGAGTGCTCGACGCAGCTCTGGGCCGAGGGGCTGCGGCAGCTCAGGAGGATCTGTCTCGACATGCAGCTCGTCGAGACGGTCAAGTGGGGTCACCCCTGCTACATGAGCGCCGGCCGCAACGTCGCGATCGTGGGCGCCCATCGCAACGACCTGCGCATCAGCTTCTTCGAGGCCGCCCTGATGACCGATCCCGACGGAGTGCTCGAACGACAGGGGCCGAACACCCGCCACCCCGACATGATCCGGTTCACCGCCGATGCACAGGTCGACGCGATGGAGCCGACCATCCGCTCGTACCTGCAGGAGGCGATGGGCTACGCGGCGGCCGGCATCGCGGCGCCGAAGGAGGTGGTCGCGATCGAGCTGCCCGACGAGCTCGTGCGGGCGCTGGAGGCCGACGGCGAGCTCGCCGAGGCGTTCCACGCGCTGACGCCGGGTCGCCAGCGGAGCTACGTCATCAATCTGAGCTCGGCGAAGAAGGCCGAGACCCGGATCTCGCGCATCGCGGCCTTCCGCGACCGCATCCTGGCCGGCAAGGGAGCCCAGGAGCGCTGAGCCGGCGCCCGCCCCGCCCCCGGCCGGGGGCGGGGCGGGCGCCGTGAGACTCAGCCCGGTGCGCTCATCCGGAAGTTGTCGTGCCACACGGTGCCGGTGCCCGTGATGCTCGAGTCGCGGTAGTAGCCCTGCTTGAAGTAGTTCGGGATGCCGGTGCTCGAGCCGGAGGAGGTCGGGTACATCGTCCGGATGGCGAGCGTCTGGCTCGACTGGCCGGCGGCGTTCTTCAGTGACTGGCGGACGCCGTTCACCCAGAGCTCGATGAAGCCCGCCGAGTCGGTCGCCGACCAGCGGATGTGCATCTGGATGTCCTGCCACTCGCCCCGCTTGAGCGGGCCCTGCCAGGCGAAGACGAAGGCGATCTGGTCGCCCTCCGCCCGGTGCGGGTGCACCATCAGCAGCAGGCTGTCCTCGTAGGCGAAGAACGCGACCGGCGGCCGGCCGTTGGCGCGGGAGTGCCACTGCGAGATGACCTGGAACTTGGTGGTGCGCGGGACGTCGGCGCCGACCAGCGTGCTCCACGAGTACCAGCGCTCCTGGCCCTCCTGCTCGTCGGTCGGAGCGGCCACCTCCGCGCGGTCGCCGTAGTTGCCGCCGAGCGGGTCGTCGCCCTGGCGCACCTCGAAGCGGCCGGCGAACGAGCCCTCGCGCACCGGTGAGTTCACGACCTGGATACGGTCGCCCGCCACGCGCTGCACGCTGTTCCACTGGCTGAGGTTGCCGGTCTCGAAGTCACCGGCCAGGATCTGGCGCCCCGGGATGGTGGAGGGAGGGGGGAGGCGCGGGGGGTTCGGAGTGGTCGTGCCGCCACCGCCGCCACGACCGGCGCCGCCGCCGGTGCCGCCGTCGGTGCCGCCGCCACCACCGCCCGCCGACACGCCGACAGCCCCCTTGAAGCTGGCCGACTTGACGAGCATCGTGCCGGTCTCGCTGAGTCGCGAGGGCCTGCCGAGGCCGAGGGTGACCCGTCGCGCGGTCACGCCTGTCATGTCGTAGCGGGCCTCGGCGACCACCTTGCCGTTGACCCGCAGCACCACGGGCGACTTCTTCGTCGACCAGCGCGAGGTGAGGTCGATCCGGTACCACACGCCGAGCGCCGCGCGGGCGCGGCTCACGACCATCGCCGAGCGCGCGCGGCTGTCCGACTTGCGCCAGACGGCCCAGCGGAGCTGGCCGGTCTTCATGCGGACGATGCCGGCCTGGACCGCGTGGCCGCCGGAGCCGCCGAAGGTCACCAGCGCCCGCGAGCGCCCCTTGCCGAGGTTCTGCTGCGTGAGGTTGATCCTCGCGGTGCCGCCCATCGCCGTCTGCGGCGCGAGTCCCGCCGTGACGCCCACGTAGCCGCCGCGGCCGGGGAGGTCGGCCAGCTCGAGGACCGTCCCGCCCGCCGATCCGCTGCGGAAGCCGACCGTCGCCCCGGCGCGCGCCTTGAGCGGCGACCATGGCCCGAGCGTCTTCGATGCCACCTCGAGCGGCACCGCCGTCCGGACGACCTGCTGCTGCTCCGCGGCCTGCGCGGAGACGGCGCCCGCCGCGAGGAGGGCGATCGCGCCCCCCGCCGAGAGGACGCCGAGTGACCTGCGGACGCTCGGAGCAGCGGTCGCAGCGGAGGGTGCGGCCATGAGGACTCCCCGTGTGGGCACAGTTCGGGTCGAGACACCCACGGCGTGACCGCGGGTGTCTCCCTTCGAGGCGCCGAAACCTACACAGCCCTCGCGGGGCGGCAAGCCGTCTTCACACACTCCTGATGTTTTCGGCCCCGTCTCCGAACGAGATGAGCCTCCCGGCGCGAATCGCCGGAATCGACGAAAACCCCCCGAATGGGGAGTAGACGGCCCACCCGGACGGAAGATACTGACGCGCCATGGCACTAAAGCGACGACTCGTCCCGTCCCTCCTGGCCGCGGCTGCCACGATCGCCGTCGCTGCGCCGATCGTGGGCCTTGCCGCTCCGGGCGATCCCGTGCTGCCCGACCTCGTCGCCGACCCGCCTCAGCGCCAGATCGTGAGCCCGTACACCTATCCGGACGGCACGCAGGCCCTGCTGCTGCGGTTCGACGGCTACGTACACAACATCGGCCCGGGGCCGCTCGAGATCCGCGCGACGGGTCGCGAGGGCGCCGTCATGACCGACACCCGCCAGTACGCGCGCACCGTCGGAGGCGACTTCGTCCGCGTCGAGCCCCCGCCGGGCCCGCCGTCGGTCCTCTTCGAGACCGCGGACGGCCACAATCACTTCCACCTCCAGCAGATCGCGCGCTACTCCCTCTGGAACTCCGCGCGCACCGCCGAGGTCGCGCCGGGCCAGAAGGTCGGCTTCTGCCTGGTCGACAGCGAGCGGACGAACACGAGCGGGCCCGGGTCGGCCGTGTACACGGTCGGCGGCAGCAACTTCTGCGGCCAGAACCAGCCCACGCGGGCCAGCGTCACCATGGGCGTCTCTGCCGGCTGGCGCGACCTGTACCACCGCGACCTCTCCTACCAGTGGGTCGACGTCTCCGACACCCAGCCGGGCAGCTACTGGGTCGCCGCCGAGATCGACACCAACGACGTCATCCGGGAGGCGGACGAGGCCAACAACGCCCGCACGTTCGCGGCGTCGGCGACGGCCGTGCCCGGCCACCTGGCGACCCCGGTCGCCGCCGGCACCCTGCCCTTCGGCCAGGCCTCGACGGTGACGCTGGCCTCCCAGTCGTTCGGCAGCCCCGGCGCGCGGAGTTTCCGCATCGAGTCGCTGCCCGAGCACGGCACCCTGCGCAGCGGGACGACGGTGCTGGCGGCCGGCTCGGTCATCACCGGCCCCGGGGTCACCTACACGCCCGCCGCGGGCTACAGCGGCGCCGACGGCTTCGGCTTCTCGGCCTTCGACTCGACCAGCCCCTTCCCGCGGTCGCCCGCCGCCGCGTCCGTCTCGCTCACCGTCGGCTCGCAGCCCGCCGGCACCCAGGTCGCCGTCTCCGGCGCTCCGGAGACCCTGAACATCGGCACCAGCGCCCAGCTCACGGCGACCGTCACCAACGGCTCCGGCGGGGTGACCTGGAGTGTCAACGGCATCGCCGGCGGCAGCGGGACCGTGGGGACGATCTCCGCGGCCGGCCTCTATCAGGCGCCGGCGGCGGTGCCCTCGGGCGGCACGGTGACCGTGCGGGCGACGAGCGTGTCCGACCCGGCGGCCTTCGGCGAGGCGGCGATCCGGATCGTCGATCCCGGCCCGCCCGACCCGGCGCCGGAGCCCGGCGGCAACGTCGTCGCCAACCCGTCCTTCGAGACCGGGACCGCGGGCTGGACCACGTGGCAGGCGAGCGTCACGCGTACGCAGCTCACCGACGCGCCCGACGGCGTCTGGGCGGCCCGCGTCGCGCGCACCTCGGGCACGGCCTTCACGCTCGACGACGCGCCCGAGACGGTGCTGTCGGCCGCCGCCGGGACGCCGTACAGCGCCCGGGCCTTCGTGAAGGCGGCCGCGACGACCTCGGTGGGCAAGCGCGTGCGGATCTTCCTCCGCGAGGGGACCCCCGGCCCGACCGGGCGCTACCTGCGGACGATCAGCGGGCCCTCGGTCGTGCTGACGAACGCCTTCCAGCCGGTCACCGCCCAGATCACCGCGCAGACCGCGGGCAATGAGCTCGAGGTGATCCTCGGCATGGAGAGCGGCGCGGCGGCCGGCGACGCCTTCTTCGTCGACCGGATCTCCCTCACCAACGGCACCGAGCCGCCCCCGCCGACGCCGAACGCGGCTCCGGCGGCATCGTTCACCGTCTCCACCACCACGCCGGCCGTCGGTCAGGCGGTGACCTTCACCGACACCTCGACCGACTCCGACGGCACCATCGCCTCGCGCGCCTGGGATCTCGACGGAGACGGCCAGTACGACGACGCGACCGGCGCGACGGCCACACGCGCCTACACCGCAGCCGGTCCGGTGACGGTGCGGCTGCGGGTCACCGACGACGACGGCGAGCCCGCCACGGCCAGCCGCTCGGTCACCGTCCAGGACGTCCCGCCACCGGTCAACGCACCGCCGGCCGCCGCCTTCACCGTCTCCACCACCACGCCGGCCGTCGGTCAGGCGGTGACCTTCACCGACTCCTCGACCGACTCCGACGGCACGATCGCCTCGCGCGCCTGGGACCTCGACGGCGACGGCCAGTACGACGATGCGACCGGCGCCACGGCGAGCCGCGCGTACGCGACCGCGGGCCCCGTGGTCGTCGGCCTCCGCGTCGTCGATGACGACGCCGCTCCGGCCACCACCACGCGCACGGTGACCGTCCAGGCCACGGCGCCGCCTCCGCCCGTGGGCAACCTCGTCGGCAACCCCGGCTTCGAGACCGGCGTCACCGGCTGGACCACCTATCAGGCGAGCCGCAGCCGGGTGGCCCTCGCCGACGCACCCGAGGGCGCGTACGCCCTGCTGCTGACGCGCACCTCCGGGACGGCGTTCACCCTGGACGACTCCCCCGATACCGTGCCGAGCGCCGTCACGAGCGGCCCCTATCTGGCGCGGGCCTGGGTGAAGGCGGCCAACGCCGGCTCGGTGGGGAAGGTCGCGCGCATCTTCCTCCGCGAGGGGACCCCCGGGCCGACCGGCCGCTACCTGCGGATGATCAACGGGCCGGGCGTCGCGCTCACCACGAGCTGGCAGCAGATCACCGGGCAGATCACGGCGCAGACCGCCGGCAACGAGATCGAGGTGATCCTCGGCATCGGCAGTGGGGCCGCCGCCGGCAATGCCCTCTACGTCGACCAGGTCTCGCTCCAGGCGCCCTGACCCTAACCGGACGTCAACACGGTGCTCACGGGGGTAGGCGCAGGACCCCGGTAGTCTGCTCGGGCATGGGTCGCCGACGTCTCCACGGGCTCTCCGCCCTCGCCCTCTCGGCCGTGGCGCTCACGGGGTGCGGTCCTCTCGGGGACTCGGGCGAGCGGCCCCGCGAGGACGGCGACGGGGCGGCGCTCGACGAGCCCCGCCACCGCGTCGCCGGGCCCGAGCTGTTCCGGGGCGACTGGGAGACCGGCGACCTGCGCCAGTGGGACGGCTTCCAGGAGGTCGCCGACGACCGGATCTCGGTGGTGGAGGACCCGGTCGACCAGGGGCGGTACGCGGGGCGCTTCGAGGTGCGCGACGGCGACAACCCGATCGGGTTCGGCGACCGGGCCGAGGTGCAGCTCTCCACCGGCGAGACCGAGGGCTCCGAGCGCTGGTACGCCTGGAGCACGATGTTCGACCCGACTTTCCCGGTCTCCGACGCCTGGCAGGTGGTCACCCAGTGGCACGCCTCGGACATCGACGGATCGCCGCCGGTCGCCTTCTACGTCATCGGCGACCGCATCGCCCTGCAGACGAACCCCCACGACGGCGACGGGCAGCCGGTCCGCCAGGAGGAGGTCCGCTGGTCGGCCCCGCTCGACCGCGGTGAGTGGCACCACTTCCGGCTCCACGTGGTCTGGTCGGGCGACGACGAGCGCGGGCTGATCGAGCTCTGGCACAACGGTGAGAGGGTCACCGACACGATCCGGACGAGGACCCTGTACCCGGGCCACGACGTCTACTTCAAGCAGGGCTACTACCGCCGCAGCGGCGAGCCGCAGACGGGGATCGTCTACCACGACGCCTTCCGGGTCTCCGTGGGGTCGCCCGCGACCTGAGCGGGGAGGCGCCGCGCGCGGGCGGCGCCGGTCGCGGTATCGCGCCACGGGGGTCGATTTCCCGGGCGCGCGCGCCGATGACCTGGGTGTGAACGAGCACCCCGTCAACGAGACCGACCGCGCACGCGCCGAGATCGCAGCCGCCACGCGGGAGCTGACGCGGCGGCGCGGGGCGGTCCCCGACCACATCAGGCGGGCCCTCGACGACACGGGCGCCCCACACGGCCGCCGTCGCGGCCGCTGGGCGTTCGCCGGGGCGCTGGCCGCCGCCGCGGCGGCCGGGGTCGCCTGGTACCTGGAGCTGCTTCCGCCGCTGCTCTGACCCCGGGGCGTCGCCCCTCAGCCTGAATCCGCCGTATCTCGCGGCGCGGATGCGCGGCGCTCCCACGCCCCGCATCCACGATCTCCGGCGGATTCAGGCTCAGATGGGCCGCCGGGCTGCCGATACCCGGAGGGCCGGCATGGAACCGGCGCTCCGCCCCCGGCAAGGACGCTCACATGCCCGCCCCCCGACGCCTCGTCCCCCTGGCCGCCGTCCTCGTGACCGCCGCCGCGCTTGGGCCGGCTCCGTCCCTCGGCGCCCCCTCCCTGCCTCCGGTGACGGTGACCGCCGCGGCGGGGCCGCCGGCGCCGCTCGCGCGGATCGTGGCACCACGGGCCGGCGCGCGCGTGCGGGGCGTGGTGCGGCCCCGCCTGAGGATCCTGCGCGCCGCGGGCATCCGCCGCCTCGAGATGCGGATCGACGGCCGCCTGGTCGCGGCATGGTCGCCGGGCGTGGGCCGGCCGCCCGTCTGGAGGACCCGGACGGTGCCCGACGGCGTCCACCGCATCGAGATCCGGACCGTCGGCCGGAGCGGCGTCCGCCGCTCCGGGCACCGCGTGGTGGTCGCCAACGGCGTCGCCAAGGCGCGGACGCCGGGAGCGGCCCCGTCTCCGGCGCCGGCATCCCCGGGGGCGGGCCCGGCCGCGGCGCCCCCGCCCGCGGCCCCGGTCCCGCTGCCCGCGCCCGCGCCGCCCCCGTCGGCGGGCAACCTCGAGATCCCGGGCACCGTCGTCCGGGTCGGCAACTTCAACACGGGCGACCTCAGCCAGTGGAGCGGGTACCAGAAGCTGCGCTCCTACAGCCTCACGACCGTGTCGTCCCCGGTCCGGGAGGGCACGCACGCCGGGCGGTTCGAGGTGCGCCGGGGCGACGACCCGCTCTGCGCGGCGGGATGGGGCTGCTACGGCGACCGCTCCGAGGTGCAGATGAGCACCGGTGAGTACGAGGGGCACGAGCGCTGGTACTCGTGGTCGACCATGATCGGGGCGGACTTCCCGCGCTCGAGCGCATGGCAGGTCGTGTCGCAGTGGCACGCCAACGCGGAGGGCTCGCCGCCCATCGGCTTCTACGCCGAGAACGACGACCTGGTGCTGCGCTTCCACCGGCACTCGGGTCCCGGGCGCCTGATCAACATCGTCAACGCCTGGCGCGGCTCACTGCGCCGCGGCGCGTGGCAGGACATCCGCCTGCACGTCAAGTGGTCGGCCTCCGACTCGGTCGGCTACGTCGAGCTGTGGATCAACGGGGTCCCCCAGGTGTTCGACACGGGCGGGACCCGCCGCCAGATCCGCACGCTCTACCCGGGCGGCTACGGCAACTACTTCAAGCAGGGGCTCTACCGGCAGGCCGGCATGAGCCAGACCGGCGTCGTGCTGCACGACGGCTTCAGGATGACCCGCCCCGGCTGAGCCGGCGCGGGCCGCCGGCGCTCAGGGGGCCGGAGGCTTCCGGAGCAGCAGGAAGGCGTAGCTGGTGAGGTTGCGGACCCGGCGGCGCGCCAGCCACGCGTTCACGGCGCGGTCGGCGCGGTTGGCGACCGGGATGCGGCTCAGGTACGGCGTGCCGTAGAAGCCGGTGTACTCCACCACCTCGTAGCCCATCGCGCGGAACGCCTCGAGGCGGGCAGGCGAGGGGCCGCGGCACATCGAGTAGACGGCCGGGAACTTCGGGTACTTGACGCCGCTCATGGCGTTGCGCAGGCGGTCGGTCAGGTGCATCGGCAGGATGCGGTTCACCACGAACGCCGGGTGGTACAGCGTGGGGAAGAGGTGGAAGGCGTGGCCGCCGGGGCGCAGCATCTCGAAGATGTTGCGGTGCATCGCGGGCCCGTCGGGCACGTGCTCGGCCACGAACTTCGAGAAGATCAGGTCGAAGCGCTCCCGGTTGGCGGGGTCGAGGGGCGCCGTCACGTCCATGCAGAGCGTGTGGTGACCCTCGGGCGCGAGCTCCAGCTCGTCCGCCGAGACGTCGATCAGGGTGTACTCGACCCCGAGATCGGCGACCTCCTTCGGCCACAGCAGCGGGGTGCGCCCTCCGCCGATGTCGCAGATGTCGTGGTGCCCGTACTCGGCGATCAGCTCCAGCACGCGCGGCTCGAACCCGTCGAACGCGCGCCGGTAGTCGAGGTCGGCGGCCGTGGTCACGACGCCACCGCCGCGGTGCGGGCGACGATCTCCTCGACGATCCTGCCCGCGGCCCGCCCGTCGCCGTAGGGATTCTCGCCCGTGCGCATCGCGGCGCGGGCCGACTCGTCGGTGAGCAGGCGCGACGCCTCGCGGACGATGAGCTCGCGGTCCGTGCCGACCAGCAACGACAGGCCGGCCTCGAGGCCCTCGACGCGCTCGGTCTCCTCCCGGGCGACCAGCACCGGGATGCCGAGCGACGGCGCCTCCTCCTGGATGCCCCCGCTGTCGCTGATGATGATCGTCGCCCGCGAGAGCAGCCGCGCGAAGTCGCCGTACCCCACGGGCCCGGGGATCATGACGCGGGGGTGCCCCGCCAGCTCGTCCTCCACCTGACTCCGGACGTCGGGGTTGGGGTGCGCCGCGTGAACCGCCCGCAGGTCCGGGAACCGGTCGAGCAGGTCGCGGAGCGCGCCGGCGACCCGCCGGATGCCCCCGTCCCAGTTCTCGCGTCGGTGCGTCGTGGCGACGATCAGGGGCTGGTCGCCCTCGGCGATGGCCGACAGGGCGGGATCGTCGAACCGGTCGCGCTTGGCGACCGCGAGCAGGAGGGCGTCGATGCCCGTGTTGCCCGTCCGGACGATGTCGGCGCCGGCGATCCCCTCGTCCAGGAGGTTCTGCCGGGCGATCGCGGTCGGGGCGAGGTGCACGTCGGCCAGGCGGCCGACGATGCGGCGGTTCATCTCCTCCGGGAAGGGCGACCGCGGGGTGGAGGTGCGCAGGCCGGCCTCGACGTGCCAGGTCGGCACGCCGTGGTAGAACGCCGACAGGGCGCCCATCGCGGCGGAGGTCGTGTCGCCCTGGACGATCACCAGGTCGGGCGCCGCCTCGGCGAGCAGCGGCTCGAACTCGCGCAGGCACCGCGCCGACAGCTGGGAGAGGCTCTGCCCGTGCCGCATCACGTCGGCCTGCAGGTCGGCCTGGAAGCCGTACAGGTCGAGGATGTCCTGGAAGATCTCGCGGTGCTGCCCGGTCGACAGCACCACGGGATCCACGTCAGGACTCTCCTGGGCCGCGAGCACCACCGGGGCGAGCTTGATCGCCTCGGGGCGCGTCCCCATGATGATGAGCGCGCGGGTCACGTCACCTGTTGATCGACATCGCCAGGTGGTCCTTGACCAGGGAGGCGACCTCGGTCGGGTTCGTGCCGACCCGGACGCCCTTCTCCTCCAGCGCGTCCTTCTTGGCCTGCGCCGTTCCCGACGAGCCGGTGATGATCGCGCCGGCGTGGCCCATCTGCTTGCCGGGGGGCGCCTGGAAGCCGGCGATGTAGGCGACGACGGGCGTCGACATGTTGTCGGCGATGTACTCGGCCGCCTTCTCCTCCTCGGCCCCCCCGATCTCGCCGACCATGACCACGAGGTCGGTGTCCGGGTCGGCCTCGAAGCGGCTCAGGATGTCGATGAACGAGCTCCCGACGACGGGGTCGCCGCCGATGCCGACGACGGTGCTCTGCCCGATGTCGAACATCGCCAGTTCCTTGGAGATCTGGTAGGTCAGCGTGCCCGAGCGGGAGAGCAGCCCCACGCGCCCGGGCGCGAAGACCTGCGTCGGCATGATTCCGACGCTGGCCACGCCGGGCGTGATCACGCCGGGGCAGTTGGGCCCGATCAGCGTCTGGTCGCCGCGGCGCAGGTGCGTGTAGACGCGCATCATGTCGTGGGCGGGGATGCCCTCGGTGATGCAGACGATCGTCTCGACGCCCGACTCGATGGCCTCGAAGAGGGCGTCGGTCGCGAAGCGCGGCGGCACGAAGACCATCGCCGTGTTGGCGCCGGTCTCGTCCACGGCGTCGGCCACGGTGTTGAAGACGGGGATGCCCTCGACGTCCTGGCCGGCCTTGCCGGGCGTCACGCCGGCGACGACCTGCGTGCCGTAGGCCTTGTTACGGGTGGCGTGGAACGCCCCCTCGCGGCCGGTGATGCCCTGCACCACCAGGCGGGTCTGCGCGTCTACCAGGATGCTCATGCCGCCTCCTTCGCGAGCTCGACGGCTCGTCGCGCCGCGGAGAGCATGGTGTCCTCCACGACGACGTTCGCGGGGGCCCGGTCGCGGATGATCGCGCGGCCCTCCTCCTCGTTGGTCCCGTCCAGGCGCACCACGATCGGCAGGGTGGCGCCGAGGCGGTCGAGCGCGGTCAGGAGCCCCTCGGCCACCTCGTCGCAGCGGGTGATGCCGCCGAAGATGTTGACCAGGAGCGACTTCACCTTGTCGTCCGACAGGAGCACCTCGAGGGCGGTCACGACGTCGTCCGCCTTCGAGCCGCCGCCGGCGTCGAGGAAGTTCGCGGGGCGGCCGCCCGCCAGGGCGACCACGTCGAGCGTGCTCATCACGAGGCCCGCGCCGTTGCCGAGGATGCCGACGTCGCCGTCGAGCTTGACGTACGTCACGCCGCGCTCCTGCGCCATCCGCTCCTGGGCGTCGGAGGTGACCGACTCGGCCAGGGCGGCCAGGTCGGGGTGGCGGTAGAGGGCGTTGCCGTCGATCGTCACCTTGGCGTCGAGGGCGACGACCTCGCCCGCGCCGTTGACGATCAGCGGGTTGATCTCGAGCAGCATCGCGTCGAGCGTGATGAAGCCGGCGTACAGGCGCTGCAGGATGTCCACCACGCCCTTGATGGCCTCGGGGTCGATGGCCGCGTGGTAGGCCAGCCAGCGCGCATGGTGCGCCTGGAAGCCCGTCAGGGGGTCGATGTGCAGACGCGCGAGGGCGTCGGGGTTCGAGGCCGCGACCTCCTCGATGTCCACACCGCCCATCGCCGACAGCATCACCAGGGGCTTCTTGGCCCCGCGGTCGAACGTGACCGACGCGTAGTACTCCTTGCGGATGTCCGACGCCTCTTCGACCCAGACCCGGTGGACGGTGTGGCCCTTGATGTCCATCCCGAGGATGGCGCGGGCGTGCTCCTCCGCCTCGGCGGGCGTCGCGGCGACCTTGATGCCCCCGGCCTTGCCGCGACCCCCGACCTGCACCTGCGCCTTGATGGCCACCGATCCGCCGATGCGCTCGGCGGCGGCGCGTGCCTCCTCGGGCGTCTCGGCCGCCTCGCCCGCGGGCACCGGAATGCCCTGTGCGGCGAGCAGCTGCTTGCCCTGGTACTCGAAGAGATCCAACCCCGGCCCCTTGGTCCGCTCACAGAAACGCCCTCCGCGAAGGGGGGCCGCAGCATTCTAGTGCTGCGGCCCCCCCTGTGCGGGCGCGGAACGACCCTGACGCGCTGCTAGGGGCGGGCGGAGGCCGCCAGCGTGGAGAACGTGATCGTCGCCGTCCGGAAGTCGCGGGCGCCGAAGCCGGTCCGCAGCCGGTCGACGAGCGCGTTGCTGCGCCGCACGGCGGCCTGGGCGATCCGCTGGTTGATCAGGATCTGGCGTGCCGACAGCTCCACCCGGACGGCGGTCCGGCGCGGCGCCGGAGCGACGACCGTCCGGGATGCGGCCGGGGTCGGGGTGAGCGTCGCGCCGACCACGGTGAGACCCGCGGCGATCTTGGCGGGCGTGACCGCGCCGGGGCGGAGGTCGCCGCCCGTCAGCCCGGCGTCGAGCCGCTCGGTCAGGGCGTTCGCCCGCCGGACGGCCGCCTGCGAGATGCGCTGGCTGATCAGCAGCTGCGAGGCCTCGAGCCTGACGCCCGCGGCGCCGCCGCTCTGGCCGGCCTTCACGGCGACCGGTCGCGGCGTGGGGGGCAGCAGCACCTCGGGCCTCACGGTGCTGGTCGCCCCGACCGTGATCCCGGGGCCGAAGCTCTGGGCGACGAAGGCGCCGCCGCAGAGGTCGCCGGTCGCGAGCTTGGCGTCGAGCCAGGCCTGCACGCCGTTGACCCTGCGCACGGCCGCCTGCGAGATGCGCTGATTGATCAGGAGCTGCTCGGCGCTCAGCACCACGCGGCCGCTGCCGGGCCGCGGCGCGGGCCGCTCGGGCACTGCCGCGCAGCGCGACGATCCCGCCGGGATCGCCGTCGGCGACTCCGGGTTCTCGACCACGCGGACCCGGTTGCCGAGGCGCTCGGCCACGAACAGGTCGCCGTCGGCGTTCAGCACCACGCCGCTCGGCGCGTTGAGCTGAGCCGAGAGGGCGGGCCCGCCGTTGCCGGTGGATCCCGCCGTCCCGGTGCCCGCGATCGTCTCGATGATGCCCGCGGCGTTGACCCGGCGCACCCGGTTGTTGGCCGAGTCGGCGATGTAGAGGTTGCCGAAGGCGTCCGGAGCGATCTCGATCGGGGCGGCGAGGCGGGCGGCGGTCGCCGCGCCGCCGTCGCCGGTGGAGCCCACCTCGCCGTTGCCGGCGATGGTCGAGATGATCCCGTCCGGCGCCACGCGCCGGATGCGGTTCGCCTGGTTGTCGGCGATGAACAGGTTGCCCAGCCGGTCGGTCCTCACGTCGATGGGGCGGTCGATGGTCGCGGCCGTGGCCGGACCGCCGTCGCCCGTCGACCCCGCCGCCCCGGTGCCGGCGACGGTCGAGATGACCCCGGCGGTGTTCACCACGCGCACGCGGCGGTTCATCTCGTCGGCGATGTAGATGTTGCCCGCCGCGTCGACCGCGACGCCGACGGGGTTGTTCAGCGACGCGGCCGTGGCCGGGCCGCCGTCGCCGGCGAAGGCGTTGACGCCGTTACCGGCGATCGTGGTGATGATCCCGTCGGTGCCGACGCGCCGGACGCGGTGGTTCGCCCGGTCGGCGAGGTAGAGGTTGCCCGCCGAGTCGAAGGCCGCGTCGACCACCGAGTCGAGCTGCGCCAGCGTCGCCGGGCCGCCGTCGCCCGAGAAGCCCGCCACGCCCGTGCCGGCCACCGTGTTGATGACGCCGGCCGGATTGACGACGCGGACGCGGTGGTCGGACGGCGCCGGGATCACGATGCTCCCGTCGGGCCCGCCGGAGATGCCGATCGGCGCGAGCACGCCTGCCGCCGTGGCCGGTCCGCCGTCCCCGGACGAGAGGGCCTCGCCGGATCCGGCGAAGGCCCGGATCGTCTCGTTCCCGGTGAGCGCCGCCGCCGGGGCGACCGCCGCCAGGAGGGCGGCGATGCCGATTCCCGCGCCGATCGTCCGCCCTGCCGCGGCTCGCCGCGTCCGGGTGCCTGCCAGCCGGTCGTCCACGGGTCTCTCCATCTGTCGTCGTTCCGGCCCGTCTCGCGCGACTCGGCCGCCGGGGGTGGTCCGACCATCCTATGTACCGCCCGGGCGGGCCCCGAAACCTGCCCGGTCCCGTTCTCTACCCGCGGCTCATCCGGAAGCCGTCGTGGAAGACGATGCCGGGGCGCGAGAGCCCGCTCTGGCGGTAGTAGCCCATGGTGAAGTAGTTGCCGATCCCGGGGTACATCGTGCGGATCCGGCGGCGCAGCGCGCCGTTGTCGAACCGCTGGGGGCGCCCGTCGATCCACAGGCGCACCCACCCGCGCCGGTCGTCACCCGACCAGCGGACCTGCATCCTGATGTCGCGCCACTCGCCGCGGGGCAGGGGCCCGCGCCAGATGTCGCGGATGTCGATCACGCGGCCGGGCGCCGCGTGTCGGTGCAGGCGCAGCACCAGGTCGTCGCCCTCGGCGAAGAACGCGATCGGCGGGGAGCCGCCGGCCCGTGCGTGCCACTGGGCGAGCACCTGGAAGCTGCGGTAGCGCGGGAAGTCCTTGGCGACGCGGGTGCTCCAGGAGTACCAGCGGGTCTGCCCCTCGCGCTCACCGGTGTCGATCTGGATCTGGGCGCGGTCGCCGAAGCCGATCGGGTTCTCGCCGTTGCGGACCTCGAAGCGGGCGGCGAAGCGCCCCTCCCGGACCGGCTTGCGGACCACGGTGATGCTCCGCGCCTTGACGCGGGCGATGCCCGACCACTGCGACAGGCTGCCGGTCTCGAAGCCCCCCGAGGCGACGACCGTGCCCGGGATCGCGAGAGGCGGGGCCGCCGAGGCGCCCGCCGGGACCGCGGCGAGGGCCGCGGCGGCGACGACGGCCGCCGGCCGCAGGGCCCGGGCGAAGCGGGTCGTGCGGCCGCGGGCGGGCACGGTCGTGGTCACACGGACGTCGGGCACGCGGAGCACGATGCCAGGTTCATCCGCGTCTGGCGACCGGCTTCACGGTCTTCTCACAGTGCGACCGGGGGGCCGCAGCCCCCCGGTCGCGGGGTCATCCGACCGACGTGATCTGGAGGCCGTCGTGGTAGACGACCCCCGTTCCCGCGACGCCGCTCTGGCGGTAGAGCCCCTGCTTGAAGTAGGCGCCCACGCCGGGCATCAGGGTCCGGATCGCCCGCCGCGTGCTGCCGTCGTCGAAGGTCTGCCGCGCGCCGCCCACCCAGAGCTCCACGAAGCCGACCGCATCCGATCCGGACCACTTCACGTGCATCCGGATGTCCTGCCACTGGCCGCGGCGCAGGGGGCCGCGCCAGATCGTGGAGGTGCCGATCTGGCTGCCGGGCCCCGAGTACCGGTTGGCCTGCAGGAGGATGTTCTCGCCCGAGACGTAGAAGGCGAGCGGCGGCGAGCCGTCGGCGTTCGCGTGCCACTGGGAGATCACCTGCCAGGCCGACGACGACGGGTAGTCGGCCGCGAGCATGGTGCTCCACGCGTACCAGCGGTCGTCCCCCTCCGACTCCCCGGTCGACGACTGCACCTCGGCGCGGTCGCCGAACCCGATCGGGTTGTCGCCGTTTCGGACCTCGAACCGCGCCGCGAACGAGCCCTGGCGCACCGGCGAGCGCACCACCGTGATCCGGTCGCTCGCGACGCGCTGGAGACCGCCCCACTGGCTGAGCCCGCCGGTCTCGAAGTCGCCGCGGAAGATCGGGGTGCCCGGCAGGACGTCCGGCGCCGGCTGACCGGCGGGAGGCGGCGCGACGGCGACCGCGGTCGGGGCGGCCGTCGTGACCCGGCCGGAGCGCACCAGCATCATCCCGGTCTCGGTCATCTTCGACACGCGTCCCAGCCCGATGATGGCGCGGGTGCCGGCGGTGGCCCGCTTCTGGAGCGGGGTGCGCGCCACGGTGCGGCCGTTCACGGACAGGATCGCCCGCGACCGGGCGCCGCCCCAGCGCGTGCTGAGGGCGATGCGGTGGAACGAGCCCAGGCGCGCGAGGGTCGCGACGCGCAGGTCGCGGACGCCGCCCGAGGCGTTCTTGGTCCACACCGCCCATCGCAGGTGGCCGGCGGGCGCGCGATACACCCCGGCCTGGTAGCTGCTGCCGTCGCGGCCCGTGACCGCGATCACCGCCCGCACCTTCCCGCGCCGCAGCTGCTGGCGCACCAGCGCGGCCTCCGCCTGCACGTTGATGACGGTCTTCGGCGTGAACGTCCTGGTGACCGCGACGTAGCCGGCGGCGCCGGGGGCGTCGGCCAGCCGCAGGACCCGCCCTCCGGCGGATCGCGGCTCGAAGCCGATCGCCGCTCCGGGGCGGGCGGTCAGCTCCGACCAGGAGCCGAGGACGCCGCGGTCGATCTGCAGGGCGACGTCGGACCGCGTCAGCCGGAAGGAGGGCGCGGCGGATGCCGTCAACGGCACGAGCGCCGGCAGGGTGCACACGGCGGCGAGCAGGAGGACGGGGGCACGGCGGACGGCGCGCGGGCGCGGGCCGTCAGCGCTCCCGGGGCGGGGCATGGGCACGATGCGATTCCCTCTGTCGGTGCCCCTCCACCCGTGGCGGGCACGCCACGTGGCACGGTGCGGGGCGATGGACTCAGGCGGCGCGCACCTTAGGACGCTCCGGGCCGGGCGGGCAACCCCGACCCGGCAGCGTCACCCCGCCTCGCGGCGCGAGAACCCTGATGCCCTCGCGGAAACCGCCAAAAAGTAAAGAATCATCGCGCGGTGCGCGATGCGGGATGACCGACTAGCGGAAGCCCCACCGCTGGCTCGCCAGGAAGTTGACCGGCACGAGGCATCCGGCGGCCAGGATCTGCGCGAGGATGATCGGCCGCAGGCCGCCGACGACGAGGACGTGCAGGAGGCTGAGGTTGACGGCGCCGATGACGAGCTGGACCACCAGGAACGCGGCAGCCTGGTGCTGCACGCGCCGCGAGCCCCGCCCGAACGTCCACTCGCGGTTGAGCGAGAAGTTCGTGACGATCGCCATGAGGTATCCGATGACCCCGGCGGTCAGGTAGTGGACCCCCATCGTGACGAGGATGGCGAAGAGGCCCAGGTAGACGATCGACGCCAGACCGCCGACGATCGCGAACCGGACGAATCGGATGGCCTGCGCTCCGTAGGTGCTCCAGCGGAGGCGGCGGGGGAGGGGGGCATCGACGACGTGGATGTCGTGGCCGACGATGCTCTCCGAATAGGTTGTCGCGGGGGGAGGAGTCATTACGTCGAGACTAGGTCAGCCCCCCCGGGTTGCGAGCCCCCCCAAGGTCCAGACGAGGACTAGACCAAGGTCCACACCCGGGCCGTGTTCACCGCCGCGCGGTTGCGGAACCGCGCCACGGCGTCAGTCGACGATCGCGAGCACCTCGCCGACGACGACGCCCTGGCCGGGCGCGACCCGCAGCTCCCTGACGGTGCCCGCACGATGCGCCGCCACCTCGTTCTCCATCTTCATCGCCTCGACGATGCAGACCACCTCGCCGACCGAGAGCTCCTGGCCGACCTCGACGAGCACCTTGAGCACCGTGCCCTGCATCGGCGTCACGACCTGGTCGGGCGCCCCACCGCCCGCGGCGGCGCCCTTGGCCCGCTTCGCCTTCGGCGACCGCGCCGGGGCGGGCGCGCCGCCCCCGCCCGCCGGCGCCTCGTAGTGCAGCGCCACCTCGAACCGCCGGCCGCCGACCTCCGCGAGGAAGCGCCGCTCCGTGCGCGCGACGGCCTCGTCGGCGACGTCGGCCGCCGAGGGGGCCACGACGCCGGTGCCGGCCGCGGGGATCGGCGTCGCCGTCTCGGCCAGCCCGGCCAGCAGCGCGTGGCAGGCCCCTCCGGCGATGAACTCCTCGTTCTCGAGCAGCCAGCGATGGAACGGGATCAGGGTCGCCGGCCCCTCGACCACGAACTCGTCGAGTGCGCGGATCATGCGGCGGCGGGCCGACTCGCGGTCGATGTCCCACACGATCAGCTTGGCGACCATCGGGTCGTAGATCTCGGCGATCTCCGAGCCTGCGCGCACGCCGGAGTCGACGCGCACGCCCGGCCCCGAGGGCTCGCGGTAGGCGGTGATCAGGGCGGGGGAGGGCATGAAGCGGGCCGAGGCGTCCTCGGCGTTGATGCGGCACTCGAAGGCGTGGCCGCGCGGGCTGACCTGTTCCTGGGTCATCGACAGCGGCTCGCCCGCGGCCACCCGGATCTGCTCGCGCACGAGGTCGTAGCCGGTGACCGCCTCGGTGATCGTGTGCTCCACCTGGATGCGCGTGTTCATCTCGAGGAAGAAGAACTCGTCGCCCGAGACCAGGTACTCCAGGGTGCCGGCCGACGTGTAGCCGACGGCCTTGGCCGCGCGCACCGAGGCCTCGCCCATCCGGACCCGGAGATCGTCGGAGACGACCGGGCTCGGCGTCTCCTCGATCAGCTTCTGGTGCCGGCGCTGCACCGAGCAGTCGCGCTCTCCGAGCCAGACGCACGACCCCTGCGAGTCGGCGAGGATCTGGATCTCCACGTGGCGCGGGTTCGGCAGGTAGCGCTCGAGGTAGACCTCGCCGTCGGCGAAGAAGCGCAGCCCCTCCCCCGAGGCGCCCTCGAAGGCGCCCTCCAGCTCGTCGGGGGTCAGCGCGACGCGGAAGCCCTTGCCGCCACCCCCGGCGCTGGCCTTGACGGCGACCGGGTAGCCGATCTCCTCGGCGATCGGGCGGGCCGCTGCGACGTCGGCGACCGGCTCGGTGACCCCCGGGACGATCGGGACGCCGGCGGCGTCCATCAGCGCCCGCGACTGCACCTTCGAGCCCATGGCGTCGATCGCGCTCGGCGGCGGGCCGATCCACACGATCCCGGCCTCGGCCAGTGCCCGGGCGAAGTCGGCGTTCTCGGCGAGGAAGCCGTAGCCCGGGTGGATCGCCTCGACGCCGGCCTCGGCGGCGACCTCGAGGATGCGCGGCACGTTCAGGTAACTCTCGGCGGCCGGGCCGGGCCCGAGCAGGTACGCCTCGTCGGCGTGGCCCACGAAGAGCGCGTCGCGATCGACCTCGCTGTAGACCGCGACGGATGGGATGCCCATCTCGCGGAGGGTGCGGAAGACGCGGATCGCGATCTCACCGCGGTTGGCGACCATCACCTTTCGGAACATCAGTGCGCTCTCCAGGCCGTGCCGTCGTCCTTCAGGTTCAGGGGCACCTCGCTCGACTCGATCAGCGCGGCGCGACGCCAGCGCGAGCGGTACGCCGCCGGCACCGGGTCGGCCGGCGCGCCGCGCTCGCCCTCGACGAGCGCCGTGACGGCCGCCGCGAGGGCCGCGAGCTGCTGGGCGCTCGGGACGCCCCCCGAGGCGATTGTGAGGCCGTCAGGCCTCACAACGGGATGTTCCCGTGCTTGCGCCGCGGCCGCAGCTCGCGCTTGGTGAGCGTCACCTCGAGCGAGCGGATCAGCCAGGAGCGGGTCTCCTCGGGCTCGATCACGTCGTCCACGTAGCCGCGCTCGGCCGCGATGTAGGGGTTGGCGAAGCGCTCGGTGTAGTCGGCGATCAGCTGTGCGCGCCGCTCGGCGACGTCGCCGCCGGCCTTCTCGGTCTCGGCCAGTTCCTTCCGGAACACGATGTTCACCGCGCCCTCGGCGCCCATCACGGCGATCTCGGCCGTCGGCCAGGCGGCGTTGAAGTCGGCCCCGAGGTGCTTGCTCGCCATGACGTCGTAGGCGCCGCCGTAGGCCTTGCGCGTGATCACGGTGAGCTTCGGCACCGTGGCCTCGGCGTAGGCGTAGAGGAGCTTGGCGCCGTGCAGGATGATGCCGTTGTACTCCTGGGTCGTGCCGGGCAGGAAGCCGGGGACGTCCACCAGGGTGACGATGGGGATGTTGAAGGCGTCGCAGAACCGGACGAAGCGCGCGGCCTTGATGGATGCGTCGATGTCGAGCACGCCCGCGAGCGCCTTGGGCTGGTTGCCGACGATCCCCACCACGTGGCCGGCGAGCCGCGCGTACCCGATCACGATGTTCGGCGCGTAGAGCGGCGCGACCTCGAGGAAGTCGCCGTCGTCGACGACCAGCTCGATGACCTCGGTCATGTCGTACGGCTTGGTGGGGACGTCGGGGATGATCGTCGTCAGCTCCGGCGCGGCCCGGTCGACCGGGTCGGCCGTCGCCAGGAACGGCGGGGCGTCGAGGTTGTTCTGGGGTAGGTACGACATCAGCTCGCGCACCATCTCCAGGCAGTCCTGCTCGGAGTCGGCCGCGAAGCTGCAGACGCCCGACTTCACGGCGTGGCTCTGCGCGCCGCCGAGCTCCTCCATCGTCACGTCCTCGCCGGTCACCGTCTTGATGACCTCGGGGCCGGTGATGAACATGTGGCTGGTCTCGCGCACCATGAAGATGAAGTCGGTGATCGCCGGGCTGTAGACGGCGCCGCCGGCACAGGGCCCCATGACGAGCGAGATCTGCGGGATGACGCCGCTGGCGCGCACGTTCCGGAAGAAGATGTCGGCGTAGCCGCCGAGGCTGACCACGCCCTCCTGGATGCGCGCGCCGCCCGAGTCGTTGATGCCGATGAAGGGGCAGCCCATCTTCACGGCGAGGTCCATCACCTTGACGATCTTCTCCGCGAAGACCTCGCCGAGGCTGCCGCCGAAGACGGTGAAGTCCTGGCTGAAGAGGAAGACCGTGCGGCCGTCGATGGTGCCGTGGCCGGTGACCACGCCGTCGCCCCAGGGACGGGTGTCCTCGAGGCCGAAGCCGTGGGCGCGGTGGCGGGTGAACATGTCCATCTCGACGAAGCTGCCCGGGTCGAGCAGCAGGTCGATCCGCTCGCGCGCCGTCATCTTGCCGCGCGCGTGCTGGCGCTCCACGGCGGCCTCGGTGCCGGCGTGGCGCGCCTCCTCGCGCAGCTTCTTCAGGCGCTCGCGGCGCTCCTCGGTGCTGCTCATCCGCGCGCCGCCAGGACCTTGTCGTACTCGCCGTACTCCTCGCGCAGCACGCCGCACACCTCGCCCACCGTGGCCCGCGCCCGCAGCGCCTCGCGCATGGGGGGCAGCAGGTTGGCGGTGCCGCGCGCGGCGATGCGCACGTCCGACAGGCGGGCGTTGACCTCGGAGGCGTTGCGCGCGGCGCGCAGGCGGCGCAGGCGCTCGACCTGATCGGTCTCGATGGCCGGGTCGATGCGGTGGATCGACACGGGCTGCTCGTCGTCCTCGCGGTGCGTGTTGACGCCGATGACCACCCGCTCTCCCGAGGTGACCTCCTCGTGGTGGCGGAAGGCCGCGTCGCCGATCGCCTCGCGCATGAACTCGATGCACTCCACCGCGCCGCCACGCGCGTCGATCTGGGCGATGAGGCCGCGCGCGCGCTCCTCCAGCTCCGCCGTGAGCGACTCGAGGTAGTAGCTGCCCCCGAGGGGGTCGACCGTGTCGCGGATGCCCGACTCGGCCGCGATGACCTGCTGCGTTCGCAGCGCGAGCTTCGCGGACTCCTCGGTGGGCAGCGCCAGCGCCTCGTCGAAGCCGTTGGAGTGGATCGACTGCGCGCCGCCGAGCGCGGCCGAGAGCACCTGCAGCGCCACCCGCACGACGTTGTTGCGCGGCTGCTGGGCGGTGAGCGTGCTGCCGCCGGTCTGGGCGTGGAAGCGCAGCGCCATCGCGCGCGGCTCGGTGGCCCCGAAGCGGTCGCGCATGATGTGCGCCCACAGTGAGCGGGCCGCGCGGAACTTCGCGACCTCCTCCATCAGGTTGTTGTGGGCGTTGAAGAAGAACGACAGGCGCGGCCCGAAGCGGTCGACGTCGAGCCCGGCGGCCAGCGCCGCCTCGACGTACGCGATGCCGTTGGCGAGCGTGAAGGCGACCTCCTGCACCGCCGTCGAGCCCGCCTCGCGGATGTGGTAGCCGCTGATCGAGATCGTGTTCCACTTCGGCAGCTCGGCGTCGCAGTACGCGAACGTGTCGGTCGTCAGCCGCATCGATGGGCCCGGCGGGTAGATGTAGTTGCCGCGGGCCACGTACTCCTTGAGCACGTCGTTCTGGATCGTCCCCCGCAGCTGCCGGGGGTCGGCGCCGCCCTCCTCGGCGACCAGCTGGTACAGCAGCAGCAGCACGGCGGCGGGTGCGTTGATGGTCATGCTGGTCGACACCTCGCCGAGCGGGATGCCGTCGAACAGGCGGCGCATGTCCTCGACCGAGTCGATGGCGACGCCCACGCGGCCCACCTCGCCGGCGGCGAGGTGGTCGTCGGAGTCCATTCCGAGCTGGGTCGGCAGGTCGAAGGCGGTCGACAGGCCGGGCGCGCCCGCGGCGAGGAGGTAGCGGAAGCGCTCGTTGGTCTCCTCGGCGGTGGCGAAGCCGGCGTACTGGCGCATCGTCCAGGGCCGCTCGCGGTACATCGTCGGGTGAACGCCGCGCGTGTACGGGAACGCGCCGGGCTCACCGAGCCGCCCGCCCACGTCGAGATCGGCGACCGAGCCCGGTCCGTAGACCCTCTCGACGGGGATGCCCGACTCGGTCTCCCGGACGTCGGTCCCTGCCGGATCCTGCTGCTTCCCCACGCGCCCTCCCGCGGAGCTCTGTCGCGCCGCGGTCATCGGGTCCGCCGACGGCGGCGGGACGCTACCACAGGGCGTCCCGCCGC